>ENA-UESP01000014-UESP01000014.1-human-gut-metagenome-genome-assembly--contig:-NODE-14-length-116227-cov-120.880715_pt1 | contig 116227 bp, 95 predicted proteins | sample MGYA00243003_ERZ508004 | MGnify/ENA primary metagenome ERZ508004 (study PRJEB26167, sample SAMN06115443) | human gut metagenome | host: Homo sapiens | place: China:Henan | collected 2015-07-29...
GCGCTTTTTTGTGCGTCTATAGCCGCACTGTTACCTCACGAAGAGGTAAGCCGTATATGCAACATACAGAAGCACGCACGCAGCCCCCTCACTGCGGGTCATGCGTCTGCCGGTACGGGCGAATACGAAGAGCAGAATGGCACTGCCAAGGAGCAGTACGGTGTCGATGACGGACTCTCCGAGGACATGCAGAGGGCTGATCACCGCGGACATTCCGAGGATAAACAGGATGTTGAACAGGTTGGAGCCGATGGCATTGCCCAGCGCCAGCCCGCTGTCTCCCTTTTTCGTGGCAACGATGGAGGTCACCAGCTCCGGCAGGGAGGTGCCGATGGCGATAATGGTCAGTCCGATGAAATTCTGGCTGACACCAAAATTCGTAGCTATGATGCAGGCTTTATCTACCACCAGATCCCCACCGAAGATAACGGCAGCCAGACCTCCGGCAATATACAAAAGGCTGCGGGGAAGAGAGAGGATCTTGCCGGGTTCGCCCTCTTCTCTGTTTTTCCGGGCAGAATAGATCATAAATCCCAGATATACGATCATGCCAAGCAGCAGGACTGCACCCTCAATGCGGCTTAAGCTGCCATCTAAAAACATCAGACATAATACGACGGTTACCAGGATATTTAACGGCATATCCCGCTTCAGGATCTCTCCGTGGGGCATAAAGCTGTGCAGGAATGCACAGATACCTACCACCACCAGACCATTGAAGATATTTGAGCCGACGACATTACTGATGGCGATATCATTACTGCCAGCCAGGGCAGCATTGATGCTGACGGAAGCCTCCGGCGCGCTGGTGCCCATGGCCACGATGGTCAGTCCGATGATGACGCTGGGGACCTTCAGGATCCCCGCCAGGGAGGAGCTTCCCTCCACGAAAAAGTCTGCACCTTTGATCAGAAGTATAAATCCTACGAGTAACAATATGTATTCCATAAGCTGTCCTTTCCTGCAGCAAGCGTCTGTATTCTTAGAAAAAAGTATAAAAATAGAGACTTTTACCGCATCAAAAATGATCGATAAAAGTCTCGTTGCTTACAATAATAACCGGTCCGACGGACGTGATGACGATTATCATTCCGGACAGCTGCCTGTATCATTCGGTTACCATTCTAGGTTACCACTTTATCAGAAACCATCCGGGAACTACTCCCTCTTAACTGTGTCCTCATTCTACAAAAAAGGACAAACACTGTCAACGCACTTTGCGAATCTTGACACTATCTTAACACGAACTCCACCTTCACGGGATCATGGTCGGAGTAGGAATAGCCGGTGTTTACATTCTCGTAGGACAGGCACTCTATATTGTCGGAGATAATGAATCCGTCCAAAGTTACGGTATAAGTTACACCGGGGACATATTCCATATCTGCGTTTCTGGCACTGTTCCAGAGCGCTGCCTGCTCCTCTGTACTTAACAGATCCAGGCAGAAAGCAAAATGCTCCGGCAGTTCCGTTCTCGGAAAAGGAAATGCCCAGGACTCACAGCTCTCCGTATCCTCTTCGGAAGCCTTCAGGTCGTGGTTAAAGTCGCCGCCGCAGAGCACATAATTGCCGGCTTCGTATTCTTTTGCCATATCATTGCACAGCATCTCAATCTGTCCCTGGCGGATGGCATCGCTGTTGCCGTAAGCGGACATATGCAGATTGAAGATCACCAGCTCCTTGCCATTGTCCACCGGGATCCGGGAGACGCTGTAGCAGCGGTCCAGATCGAAGAACTTGCTGAAGGAAGTTGAGATGGGGAAGCTTCGGCGCAGAGCAGAAGACACCGGATATTTCGAAAACAGTCCGAGTCCTGCCCTGCTGCTGCCGTGGGGCTGTGTAAACGGATAGAATAGGAAGGCGGAATCATAATTCTGTGCAAATACAGTAGTATATTCCGGCAGAATGTTGCGCAGCATCTCGTACTCATCCGTATGATAGCTTCTGGTGGCATCCAGATCGATCTCCTGGATCAGCGCAAAATCCGGGTCTAATGACTTCACCAGCTCTCCCGCACCGTTTATGGCATACTGTACGGTCTCAGGGCTCTCCGCCCAGGAGGAGGTACCGCCGTCCATGAAGAAGCTGTAAGCCGGCAGATAAGCACCGAAACCGATGTTGTAGGTCACTGCGGAATATTCCGTATCCGTAGCCAGCACCGCAGCCGCACCTGTGGTAGTATCGTCGACCGGTGCCTCCACCACCAGTTCCTGATTGTCCTCGATCCTGTAATAACTGGCATAGAGGTAGACGATGTAAGCCAACAGTGCGAGGATGAGAATCCCCAGCACGATACACATGGTTTTTACTAACGTTTTACATAAATTTTTCTTTTTCATATCCTCATTTTAACAAGACTTACGGGAAATGGCAAATGTTAAAATTTCTATGAGAAATAGGCACTCGCATGCTGTTTTTGCATTTAATATACGAATGGGACTTGTACCTGTCATTATAGTGAATAATGTTTCAGTAATGTTGTAATAATGTTTATATAATGTCATATATTATTTAAAGTCCTTATCCTACTGTACCATAGGCAGAAATGCAAGTAAATTTTCACCTATGATGTAATTGTAATGTTGTTGTAATGTTTAGTAATGTTTGATATAGTTATCGGGAGTTTGACACTTCTTTTTTTAGCGTTCTGATGTAAATCCTTTATTTAAGCCATTTATGGCTTATTTTTTTGTCAAATTTTATGATTTTATACGTGCTTTTTTGTACTGGTTATAGTTAGTTAGAATTAACTGGGAGGTTCACTTATGTATATCAATATTACATGCAGTAAAGATAACAAGGATGTTTACATTACACAGTCCTACCGCAAAGACAACGGTAAAACTTCTTCTCGCAACTACAAAAAACTTGGGAAGTACAATGATCTTCTGGCACAGTTTTCCGGAAACGAAGCTGCCATGATGGACTGGGCGAAAAAAGAAGCGAAAAAAGAAACTCTGCTCTACAACCAGCGCAGGGAAAAAGTTACGGTCTCCTTTTCCCCGCTTGCCCGTATCCCACTGGACGAAGAGCGGATCTTCAACGTCGGCTATCTGTTCCTGCAGCAGCCCTGCACCGAACTGCGGCTCGACAACATCTGCAGAAATATCCGCAACCATCACAGGTTTACTTACGATTTCCATGCTATCCTTACGGATCTGATCTATGCAAGGATACTTTCCCCTTCCAGCAAGCTCAGCAGCTTCTCTTACTGCCAGTCCCTGCTGGAACCGCCAAAGTATTCCCTGCAGAATCTTTACCATTCCCTTTCCGTTCTCGCAGAAGAATCGGATTACCTTCAGGAAGAGCTTTACCAGAACTCTAACTTTGTCCATCCGCGTAACTCAAAAATCCTTTACTACGACTGCACCAACTATTATTTTGAGATTGAAGCGGAAGATGGCATGAAAAAGTATGGAAAAAGCAAGGAACACAGACCAAATCCTATCGTGACCATGGGGCTTTTCATGGATGCAGACGGCATCCCTCTTTCCTTTGACCTGTATCCCGGAAACCAGAACGAACAGCTTACCCTGAAGCCTCTGGAGACGAAAGTGATCCGGGATTTTAACTGCAGCGAGTTTATCTTCTGCTCAGATGCCGGGCTTGGCAGTAAGGGCAACCGCCTTTTTAACAGCTTTGGAAACAGATCTTATGTGATCACGTATTCCCTGAAAAAAATGAAAAAGGAAGAACGTGAGCTGGCGCTCCTGCCGACACAGTTCAAGGTTCAGGGGTCAGATAAGTTCATAGACATTTCCACGCTGGATGAGACTGACCCCGAAGTGTACAACACTGTTTATTACAAAGAATACCCCATTGTCACGAAAGACATGGATGAAACCGTTATCATCACATACTCCCCGAAATACAAGGCATACCAGCAGAGGATCCGGGCCGGTCAGATCGAACGTGCCATCAGGATCATGCAGTCCCCGGATAAAGCCAGGAAAGGAAAAAGTCCTAACGATCCTTCCCGTTTCATTCAGAAAACAGCAGTTACCGGTGACGGAGAGATCGCACAGAAACAGATTTTCCAGCTGGATGAAGAGCGTATCCGGGAAGAAGCCATGTATGACGGTTTCTATGCAGTGGTAACGAACCTGGAAGGAGATGTCCGTGAAGTCATCAACATCAACAGACGCCGCTGGGAGATCGAAGAAAACTTCCGGATCATGAAAACAGAATTCGAAGCAAGACCTGTTTTTGTAAGACGAGAAGACAGCATAAAAGCGCATTTCCTGACCTGTTACATCAGTCTTCTGGTGTACCGACTGCTGGAAAAAAAGCTTTTAGAAGAATTCACCTGCAGCGAAATTTTGAAGACACTCCGGGAAATGAATATGACCCTGCTGTCCAAAGACAGCGGCTACATTCCTTCCTACAAACGACGAAACTGACAGATGCCCTGCACACAGCCTTCGGTTTCCGAACGGATTATGAATTCATCTCGAAGGCAGATATGCGGACAATCATCAAAGAAACAAAACAGAAATAATAGCACAATTTACAAAATAGTACAATATCGATGCAAAAGCCAAAACAGCCATACCACAGATAAACACTGGGGGGCATGGCTGTTTTTGGCTCTATAAAGTGTCAAAGATGGGATTTTAACAAGCCTTTCAGAAAATGGCAAATAGGAATATTTCATTTGTTATTTGTGTGGTCTTATGCTAAACTGATGCTGGACGATATTTGGCATCAAAGCTTATAAAAGGAATCATTTCGTATCGGAAAGATACAGAAGGAGGAATTTTATGAGTGAAATTGTAATCAGAGATGTGAAAACTTTTGTCACCGCCCCCAGGGGGATCAACCTGGTGGTTGTGAAGGTAGAAACATCGGAGCCGGAGCTGTACGGCTACGGCTGTGCCACCTTTACGTGGAGACACAAAGCGGTGGTAACCGCAGTGGAGGAGTATCTGAAGCCTCTGTTTGTGGAAAAAAATGTACAGAACATCCAGGAAATCTGGCAGTCTATGATGGGCAGTTCCTATTGGAGAAACAGTGCGGTATTGAACAACGCTATGTCCGGAGTAGATGAGGCATTGTGGGACATCAAGGGCAAACTGGCGGGAATGCCGGTCTATGATCTGCTCGGGGGAAAATGCAGAGAAGGAATTGCCCTGTACCGGCATGCCGACGGAAAAAACTGGGAAGAAGTCAGAGAATGTATTTATGGTTATGTGGAAGAGGGATATCGATATATTCGTTGTCACATGGGGCTCTATGGTGGTAACCTTGACAGCAGACAGGTGCTGGTAAAGCCGGAAAATGCACCGGAAGGCGCCTATTATAACCCGAGACTGTATATGCAGAGCGTTGTAGAGCTTATGGACAAGGTTCGAACGGAATTCGGATGGAATCTGGAGATCATGCATGATGTCCATGAGAGACTATCTCTGGCAGATACTCTGACATTTGCCAGAGAGATGGAAGCATTCAAATTGTTCTTCCTGGAGGATTGCGTGAGACCAGATCAGGGAGAATATCTTAGATATCTGAGAGAACAGACAAGTGTACCGCTGGCAATCGGGGAACTGTTCACCAACCAGACGGAATGGCGGACGATCATTCAGAACCAGTGGATCGACTTTATCCGGGTACACTTAAGTGATATCGGAGGCATCACTCCTGCTGTCAGACTGGCTCATTTTGCAGATGTATATCAGGTGCGTACTGCATGGCATGGTCCCAATGATCTGTCGCCGATCGGAATGGCGGCGCAGATGCACTTGGATCTTGCGATGCCTAATTTTGGTATTCAGGAATTCTCCGGCTTTGAGGATGCGGAGCGGGAAGTATTCCCCGGCTGTCCCGAAGTCCGGAACGGTTACGCTTATTTAAGCGGTGCGCCTGGAATCGGAACCGGATTTGATGAGAAATTAGCAAAAAAATATCCTGCAAACGAAAATGTGAATTTTGGCTGGCTGTTCAGCCGTCTGCCGGATGGTACGCCGGTCAGACCGTAATAAGAATCTGAAAGTATAACATTATAAAGAAATGAAAAGAGTAAGAAAACGTTTATTGCTGACCGTATGCGCTATGGTGCTGCCTCTTGCGGTGACACTGATCATATATAATGTTTATTCTATGATAGCGCTGAACCGGCAGGCTGCCCAGAGCGCAGCCGGTACCGGCTATATTTACGAACAGTTTTATGAGAAAAGTATTAAAACGGTCGAGTCTTATATGATCTTGGAAATGGTAGAAAATGATTTCAGGAGACTCAATTATCCGTTGGAGTCATTACAGGCTTATCTGTGCGGGCAGAACATTCTGGAAGATTTTACAAAATATCTGACTTCGGATGTGGATGGACTGGTGGCACTGGAATTTTATTCGGAGAGTAACGATCTGGTCCGGATCAAACATGCCACGGGTACTCGCTATGTGCCGACCAAACAGTCTGGAATATGTCGGGCTGTCTATGAGGAGATGAAGCAGGGGGAACTGAATAGTGACTGGTATGTGATTCCGGTGGGGGATGACTATTTCCTGATCCGGATTCTGAAATACGGCTCGATGTATATCGGTGCGGTCATGGATTTCGACCAGTTTATGAAGCCCTCCTCGGAAGTTGAGGGAAGATCGTCTTATCTGGTCTATGCAACGCAGGACGGACAGGCGCTGAATCAGAAAAAACTGTTGGAAGAGAAACAGATCGAACTGAAACAGAATTCCAAGGGTTATTACATCACGGGGAAAGGAATGGAGCGATACCTTGTGGTGTATGAGCAACTGCCCTACGGTGATCTGGTGCAGTATTACATCAGTCCCTACGGAAGCTTCTGGAACTATATGGGAGCTTTGCAGTGGTTTCTGCTGTTTTGCAGCTTTATTTTTATTCTGCTGATCCCGATTCTGTATTTTTATATGTATCGTTTCTTTGTGGCACCCTTAGAGGGATTGAAAGCAACCATGGAAGAGATCGCTGAGGGTGATCTGAACGCCTATGCGGAGGAAAACAGTGATGTGGAGGAATTCCGTCTGATGGCGACTACCTTTAATCATATGATGGATCAGATCCAGAAGCTGAAGATCGATGCCTATGAGCAGGAGCGCAGGATTCAGAATGCAACGATTCAGTATTTACAGATTCAGATCCGCCCCCACTTTTTTCTGAACTGCCTGAAGAATTTCTATGCGCTGGCGGAGCAGAAGGAATACCACTCCATTCAGGAACTGACGCTGGCGCTGTCTTCTTACCTCAGAAAAGTGATTACTTATGAGGAAGATACCACTAGTGTCCGGAAAGAGATGGAGAGCGTGGAATCCTACCTGAAACTGTCACAGCTGGGATTGTCCGTACCGGTGAATTACAACATTGCCGTGGACGAAAAACTGGAAGAATTTCAGATCCTGCCGTTGTCAGTGCTGACTTTCGTGGAGAATGCAGTGAAATACGGTGTACAGTCCCAAAAAACACTGCTCATCAGTATCCGGGTATCGTTACTCCCTGGAGAGACACCGGAGGATACTTATGTGTGTATTACGATTTTGGACAACGGTCCCGGTTTTCCGGAAGATGTACTACATTTTCTGAACAAGGAAGAATTCGCAGAAGAGAAGACCGCGGGGATCGGTATCCAGAATGTCTGGAAACGTATTAAAATACGTTATGAGGAAAAAGCAACAATATTATATAGCAACTCGAACGGAGCTTGTGTGGAGATGTATTTACCCTATGGAAAATATTAATGTATTAATAGTAGATGATCAGATCAATGTGGTAAGCGGTGTCATGTTTGGGGTGCATTGGGATCGTCTGGGGATTTCGCAGATATACAAGGCATATAATGCCTATGAAGCAAAACAGGTCCTGCTGGAGAAGCCGGTGGATATCATGCTGTGCGACATTGAAATGCCGGTGGAAAACGGGCTGAGCCTGTTGGCATGGTGTAGAAAGCAGGAAATGGATGTGGAGACGATTTTCCTGACGGCACATGCGGACTTCCTGTATGCCAAAGAGGCTGTGGCGCTGGGAAGCTTTGACTATATTTTACAGCCTGCGAGATATGAAGAGATCGAGGATGCCGTGGGAAGAGCGACGGAGAAGATCCGGATGAAACAGCGGGTCAACGAGGATTCCCGCTACGGACAGCTGCTGAAGAATAAAAAGGGGGTTGTCCTGGGGGCAATGTTGGCGGATCTGTTCTCGGAGGAGAAGAATGACGTGGAAATAGCCATGCGCAACCTCGAAGAAATAGGGATCTGTGTGACGGAAAATTCCAGACTGAGCCTGCTGGATGTGGTTCGTTGGGGAAAGGGACTGGAGAACTGGGATCAGGCACTGTTATATGATACGATTTCCAATGTGCTGGAAGAACTGTTCTACCCTTACGCCTGGAAAGCACTTCTCTGCCAGCAGGAAAAGGGAATCTATTATGTACTTCTGTGCACCGACAGTGCGGCAGAACTGAATGAAGAATCCATGTATCATCAGATGGAGCGTTTTCAGATTACATTTCAGAAATTTTTCGACTGTGGAGTTGCCATATATTACGGTGCACTGGAGGATCGGCAGGCGGTCTGGGAGCTAGCGCGGGCCCTGAAAAAAGCCGACCAGAACAATGTGGGACGCAAAGAAGGAATCTACAATGTGCAGGAGAGCAAGCAGAAGGAACGGAAAGCAGAGGAACACTACTGCGAGAACTGGGTACAACTTCTAGAAAATGAACTGTATGATACCGTGGTAAAAGACGCTTCGGATACCTTGCAGAGATTGGCGGCGGAGGATCAACTGAATTCCAAAAATTTGATGCGGTTTTACCAGAAGATTATGGGTGTAATCTATCTGGTACTCCAGAAATTAAATATGGATATGGAGCAGTTGTTCCCGGAGGAAGAGATCATGCAACGTGCCATGTCTGCCTATGCTTACACGGAAGATACGCTATGGCTGGTAAAATATGTGACGGCGAGACTGCATGAACTGCGGAATACGGAGTCGGGGAAGGAGACCCAGATCGATGAGATATTCCAATATATCCGAAGCCACATGGATGAGGATATCAAGAGGGATGATATTGCCGATGCGGTGCACCTGAACGCCAATTATATTTCTGTGTTGTTTAAAAACAAAACGGGAATGTCATTAAAAGAATATATTATCTCAGAGAAAATGACGCTTGCCCGGAACATGGTCCGAGAGACGGTGTTACCCATCAGTGTGATCGCCATGAAAGTGGGATATACCAACTTTTCCCATTTTTCCCAAAGCTATAAGAAGATCAACGGGGTTTCACCTACGGAGGATCGGGAAGAGACCGGGCACACAAACGAATAGTATTTTCAAAATGTCACATTTTTTACAATAGAATGTGACATTTTTGATATTCCGGAATGCGGAAAGTAAAAAAACTTATTTTTTTGACACAAACAACATTTTTAACAGATAGATACGATTGTGGGATTTTTTTATAATGAATTCATCATCAATGAAGACCTACGAAGGGAGAAGAAATTTATGAAAATCAAAAAGTTATTGGCAACAGGACTTGCTACCGCGATGGCAGTAACGACTCTTGCAGGATGCGGATCTACCGCAGATAACAACGCTTCACAGAGTGCAGGCACAGACAGTGCGGCAGGAAGCACACAGGCGGCAGCGTCAAATGATGATGTGACCACCATTACCATCTACGCGTACAATAATTCCACAACGGAGGCTGCAGAAAAGGTTGCGGCAGCAGTAAGCGAGATCACAGAGCCCGCCATAGGTGTAAAAGTAAACCTTCTGACTGGTGTAAGCTCAGAGCAGCTGAATTTGGCACTGGCTTCCGGAGAAGATCTGGATTTGTTCTTCGCAATGCCTTGGCAGGTATCCATGTCCACCATGGCAACTACAAACCAGATTGTTGCCCTGGATGATCTGCTGGCAGAATATGCACCGGATGTATTGTCTGGTATCTCCGAGGATGACTGGCGGTGCTCTACCGTATCCGGAAGTATCTACGGAGTACCGATGAACAAGGATAAGGCACAGGGGCGTGGCTTTGAAATGGTAAAATCCATTGCGGATGAACTGGGAATCGACTACTCCACTCCATGGACTTACGAAGATTTGGATGCCAATCTAAGAAAAGTAAAAGAAGCATATCCGGATATGTATCCCCTGGTTCCCAACGGCGGAACAATGATCTATCCGGCATGGGCATGTGACGTGCTGAGCGATGATCTGGGCGTACTGGAAAATGCACTTTCCGACAGTACCCAGGTAGTGAATTTCTACGATACAGATTCCTTCAAGGAATATTGCAAGTGGGTATACCAATGGGCACAGGAAGGTCTGATGATGCCGGATGCAGTTAATACCACAGAAGGGTATCAGGAATTCTTCAACTCAGGTGTCGGTTTTGGTACTTTCACTTCCTTCAAGGCAGGATTTGAAGCAGAAGAGACCAGAAAATGCGGTAAAGACATCGTAGTAGTACAGATGGAGAACGGTGCACCCCATTCTACCACAAGCATGGTAAATGCAAGCTGGTGCATTGCTAATAACAGCAAGAACCCTGAAAAGGCAATGCAGATGCTGAATCTGATGTACACCAACCATGAAGTATCCAACCTGTTAGTCAACGGTATCGAAGGTGACAACTGGGTATTCGCAGATGAGAGCAAGGGTGTGATCACCTATCCGGAAGGTGTGGATTCTTCCAATACTTCATACTCTTCCGTAGGTTGGGCTTGGCCTAATGAACAGATTACCTATGTATGGGAAGGTGATGATCCTGATGTATGGGAGCAACTGGGTGAGTTCAATAAGAATGCACAGCCCTCTCCTGCAAAAGGATTTGTATGGGACAACTCAGAAGTACTGAATGAAGTAACTGCATGTAACAATGTAGTAGAGAAATATCGTGCAGGTCTGTTGACCGGATGCTTGGATCCTGAGACAGCTATCCCCCAGATGAATCAGGAACTGGATGCAGCAGGTATCAACACCATTATCGAAGCTAAGCAGGCACAGCTGGATGCATGGCTTGCAGAGCAGAACTAAAGCACTACAAATCATAAAAATAATCGTCCAAACCTAAAATATAAGCTTTGAAGCCAAAAGAGGTCCCGCCAGTTCTTTGGTGGGACCTCTTTCAAAAGAAAGGAACAGGTAATACTCATGAATAAGAAGAGTACTTTCGTAAAATGGAGACGTTATCTTCCTTTATATCTCATGTTGATCCCCGGTGCTGTATACATTTTTATCAACAACTATATCCCCATGGCGGGACTAATCATGGCATTTGAAAAATATGATTACAAACTGGGAATGTTTAAGAGCCCGAAGATCGGACTTGACAACTTTACTTATCTATTTGCCACAAAAGATGCACTGAATATTACCAGAAACACATTATTATATAATGCAATATTTATTATCCTGGGGAATATCCTGGCCATTACGGTAGCAATTCTGTTGAATGACGTGAGATCCAAGACGAAGAAAAAACTATATCAGACGCTGATTCTGATCCCTTATCTGATCTCCACAGTCATCGTCAGCTATATTGTATATGGCTTTTTAAATACACAGAACGGATTCATTAATAACTCTATTTTGGAGCCTTTGGGCAAGAATGGCATCGCCTGGTATTCACAGCCAAAGTATTGGCCTTTGATTATTACATTTGTCTATCTATGGAAAAATTTCGGCTACAGCAGCATCATCTATTTCGCAACGGTGGTGGGAATCGACAAGACCTATTATGAAGCGGCGGTGATTGACGGAGCTACCAGATGGCAGCAGGTCAGATATGTGACACTATCCAGTCTGAAACCCACAATCATCACGCTGGTGCTGATGTCCATCGGACGTATTTTCTATTCAGACTTCGGCCTGTTTTATCAGGTACCCATGAACAGCGGAGCCTTGATCGATGTGACTAATACGATCGACACTTATGTATATCGCGGACTAACAACACTGAACAACGTGGGTATGTCTGCGGCAGCAGGCTTCTATCAGTCCATCGTTGGATTCATTCTGGTACTGACCGCCAATATGATCGTCCGCAAGGTCAGCCGTGAAAATGCACTGTTTTAAGGAGATGAGATTATGGTCATAAAAGATACAAAATACCAGGTTGTAATCAATACCGTATTAATTATATTGTCTCTGATGTGTGTCATGCCGTTTATATTGTTGCTCAGTTCTTCCATCACTTCAGAGACGGCACTGGTGAAGACAGGCTACCGGTTCTGGCCCACGGAGATCGACCTGTCCGCCTATAAATATTTGCTGATGGACAGTACCTCCATTGTCAGAGGCTACGCAATATCCTTTTTCGTGACAATTGTGGGAACACTGACGAGCCTGATGCTGACTACTTTATACGCTTACCCGTTGTCCAGAAAAAATCTGCCAGGAAGAAATATTTTTGCCTTTTATATTTTCTTTACCATGTTGTTCAACGGTGGACTAGTGCCTGGCTACATGATGTGGACACAGATGTTCCATATTAAAAATACGATATTTGCTCTGATCGTTCCCGGTTTGTTGTTAAACGCATTTAATGTCATTATGATGCGTACATACTTTACGACAAACATCCCGGAGGAAGTCCTCGAAGCGGCAAGGATCGACGGCGGCGGAGAACTCTACATCCTCACTAAAGTAGTGCTTCCTATGTCAAAACCCATTATCGTGACGTTGGTACTGCTGATCGGACTGTCTTACTGGAATGACTGGCTGAATGGTCTGTACTATGTGAACCGGGATAATCTGTACAGTATTCAGGTATTGCTGAAGAAGATGATGGATGATATTGAGATGATAAAAAAGGCTTCAGCAGCCGGAGCAAGTACCATGAAGATGCCCTCCATTTCCATTCGTATGGCAGTGGCGGTTATGGGAGCACTGCCTATCATGTGTGTCTACCCATTCTTCCAGAAGTACTTTGTCAAAGGTATTGTCATCGGAGCAGTAAAAGGATAAATAAGGAGGAAACGGAATGAGCTTTCGCAAAGATTTTGCTTGGGGCGCGGCAACAGCAGCTTACCAGATTGAAGGAGCCGCTTATGAGGACGGCAGAGGAGAATCCATTTGGGATGTGCATTGCCATGACACGCGTAAGAACCCTGAAGGAAAACAGAATATTTTAGACGGAGAGACAGGTGATGTGTCTTGTGATTTTTACCATCATTATGAGGAAGACATTCAGAGAATGAAGAATATGGGACTGAAAGCATTCCGCTTTTCCATCAGCTGGTCCAGAGTATTGCCAGACGGTACGGGACGGGTGAATGAAAAAGGATTGCAGTTTTACAGTGATTTGGTGGATGCTTTGCTAGAGGCGGAAATTGAACCCTGGGTTACTTTATTTCACTGGGATTTTCCCCAACAATTACAGATTCGCGGGGGATGGCAGAATCCCGAGAGCCCCGAGTGGTTTGCAGAATATACGAAGGTAATCGTGGACAGACTCTCCGACAGAGTGTCCCACTGGATGACGTTAAATGAGCCCCAGTGCCATCTGATTATCGGACATGTGCAGGGAAACTGTGCTCCGAAGTTACGGCTCACCGAGCCGGAGTATCTGCTGGCAATCCATAATCACCTGAAAGCCCACGGCAGAGCGGTGCAGGTCATCCGAAAATACGCGAAGAAAAAGCCCGAGATCGGTGTGGCATTCTGCTTCGGAAGTTCGGTGCCTGTAAGCGACCAACCTGAGGATGTGAAAGCAGCAAGAATTGCCACCCTGCGGGAAGATACGAAGGACCTGTGGGCAGTCTCCTGGTGGCTGGATCCCGTCATTTTAGGACATTATCCGGAGAAAGGCATGGAAGCCTATGGCGAGAATTGCCCGGAGGAGTTACGGAATCCGGAAGACCTGAAACTGATCTCGGAACCGTTGGATTTCCTGGGAATCAATGTCTACCAGAGCGGACGAGTGGAATCGGATGGTCAGGGGGGATATCGCGAGGCGAAGAATCCCTGCGGAGCACCGGTGACTGCAATGAAGTGGCAGGTGACACCGGAGAGTCTGTATTATGTACCGAAGTTCCTGCAGGAAAAATACAAACTTCCCATCGTAATTACGGAGAACGGACTGTCCTGTCCCGACTGGGTATTCCTGGACGGTAAGGTTCATGATCCTATGCGAATCGACTTTATGCACCGCTATTTAAGCTGCCTGAAAAAAGCGGCAGAGGAGGGAACTGATATCCGGGGTTATTTTGCCTGGTCAGCTATCGATAACATGGAGTGGAACAACGGTTATACGGAGAGATTCGGACTAATCTATGTGGATTACACCACTCAAAAGAGGATCCTTAAGGACTCCGCGTACTGGTACCGCGAGGTGATTGAATCGAACGGTGAAAATCTGTAAACAAAAATAAAAAAGAGACTGCTATTTTGATATGCAGTCTCTTTTTTGATGCACCAGACACTTGCCATATTTAGTGGAAAAGGGGTATTATGATAAATATAAATAATAAGGAGGCTGATCCCATGAGGCCGATACCGACGATCGGGGATCCGGAGCGCTATATAGACAGTGCGTTTGTGGATTCCGCGTTTATAGAATTGAAAAGCTGTGATCTGTGGGATGTGAAAATGCTGTATCCGCTCCTGCATATGGACCATGCGGAAGAGAAGTGCTTCGTCCGTAAGGAGATGTATGAGAAGTTGGTGAAGGCGGCGGGGAATCTGCCGGATGGTTACCGGTTCCGCATCTGGGATGCCTGGCGCCCCTTTGCGCTGCAGCATGAATTGTTTGAAAAGTATTCTGTGGACATCATCCGGGATTTTCATCTGGAAGATCTGCCGGAGGCAAAAAGGAGAGCTGCGATCTGCAAATTTGTCTCGGACCCGGTACCGGATACAAAGGTGCCTCCCGCCCATACCACCGGAGGAGCCATTGATCTGACGCTTCTGGATCCGGAGGGCAGAGAGCTTCCTATGGGATGTGGATTCGATGCTTTTACGGATAAGACCTGTGCAGCGTATTTTGAGGCACCGGAGCATGTACAGGGGGCAGAGGACGAGCAGGTCCGTGAAAACCGCCGTCTGCTTTATTATGCTATGATAGATGCGGGATTTACCAATCTGCCGTCGGAATGGTGGCATTATGATTACGGTGACCGGTTCTGGGCATATTACATGCGGAAGCCCGCAATCTATGAGGGCGTATTTACGAGGGAGGAAATTCATGGATAATCAGAAACAAAAGAAGAAAAAAAGTGTGATGGACACGCTGTCCGCCACTATGGTACTGGTGCTGATCGCACTATTGCTGGTATTTGTGGGATATACCTATCTGGCACTGAAGAACGGTTACACCTTGGATGACCTGATCGACAATATCGTGGGGAATCTCATCGGTGTGCTGGCAGCATTTCTGTTATTCGATATATTGAATAATAAGCTGACCCAGGATGCCTACGCCAGAGAGACCTCCCAGCAGATTACCAAGACGCTGATGGGAGAGCCGGAGATCCTGGATTCTTTCAGCGATGAAGATAAAAAGACTTTCCTGAAATCCACCATTACCTCCATGATAAAGGATGAAGATGCGGTGGATATGCTTTCTACCAATATGGAGAAATATTTTGACAGGGCAAGAGGCGCCAGGATCCGGAAAATGTTCGATTACACGATCAATCTGGAGCCGAATCTGACGGAGGAATATGTAAAAGCCGGATTCCCCGGAGCCACAGACGGAAAGTATTACCTGATCGATGAGGAATTGAAGTTCAGCGTAAAGTGTCTGGGAGGAACAGACGAGAACTATACGGGAGATGTGATCAGACTTGGTTTTGCCTATGATAAAAAGAGTCTGGATGGTGGATTGTTGGAGACCGGACAGGATGCGGATTTCACCAAGAGCATTTTCAATGAGGATCTGGTGGTGGAACCGGAAGCTGTGGACTTCATCAACAGTATTCCCGCGGATAAGATACGGGATGTGATCAATGACCTGTTCATGCCGATTTTGCGAATTGACAATAGCGGAGATAATGACGACGAAGCGCAGTTTGAAGTAGAACGCAAGAGCAACGGATTTATCCTGAAATTCAAGTTGGATTTTGACCGCAACGAGGCAAGCGGGGAGCATCTGGTCAGCATCTATTTCAAGATGCCCCGGGTATGGAACTCTATTTTCGAGGTGACTCTGGTGGATCCGACCAAGGAGCCCCATATCAAGCTGAAATACAAGAATGGAATGGATGTCACTATGTATTCCTATCTCAATAAGGAAAGCACTGCCAATGTCGGAGCCTGCATCCAGAGAGCCGGACTCTATGATATTGCGATCAAGGACGAGTGGATCTACCCCAAGAGCGGCGTGATCTTTCATATTAAGAAGGCATAGAATAAATATGAAACCAAGATCTTCCCAAAGTATGCAATTATATAAAATGCTCCTATCCCGCGGTTATCCGGAATCGTTCTGTGATCTGGTGACGAAGAATCTGAATACGGATTTTACGGCGAGCCGTATGATCGGTTATCTGTGTCATTATTCTGATCTGCCGCCGGAGGAGATCGCGGACGAAATGCTGGCGATCTTAAGTGACCGCAATCGTATTATGCAGAAGAAAGAACTGGAAAGTAATAATGCGGAATGGAATCGTATTCTGATGCAGGGACTGGACACGGAGGACGAAACCTGAGGAAATAAACGGATTTGTTTTCGGTTGCCATTGTAGCAGATTCCGATTATAATAAAAGATTGTAACAGCAATGACACTGAATTGAGGTTTTCAATGAATATAGTAGTAGACGGATATAATATATGTTATAAAACAACCGGTACCGGTGATAAGACGGTTGTGATCTTACAGGGCTGGGGTACGGATCTGGGAGTGTATGATTCCGTAGCCGGTGTGATAGACGGCAGCAGATACCGTGTGATCCAGTTCGATTTCCCGGGCTTCGGAGGCAGTGATGAACCGAAGGAACCCTGGGATGTAGACGGATTTGCGGATTTTTTCTGCAGATTTATGGAAGTAATGCAGGTAAAGCAGGCCACCCTCATTGGGCATTCCTACGGTGGCCGCGTGATCATCAAGCTGGCAGCCAGAGAGAGCATCCCTTTTGAGATCACAAACATTATCCTGATCGACAGCGCAGGTGTCCTGCCGGTGCGTACTACTGCACAGAAATGGAAGATCCGCAAGTACAAGATCCTGAAGAAATTCCTGAACATGAAGCTGATCTATGCTATGTTCCCGGAGGTGATCGATGACTGGAGGAGCCGACAGGGATCGGCAGACTACCGCAATGCGACACCCATGATGCGTCAGTGTATGGTGAAGGCAGTGAATGAGGATCTGACGGAGTTGCTTCCGAAGATCCGTCAGGAAGTGCTGCTGATCTGGGGAGATCAGGATACGGCAACTCCTATCCGGGATGCACATATTATGGAAGAGAAGATACCCAACTGCGGTCTGGCAGTGATCCCGGGAACCGGTCATTTTTCTTTCCTTGAGAAGCCGGCACAGTTCCGGGGAATTATGGAGGCATATTTGCAATGATCATACGTGTGCTGATAGCGGTCGTGCTTGCTGTTCCGGCATATTTTTATACCATGCGGTATAACATTCATATGTTCCAGCAGAACGGCTATAAGAATAAAGAACACCTTCACTGGCTGAAGAAGAAGTTCCGGCTGCAATGGATTCTCTATTTTGGTCTGGCACTGGGCATTGTAACCTGTGTGTTTCCGTACCTTGCCCTTGAAATCTTCGAGTATCTGGTACTGTTCGTGATCATCGTGGTATATCGTGCCATGAAGCGGATGAATACGAAGAAAAAGCTGGTGTATACTGCCCGGGTCAAGAGATTGCTCGCTACGGAGCTGATCCTTACGGCTGCGGTATTCGCTCTGGTGTGTGGATTTGGCGGAATGAAGCGGATCCCGGGGCTGTGCCTGATCCTGGTATCTGTGAATCTGTTTCTGGATATTGTGGCTAATGTCATCAATCATCCCATGGAGGCGGGGATCAATCAGCATTATATCAATGACGCTGTGAGAAAGCTGAAAAGCGTCCCGGGACTTACCGTCATCGGTGTGACCGGCAGCTACGGCAAGACCAGTGTGAAGTTCTATTTGCAGACACTTTTACAGGAAAAATATAACGTACTGGTGACGCCCGAGAGTTTCAATACGCCTATGGGTGTGGTGAGGACCATCCGCGGTTCCCTGAAGCCTACCACAGAGATTTTTGTCTGCGAGATGGGAGCCCGTCATGTGGGCGACATCAAGGAGATCTGCGATATGGTGCATCCTGAGCACGGTGTGATCACATCTATCGGACCGCAGCATTTAGAGACCTTTTTTAACATGGAGAATATTCAGAAGACGAAGTTCGAGCTGGCGGATGCCCTGCCGGAAGGCGGCATGCTGTTCTTGAACGGTGACAACGATTATATTCAGCAGCAGGCAGCTTCTCCCGCGTATGATCAGACCCCGGAGAAAATCTTCTATTATTCCGAGACGGAGGGGACAGGATACTGTGCCAAAGATGTGAAGGTATCCCAGTTAGGTACGGAGTTCACGGTAGTGACCCCGGACGGCGAGAGCGAGAGATTCCAGATGCGTCTCATCGGGGCCCACAATGTCATCAATGTGGTGGGGGCTATCGCGGTCGCTCATAGAATGGGCATGACGCTGCAGGAACTGCGGATCCCGGTACGCCGGATCGAGCCGGTCCCTCATCGTATGCAGATGCGGGAGCACGGTCTGGTGACGATCATCGATGATGCTTACAATTCCAACCCCGTAGGTTCCAGGGCAGCGGTCGAGACGCTGGCTATGTTTGACGGTATCCGGATCCTGATCACGCCGGGCATGGTGGAGCTGGGTGACAAGGAAGTGGAATACAATCATAAATTCGGTAACTACGCAGCGGATTGCTGCGATTACATCCTGTTAGTGGGCAGACGGCACACCGAGCCCATCAGGGAGGGCGTGTTGGAGAAGGGATTCCCGGAAGAGAAATGCCTGGTATTCGACAAGCTGGAGGAAGCTGTATCATACGCCTATGCCATCAAAGGGCAGGGACATAAGTATATTTTATTAGAGAATGACCTGACGGATAACTATTAGACGACTCAGAGGCGATTCGCGAAAGTGGTTCCGGATAGTTGACAGAGAGTAGGAAAATTCAGGAGGGAAAATAAATGAAGACAAGAGTAGCAATGCTGTTTGGCGGCAAGAGTGTAGAACACGAAGTATCAGTGATCTCCGGTATCCAGGCTGTCATGAACATGGATACTGACAAATACGAAGTAATCCCGGTCTATATGACCAAGCGCAATGAAATGTACATCGGTGAGGAGATCGGCAAGATCGAATCCTACAAAAATATCGATGAACTGTTGAAAAAGTCCCAGAGAGTCATCATGACCAACGAGGACGGCAAGGTATTCCTGACTCCGTTCCCGGTGAAGATGTTCGGCGGGAAGAAGCCGGTAGAGATCGACGTGGCTTTCCCGGTAGTGCATGGTACCAACGTGGAGGACGGTGCTTTTCAGGGGTATCTTAAGACCATGGGTATCCCCTTCGTGGGCTGTGATGTGACCGCATCTGCCATCGGCATGGACAAATACATCATGAAAGCAGTATTAAAGGAGTGTGATGTTCCGGTACTGGATGCACAGCTGTATACGCTGTCGGATTATGCACAGATAGAAAACCTCCTTGACAAAGTGGAAAAGGGACTGGGTTATCCCGTGATCGTAAAGCCTGTCAACTTAGGTTCCAGCGTAGGTATCAGCGTGGCAAAGAACCGCGTGGAACTGACCCATTCCGTGGACGATGCTTTCAAGTATGCCACTAAGGTACTGGTGGAGCATGCCATTACGAATCTGCGGGAGATCAACTGCTCCGTACTGGGAGATGAGAATGATGCCATCGCCTCTGAGTGTGAAGAACCCCTGCATACCAAAGATATCTTAAGCTATGAAGACAAATATGTCAGCAATGCCAAAGGCAGCGGTTCCAAGGGCATGGCCAGCGTATCCCGCAGGATCCCCGCAGAGCTGTCTCCCGAGAAGAGAGAAGAGGTGCGCGAGCTGGCAGTCAGATCCTTTAAAGCACTGGGCTGTAACGGTGTGTCCCGTATCGACTTTATGATCGATGAGGACAACGGCAAGCTGTATTTTAACGAGATCAATACCATCCCCGGATCACTGGCATTCTATCTGTGGGAGCCGGTAGGAGTTCCTTACCAAGAGCTTCTGGACCGTATGATCCAGCTGTCTTTGAAGAGAGCCCGCACCGAGGAGAGACTGACCTTTACCTTTGACACCAATATCCTGAATTCCGCAAGCTTTGGCGGTTCTAAGGGTGGCAAATTGTAATAGCCGGTTTATGGATTTTATGATTATTTAATATATTTTTTAGCACTCGGGACTTGCGAGTGCTAAGTAGTAGTGATAATATAATCTCTGTAAGAGGAACAAGCGACTGCAACAGCAGACAATTGTTTGAAAAGAGATGTGAAGTGGTCAGCCGCGCAGGGAACTGTGTGGCTGATTTTTACATGGAGAACGTCTTGGTTGTGTGGCTCACCGGTTGGGCAGAATGGAGGGAATATGACGAAGACAACAAAAAGAGATTATTATGAAGTACTGGGTGTCAGCAAGACAGCGGACGCCGCAGCGATAAAAAAAGCATACCGGAAACTGGCGAAAAAATACCATCCGGATACCAATGCAGGAGACCCTGTGGCAGAGGAGAAGCTGAAGGAAGTCAACGAAGCTTACGATGTGCTGGGGGATGAAAAAAAGAAGAAACTATATGATACTTACGGTTTTGCTGCTTTCCAGGAGGGATTTAATGAGGAGGCAGCCAGACAGTATCAGGAGCAGTTTAAGAACGGAGGCGGCTTCGGCACCGATGGATTCGGCGGCTTTGGCAACGGCACGTTCCATTACAGCACCGGAGGAAGCGGTTTCGGTACCGGTGATTTCGGCAGCTTCGGCGGGGATGAGGATATTTTTGACAATCTGTTCGGTCAGTATTTCAAGGGACAGAAAGGATCCGGACGGGGCAGCCGGGCGAACTACCGCAGCAAAGGTCAGGATGTGGAATCCGGCATCACCATCAGCTTTGACGAAGCAATGCATGGCTGCGACAAGACCTTTACCTTAAGAGATCCGGCTACCGGCAAGTCCGAATCCGTGCAGGTGCACATTCCGGCAGGTATCGATACCGGTAAAAGTATCCGTCTGAAAGGTAAGGGTGGTGAAGGTTACTCCGGCGGTGAGAGCGGTGACCTGTATCTGAAGGTGACGGTACAGGAGAAGCCGGGCTGGGAGCGTAGAGGACAGGATCTGTATACCACGGTCAATATTCCTTATACTACCGCGGCACTGGGTGGAGAGATCCGAGTCCCCACGTTGTACGGTGATGTCATGTGCAAAGTGAAGGAAGGTACGCAGTCCGGCAGTAAGATCCGTCTGAAAGGCAAGGGTGTGGTATCCATGAAGGATAAAAATGCCCACGGCGATCAGTATGTCGTGATCCAGATTCAGGTGCCTAAGAATCTGACCCCGGCAGCAAAAGAAAAATTACAGGAATACAAGAAGGTCAGTGGATTTTGATCCACTGGCCTTTTGTGTTTTTGATAAATGATAAAATTTTTCATTAAACGAAAAAAGCTGGAAATAGGAAAAACAGGTGCTTATAATATTCATTCATAAATAGAATAAACAAAAGACTTCACACAGGAGGAAATGAATTATGTTGAAATGTTTAAAAAAGATTGATAAAGCTAAAACCGGTATCTTCGCAGCAGGCGTTCTTTTCGGAACCGCAGGCATCAAGATTCTGTCCAGCAAGGATGCGAAGAAGCTGTACACCAACTGCACCGCAGCTGTTTTGCGTGCAAAAGAGTGCGTAATGAAGACGGCTACCACCATTCAGGAGAACGCAGAGGACATCTACGCAGAAGCTCAGCAGATCAACGAGGAGAGAGCAGCACAGGCAGCTCAGGAGTTCGACGGTGAGGTTGAGGCAGAAGCAGCAGAGACTGCAGCAGATGCTGAATAATCCATCGAAGCTTACAACACAGAATAAATGACACCTGCATGCTCCGGCATCGCAGGTGTTTTCATGAAAGCAGGCATAAATTATGAGATTTGTGATCAAACATGAGATAAAGGGGAGACTCAGGGTTCACATTCTGCAGAGCCGCATGAGCTTTGCGCAGGCAGATACACTGCAATACTATCTGGACGGACAGAATAATATTGTCAGTGCCAAAATTCAGGAGCGCACCCTGGATGTCACGGTAGTCTATACCGGTTCCAGGGAGGAGGCACTGAAGACACTGGAGAATTTTACGTATCAGGGTACGGAAGTACCGGAGAATTATCTTGCTAATTCCGGCAGGGAGATGAACCGGGAATATAAGGATCAGCTGATCAATAAAGTGGTAATGCATTATGGGATCAGGCTGTTTTTACCCATGGATATCCGTTCCGTGATCACCACGGTAAAATCTTTCAAATATCTCTGGCATGGAATCAAGACCCTGGCAAAGGGCAAGATCGAAGTACCGGTACTGGATGCCACTGCTATCGGTGTATCTGTGCTGCGCGGTGATTACAACACCGCAGCCTCTGTGATGTTCCTGTTAGGCATCGGTGAGATTTTGGAGGAGTGGACGCACAAAAAGTCTGTCGGTGATCTGGCGAGGAGCATGTCCTTAAACATTGACAAGGTATGGGTTGTGAGCGACGGACAGGAGATCCTGGTGCCGTCCACATCCATTAAGTCAGGAGATCTGGTAAGGATCCACATGGGCAATGTGATTCCTTTCGACGGTACAGTGACGGATGGAGAAGGTATGGTGAATCAGGCATCTCTGACCGGAGAATCCGTTCCGGTGAGAAAAATTCCCGGTGGAACTGTCTATGCCGGAACTGTGGTAGAAGAAGGTGAGCTGACTATCTGTGTGAAAGAAAACGGCGGCTCCAGCAAATATGAGAAGATCATGACCATGATCGAGGAATCCGAGAAGCTGAAATCCTCTCTGGAGGGTAAGGCAGAGCACCTGGCAGATAAGCTGGTACCCTATACGTTCTTAGGCACCGGTCTGGTATGGCTGTTCACACGGAATGTGACCAAGGCATTATCTGTGCTGATGGTGGATTTCTCCTGCGCATTGAAGCTGTCCATGCCGTTAGCGGTATTGTCTGCGATCCGTGAGGCAAGCACCTATGAGATCACGGTGAAGGGCGGCAAATACTTAGAGGCTATGGCAGATGCCACGACCATCGTATTTGACAAGACCGGTACTTTGACCAAGGCACAGCCTACCGTGGCGGATGTGGTATCCTTTAACGGACAGCCAGCAGAGGAACTGCTTCGGATCGCTGCCTGCCTGGAGGAGCATTTTCCTCATTCCATGGCAAAGGCAGTGGTGCGGGAAGCAGCCCGCAAGGAACTGGTACATGAAGAACTGCATACCAAAGTGGAATATATCGTAGCCCATGGAATCTCTTCCACTCTGGAAGGCAAGAAGATCATCATCGGCAGCTACCATTTCGTATTTGAGGATGAGCAGGCACAGATTCCGGAGGGCAGACAGGAGCTGTTCGACCAGCTGCCTGAGGAATACTCCCGCCTATATATGGCAATTGACGGCAAGCTGGCTGCAGTGATCTGCATAGAGGATCCTCTCAGAGAAGAGGCCCCGGAGGTCATCCGACAGCTGAAGAGTCTCGGAATCCACAAGGTAGTCATGATGACAGGAGACAGCGATCGTATCGCCGGGGCAATTGCGGGTACCGTCGGCGTGGATGAGTATTATTCCGAGGTATTGCCGGAGGATAAGGCAAGATTCGTGGAGCAGGAGAAGCAGGCAGGTCATAAGGTCATTATGATCGGTGACGGCATCAACGATTCCCCGGCATTGTCTGCGGCAGATGTTGGTATTGCCATCAGCGAGGGCGCACAGATCGCCAGAGAGATCGCCGATGTCACCATCGGTGCGGACAATCTGTATGAAGTAGCGACCCTGAAGGAATTGAGCAACTCCCTGATGGAGCGGATCCATAAAAATTATCGCATGATCGTAGGTATCAACACCGGACTGATCGTTCTGGGTGTGGCAGGCATGATCCCGCCCACCACTTCCGCTCTGCTGCATAATACATCCACTCTGTGGATCAGCACCAAGAGCATGAAGAATCTTCTGGACAAAGAAGAAGTATAAAGAAAAAAACATAGGCCATTGTAAGGGGAAGGATGAGTTCCCCTTGCGGTGGCCTGCATTTTGCTTTATAGTAAGTCTGGACTAACCACAAAGTGTAATACAATTTGCCGAGAATGTACGGTACTTTTGTAGGAATTATATGTTGCATATTTGTGTATGCTTGTATATAATGATATAATAATTCCTAGTCAAGTGCTAGAGATAGGAGGAAGTATATGTCAGAACAATTATTACAGGTGCGTAACTTATCCGTCAGCGTAGAGGATAAGCCCATCCTTCATGGAATAGATTTAGAGGTTCGCCCCGGAGAGACCCACGTCCTCATGGGACCCAACGGTGCCGGCAAGTCCACATTGGGCTACACCATCATGGGAAGTCCCCGTTATGAGGTGACCGGTGGTGAGATCCTGTTCAAAGGAAAACAATTATTGGAGGAGACCACAGACCAGAGAGCCAAGGATGGTATTTTCCTGTCCTTCCAGAATCCCCTGGAGGTACCCGGAGTATCGCTTCGGAATTTCATTCGTAATGCCGTGGAACAGAGAAGCGGTTCCCGTATCAAGCTGTGGACCTTCAAAAAGGAACTGGAGCAGGCCATGGAAGTATTGCAGATGGATCCTTCCTATGGTGACCGTGATCTGAACGTGGGATTCTCCGGCGGTGAGAAGAAAAAGGCGGAGATCTTACAGTTACTTATGTTAAAACCCTCGTTGGCAATCTTGGATGAGACGGATTCCGGCCTGGACGTGGATGCAGTGCGTACCGTATCCAAGGGCGTGGAAGAGTACCAGAAGGACAAAAAGGGTGCGCTGTTGATCATTACCCACAGCACCAGAATTTTAGAGTCTCTCCATGTGGACAAGACCCATGTACTGGTGAATGGTAAGATCGTGGCATCCGGCGATGCTTCTCTCGTAGACGAGATCAACGAGCATGGTTTTGAACGTTTTCTGGAAGCGTAAAGGAGGTCGACGATCCGAATGAGTGAAAGAGAAAAGACTTATGTGGAGGACGTCAACAGAAGCATTTATGATATTCGCAATGAAGAAAAAGACGTCTACCGCATTCAGAAAGGACTGACGCCCGCCATTGTGGAAGAGATCTCCGCGAAGAAGAACGATCCCGCATGGATGGCGAATTTCCGTCTGCAGTCATTGCAGATCTATAACGAGATGGAAGTCCCCGACTGGGGTCCCTCTATTGAGGGTCTGAACATGGAAGATATCGTAACCTATGTAAAACCCAATACCCATATGAGCGCCAAATGGTCCGAGGTACCGGAGGATATCAAGGATACCTTTGAGAAGCTGGGAATCCCGCAGGCGGAGCGGAAGTCCCTCGCCGGTGTGGGCGCCCAGTACGATTCCGAGCTGGTATATCACAATGTCAGGGAAGAAGTGGCAGCCCAGGGTGTAGTCTATACCGATATGGAGAGTGCCCTGAATGGGGAATATGCGGATATGGTGCGGAAGCATTTTATGAAGCTGGTGACCCCCAGAGACCACAAATTCGCAGCGCTGCACGGTGCTGTGTGGTCCGGCGGCTCCTTCGTATATGTTCCCCCCGGAGTGTCCGTGACGATCCCTTTGCAGTCCTATTTTCGACTGAATGCTCCGGGAGCCGGACAGTTCGAGCATACCCTGATCATTGTGGACGAGGGTGCATACCTGCATTTTATCGAAGGTTGTTCCGCCCCAAAGTACAACGTGGCGAACCTCCATGCCGGCTGTGTGGAACTGTTCGTAGGAAAGAATGCAAAACTGCGTTATTCCACCATTGAGAACTGGTCCAAGAATATGTACAATCTGAATACCAAGCGTGCGCTGGTGGAAGAGGGCGGTACCATTGAATGGGTCTCCGGTTCCTTTGGATCCCACGTATCCTACCTGTATCCCATGAGCGTCCTGAACGGTAAGGGGGCCAGAGCGGAATTCACCGGTATCACCTTTGCGGGAGCCGGACAGAATCTGGATACCGGTACCAAAGTGGTCCACAATGCACCGGAGACCACTTCTTATATCAACACGAAGTCCATTTCCAAGGATGGCGGGATCAGTACCTTCCGAAGCTCCGTAGTGGTGAAGAACAGTGCGGCAAAGAGTAAATCCGCCGTATCCTGCCAGTCCCTGATGCTGGACGACAAATCCCGTTCCGATACCATCCCGGCGATGGATATCCGTACCCAGGATGCCGATATCGGGCATGAGGCGAAGATCGGCAGGATCAGCGACGAGGCAGTGTTCTATCTGATGTCCCGCGGTATCTCAGAAGAGGATGCCAGAGCCATGATCGTCAGCGGATTCGCAGACAATGTATCGAAGGAGCTGCCGTTGGAATACGCGGTGGAGATGAACAATCTGATCCGTCTGGAGATGAAGGGCAGCATCGGTTAATGTGGCAGGAGGAATGGAGATCAGTATGGAAAAAGAATATAATATGACCATTAACAGACTGCCGGCGAAGACCTGGAACTGGCTTCGCATGAACGAGACGCAGTTGGAAAAGATAGAAGTACCTACGGCAGGAAGGGTAAAGGTAAGCCTGCCGGAAAAAATAACAACAGCAGAAAATGAGGGATCCAAGCCCTGGAATGCGGATTTTGCAGGCATCCCATCCGGCATGGGAGAGGACATGGACAGTCTTCTGACAGCAGCGGGAGTGAAGGCACAACATTATGAGGCGTCTGAGGAAACCACAGAAGCACAGCCGTTGCTGTTGGATTATACCTACGTACAAAATAGTTTACAGGCCGGTGCCGTAGCAGTGAGAGCCCGGAAAAACAGTGAAATCACTGTGATCCAGGATTTTGCTTCCGACAGGGAGGCAGCAGGGCAGGCGGCAGTATCCACCAGATTGCATCTGGAAGAGGGAGCGAAGATCCGCCTGATCCAGATTCAGAGACTGGGCAATGGATTTACCTTTATGAATGATATCGGAGCCTTGTGTGAAGAGAAGGCTTCCCTGGAAGTGATCCAGCTGATCCTCGGCGGAAAGAATACTTACCTTGGATGCAAGACTACCTTACAGGGCAGAGAGAGCAGCCTGAATGCCGACACCGCTTATATCGTGGGCGGTGACGGAAGACTGGATATGAACTATGTAGCTGTGCATGAAGGCAAAAAGACCCAGAGCAATATGCAGGCCGGCGGCGTTCTGCGGGATCATGCTTTCAAGCTGTATCGTGGCACCATTGATTTCAAATGGGGGGCTAAAGGCGCAGTAGGCAATGAAAAAGAGGATGTACTGTTATTATCCAACGATGTGGTGAACCAGACCATTCCCCTGATCCTCTGCGCGGAGGAAGATGTGGAAGGTAATCACGGCGCCACCATTGGCAAACTGGATGATGAGCTGCTGTTCTACTTAGAGAGCCGCGGCATGAACAGAGAGCAGATCTATGAGATGATGGCTATGGCCAAGGTGGATGCGGTCTGCCGCAAGATTCCTGATGCAGCTACACGGGCTAAGGTACAGGAGTTCCTTGGCAGAGCCGGGGAAGAAGAGGAAGCGGAAGAGTAAGATAACAGGAGGAAGTATGACGACTTCAATCAGCGAGATCCGTAAGGATTTTCCTCTGCTTATGAGTAACGATGTGATTTATCTGGACACGGCGGCGACTTCCCAGAAGCCGTCCTGTGTTCTGGAGGCAGAGAGAACATTTTATGAAAAATACAATGCCAATCCCCTGCGCGGATTATACGAGCTGGGAGAGGCGGCAACCGAAAAATACGAAGAAGCCAGAGAGACGGTCCGGGAGTTTTTAAATGCCAGAGAGGCGGCGGAGATCGTTTTCGTCCGCAATGCCACGGAAGGCTTGAATCTGGTGGCCTACAGTCTGAGTTCCCTGGTGCTGAAGCCTGGGGATGAAATCCTGGTGAGCATCATGGAGCACCACAGCAATCTCCTGCCCTGGCAGCAGGCAGCAGCCAGAACAGGAGCTGTGGTAAAATATCTGGAGTGTACCGAGGATGGAAAATATACCGAAGAAGCATTCCGCGCGGCACTGAGCGACCGAACGAAGATCGTTGCCATGACCCAGGTATCCAATGTGCTGGGCTGCAAAAATGATATCAAGCATTTTGCACAGATCGCCCATGAGTCCGGTGCTTATTTTGTAGCGGACGGAGCCCAGAGCGTTCCCCATATGGCAGTGGATGTACAGGATCTGGATGTGGATTTTTTGGCATTTTCCGGACACAAGATGTATGCTCCCATGGGAATTGGTGCGTTATATGCGAAGAGAGAACTGTTGGAGCAGATGCCTCCTTTCCTGTGCGGCGGGGAAATGATCGATTCCGTCAGCCGTACCGGAGCCGTGTGGGCGGAAGTGCCACATAAGTTCGAAGCAGGAACGGTAAACGGTGCCGGAGCCTATGCACTGGCAGAGGCAATCCGGTATGTGCAGAAGATCGGTTTTGACTTTATCGAAGAGAGAGAAGCGAAGCTGACAGCCATGCTGATGGATGGCATGAAAGAGATTCCCGCAGTACACATTCTGGGCTCACAGAAAGCAGAAGACCATCACGGCATTGTGACCTTCAAACTGGACGGTGTGCATCCCCATGATGTGGCTTCTATTTTGGATGCGGATCATATCGCGGTCCGGGCGGGACATCATTGTGCCCAGCCGTTATTGCAACATTTGAAAGTATTGTCCACCACCAGAGTAAGCCTGGGTGTCTACAATACGGAAGAAGAGATTCAGGCATTTTTAGAAAGCCTTGCAAAGATAAGGAGACAGATGGGCTATGGAGAATAAGACATTTTATAATGAAATCCTGACGGAGCACAATCTGCATCCGTATCACAAGCACAAGCTGGAGGATGCGAATCTGGTGTTGGAGGGCGTTAATCCCAGCTGTGGTGATGACATTTTTCTGGAGCTGAAAGTGGAGGATGGTGTGGTAGTTGACGGTGCCTTCGAAGGCGACGGCTGTGCCATTTCCCAGGCTTCCGCGGACATGATGCTGGAGCTGGTCATTGGCAGAAGCAAGGAGGAAGCGTTGCATCTGGCAGACCTGTTCCTCAAGATGATCAAGGGAAGTATTACCGAGGAAGAGCGGGACGAACTGGAGGAAGCCTCCGTATTGCAGGATATCGCCCACATGCCTGCCAGGGTAAAATGCGCGGTGCTTGGCTGGCATACTATGCAGGAATTATTGAAAACAGAAGAAAAATAGCTGATAAAAAGATAAAGATACATCTTGCACGCCCTTTTTGGATACGCTACAATGAAAAAAGAAGTGTAAGAAAAGCGGGGGGGGCTGTGCATGTTCCACATAGAGCTTATCATTGAATTCCTGGAAAACGTGATGAACAATATTGTCCAGGTGGCAATACTGTTCTTTGAATTTGTCGGAGTGATCGTTATTATTCTCTCCGGTCTGAAAGGGTTTTATAATTATGTGCGTCGGGTGCCGGATATGAAGATCACCCTGGCGCAGGGGCTTGCTGTAGGGCTGGAATTCAAGTTGTGCAGTGAGATCCTTAAGACCGTTATTGTCAGAGACTGGAAGGAGATCGTTACCGTAGCCGGTATCATCGGACTTCGTGCGGCACTGACTTTCCTGATCCATTGGGAGATCAAGGAAGAGAAGAATCATTCCTAAAAATTGGCAGCTGATGAAAATCGGCTGCTTTTTTTTAGAATGATTTCCGGTTACCCAACAAAAGTCAATAAGTTTATCCAGATAAAGAGATTAAATTTGTAATGGTATATAGGTTAAATTTGCACCTTGGAAAAAAACTGTCAGAGGACTAACATATAACGATAAAGTATGTATTTATAAAAAAGTGTAAAGAAATGCTAAAAAATCCGTTGCATTTGACACTTCGACGTGCTAAAGCTATCGATAGCATGAACGTAAATGTAATCGATTACGCATGCTTAAAAGGAAAGCAGAATGGAATTACAAAAGACACTTACTCCCGGGGAAGCGCTGGAACGCGTCCTGCGATCTTATCAGACCTACTACAATATCAAAACAGAGGCTGTAGAACCGCCATTCGCAGCCGAAGCAATCTTCGGATCCCATAATGAGCAGTACTTTCTGATCAAGAAAGCTAAGGTGGCAGATATTGACACCAACGAGACTGTGTATTTTGCCACAGAGGAATCTTTATCAAAGGATTGCCTTCTGGAACTGGACTCCATCGCCTGGGAACGGGGAACTGCCAACGTGCAGCCCTCATCTAATCATCGGAACAGCGATGTTGTCCTGATCATTCTGACCGGTCATGCAGAGGAGGATGCGCTTACACAGGTGAAAAAGTGCAAGCATTATCAGAGTTACCTCTGGGGATTTCATGGCTGGAGTAATTACCGTTTGATTGTCGCCGAGTTATCTTCGGGTCGGATCGTCCACAACCGCCACGGACAGATTCTGAAGAAGCTCGTGAAAAAGGCAATACAGTAAATACAAGGGACAGAAATTCCAAATATCGTGCATGCTTGCATGGTAAGATATTTGAATTTATGGACCCCAAAACTGTGAGGAAACAGTAAATTACAAAGTAAATTAACGGATTCCGAACAGTTTTAGAATTGCGAGAGCGGATTTTAGCGGAGCAATTCGTGTATTTGCGAAAAATTAAATCTGTGTATAAGAAAAGGAGAAACACAAATGACAGCATTATTAATTGTTTTGGCCGCTATCGTATTATTGTTTACCGGCTATGTGTTCTATGGCTCCTGGCTGGCAAAACAGTGGGGCATTGATCCTACCAAGAAGACTCCTGCTATTGAGAAGGAGGATGGTGTAGACTATGTTGCAGCAAAGCCCGCCGTACTTATGGGACATCATTTTTCCTCTATCGCCGGAGCAGGCCCGATCAACGGACCGATCCAGGCTTCCATCTTCGGATGGGTTCCCGTATTCCTGTGGTGTATTATCGGTGGTATTTTCTTCGGCGGTCTGCAGGACTTCGGATCTTTATTCGCATCTATCAGACATGACGGTAAATCTGTAGGTGAGATCATCGAGGATTCCATGGGATCCAGAGCAAAGAAGCTTTTCATCATCTTCGCACTTCTGGTATTGATTCTGGTAATCGCTTCCTTCGTTAACATCGTGGCAGGTACTTTCCTGACTGTGGCAGACGAAGCCGGCAAGACCGCTTTCGGTTTTGTGACCAATCCTACCGGTAACCAGTCTACCGCTATGATCTCTTTGTTATTTATCGTTCTGGCTGTTATTTATGGTTATGTGACCAACAGAATGGGCGTCAAGACTCTGCCCGCTACCATCGGTGGTATCATCGGTATCGTAGCTATTACTGTTTTAGGTCTGAACGTTGGTTTTGCCATGAACCGTATCGCATGGATCGTATTTGTAGGTGTTTACATCGCAGTGGCTTCCCTGGTTCCCGTATGGATCCTGTTACAGCCCCGTGACTACCTGTCCAGTTTCCTGCTGTATGCTATGATCGGTCTGGCGTTCATCGGTGTGGTTGCAGGTGCTTTCACCGGTACTGTTGCTTTCGATATTCCAGCTTTCACCAGCTGGGAGCCCAAGGCAGGACAGACCCTGTTCCCTATGCTGTTCATCACTGTAGCATGTGGTGCATGTTCCGGTTTCCACAGCCTGATCGCTACCGGTACTTCTTCCAAGCAGTTAGCTAACGAGAAGGATGCCAAGGCAATCGGTTACGGCTCCATGCTGATCGAGTCTGCTCTGGGTATCATCGCGCTGGTAGCAGTCGGTGCAGTATATCAGAAGTATTTAAACGGTGAGTTCGGATCTCCCGCAGCTGCATTCGCTGCAGGTATCGCATCCATGTTCGGTACCGAGACTTCCAAGGCATATGGCACCATTTACGCACTATTAACTCTGTCTGTATCCGTATTCGCGCTGACCAGTCTGGATACCGGTACCCGTCTGAGCCGTTTCATGTTCTCCGAGCTGTTCCTGAAGGAAGGCGAGGCTACCTACAAGGATGCCAAGGGCGCACGTAAAGTGCTGGCTCATCCTCTGTTCGGTACTGTTTCTATGGTACTGATCGGTTGTATCCTGGGTGGTCTGTCTCTGAGCCAGATCTGGGGTCTGTTCGGTGCAGCCAACCAGTTGCTGGCAGGTATCGCACTGATGGCAGTAGCTGCATGGCTGGGTGAAGTTGGTAAGAACAACAAGATGTTCTACTTCCCTATGGTATTCATGCTTGCTGCAACTCTGACCAGCCTGGTGATCACTGTAATCAACAAGTGTAAGGCTATCGGCGCCGGCACCGCTGCATGGGGGGACTGGTTCCAGCTGTTCTTCGCAACTGCAATGGCAGTGCTGGCAATCTTCCTGGTAGTGGAAGGTGCACAGACCTTCGCTAAGCAGATGAAAGAGAAGAAGGCTAAGAAGGCTGCTTAATATAAGCGCAAGATACAAAAGATAAATAAAGTTAAGCAAAGAGAAATCCCGGAGACTGTGAAAGGCCTTCGGGATTTTTATTGTGTATGCGGGGACCGCAGAAGCGGTGTCCGGAATAATAATGGATGCGGCAATCGCAATATCAGCCCCGCGTAAGGAACCGGGGCAATTCTTCAATGGGAATCGGCTTGGAGAACTTATAGCCCTGTAAATAATCTGCATGACTGATGATACACAGTTCTTCCTGGGCATCGGTCTCTACACCTTCGTACAGTACCTTGTAACCCAGGCGCTCAAAGGCGGTAGAGAAGTAATCCAGCATGAAGCGGGAATTGGCATCCTGATCCGCCATCAGTAAAAGGCTTCTGTCGAATTTGACCACATCCAGTTTCAGGCTTAAGATCCGGTCGAAATTGGAATAACCGGTTCCAAAATCATCCAGATAAGTACATACCCCCAACTGTTTGAACTCACTGACGCATTCCTGTACCAGTTCGTATTCCGTATCGTTCTGGGACTCCGTAAACTCAACGGCAATGGTGTGGAAGTCGATTCCGGTGGCTCGCACGATGGATTTGAATTCTTCCATGAAGTCCTTTTCGCCCAGCTCTTCCACAGAAAGATTTACGGATACACGGGAGATCTGATAGCCCTCATCTTGCATCTGCTTGATCTGCCTACAGGTCTTATTCAGAATGATCATGCTGAGGCGGTGGATGTAGCCGTATTTTTCTGCCAGAGGAATAAATCGATCCGGGAATACCAGTCCTGTCTGTGGCAGACGCAAACGCATCAGGGATTCTGCGGTATCGTAAGTACCCGTGTGGACATTCCGTACCGGCTGACAATAGACCAGAACGCGTTCGTCATCTAAGGAGCCGTGTTCCGCAATATCCTTCAACTGGGACTTGATATAATGCATTTCTTTATAAGTCTGGTAATCTTCTTCCCCGAAGACACGATAGGAATTCTGCGCTACTTTTTCGGAAAAGTAATTGAATACCTCGTAGAACTGTTCCAGATTCTCACAAAAGTCCAGATGGTCGAAGAGTACCAGCTTGTAGGGAAGCTTATATTCTTCATAATATTTCTGGAACACCTTTTTAATCAGGGATACTGCCCTTTCTGTGGCATCCGGGATATTGTGGCTGTCCACTGCCAGTACGAAGAAGCTGGTGGAAGGATTGAACAACATACCCTTTCGAAAATAATCCGTCCAGAAGCTGTAGAACAGCTTTCCCATTTCCTCTGTCATGACGTATTCGAAATCCATGTCAAAGCGCAGGCACAGGTAGTAGGTATCCTGAGCGGTCTGTCGCTGCTGGCGCAGATATTCATCCAAGGATGCGGAACCCAGGGCACCGGTCTTCGGGTCGTAGGCGTTGGCATGGAGCATGTACAATACCACCAGAAGCGGCAGAAAATAGGTTGTGGCCAGGAAAGAAGTCGTATTCATGGCAGCTTCCATGACTACGATCAATCCACAGACCGTCTCAGTAAATATCAGCATATGGAACAGTGCGGTAGGAAGTCTGCGGCGGTAGCGAACCAACAGAAAGAGGATTACCGCCAGATACAGAAGATATCCGACCATAAAAGGAGTGGACAGGATATTTTCATACCAGATTCCGTAATGATCCTGATGAAATCCCCAGCCGGTCAGAGGAGATGCCAGATCGGCAACTCCGGTCACCACAAGGATGGCGAAGGACAGAAAGGTATATTTCCTGCCGATATTTTTCGGGAAGACGATCAGTATTTTCAGGTAAGCAATATAGAGACAGAACAGGGACAGAAGACTGATATGGTAGACGGCCCGGAGGATCCAGAGAAGGGTGTTCTGTCTGGAAAAAAGGTCGGCATAATAAAAGGCGATATTGGAAACTGCGGCAATGAAAAGCAGGGCAAAACAGGACTTGAAGATCCGAAAGGTCCGGCTCTGTTTAATGAAAGTCTGTCGGATCAGTAACAATGCCAGAAGACACATAACCACCAACAGAAAATCTGCCACGGGAGAGTAACTGTGGATGACGATATGATTTTTGGATAGTAACAGGTTCAACCCCATAAAAATTCTCCTCTCTGGTAATGTAGAAAATGAACAAACAATATAAAATGATTTTACAATATACCATAAGAGGAGAAATTTGTCAGTGGGGCAGCTGTGGGAAATTAGTCCTATTTTGAGCAAATGGGAAAAATTGTAATAGATTTAATGTTCGAAGAATGCAACGGCAATAGCACCCGGGCCCACATGGGTTCCGATGGTGGCACCCAGAGTGCTGACGGGAAGCTCCTTGGCATAATCCTTCCAGAGATGCTCACTGTCGTGAATGTATTTCTGTAAAAGTTCGTCACTCAGACCGGTATAGCCCAGACAGAAGGGCTTGGAGAAGTCCACGCCGTCCGCTTTTTCAATTTCACGGATGAGGAAGTTACTGCCGTTTTTGGAACCACGGGCTTTTCCCAGCATAATGATCTCACCGTCTACGACTGCTACCACGGGCTTGATGGCCAGAGCACCCCCGATGAATGCCACAGTGGGGGAGATACGCCCCCCTTTTTTCAAGTATTCCAGAGTGTCTAAGAGTCCCATGGTGTGGATCTTATGCTTTTGCTCTTGCAGAACGCTTACGATCTCTTCCGCGGTCATTCCCTGCTTTTTCAGCTGCAGGCCGTATTCTACCAGAATCTGTTCCCCAATGGTGGCATTCAGACTGTCTACGACGAAGACTTTGCCTTCATAATCTTCGGCAGCGATCCGGGCACTCTGGCAGGTGCCGGACAGCTTGCTGGAAATAGTAACCACAATGACAGTTTCTCCGGCCGATACAGCTTTTTCGTAGGCTTCTTCGAAGACTGCGGGAGATATCAGACTGGTGGTGGGCAAAGTATCACATTCGATCAGTTTCTCATAGAATTCCTTATGACTGATGGTGACACCGTCAGCATATTCCTCCTCACCGAAGCGGATATGCAGGGGGAGAATCGTGACGTCCTCTCTTGAACTGTTCATATCGGATGCGGAGTCCGTGATAAAACGTATTTTTTCCATAATTGTTTCCTGTACTTTCTATATATAGTTATGATGAATATTCTTTCGGGCGGAAATGCGCCGGGGCATCCATCGGGATGGACATACGACATCGTTCATGTCACCTTGCTGTTAATTCTGTTGGAAAGCCGGTCAGGGTGAGTTGCGGATGGATCATTTCTCTGTGGGATGCTTGACAGAAAACTCTGTAAGATACTGCTCCAGATTATGGGAGATCCGTTCCAGAGAGTCATAGAGATTCAACCGTTGTTCTTCCGTCATGCCATCACCGCCGTGAGCCAGTGCGGAATAGATCCGGGAACTGATCTTTTTGACTACAGTATTGCCTTCTTCTGTCAGATAATACAGTGTGCGGTAGGAACGTTTATGTTCCGGCAGCTCGCAGGACACCAGCCCCTTGGAACTCAACTGGCTTAAGGTACGGGAGATGGCGGCCTTGTCTTCCTTACACAGCTCCGTCAGCTGCGTGGCGGTCAGCCCCTCCGGGTGCTTTCCCAGATAATACAGACACATGGTATAACCGGCTTTTAAGTCCATCTGTCCCATTTCCAGTTCTTTCAATTTTTGCAGATAACGGTGCAATTCTGTGATAGATACCACAAATCTTTCAAAACGATCCTGCATGAAGGTTCCTCCTGTAAAATGTTGACACTGCAACAACTTTATGAAGTGTAACACAAGGATGTTGATAAGTCAACAAAAAGAAGGGCAAAAAAATACCTTATCCATTAAGATAAGGTACTGATAAGAATAAACTATGCAATTTCCAGCCGCTGCTTTATTTTTCGGACATCATTTTCCAATACATTAAGCCGGACGCGAACCAGTTCATCATCTTCTTTTACTTTTAAGGCCCGGTCGAATTTTCTGGATAAATCTAAATGAGCTTCTGCAATTGTACAGATATTACGACTGACTTCATTCTCAAGAGTCAACTCTATATTGGTAAGGCGATTCGCCATAGAGAGCTGACCGGATTCCAGATTGGCAAGGCGCTGCTCCATGGCAATCTGACCGGATTCCAGATTGGTAAGGCGCTGTTCCATGGCAATCTGACCGGATTCCAGATTGGAAACACGTTGTTCCAAAGAATCGAATCTTTGCTCCAGTGAATCAAGTCGCTGCTCCACCCTGTCGAGTCGCTGTTCGACCTTATCAAGTCGTTGTTCCACCCTGTCGAGTCGCTGTTCGACCTTATCAAGTCGCTGCTCCACCCTGTCGAGTCGCTGTTCGACCTTATCAAGTCGTTGCTCCACCCTGCCCAGTCGTTGGTCTATACTTTCTAATTTAATTACTATCGTCTCTAATAATTCCCGGTTGGTCATGAATTCTCCTCCTGTACATGTATACTAGCACAGTTCAAAAGTGCTGACAATTGGGCAATATAGAGAAAAAAGCGATTGTGCATTATTACAACAAAAAATATGATAAATGGATGATAAGCCCCAAAAACATGATATATCCAAGGAAAAAGAGTACGGCAAAATAAACAATGCCGATTGGAACGGTAGAAGAGCCAAAGAGAGCGGCTACGGTATGGATTGTACTGCGTATTCGTTTATGCTATGCTAAATAGCAGAAGTATTCCGGAAACGGGAATGCACAATGTGCAAAAAGCATAATGCACTAAAATCACATGGTGTGATAGATCGCATTGAACATAGAAAGAGTGAGGACTACAGCATGCTCAGACCCAGCATCGGTATTGATTGGGACGATGTTACCGCCCCGTTTAACAGTATCGCCATCCGTATGGCAAATGAAAAATATCATCCGAAGGAACCCTATCGCATGGAGGAAATCACTTCCTGGGCCAACGAAGGGCGGACTTCGGTGATCAAAGAATTCTATAACGATCCGGAACTGTACCAAAGGCAGATCCCGACCGAGGAGACGAAACGAGGGATCCGCAGACTGATGCAGATCGCGGATGTCTTTTTCATTACTGCGGTGTCACCACATTTTATGGGAGTGCGGGCAGAACAGATCATGACCCAGTTCCCGGAGCTTCCACCGGAAAATATTATTCTGGGAAGTGCCAAGGATCGTGTCCATTTTGATATTGTGCTGGATGATGCCATCCACAATATTCTGGAGAGCAAGGCGGAGTATCCGGTGCTGATGCGGAAGCCCTGGAATGCCAAAATGACGGGGCTGTTGTCCGTAAATACCATGGCGGAATTTGTCTCTCTGGTGAAGCAGATCATGAAAGCATCCACTTCTAAGACAGAGAAGATCACTGCTCCGGCGGTGCTGGCCCTGGTGGGGCCGTCCGGCTCCGGCAAACGGGAGATTACGGAAGCTTTGTGCGGTAGCCGAGGGACAGGTGCGAGCGAAAGGACAGAGAGTGGGGAGATTTTTGTCCGCCCGGTGAACTACTGCACGGAACCGGGGCGCTACGGCCACAAGTACGTCCCGGAGGAAGCCTTCGACCGGATGAACTTTTTTGAAAAAACGGCTTATGCCGGGGTACGGTACGGCACCAGAAAGGAAGACATTCAGACCTTGCTGGATCAGGGAAAGTTTGCGGTGATCCCCGTGGATATGTGCGGTGCCATTGCCATGAAGCGTTCCTTTCCCACCCATATTATCTATGTGGCGAGAGATAAAGAAAAGCTGATCGCCGATATCATTGATTCCGACTATGACACCGAGGAAAAGACACTTCGGATCCTGTCTATCGATGCGGAAAAGCGTAATCGCAAGATCTGTGATTATGTGATCCATAATGATACCATAGAAGGGGAACGTGTCAGCGGAGCGGAAGAAATCCGGCGGCTGATCCTGCTGGAAGGCGAAAAATACTGAAATGTGCCGGGGAGCGATACCCGGAAAACGGAATAGAGTTGCACAAAACCGGATAGAGAAGGAGCGGGGCGGACGGATACGTATGGAAGAAAAACAGCTGAAATACTATAAAATGCATCATGATTTACAGGAACAGATCCGACTGGGAGAACTGCGCAGCGGTGACCGTGTTCCCTCGGAGAACCAGCTGGCCGCCGCTTATCAGGTGAGCCGCCAGACCGTCCGCAAGGCACTGGCCATTCTGGAACAGGAGGGATACATCTATGCGGTACACGGGAAAGGCACCTTTGTGTCGGAGCGGGTCCGCCCGGAGCATAAGTCTCACAACATTGCCGTGGTGACCACCTATCTGTCGGATTATATTTTTCCCCGGGTTATTCAGGGCATCGATGAAGTTCTTACGGCACAGGGGTATAGCATTTTATTAAAAAATACAAGAAACTCCCGGAGCCAGGAGGCACGGTGTCTGGAGGAACTGTTGCAGAAGGATATCGACGGGGTCATCATCGAACCCAGTAAGAGCCAGATCAGCTGCAGACATCTGCATCTGTATGAGCGGCTGGAAGAATACGGAATTCCCTATGTGTTTATTCAAGGCTGCTTCGACCAGATGGAAGACAAGCCCCAGGTGCTGATGGACGATTGCAGGGGAGGTCATCTGATCACAAAATATCTCCTGGATACCGGGCATCGCGATATTGCCGGAGTGTTCAAGGCAGATGACATCCAGGGACAGAACCGTCACCGGGGCTATGTACAGGCCCTGCAGGAAGCAGGTGTCCTCTACGATCCGGACAAGGTGATCTGGTTCCATACCGAGGATCGTAAAGTCCACCCACAGGAGGGAATCCGGCGTCTGATCTCCAAGGGAACCAGACTCGACAGTGTGGTCTGTTACAATGACCAGATCGCCATGCAGGTCATCCCGACGCTGACGTCACGGGGGATTCGCATCCCGGAGGACATTTCCGTCACCGGTTATGACAATTCCTACATGGCCATCGGCGGAGGTTTTCAACTGACCACTATCGTTCATCCCCAGGAAAAACTGGGAGAAATGGCGGCACAGCTGTTACTGTCACTGCTTCATGGGGAATCTCTGGGACCGGAAGAGAGAAAGATTCTCATCCAGCCGGAGCTTGTCGTAGGAAATACAACTTGTTAGCAGAAGCATACAAGTTGTAATATGGTAATATCGAAATTGTATGATGCCAGGGTCAAAAGGTCTAAGCCCACATGAGCTTGCTCATAGGTGGGTGAAAGACCTTAGGACCCGCCCCGATATGAGCATAAAAGTGGGATGATAATCCCACGATATGCGAATATTGGGTAGGGTGCTATGTGCCAGTGGCACATGTTTAGCACGGACCGAAGCGGAGCGGAGACGTGGGAGTGCGTAGCACGGAACAATCCGTAGGCATCAAAGTCGGGGGCTTTTGACCCCGACATCATTGTATTCAACTATAGGAGGTATTACTTATGTTACAGACAAAAAAATATCAATTCTGGTTTTGTACGGGATCACAGGACTTGTATGGGGACGAGTGCCTGGCAAAGGTAGCGAAGCACTCTCACAAGATCGTGGATGCCCTGAACGCTTCCGGTGTGTTACCTTATGAGGTGGTATGGAAGCCGACCCTGATCACTAACGAACTGATCCGCCGTACTTTTAATGAAGCAAATCTGGATGACACTTGTGCCGGTGTTATCACCTGGATGCATACTTTCTCTCCGGCAAAATCCTGGATCCTGGGATTACAGGAGTATCGTAAGCCCCTGCTGCATTTCCATACTCAGTTCAATGAGGAACTGCCCTATGACACCATCGACATGGATTTCATGAATGAGAACCAGTCTGCCCACGGTGACAGAGAGTACGGTCATATCGTGACCCGCATGCGCATGGAGCGTAAGGTTGTGGTAGGCCACTGGTCTGATCCTGTGGTACAGGGCAAGATCGCATCCTGGATGCGTACTGCAGTCGGCGTGGTGGAGAGCAGCCATATCCGTGTCATGCGTGTGGCTGACAACATGCGCAATGTAGCGGTAACCGAAGGTGATAAGGTAGAAGCACAGATCAAGTTTGGCTGGGAAGTAGACGCTTACCCTGTAAACGAGATCGCAGAGAGTGTAAATGCCGTATCTGTATCCGATGTCAATGCACTGGTAGACGAGTACTACGAGAAATATAATATTTTATTAGAGGGAAGAGACCCCGAAGAGTTTAAAAAACATGTGGCTGTACAGGCACAGATCGAACTGGGATTTGAACGTTTCCTGGAAGAGAAGAATTATCAGGCCATCGTTACCCACTTCGGAGATCTGGGTGCGTTGAAGCAACTGCCCGGACTGGCCATTCAGAGACTGATGGAGAAGGGCTACGGCTTCGGCGCAGAAGGTGACTGGAAGGTAGCCGCCATGGTACGTCTGATGAAGATCATGACCGCAGGCAAAAAGGATGCCAAGGGTACTTCCATGCTGGAGGATTACACCTACAATCTGATCAAGGGCAAGGAAGGTATTCTGGAAGCCCATATGCTGGAGATCTGCCCCACCATTGCGGACGGTCCCATCAGCATCAAGTGCCAGCCCCTGTCCATGGGAGACAGAGAAGATCCTGCAAGACTGGTATTTACTTCCAAGGAAGGTCATGGTATCGCTACTTCCCTGATCGACATGGGCAATCGTTTCCGTCTGATCATCAACGATGTGAACTGCAAGAAAGTGGAGAAACCCATGCCGAAGCTTCCTACCGCTACCAACTTCTGGACTCCCGAACCGGATCTGTATACCGGCGCGGAAGCATGGATCCTGGCAGGAGGTGCACATCATACCGCATTTACCTACGATCTGACCGCAGAGCAGATGGGTGACTGGGCAGCCATGATGGGCATCGAGGCTGTATACATCGACAAGGATACGAAGATCCGCGATCTGAAGAGAGACCTGATGCTGGGAGAAGTATTCTACCGCTAAAATATGCTACCCGAAAAATCTGTTTTCGTGTATAATAAAAAATAGTATTGCAGAGAACGAAATAAAAATCTGCAGGCAGAATCTGCGGGTAGAAGTTACCTGCAGATAGAAGAAGGGTATCGTAGAAATGTTAAAAGTGTTTTTGGTGGAGGATGAATTTGTCATCCGTGAAGGAATCAAAAATAATATTGACTGGAAGGCTCATGGCTATGAGTTCTGTGGGGAGGCCGGTGACGGAGAGCTGGCCTATCCCATGATCCAGAAATTGCGTCCGGATATCGTGATCACCGATATCCGGATGCCGTTTATGGACGGCCTGGAACTGAGCCGTCTGATCCGCAAGGAGCTTCCGGACACAGAAATCATTATTCTGTCCGGTTACCAGGAATTCGAATATGCCAAGGAAGCTATCAAGCTGGGAGTGGCCCAGTATCTGTCCAAACCCATCAATGGTGAGGAACTGCTGGCGGAATTGGATGAATTGTCGGCGAAGATCGAGGAGAAGCGCAGAGCCATTCAGATCAGAGAGCGGTATTTGCAGGAGATGGAGGAAAACAATCTCAGAGAGCGGAAAAAGCTGTTCCAGGAACTGGTCACCGGAGAAAGCACCGTGGCAGAACTGTTGGAATCGGCAGAGATTCTGGGGATCGATCTGTCGGCACCCTGGTACAATATTATTCTGTTCAAGACCCAGTCTCTGCGTCATGCGCAGGATGAGTATTCCGGTAGCCTGATCCGGATCGAACAGGAACTGCGGGGACTGGAAGACGGCAGGACGGTGATCACCTTTGATCGTAATCTGGAAGGAAAAGCATTCTTATTAAAAGCCGATTCCGAGGAACAGCTATTGCTGTTGCAACAGGAATACATAGAAAAGATCAAGGACATTATGGAAGGCTATGAGCATGTGCGGTATTTCGGTGGTATCGGCAAGCCGGTGAATCGTCTGCGGGAGCTTCCGGCATCTTTTGAACAGGCCAGTCATGCTTTTGCCCACAGATATCTGGTGCAGGACAGCCGGATCCTGGACAGCGGACATATGACGGAGGAAGCGCAGAAGGAAGATAATTTTGACATCAAGGAAGTCAATCCAAAGCAGATCGACCGCACAAGAATCCAGGAATTCTTAAAACAGGGTGACCGGGAGGAAGTGGTCTACTTCGTGGAAGAATTTTTCCGGGATCTCAGCAACAAGGCACTGCAGTCCAATATTTTCAGGCAGTATATTACCATGGATGTCTATTTCTGTGTGGCAGATTTTCTGGAAAGCCTGCAGACGGATACGCAGGAACTGGAAACACCCAATCAGGACGAGAAGACCCTGCAGGACAGCGATAGTGCGATCCATTACATTACCAGAATTCTGCAGAAAGCACTGGCGGTCAGAGATAAGGCTGCCAGCAGCCGGTATGATGATGTGGTGGAACAGGTGATGAAATACATTGATGAGAATTATGCAGACGAGGAACTTTCCCTGAATCTGCTGGCATCCCACGTGAATTTCTCACCAAACCATCTGAGCATGATCTTCAGCCAACAGACCGGACAGAGCTTTATCAAATATCTGACAGACTATCGTATGAACAAGGCGAAGGAACTCTTGCGCTGCACCGGCAAGCGCAGCAGCCTGATCAGCCAGGAGGTGGGCTACAAGGATCCACACTATTTCTCCTATCTGTTCAAGAAGACCCAGGGGATGACCCCTACCCAGTACCGGGGCGGCACCAATTAGCCGTGGCCATGGATAAGGGGGATTCCTATGAGAAAAAAGATAAAAGAATTGTATGAACATTCGACACTGGTGGCAAAGATAAGATATTCCTATCTTTGCCTTCTGGTGCCTTTTGTATTGTTCCTGATCTTTTGCTTCTATAATTTATGGAACAATAACCGCAGATACGAGGATATGATCAATTCCTCCGTCATGGCCAGCCAGTTCAGCCTGGATTTCCAGAAGGATTTCGATTATGAGACTTATCTGCTGATTGTAGGGAACAAGACACTGGAAGAGTCCAGTCTGCATGATATGCTGGTGGAGGCAGATGGCATCGTGGCCGGTCTGGAAGAACTGACGGAATCTCAGGAGAACCTGAAACGACTGACCAGTGTCAAAAAATATCTGAACAATCTGGAGACCTATATCGGCAGGATCGAGGACAATATCCGGGAAGGCAACCGCTACGAGGACAACATGGAAATCTGGGAAAATGATGTGCAGATTGTGACGTCTCTGGTGGGTGATACCATTTCCCAGTACATCTATTACGAGATCCGGGGGATTCAGGAGAGCAGGCAGCAATATCAGGATTTCTTCGTGAATATGATCCGTTTCTCCATCATTGCCTTTGCACTGATACTGATTCTGTTTTTATTCTTATCCTATTATATACCGTTAAGTATCACGAGCCCCATAAGACGCCTTACCCAGGTGACGGATCAGGTGGCAAAAGGTGACCTGACGGTGCGCTCCGACGTGACGGGGGGCGTGGAGGCCCAGGTGCTCAGCGATTCACTGAATACAATGATCGACAAGATCAACGAACTGTTAGAGCAGGTGAAGACGGAGCAGATCCGGTTGCGCAAGGCGGAATTTGAACTGCTGCAGTCCCAGATCAATCCGCACTTCTTATATAATACGCTGGATGCCATTGTATGGCTGGCGGAAGCGGGAGAACAGAAAAAGGTCGTGAGCATGGTAGGCAGCCTGTCGGACTTTTTCCGGATCTCATTGAATCAGGGACAGGATATTCTGGATGTAAAAGAAGAACTGCAGCACGTCCGCAGCTACCTGGAGATCCAGCAGATGCGTTATCAGGACATCCTTCAATATGAGATCTGTGTTCCGGAAGAATTAAACCATTGCCAGATTCCCAAGATCACGCTGCAGCCTCTGGTGGAAAATGCACTGTACCACGGAATCAAGAACAAACGTGGCAAGGGCATGATACGGATCGAAGGAGAACTGGACGGAGAGGATTGCATTCTGTTGATCACGGACAACGGCAAGGGGATGACGCCGGAGCGGCTGGAGCAGGTGAGGAAAGGCATCCGCAACCGGAAGGCCCGGGAGACCGATATCTACGGCCTGTACAATGTGAACGAACGTATCCGTCTGAATTTCGGCGAAAACTATGGTATCACCATTACCAGTACCTACGGGGAGGGCACCTGTGTCACGGTCCGGCTTCCGCAGCATTAAAAAAATGAACCACTATCGTAAAAAAATCAACTTTTTACGCCGGTGGTTTTTTTTACCATAAAAATTTCAACTTTTCCGTGAGGTATCTTCATGGTTTTTTCCCCGGATCCGCTTTACAATAAGATCATCAAAGAAATAGTTCTTTGGGGAACAAAAACAAATTGGGAGGTTACACAATGAAGAAGAAAATTTTAGCAGCAGTAATGGCAGCAACCATGGTATTCAGCCTTGTAGCATGCGGCTCCTCTGATGCAGGCAGCAACGCAGCAACCGGAAGTGCAAACGCAGCAACCGGAAGTGCAAACGCAGCAACCGAAAGTGCAAGCGCAGGAACGACCAGCTCCAGCTCCTCCGGAGATATGATCAAAGTCGGCATCATCAATAACGACCCCAACGAGTCCGGTTACCGTACCGCAAACGATAAGGATATGAAGAATACCTTTACCGAGGCTAACGGCTACGAAGCATCTTTCGCATACAGCTTAAAGAACGATGAGCAGATCACTGCAGCACAGAAGTTCATTCAGGATGGCGTTGACTATCTGCTTCTGTCCGCAGCAGATACCGCAGGTTGGGATTCCGTATTGAAGGATGCACAGGATGCAGGTATCAGAGTTATCCTCTTCGACCGTACCATTGATGCAGATGAGAGCCTGTATGAGGCATCCATCGTATCCGATATGGCAAAGGAAGGCCAGACCGCAGTTGACTGGTTAAAGAGCCAGAACTTAAGTGAATACAACATTATCCACTTACAGGGTGTTATGGGTTCCGCAGCACAGCAGGGACGTACCGGTGCTCTGGATGACGCAGCAGCAAACGACGGATTCAATCTGGTAACACAGCAGACCGCTGAGTGGAACGCAGAGAAAGCACAGCAGATCGTACAGTCCGTAATCGACGCAGGTACTCCTTTCAACGTAATCTACGCTGAGAACGATGATATGGCTAAGGGTGCTGTAGCAGCTCTGGATAAGGCTAATATCTCCCACGGCGTTGGTAAAGACGTTATCGTTATGGGCTTTGACTGCAACAAGTGGGCTCTGGAAGAACTGAAGGCAGGCAACTGGAACTACGATGGACAGTGCAATCCTTTCCAGGCTTCCTACATCGATGACATCATCAAGAAGCTGGAGAGCGGCGAGACCATCTCCGAGAAGACCATCATCATGGATGAAAAAGGCTTCGATGCAACCACCATTACTCAGGAAGATGTAGACAACTACGGTATCTAATCTGACGTAAACGACCAGAAGCGCGGCGCATGCTAGCTCCGCGCTTCTTTTATCAAAAGAGTAACTATTCAGAACCCCATTCGCAAAAGGCTCTTTCAGAGCCCACTTTATTGCGAATGTGGTTACTTCGCCCTATAAATATCATAAAATATTCTTACGAATGCCAGCATTCGAAGAACATTTCATGATATTTACATGGCTCTGAATAGTTACAGATTAAGGGGTGAAACTTTTGGACAATAACACAGTATTGGAAATGAAAAATATTCACAAAAGCTTTCCCGGTGTACGTGCTCTGAGAGGTGTGGACTTCCATCTGAACAAAGGTGAGATCCATGCGCTGATGGGAGAGAACGGTGCCGGAAAGTCAACCCTGATCAAAGTACTGACAGGTGTCTACAGCAAAGATGAAGGTCAGATCTTCATCGACGGCAATGACAAAGCCGTATCCATTCACTCTCCGCAGGAGGCACAGAAGCTGGGCATCAGTACGGTATATCAGGAGATTACACTCTGCCCGAATCTGTCCGTGGCGGAGAACATGTACATAGGACGTTCCAATAAGATATATCAGAACTGGAAAAAAATGAATGAGGACGCAGACAAGATCTTACAGAATCTGGATATCCCCGCGAAAGCGTCCCAGCAGCTGGCAAGCTGTTCCATCGCCGTACAGCAGATGGTAGCCATTGCCAGAGCTGTAGATATGGATTGTAAAGTACTGATCCTGGATGAGCCGACCTCCTCTCTGGATGAGCAGGAAGTGACAAAGCTCTTCGGCCTGATGCGCGATCTGAAGGCCAGAGGCGTGGGTATCATCTTCGTAACCCATTTCCTGGATCAGGTATATGAAGTGTGTGACAAGATCACTGTTATGCGTGACGGCAGTCTGGTAGGCGAATATGCCATCAAGGATCTGCCCAGAGTACAACTGGTATCCAAAATGTTGGGTAAGGAACTGGATGACCTGTCCGATATCAAAGGCGAGCAGCCCACGGAACAGAAGACGGAGAACGGAGAGCCCTTATTTGAGACCAAAGATCTGTGCAGCGATGCCGGAATCAGGCCCTTTGACTTCTATATTAAGAAGGGCGAGGTCAATGGATTTACGGGACTGCTGGGATCGGGCCGAAGCGAGTGCGTCCGCGCTATTTTCGGTGCTGACCGTGTCATCGGCGGTACGGTGAAAAAGAACGGCAAGCAGGTCAAGATCAATAAGCCTCTGGATGCTATGCGTTGTGGAATCGGCTATCTGCCGGAGGATCGTAAGCGTGACGGTATCGTAGGTGACTTGTCCGTAAGAGAGAATATTATCCTGGCATTACAGGTACTTCGTGGATTCTTCCACCCTATTTCCAAGGCGGAAGCTAATAAATTTGCAGACGAATACATCAAACTGCTGGATATCAAGACGGCATCGGCCGAGACACCCATCAAGTCGCTGTCCGGCGGTAATCAGCAGAAGGTAATCTTAGCCAGATGGCTTCTGACCCATCCGGAATATCTGATTCTGGATGAGCCCACCAGAGGTATCGATGTCGGTACCAAGGTGGATATCCAGAAGCTGGTACTGAAGCTGGCAAGTGAAGGCATGAGCGTGACCTTCATCTCTTCCGAGACCGACGAGATGCTCCGTACCTGCTCCCGACTGGTAGTCATGAGAGACCGCAAGGTGGTAGGAGAATTGTCCGGAGAAGATCTGACCCAGACCAAGATTATGAGTACGATTGCCGGAGGTGAAAGTAAGCATGAGTAATGAAAAGAAAGTAGAAAAAGGTAATAAAAATTTCTTGAGCGGATTGTTCCGGCAGCAGATTTTCATTCCCATTGCAGCCCTGATAATCCTGGCAGTATTCAATCTGATCGTAGACCCCAGTTTCTTCAAGATCACACTGGGATATAACAGCGCAGGAGATCCGGTATTGTCCGGTTACCTGATGACGATCCTGGACTACGGTTCCGAACTGGCTATTTTAGCCATTGGCATGACACTGGTCACTGCAGCTTCCGGCGGACAGGATATCAGCGTGGGCGCTGCCATTGCCATCGCAGGCAGCGTGATCTTAAGAGTCCTGTGTGGTACCAATTCCAGACCCGATACCCTGCAGGCCCCCATTATCGTAGCATTCCTGGTGGCATGTGTGGCAGCGATGCTGTTCGGCGCCTTTAACGGTGTGCTGGTAGCATATTTCAAGATCCAGCCCATGGTAGCGACCCTGATTCTCTATACGGCAGGCCGTTCCATTGCCGCATGGATCAACAACAACGAACTTCCTATCGTAAGTGATCCTACCTTCAGTTATTTCGGCGGATTTATCCCCGGGATCCCCATTCCCACACCGTTCTTCATTGCAGCGGCCTGTGTACTGGTGATCTTCCTGGTGCTGAAGTTCACGACACTGGGACTTTACACCCAGTCCGTAGGTATTAATGAGAATTCTTCCAAACTGAACGGCCTGAATCCCACATTTATCAAGTTCCTGACCTTCGTGATCCTGGGACTGTGCGTGGCAGTGGCAGCACTGATCAAAGTAAGCCGTCTGTCCTCCATCAACTACTCCGTTATTGCAAAGGATATCGAGATGGATGCCATCCTGGCAGTAGCTCTGGGAGGTAACTCTTTAAGCGGTGGTAAGTTCAACATGGCAGCTTCCATTCTGGGTGCTTATGTCATCCAGTTCCTGACCACCACCTTGTACAAATTCGACGTACAGTCCGATGCACTTCCTGCTTACAAGGCGGTAGTGGTTATCCTGCTGGTAGTCTTAAGTACTCCCAAGGTAAGAGAATGGCTGTCCGCTTTCGGCAAGAAGCTGAAGCAGGGCAAGGCTGTAAAGGAGGTTGGCTGATATGGGTAAGAAGTTAAAAAATATGACAGATACCAATCTGCTGCTGACCATCACGATCGTAGTATTCTTCGTAATGTATATCGGAGCCATCGTGTTCCAGGGAAAAGGCTTCTTAAAACCTCAGACATTTTTCAACATTCTGAACGCTAACGCAGCACTGATCATTCTGTCCTGCGGCATGAGTTTAGTCATGATCACCGGTGGAATCGATATTTCCGTCGGCGGTGTGGTGGCACTGGTCAGCATGAGCTGCGCCGTTTATCTGGACTTCGGCGGCGGTAATGTATTTGTATCCATGTTACTGGCAGTAGCCATTGGCCTTGCTTTCGGTATCGTACAGGGCTTCCTGGTAGCATACCTGGATATCCAGCCCTTTATCGTGACCCTGGCGGGTATGTTCTTCGCCAGAGGTATGACAACGATCGTAAATACCAAACCTTTCAACGTAGCCAACGAAAGTTTCACTGCTTTGAAGGAAACCCGTGTGATCGTTCCAGGAATGGGCTCCGTGAACAAACTGGGCAATTACGTCAATGCTTATGTGGAGATCGGTGTGATTGTGGCACTTTTAGTAGTCATTCTGATGTTTATCATGCTTCGCTGGACCAAGATGGGCCGCAGCTTCTATGCGGTAGGCGGTAACAATCAGAGCGCGCTGATGTTAGGTATCAATGTGAAGAGAACCAAGTTCATGTCCCATCTGCTCTGCGGACTGTTGGCAGGTATCGGCGGCTATGTGTACTTCCTGCATGTAGGAAGCGGATCTGCTTCTCATGCCAGCGGCATGGAGATGAACGCCATTGCATCCTCCATCATCGGCGGTACGATGCTGACTGGTGGTGTCGGCAATATCATCGGAACTTTCTTCGGTGTATTGTCCCTGAGCACCATCCAGAATATCGTATCCAGTGCAGGTCTGGATCAGGCATGGTGGACCGGTATCACCATTGCAGCTATGCTGTGTCTGTTCCTGGTAGTACAGAGTGTGGTCATCGCAAGAAAAAAGAAAATGCTGCAGAACAAATAAAAGCAGCTGAAAATAGGGAGGAGCGGAAAGAGCGTGGCTGGTGTGCAGTCACACTCTTTTTCCGCTAGTAAAAGGAATCCACCGGATATCAGGGGGTAGAAGTTATGAAAAAAACGAAGGTAAAAAAGCAGAAAACTCTGAAAAGGCAGGGATGCAGCCTGTTCCTGCTACTGATGCTGCTGGCACTGGCACCGGTAGTTTTGGCAACAGTGATCCTCAGTACCACATCTTTACGTCTGACCAGAACGAATCTGGAAGGCAGTGTGCAGACCACACTGCATGTAACTGCGGATAATCTGGCAAAATACTGTAAGGAAAATGAGATCACGGCAATGAATGCCAGCGGTTATTATGAGTACCTGGACAGCCTGAAGGAAGAAGGCCTGGAGATGGCCATTCTTGCAGACGGCATTCCGGCTACCACATCCATTAAAAATGAAAATGACTATCGTATCCGTGAAATCCCCATGGATCAGGATCTTGTGTCCGCCGGTGGGACGGAGGGATATTATGATAAAAATGTAGTGATTGAGGGAAATACTTATTATGGTTATTATATCCCGATTATGAATAACGGACGGATCACTGCAGTGGCTTTTGCGGCGGAACGGAAAAATGACATCACCGATGCCCTGTGGGGGATCGAGGTTGTATTCCTGGTCTGCGCAGTGGGCATAGTGATCCTGTTTGGCGTTATCTGCTTTTTCCTGAGCAGAGCACTGTCGGGCAAGATGAAAGAGACCGGCAGCAGGGTGGATGCCCTTGCGGAAGGTGATCTGAGTGCCAGAAAAGAATCCGACAGTATTGTCCGGGAGATCCGTAATCTGTTACAGAATACCTCACAGATGCAGCGGAATCTGGCACAGGTCATCGGCGGTGTACAGGAGGTATCCGGAGAACTTCTAAACAGTGTACGGCAGGTGGCAGAGGGAAGCAATGCCACCACAGAACAGGCTGGACAGATCAGTCAGGCGATGGAGCAGCTGTCTTCCGCAGCGGAGGAAATGGCGGAAAATGTGCAGAATATCAGTGACCGTATGGATGAGATCGGAGAGGCGGTCAATGACATCAGTGTCAGTGCCGGACAGCTGCAGAAGGATTCGGAAGAAATACAGGACAACAGCAAAAAGGCGGGGGAAGGCATGGAAAAGATCATGACCGGCAGCAATCGTTCTGTGGAATCCGTGAATACCATTACAGCGAAGATTCATGAGACCAACGATTATATCGAAAAGATCGATGAGGCGGTAGCTCTGATCTTCTCCATTTCCGGACAGACCAATCTGTTAAGTCTGAATGCCTCCATCGAGGCCGCCAGAGCCGGAGAGGCGGGCAGAGGCTTTGCCGTGGTGGCGGAAGAGATCCGCAAACTGTCGGAGCAGAGCGCTGCCGGTGCCGAGCAGATCAAAAATCTGGCCCAGGGCATTATGGAGAAATCCGGTGAGACTGTGGAACAGGCGGATGTGGTAAAGGATATCATCCGGGAGGAGCAGGATCACATTATTGCAACCAGAGAGCAGTATCAGCAGTTAGAGCAAAGTATCAGACATTCTGCGGAAGAGATCCGCAAGATCGCCGGAGAGACCGGACGTCTGTCACAGCAGAAAGAGGATATTCTGGGCAATATCGGCAGCCTCAGTGCTATCAGTGAGGAAAATGCTGCCAACAACCAGCAGGTGAATGCAAACATTGAGGAAATCCTGACACAGATACAGACAGTGGGCGCAAACTGTGATAAAATGAAACAGATCTCCGGGGAACTGGAGAGCTCTGTGGCGTATTTTCATACAGAGAAAGAACCTGCCGGAAAATGAGAGAATGACAGAGCGATTTCCGGGCGGGAAGTATGACAGAACAGGATGACATTACAGATATGAAGAAATGCAGAACAGGAAGACGATGGATGGCGGGTCTGCTGCTGGGGCTGGGAATCCTGCTTGCAGGATGCGGCGACAGACAAAGCACTGCGGAGGATATTGCAACACCAGAGGATACACAGACAGACCGTATTGTGGTGGGATTTTCCCAGGTGGGAGCGGAATCCGACTGGCGCAGTGCCAACACGGAGTCCATGAAAAGTACCTTTACAAAAGAGGCCGGGTACGACCTGATCTTCGAGGATGGTCAGCAGAAGCAGGCCAACCAGATCCGGGCCATCCGAACCTTTATCCAGCAGGAGGTGGACTACATCGTGCTGGCACCGGTGACGGAGACCGGATGGGACACGGTGCTCAGGGAAGCAAAGGATGCCGGGATCCCGGTGGTCATCGTGGACCGTAAGGTGGATGTGGAGGATGACAGTCTGTTCACCTGCTTCGTGGGTTCGGACTTTGAACTGGAAGGCCTGAAAATGTCGGAGTGGCTGAATTCCTTTTCCATCAGCAAGGGAATTGCACCGGAGGATCTTCATATTGTAAATATTCAGGGAAATATCGGAGCTTCCGCCCAGATCGGACGTACCAGAGGATTGGAGCAGGGCGCGGCAAAATACGGTTGGGATCTGTTAGACCAGGTATCGGGAGAATTTACCCAGGCCAAGGGGAAGGAAGTCATGGAAGCTTTCCTGAAAAAATACGACAATATCAATGTGGTCTATTGCGAAAACGACAATGAGGCCTTTGGCGCCATGGAAGCGATCCGGGCGGCGGGAAAAAGGGTCGGCAGCAATCTGGCGGCAGGAGATATTATGATATTGTCTTTTGATGGTGTCAGCACAGAATCCATGGACTGCGTGCTGAAGGATGAGATCACCTGCATCGGAGAATGCAATCCACTGCATGGCCCCAGGGTGGAGGCTTTGATCCAGATCCTGGAAGAGGGAAGGATACCGGAAAAATTTTCTTATGTGGAAGAAGGATTGTATGCCCACGACGATACGGTGACCGCCGTGACAGTGGGAGACAAGACCTACCGGGTACGGCGGGTAGACGATGAGATCCGCAACGAAAATGCATATTGACAGATTTTGTGACGATTCGGACGTTCCCCTGCAGGCGGTCCGGATCGTTACTTTTTTTCCATGAGGGCTAAAGTAATTGTAAATCCGTCCGATACATATTGTGAAACATCAAAAGACATTCGGGAAGGAGGAGTCGATATGCGTATTGAAGCGTATACACAGGTACAGCAGCTGTATCAGTCACAGAAGGTCAGCAGGACTCAGAAGACTCAGACAGCGTCACACACGGACAGACTGCAGATCAGCAGCCAGGGCAAGGATTTCCAGACCGCTAAGGCAGCAGTGGCAGCAGCACCTGACATCAGGGAAGAGTTAACGGCTCCCATTAAAGCAAGAATCCAGAACGGTACTTATGGAGTGGATAATGCAAGCTTTGCGGAGAAGCTGCTTCAAAAGCAGGAAGAAATGAGGTAGTTCCTTGGCTAGTTTAATGGAAAACCTGATAGATGTACTGGACAGAGAGAGTACGGAGTACGAAGCTCTGCTTCAGCTATCACAGCGCAAGACACCGATTATTGCAGGCGGTGATCTTGCAGAGTTACAAAAGATCACGGACGAGGAGCAGGAGCTGGTCAGCAGGATCCACAATCTGGACAAGCAGAGAGCGGGAGTGACTGCGGACATAGCCGATGTATTGAACAGGGATGTTAACGACTTGAAATTGCCGAATCTGATCACTATGTTATCTGCACGGCCTGCGGAACAGCAGGCACTGGCGGATTCCCACGACAGATTACAGGCAGCGGTCCGGGGACTGAAGCGCGTGAACGAGCAGAACAGTGAACTGTTAAACAGCGCGCTGGAGATGGTGGAATTCGAGATGAATCTCCTCCAGGCATCCAAGGCTGCACCCGAGACAGCGAATTACAACCGGGGAGCTTACAATGCAGGCAATACCATGGGGGTCATTGACCATGGATTCGATGCCAAGCAGTAAGACCGGATCCCGGGGATCTGAGGATCCCCTGATACAGAGGTGAAAGTTTATGCCATTAATGGGTAGTTTATATATAGGTTCGTCCGGATTACAGACAAGTCAGAATGCGCTGAATACCACAGCGCATAATCTTTCTAATGTGGACACCACCGGCTATACCAGACAACAGGTACAGCAGTCTAACAGAGCTTATGTCACATTATCGACAGACCCTAAGTCTATTTCCAACAAACAGACAGGTCTGGGTGTCACATATTCCCGCGTAAAACAGGTCAGAGATTATTTCCTGGACAAGACATACCGCAAGGAATCCGGACGTAGTATGTTCTATGAAGTGTCCACAGAAGTCATGGAAGAGGTAGAGAGCCAGCTGGGAGAATTGAACGGCGAGGCATTCCAGACCACCATGACAGACTTCTGGACCGCTATTCAGGAGCTTTCCAAGGATCCCAGCAGTTCTGTAACACAGGGCATGCTGGTGCAGAGAGCGGCGGAATTCGTACAGAGAGCCGGAGCAGTATACAGCGGATTGAGCTCCTACCAGAACAACCTGAACACACAGATTAAGCAGAATGTAGATAAAATCAATAAATACGGCAACCAGTTATTAACGCTGAACGATCAGATCCGTGCCATTGAGAGTGGCGGCATTGAACATGCCAACGACCTGAGAGATGCGAGAAATCAGATTCTGGATGAACTGGCAGAGCTGACCAACATGACCTTTTCCGAAGATCGATACGGCAGTGTATCCGTACAGATCGAGGGCGTGGATTTCGTAAAGGACGGAACCTGTTATGAGATCGCTCTGAAGACGGATGAAGCCACCGGCTTCTACACTCCGTTCTGGCCGCAGGATGCCACCTACACCGTAAGAGCTGATGGCACCAGAGATTATAATATTGACGGCGCAGAGGTATTTGATCTCTCCGTGGAGATTTCTTCCGACCTGAACACAGATATCGGCGGCCTGAAGGCAATGCTTCTGGCCAGAGGTGATCACAGAGCCAATTATACAGATCTGGCGGAAGGAAAATACGACAGTGTCTCCCAGTCCGTTGTCATGAATATTCAGGGTGAGTTCGACCAGATGATCCACAATGTGGTGACGAAGGTGAACGATATTCTGGCGAAGGCTGCAGGAGTACAGACCGGAGATCTGAAACTTGCAGATGGTACTACACGCCCCAATGTCCGCTATTGTGTCTCGGATCCGAATGGCTATATGCGCATGGAGGATGGCAGTCCCATCCAACTGTTTACCAAGGTCACAACGGATGGCTATGAGAAGGTGATCGGAGAAGACGGTGTAACAGAGTATTGGATTATGAAGGATGAAGATCCGGACAGCCCTGAGAGCCTGTATACCATCGGCAATCTTCAGGTAAATCCGGCGCTGACGAAGGAGCCTTCCAAGCTTGGATTCCGTTTGGCAGACGGTTCCGAGGATAAGGAGACCGCAGATGCTTTGAAAGCGGCATTTACCGAGGAAGCCTACACGCTGAATCCTAATGTACAGAAAAAGACTACTTTTGTAGATTATTATACCGACCTGGTATCGCAGGTATCCAATTCCGGCTATGTATTCCGGAGTATTTATGAGAATCAGGTCACCACTGTGGAGGCTACACAGAGTGCCAGAGAACAGGTTATCGGTGTATCCACGGACGAGGAACTGTCCAACATGATCAAGTTCCAGAACGCATACAACGCATCCAGCCGTTATATCAACGTGATCAGTGAAATGCTGGAACACATTCTTTCCACGCTGGGTGTGTAATGTGTAAGAAATAGGAGGTAAGTTATGCCCTCACAGTTTTTTGGATTAAATATTGCATATACGGGACTTCTGGCCAGTAATGCTGCCATGAATACCACTTCCAATAATATCGCCAATGTACAGACGGAAGGCTACAGCAGACAACAGGTGACACAACAGGCCGCCAATGCGCTGCGGGTGTTCCAGACCTATGGCTGTGCCGGTGCCGGTGTAGAGACTCTGGCCATTGAGCGTGTACGGGATGAATTCTATGACGGAAGATATTGGGATAACAATGCACTGCTTGGCGAATATGACATGAAACAGTATTACATGCAGCAATTGGAGACGTATTTTGATGATGACGGTAAGAGCACCGGGTTCAAGACGAACTTCGATCAGCTGATGATCACCGGACTGCAGGCACTCCTGAAGGATCCCAACAGTGCCACAGCCAAATCCCAGTTCGTGGGATATGCCGGAGCACTGACAGATTATTTCAATGGTATGGCGGGTAATCTGGAAAAAGTACAGAAGGATATCAATCAGGAGATTAAACTGAAGGTGGATCAGATCAATTCCCTTGCCGGTGAGATCGCCTCCCTGAATAAACAGATCAACACCATTGAACTGGCTGGAACAAAGGCCAATGAGCTGCGTGACCGCAGAACCCTGCTGATCGATGAATTATCCAAGATCGTGGATGTGGAAGTCAAGGAGACTCCGATCATCGATGCCAACAACGAGAACCGTGAGACTGGAGCCAACAGATATATGGTCAAGATCGCAGGCGGACAGATGCTGGTGGACGGCAGTGATTATAACGGTCTGGAATGCGTGGCGAGAACCTCCTATGAGAAAGTAAACCAGACCGATATTGACGGTCTCTATGAGATCTATTGGTCAGACGGTCAGAAGTTCAACCTGTACAATGCTTCCATGGGCGGAGATCTGGCAGGACTGATCCAGATGCGTGACGGCAACAACGGGGAGAACTTCACCGGACAGGTGACCGCCACCGGCACGACGACCACGGCAGACGGCAAGACCCACGATACCGTAACCGTAAAAGTAACCAAGGCTTATCTGCAGGACCTGAATAAATGTAATCTGTCGGATCAGGGCGGTATCATCGATCTGGGCAATCAGGAATTCTATTATGATTCCTGGGAATATACCTGCGAATATGATGCGAACGGCAACGCCACTTACTCCTATACATTTACTTTATCGGACAGTGAGAAGAATCCCCGGGGAATTACCAATGACCGTGTAGGGAAAAAGGCGGAGATCGGTACCGACCTGTCCTATCAGGGCATCCCTTATTACATGAACCAGATGAATGAGTGGATCCGTACCTTCTCTCAGAAATTCAACGATATTCTGACTTCCGGTTACAGTGGCAACGGAGATCCCGGCGTGAAGATGTTCACCGGTAATAAAGCTACCGGTGGTGAGCAGTTCCTGCTGGATGATGCGGCGAAGCGATATGACAAGCAGGAGAAGAAAAACAGTAAAGTTACGGTAAAAGTCAACGATGACAGCTACTATCGTCTGACAGCGAAGAATTTCGATATTCTGGATGCCATGGAGCAGGATCCCAGCCTGATGGCAAACCGAAAAAATGCATCTGACGGCGTGGAACAGAATGACCTGTTGAACGATCTGAAGAATCTGGCTACGGATAAGAGCAAGATGAGCTTCCGCGGCAACAGTGCCTCCGAGTTTTTACAGTGTATTTTGTCAGATGTGGCGTTGAATGCATCCCGGGCCAATACTTTTTATGCAAGCTTTAAGGATATATCCGGTACCATTGACAATCAGAGACTCTCCATCTCCGGCGTGGACGAGGATGAAGAAGCCGTAAATCTTGTAAAATACCAGAACGGATACAATCTGGCTTCCAAGATGATCCAGACACTGACGGAGATTTATGACAGACTGATTCTGGAGACCGGAGTCTAAACTAGAAAGGAGGCAGCTATTCGGATTCCCACATATGTTCGCAAAAACGCACGTATCCGTGCTTTCTCGCTGCTACACAGCTAATTTTGCTCACGTGTGTGGTGACTCTATTCGAGTCACCATTCGAATCAGAAAACTGTTACTTATATGCAAGCATAACGTACCAGTTATTCTGATTTTTAGAATCCTGAATAGTTACGGAGAAAATGAGAATTACGAACAAGATCATGCAGCGTAATAATCTGTCCAATATCAATACGAACAAAGTATATCAGGATAAGCTGAGCACCCAGATGTCTACCCAGAAGAAGGTCAGCCGTCCTTCCGATGATCCTGTGGTATCCATCCGTGCCCTGCGTTTACGCAGCAATGTGACCGAGGTGACGCAGTATTACAGCAAGAACATTCCGGATGCGGAGAGCTGGCTGGACGTAACCGAGGATGCACTGAAGAACCTGACAGAGATCATCACGAATATGATCAAACAGTGCACCAAGGCATCTAACGGAGATCTGAAATCCGCAGACCGCCAGATCATTCTGGAACAGCTGAAAGCCCTGGGAGATGAAGTGTACAGCACCGGCGATGCAGACTATGCGGGCCGTTATGTGTTTACCGGATATCGTACCGATACTTCTCTGAGTTTTGATAAAGAATACAATACGAAATATGAGATCACCGAGCAGCTGGACAACAGCTCCATCACACAGCTGACGAAGATCGACACCGGAAAATTGCTGGATATTACTGCTGCAAATTATAATAATGCAAATAACAGCAAGATCACGGAACAGGATATTAAGTCCACCGAGGTGTACCGTATCCAGCTGGCTTATGATGACTGCAGAGACAAGAATGCAAACCCGGCTGCAGCCCCGTCTATTTCTTTCTATGAGAAAGACCCTGTAACCGGCGAAGCTGTAATGAAAGAACCGACATGGGATTCCACTATGTTCACAATAAAGTCCTCCACGGAAGACCCTTACACCGAGGCAGCAAAAAATGATGATGCACTGATCTATGTGCCGGATACCGGTGAGATCCTGCTCGGCAGGAACCGTTATGATAAACTGATGGCCTGCAAGGATGATCCTTCCACCTCGGGAAAAAATGAAGGTGAGATCCGCGTAACTTATCAGAAGGATCACTGGGTCAAGGGTGATCTGAGACCCGAGCATTATTTTGCATGTACCAGTACCGATGCAGACGGAAAAGTAACGGATTATAACAAGTCCTATCTTGACGGCAAGAGCGAAAAACAGGTCATCGAATATGATGTAGGCTTCAACCAGACCATTCAGGTGAATTCCACTGCAGATGAGTGCTTCCAGCACGGTATCGGACGTACGGTGGACGATCTGGTACAGGCCATGCAGGATGTGGTGGATCTGGAGAATGTGAAGACCAAGATCGAGGGACTGCAGGAGACTGCTACCGGTACGGATGCAGAGACCCTGACGAAGCAGATGGAAGCAGTAGAAAAAGCACTGACTCTGGCAAAGGACAAATGCCAGAAGATGTTCGAAAGCGGCATTACTACGTTCCAGGGATATCTGGATGATGCCAACCTGTGCGTTACCAACTGCGGTACCAGAAGCAGCAAACTGGAACTGATCGATAACCGCATGAAGAGCCAGAAGACCACCTTTGAGACCTTAAAGAGTGAAAACGAGGATATCGATGTTACCGAGACCGCCATTGATCTGAAGAGCGCGGAAATGACCTATGAAGCGGCATTGATGGCTACCGGTAAAGTAATGCAGACCACACTGTTGAATTTCATCTAGAACAACAGGTTACGGAAAGGCGTAGGTATTTTATGAAGATCAATACAAAATTTTTTGGAGAAGTTGAGATTGCGGATGACAAGATCATCACTTTTGACAAAGGTATTATCGGATTCCCGGAACTGAAGCATTTTACCATGCTCCACGATGAGGAGAAGGGCAGCAACGTAGGAATCCGCTATTTACAGTCTCTGGAAGAACCCGGATTCGCCATGCCGGTCATGGATCCGCTGCTGGTCAACCCTCAGTATGATCCGGAAGTGGATGACGAACTGCTCACTAGTGTAGGCAATCTGACTCCGGAGAACATTCTGGTCATGGTTACTGTGACTGTGCCTGCTGACCTGACGAAGATGACGGTGAACCTGCAGGGTCCCTTTGTGATCAACGTGGAAGAACGCAAGGCCTGCCAGATCATCCTTGAGGGAGATAAATACCCGGTAAAATATCCGGTATACGACATCCTGAAATCCGGAAAGGCGGGTGAGTAAGATGCTGGCATTGTCCCGTAAGAAGAACGAAGCAATCGTCATCAACAACGATATCGAGATCACCGTTCTGGAGGTCAAAGGTGATCAGGTCAAGATCGGCATCACCGCACCCAAGGAAGTGCCCATCTACCGCAAGGAAGTCTACCTCCAGATCCAGGAGGCCAACAAGGCCGCTGTGGATGCCGAAGGTATGGCAGCACTGAAGAACCTGTTGGGGTAAAAATAAATAAAAATAGGAAACGAAAGAGGCTCCGGATGCATAAATCCGGAGCTTTTATCCATTGTTGAAAAATAAGGGCCTATTTTCCTGAAACTGCAAATATACGCATTGATACACCTTCGGAAAAAAGAACTTGAAAAGACGATAGGGTTATGCTATAGTTACAACATCTAAAGAATTCTTTATGACAATTTCTGACAATATCTTTTGTGTGTATTTCGGGCTTTTCGCCAAGAATTCAAACAAAATGACAAAACATAAGCAGGCGGAAAGGGAAATAGTGCATGGAACGGTTTCAGTTTTTCCTGCTTAGGTAAGTTTAGTGTGCTTAAGGGAGAAAAAATGAGGGAAAACAGAGAGAAAAATGACCTTGTTACAAAGAATTTCGAGACATTTCCAGATGTTGCTGCAGACATTATTAATGCGTTGCTGCATAATGGAAAGCTTGTTGTGACCAAAGAAAATCTGTTGCCGGCACCGACGGAAAGTATTTATACGAGCGGAGAAAACAGGCTGCGAAACCAGTTACAGGATGTGGTGAAATACGAGATGGCAGGGGAACGGATCAGGGCACAATATATGATTGCCAACCAGACAACCACGGATGCTAAAATCGTATTGCGTAAGGCTGGTTATACCGGAGGGGGATACAGGGAGCAGTATGAAGGAAAAACAATAGATACCTTCCCTATTATAGAAATGATACTATACTGGGGAAGGGAGCATTGGGAGAAACAACCGGGAATCCATGAATTATGCTGTGGAAAAGTGCCGGAAGAACTTCGAAAATATGTGGATGATATCAAGGTACATATCTGGGAAATGCGTTACCTGCCCCAAGAGGTGCGGGAGAGATTTCATAGCGATATGAGAATTGTGCTGGATTATCTGGCAGAGGGCAATAATCTTCGTTCCGACCAGAAGGTGATACACAAAGCGGCATTGATCAGAATGATCAATGTATTATCCGGTGAAGAGGATTCCACAACAGAATCTGCTATTTTAAAGGAAATGAATATCAGAGAGGAGGATGAGATCACTATGTGTGAATTATTTGAGCAATATATAAGGATGGGAAAGCGCGAAGGGAGACAAGAAGGAAGACAAGAAGAACGGCAGAGTGGTATTAAGGCATTGATCATAACATGCATTGAATTGGGGGCGGATTATAATACTACGGCTGAGAAAGTAAAGACTCGATTTCAACTGTCAGAAGAAAGCGTTACAGAGAATATGAACCTGTATTGGAATTAGAAAATAAAAAAATAGAAAAATAGGAAATTAGGCATAGGAGATGCAATTTTTTGCAGCTCCTATTAATTTTTTCTAAGGATTTACCGATACAATCCTTAGAGAAGCAAGGTCGTGCGCCCACGGAAGGCGCCTGTTTATCACACGGAGGTGACCATTATGACCATAGAACCGATTTCCAGTGTCATGACAGTGCAGGCACAGAACACAGCCGCTGCCAGGAACACTGCGACAAAAGTAACTACAGAGGAGAATCCCTCAGAATACAATCCTGCCAATGTAAAAGCAGCAGATAAACTTGACCAGACCACCGCAGTTGTTGAAAATGCGCAGAGCAAGGATCAGAATAATACTTCTGCCGATGCTAATAGCGAACAGCAACAGCAGGTGACCAACGAGCAGATCAAGAAAGCAGTAGAGAAGCTGAATAAGAACATGATGTCCCATTCAGAAGCTGTTTTCGGTATTCATGAGGCGACAAACCGCATAACGATCAAAATCATAGACAAGGATACCAAGAAAGTCATCAAAGAGCTTCCACCTGAGAAGACTTTGGACATGATCGCCAAAGTATGGGAGATGGCAGGCATCCTGGTGGATGAGAAGAGATAGGAGGATACCAATATGGCATCATCAACAATGAGATTATCCGGACTGATCTCCGGTATGGACACAGAGAGCATTATCCAGCAGCTGGTGTCTGCGAAGCAGACCAAGGTGGACGATGCGAAAAAGGCACAGACCAAACAGGAATGGAAGCAGACCGCATGGAAAGAGCTGAATACCAAGATTAAAAATCTGCAGTCCAAGTTTGTTAATAATATGCGTTTTGAATCCGCATATAGCAAGAGAGTGACCAAAGTATCCGACAGCAATGCAGTCAGTGTCATCACCGGTGATGGCGCAATGACCGGTGTACAGAACCTCAAGGTATCACAGCTGGCCAAGACCGCCTATATGACCGGCGGCAAGCTGACCTTGAAGGATAATGTCACTGCGGATACCAAGCTGAATGCATTGACAAAATTGTCTGATCTGGGGATCAAGGGCAGTGATGGCAGCACCGTGGCCGGCATTACCACCGGAGACGATACAACGCTTAAAATCCAGAGCGGTGATACAAGCGTAGACCTGAATATTACCAAAGATACCACGATCTCTGATGTACTGTCCAAATTGAAGGAAGCCGGACTGAATGCAAACTTCGATACCACCCAGCAGAGATTCTATATCAGTGCAAAGGACTCCGGCGATGCCGGTAATTTCTCTATTACGGCAACCGGAACCGGTGCCGATGACCTGCTGAAGGGGCTGGGTATTACAGATGCCAACTATATCAAAGGGCAGGATTCTGTGATCACACTGAACAACACAGAGTATACCAGCAACTCCAATGTATTTTCCATCAATGGTCTGACCATTACAGCACTGAAAGAGACCGGAGCAGATGAAGAGATCACCCTGACCACACAGGATGACGTAGATGGTATCTACGATATGATCAAGAGCTTCCTGAAGGAATATAATACCCTGATCAACGAGATGGACAAGCTTTATAATGCGGATTCCGCCAGAGGATATGAGCCTCTGACCGACGATGAGAAGGATGCCATGTCCGATACCGAAGTAGAGAAGTATGAGACCAAGATTAAGGATGCCCTGCTCCGCAGAGACAGCAATCTGTCTACCGTAAGCTCTGCCTTAAAAGAAATCATGGCAGGCAGTGTGGAAGTAAACGGCAAGAACATGTATCTCAGCGATTTTGGTATTGAGACTTTGAGCTACTTTACCGCAGCGGAGAATGAGAAGAATGCCTACCACATTGATGGAGATGCAGATGACTCCAGCACCTCCGGTAATGCAGACAAGCTTAAGAGCATGATCAGCAGTGATCCCGATACGGTCGTAAGCTTTTTCTCTGGAATGTTCAAGAATTTATATACTAAAATGAGTGATCTCTCCAAGTCTGTAGAAGGTTATCGTACCTACGGTAATTTTTATGATGACAAAAAGATGAAATCGGATTATGATGATTATACAAGCAAGATCAAAGACTTGGAAGATAAGCTGAACGATTATGAAGACAAGTGGTATTCCAAGTTCTCCAAAATGGAGACGGCACTGGCAAAGCTGCAGAGCAATTCCAGCGCGGTGACCAGCTTGTTAGGAGGATCATGATATGGCATTACCCGGTGCTTATGCACAGTATAATAACAGCAAGGTTCTGACTGCTTCTCCGGCAGAACTGACATTGATGCTCTATGACGGAGCTATCAAGTTCTGCAATATTGCAGAGATGGCTGTGGAGAAATCCGATGTACCCAAGGCACATGAAAATATCCGCAAGGTGCAGAATATCATTGGATATCTGCATTCCACGCTGGACATGAAATACGAAGTCTCCAAGGACTTTGACAACATCTACACTTATCTCGAGAGACGTCTGGTAGAAGCCAATGTCAAAAAAGATAAGGAAATCCTCGAAGAGATCAATACCCACCTGCACGCTATCCGTGACAACTGGAAAGAAGTCATGAAGGCGGGAGCAAAGAAAGGAAATGACTGATGGAGAATCAGCTTACCATTTTGTCAGAGAGCCTGGACAAGAAGCTGGAAGTATTACAGAAGATCCGGGAATATAACAAACGTCAGGAAGAAATCTTTTCTGCGGAAGAGGTGGATATGAGCCTGTTCGACGATGCTGTGGAGGAAAAACAGCGGCTTATTGATGAGGTGGTTCATCTGGATGAAGGCTTTGAAATCATGTATGAGAAGCTGGCGAAAGAGCTGGAAGGCAACAGAGAACGCTACGCAGCACAGATCCGGGAACTTCAGAAGAAGGTCAGCAGGGTGACAGAACTCAGTGTGACTGTACAGGCACAGGAGGCCCGGAACAAAAAGCTGATCGAGAACTATTTTGCGAAGGAACGTGCCGGAATTGGACAGAGACGGAAAAACGCCAAAAGTGCTTATGACTACTACAAGAGCATGAGCGGCAGCGGGTATGTGCAGCCCCAGATGTACGACAATAAAAAGTAAATACAACAGATGAAGGGGAGCTGACAGAGATATCGGCTTCCCTTTTTTATGACGGAATCAATGTGAAAGAATAAAAATGTGGTTTCGGCTAAAATATAATCAGAGTATAGATTAGCCGAAAGAGGGACTTTTATGAGTTATATCAAAAGAAATCTGGAGAATGTAGTAAGACAGGTAACCAGGGAATATCCGGTACTCCTGGTAACGGGACCGAAACAGGTAGGAAAGACGACAATGCTCCAAAAACTGATGGAGGGAACGGAGCGGGGATATGTAACACTGGATGATTTAAACGAAAGATATATTGCAAAGACCGATCCGGAACTGTTTCTGCAACTGCATAAACCACCTGTATTAATTGATGAGGTTCAATATGCACCGGAACTGTTTACTTATATCAAGATAAATGCAGATAAAAACCATGAGCCGGGAGCATTTTGGCTTACGGGATCACAGGTGTTCAAATTGATGCAGGGAGTACAGGAGTCACTGGCAGGAAGAGTGGCAGTACTTTCACTTACATCCCTGTCACAGGCAGAGATATCCGGAGGAACGATGAAACCGTTTACGGTAGATCTGGAGGATTTAAACGAGAGGCAGAAAGAGAGAGAGCAAGCTGATACAAGAGAGATCTTTGAACGGATTTATCAAGGCTCCATGCCTGCGATCGTAAGCGGTATTAACAGTAACAGTCAGCTTTTTTACAGCAGTTATCTGTCTACTTATATTGAGCGGGATGTAAGAGAATTATCGGATGCCATAGATTCGCTTAAGTTCCTTCGGTTTATTACTGCGGTGGCAGCAAGATGTGGGCAGATGGTTAATGCAGCAGAGATTGCCAGAGATGCAGATATCAACCAGACGCAGGCGAAGGATTGGCTGACAATTCTGGAAACGCTGGGTATTATTTTTTATCTTCATCCGTATTCTAATAATTTGTTGAAGCGCCTTGTGAAAACGCCCAAACTGTATTTCTACGATACGGGTCTGGTGTGTTACCTGACGAAATGGAGTAGTGCGGAAACGTTAGAATGCGGTGCTATGAACGGAGCCATTTTGGAAAATTACGTGGTTGCGGAAATTCGGAAAACCTACCTGAATTGTGGAAAAGAGCCGTATTTGTACTATTATCGTGATAAAGATGCCAGGGAGATTGATATTGTCCTGGAACATGATGGAATATTGAATCCGATTGAGCTTAAGAAAACTGCAAATCCCGGAACAGAGCTGGTAAAGGTATTTGAATTACTCGACAAGGCATCAACGCCTCGTGCGAAGGGCGCAGTTATCTGCATGAAACCGGGACTTAGTGCGATTGACAGAGACAATTATATCGTACCAGTCTGGATAATCTAAAATACAGTCCCTGCCTGAATATCAGACAGGGACCTATAATTTCAAAAATGTTTTTGCGTATACGTCTTTGTCCCTAAATTTCCCTTACAAATTTCCACTTGTACAAGATGAATATTTGAAACAGCAAGAAATTCTTAGATCCCCGTTGTAGCATGAAATAAGCCGGAGATGTAAAAATTTCAAGAGTAACTTCCGCTTGAGAATTTGCCGAAGTAACTTCAGCTTTGGGGATAGATCGACCGGAATTTACTTTGGCAATTGAGGGGATTAATGCCCAGGCAGGACAATCCATGCTGACCCAGGCCAATCAGAGTAGTCCTGGCGTACTGCACAAATTATGATTGATTTATCGGTAATAAAATGCTATTGTAAATTCACAAAATATCAATTCTGACAGACAGACCAAATCTTAATTCAAATCAAAAAAATTTTAGGTGTATCACCATTGATTTCACTGGATGAGAAGGTAATAGAATGATAAAAATACTTTCTGATTGGAAAGAGTAATACTAAAAGGAAAACATATGAGTGAAGTAAAAGTAGTAAGAGATGAACAAGGTAATGCTATTGTTATAATACCGGATATTATATTTTGGAATAAACAGGACATTGACTGGGATGCAGTAAAAGAATACCTAAAGAAGTACCTTGGTGAAATAATTGAGAATAAACAAACGAAAGAAAAAATAGAAATAGGAACTAAATTCGCAGATGAGTATACGGGCTCAAAGTATTCAGAACATATAAGGGGAGCGCGGGCAAAAGCCAAGGCAAATGCAGCACAAGGAATCCGAGAACTGGTAGAATCAGCTGCCAATAAAATACATAGTGAAAATAAGAAGAGTAAACATAAGAAAGACGCAAAAGGTGGCTGGAACTATTATACGGTCAGATTTGCGCTACCAGTTTATGATAACAATAGAAAGACAGAAGAATATAATGTTTACAAGGGGAGGCTGGTAGTAAATAGGACACAAGACGGAAAATTGTATTTATATGATTTGGTGGAAATAAAAAAGGAAGCAAGTACCCCACTCAAGAATACATAGTAAACAAGTGGTAAAAAACTGCTTCCTTTTTATATAATATATCTTAGCAAAATAAAAAAGTCAACATTTTTTGCAAAAAGGGGTTAAGTTTCCAAAAACCTCTCCGATATACTTATCAAGTAAGGCAAATAAAACAATTGCTTACCTAACCATTCTTCTGAATTAAAGGTTTCGCACGCCTAAGAGACGGAAGACAATGGCGATGAAAGTGACAGGATGTGCGAACTTGAAGCTGACATTGCCAAAGCAAATAACGGAGCGCAGGGAAGCGCTCGTCAATTCAAGGAGGAATATATTATGGTAGTACAACACAATCTTACCGCTATGAACTCTAACAGAATGTTAGGCTTGACTCAGAGCTCTCAGGCAAAGTCAACTGAGAAGCTGTCTTCCGGTTACAAGATCAACCGTGCAGCAGATGATGCAGCAGGATTATCCATCAGTGAAAAAATGAGAAAGCAGATCAGAGGACTGACACAGGCTTCCGCTAACGCAGAAGACGGTATCTCCACTGTACAGACCGCTGAAGGTGCACTGAACGAAGTTCAGGACATGCTGCAGAGAATGAACGAGCTGGCTGTTAAGGCTTCCAACGGAACCAATTCCGAGAACGACAGAACTTACATCCAGAACGAAATCGATCAGCTGACCACTGAAATTGATCGTGTTGCTGAGACAACCAAGTTCAACGAGACCTACCTGCTGAAGGGTGACAAGGATGCTGTTAAGGGTTACAGCTATTCTTATGGTAAGGCTACAGCCGCAGCAGCTACATTTGACGGACAAAAGAATATAACTTCTACAGGATCTAACACTGGTTCTAAGATTACCGTAACTGCAGCAGCTCCTGCAGATGATAAAACGGCAGCAGCTCAGAATGAATTACTGAAAACTTTGCAGAAGAGTGGCGCAAGAGTGACTATCGCAGCAGGATTAACAGGCGGTAATGTTGCAATTGCTATTGATGGCTACGATGTTGACAAAGATGGTAAAGTATCTAAGGATGGCATTGCCACGGGCATCACTCTGACAGCTTCTGCCGGAAACGATAATACCAATGGTACCGTTGCACTGTCCGATACTTTGACTTTGGATTCCAAGGCTGTAAATAAGGCTGCTACAGGAACACATGCTGCATACTATGACAAGGATGGCAACAAGCTTTCTGAGAATGCATTGAGCAATTATTTTACAAGCACTACAGCTACTAATGGAACTATTACCACGACCCAGCTGAAGGACAAGACTTTATATGATGAGTTTGGTAATGTGGCAAAAGTAGATCCTGCTAAAAATATTCAGACCGCTCAGGATCAGGTTGGAAGCTTGAAACTTTCCCTGCATGTTGGTGCCGATGCTACTTCCAACAATAAGATTGAACTGAATCTGGATGCAATGTCCGCTAAGGGTCTTGGTGTAAACGGCTTAAGAGTAGACGGAGCTACTTCTACCAATGCTGATAACGCTATCGAGACCATTAAGGAAGCTATCCAGAAGGTATCTACCCAGAGATCTGCTCTCGGTGCTGTTCAGAACAGACTGGAGCACACCATCAGCAATCTGGATAACGTTGTAGAGAACACCACAAGTGCTGAATCTGCTATCCGTGATACAGATATGGCTACTGAGATGGTTAAGTACTCCAACAACAATATCCTGTCTCAGGCAGGGCAGGCAATGTTGGCTCAGGCTAACCAGTCCAATCAGGGCGTACTGTCTCTGTTACAGTAATCAATCAGTTAGAGCATCTAACATAGCAATAAGAAGAGGGCTCGGCTTTGTAGCCGGGCTCTTTTCTCTTTGTAAAATGTAAAACGGAAAGGATTCCAGACATGAACAAGGAACGTATCTTATTATCCATTTCCATGTTGATCTCAGGAAGAGACGAGATGGAGAAAAGCCTGAACTCACTTCTTTATTTCAAAAATGCATTTCCTACGGAAATTATATTAGTAGATACCGGATGCAATGAAAAGCAACGTGCACTGGCAGAACAATATGCGGATAAAATCATTAACTTCACATGGTGTAATGATTTTGGAGCAGCCAGAAACGCCGGATTAAAGGAAGCGCAAGGCGAATGGTTCATGTATCTGGATGATGACGAGTGGTTTGAAAATCCGCAGGAAATTATAAGTTTTTTTACGACAGGAGAATATCGGAAATATAATTCAGCATCTTATATTGTAAGAAACTATATGGATCCGTATGGAAATAATTATGTGGACTCATATCCTTCCAGAATGGTAAAATTGAATTCTACTATTCATTTTGTGGGAAAAATTCATGAATATTTAGATCCTTTTCTTGAACCAAGAAAAGAATTTAATAATTTTGTACATCACTATGGATATGTGTATAAGAATGAACAGGAACGTATAAAGCATGCATGGAGAAATATTCAACCATTATTGGAAATCCGAAAAGAATATCCCGGAGATCCTAGATGGATTATGCAGTTAGATCAAGAATATTTTTGTATCTGTAATTATGAGAATGTGATTGCGGCGAGTATAGAAGGGCTGAAAGAATGGGAAAAAAATAGAAAAAAATTAACATATATGCCCATTCATATTGGAGCAGTATATGCGTATCTTTTACTAGCATTTGAAGGATTGGGGAGATATCAAGAGGAAGAGGAATGGCTGAAACGAGCTTCTTCAGAGCCCTTAAACGAATTAGATACTATGGAGGTATGTATTGCTTTTTACAATATGATGGGAGCAAGAGTATATGGGTGCCTTGGGAATGATGATTTGTGTATTGAGTACTATAAAAAATATAAGAGTAATTACAATAAATTAAAGAGTGACAGAACTGCAATGGAATCTAAAACGGCAGGAGCAGTTACAGATGTATTCAGTAATATTTATTTTGCAGAAACATTTATGATGTGTTTGCCTGCATTCATGAAACGAAAAGAATGGAAAATAATTCAAGAGAATATTTTAATAGTAGACTGGAAGCAAATAGAAAGCTTTTCGGATGATATAAAAAATAAAAAAGTATTAGAAATAATGTGTACAACGGAATATCATGGATTATACACGGAGTTAGCAGAGAAAATGCTGGGAGACAGCAATTATTTTCATACTCTATATCCTACAATACAAGCGTTGCAGAAAGAGTATGAATTGGAAGGAAAAAAGGACGAAATACATAACTTACACCACATTGTAGCAACGTTACCAAGTAAGCATTTTTATATTATTGCATCGAAAATTTTATGGAAAAATGCTCAAAAAGAAAGTGGAATAGAAGAATGTTATGAGGAATTATTCCTTAAATATGCAGATAACATATTGGAAATAGAGGATGGTATCTGGGATATAGCAGAAGAAAGAAAAATAGAAATAGAACCGTTTTTTATGCAAATGGATTACCGTACCTGGCGCAGAGCACTGGAGAGTATGGAACATTGGGGGCTCTGTGAAGATTGGGATAAATGGAATTCCAGAATCCGGCAATGGAAAAGTAGCGAAGACATTCGGTATGATCTCTTTGATATAAAGTATATGGGAAGCAATCTGGCAAAGATAACGAAGAAGACAGAAAGTTTGCCGGGACTTGAAAATCAACTTTGGACATATGCGGATATGGTATATGAATTCTATCAGCCTTATTACAGGGAAGACGTGTTGCAAGAGAACTCCATTGGACTTCCGGACGAGCTTCAGTTGGCATTGGAGTTAAGAAGATTGCGAGGTTATCGTAAATCCGGACAGGAACGAAACGCCCTGGAAACCATGAAGAAATGTCTGGGAATTTATCCGAAGCTGGATAAGACCATGCTTGTCTATGCGGAGATGCTTCGGGATGAAATGAAAAAACAGTCTGTAGAAGTGGATGAGGCTAAGAAGGAGTTATTACAGATGGCTTCGACCTTGAAAAAAATGGCTAAGAAGCAAATAACTCTGGGAAATGTAGAGGCAGCAAAACAGATACTGCTACAGACGCAGCAGTATGTTCCAGAAGATGAAGAGATAAGGAACATACTTAAAGATCTGGATACTTCTTCACATGGCTAAAGAATGCTTTATTCCATGACGATAAATAATATAACAGAATAGAACAGCAGGGAAGCGGAATGTCAGAAGGGAATCTGAACAATATAAATACTGAGAAACCGGTTTCTGCCGGTTTCTTTTTTCTTTGGAATTTATAGAGAAAAACAGCAGGTTGGGAGTAAAGAATGAAAGTAGTAATATTGGCAGGAGGCTTTGGAACACGTATCAGTGAGGAAAGTCATTTGCGACCTAAGCCTATGATTGAAATAGGAGATGCACCGATTTTATGGCATATCATGAAAATCTATTCTTACTATGGTTTTAATGATTTTGTGATTTGCTGTGGATATAAGGGAGATATCATAAAAGAATATTTTGCGAATTACTACCTTCACAGGTCAGATATTACCTTTGATTTTTCCAATAATAATGAAATGATTGTGCATAATAACATAGCGGAACCGTGGCGTGTTACAGTGGTGGATACAGGATTGCGTACACAGACAGGCGGCAGAATTAAGCGTATTCAGAAATACATAGGTGATGAGACTTTCCTGTGTACTTATGGTGATGGCGTATCGGATATTGATATTACAAAACTTGTGGAATTTCATAAGCAGCATGGAAGACAGGCAACTATTACGGCAGTTCAGCCCGGCAATAAATTCGGCGTACTTGATATAGGAGATCATGAGATTATCCGGAAGTTTACAGAAAAGGGAAAAGAAGAAGGCGGATGGATTAATGCCGGATTTATGGTATTAGAACCGGCAATCTTTGATTTAATAGACGATGATGCAACTATTTTGGAGAGAGTACCTTTTGAACAGCTTGCGGAAAATGAAGAACTGGTTGCTTATAAGTATGATGGATTTTGGCAATGCATGGATACACAGAGAGATAAATTTTATTTGGAACGACTTATAGAGGAGGGAAAAGCTCCATGGATCAAATGGACGTAAAAGTAAGTGTTATAATGCTTACGCATAACCGCGAAGAATTGGTAACACATGCTATAGAGTCTGTTCTGGCACAGACAATGCGTGAATTTGAGTTTATCATAGTGGATAATGGTTCCCGGGACAGAAGTGGAATGATTGCGGATCAGTATGCAGAGAAAGACGATAGAATACGGGTATTGCATATTCGGGAGAGTACGATTGGGGCGGGGCGAAACGCCGGACTCAATATTGCAAGGGGAGAATATATTACCTTTTTGGATGATGACGACAGTCTGGACGATGATGCACTTGATTTTTTATATCGTCTGTCAACGGATGAGGACGCGGACATATCTATCTGCGGTTCTACGAAGAAAGTGAATGGGGTAGAAATTCCTAATTGTGTATTCAATGAAAAGCTGGTTATGACACCGGAGGAAGGGATAGTTACTCTGCTGAAACGTAAGAAATATAGCGCGGGAATGCCGGCTAAGTTATTTAAAAGAAATTTGTTTGATGAGATTCGGTTTGCAACAAACAGGAGATTTGAAGATATTCATACTACCTATAAATATTTTGCGGAAGCAAAAAAAGTTGTTGCGTATGGGATACCAAAGTATCGTATTTTAAGGCATGATGGAAATAATTCCGGTTTTACTACAAATGATAAGCTGCTGACACCGGAGCAATTGGATGAGTACTTTGAGGCTTTTAGGGAGCGTACAGTTTATTTGACAGAAAAACTCCCCACAATAGCTGATTATGCACAGTATAGTGAATGGTCGTATATGATTTCCATGTGTAATAAGATTGAGAAAAATCACTTGGATAATTGCAGAAAGCAGCTGGAGTTTGTGAAGAAGGAACTGACGGAACATTATGAAGAATTTTATGAATCTCCTTATATTGAAGAATTTGAACGCGAGTTTATGAGAAAATATATTGTAGAAAAATACAAAGGCTAGAGGACGATATGAAACACATTATTTTTGGCGGGTTTGATTATGCAGTTTTATATGAGATGGATCAAAATGCAATACTAGATGGTATAGACTATTTTGTGGATGTGGATAAATCATTAATCGGACAAAAATATTTGGGGAAACCGATTAGAGATATTGCTGTATTAAAAGAAGAAGATCCTGAAAATATGATTATTTTAATTGGGTCGATTGTTTATAAGACGGAATTAGAACTAATCCTAAAAGATATGGGATTTAAAGAAAATAAAAATTATATGTGGGCAATTGCTTTTAACGGCGATGGAGAATGTCGGAGACTGTGGAAACATATAGAGTGGTCAGATAAGAAAAATAATAAAGATAATTTGAAAGCTGTAGAAGATGGAGAATATTCCAGAGCCAGACTAAAGGTTGCTGCTAGCATGATTGAATGGGACAAAATAGATACGTTAATTGATTTAGGCGCAGCAAATGAACGTCTACAGGAATATATTCCGGAGGGAATAGAATATATACCTGTAGATTATTTGCCATATACCGAAAACACCAGAGTGATGGATTTTAACAAATATGAATTCCCACAAAAACAGGGGATATGTTCTAGAGAGAGAGTATGTATTGTGGCAATAGGCATTCTTGGATATTGTGCTGACTGGAAATGGTTTTTACGAATGATGGTGGAAAATGCAAAATATGTGATTCTGGGTTTTGATGATTTTGCTAGGATTTCAAGAGAATACAGAAGATTGCATTGGACAAGATACAATGCTTTGTTTGATCACGAAATTATTAAATATATGCAGAGCTTGGGTGCAATACTTGCCGATTCCACTGACTTCCGATTGAAAACAACTATTTACAAGTTCGAAAGTAATTATTAAATTGAACAAATTATGGAGGCAAGAAGGGTATGCAAGCAATTGTTTTAGCAGCAGGTATGGGGAAAAGATTGCATTCTAATGAAAATAAATGCTTAACCAGAATCAACGGTTTGACATTATGGGAGAGAATGGTGCTTGCATTTAGAAAAGCTCAAATTGAAAAAATTATTGTAGTAACGGGATACCGGGCTAAAGGGTTGGAGAAATATATAATGGCGCATTCTGAAGGCTTAGAAATCCATTTTATAGAAAATAGTGAATATGAGACAACCAACAATATTTGGTCATTGTATTTGGCCGGTGAATATTTTGATGAGGATACGATTCTTTTGGAGTCGGATTTGATTTTTGAATATAACGTTGTTGAAGAAATATGTAAATCTAAATTCCCTAATATAGCATTATTGGCTGAGATGGAATCGTGGATGAATGGAACAAGGATGAAATTATATGGCAATGATATCATAGAGGTGGTATCTTCAAAAGATATATTTAATACATCTGATGCTTTATACAAAACAGTCAATATTTATAAATTTTCAAATGCTTTTTTAAAAGATGTGTATCTACCTGAGATAGAGAAATATATTTCATTATACGGGAAGCAGGAATATTACGAAATGGCTTTAGGCAATGTAATAAAATCGCAATGCGGATTGATCAAAGGAATGGTTATTAGGTCACAATGGTATGAGATTGACACAATAGAAGATTTGGAAGAAGCAAAAAAACGTTTTTAATAGTATGTAAGGAGAAAAGGAAGATGATATACAAATATCCATATCCGGAAAAATTTGAAGAATTTGAAAAGATAGATTTTAAAAAATATAGTGGAAATCTGGTTGTATGGGGAGCGGGAAGAATTGGAGGAATGGCGGCGCATTGTCTAAAACAGCAAAAAGTAGAAATATGCGCTTTTTGTGATGTGGCAGAAGATAAATGGGGAAAAGAGTTTTGTGGTCATACGATTATATGCCCTTCTGATTTAAAAGAAAAATATCCCAATGCCGCGGTTTTAATTTCGACTGTGTTTCATACAGTTATTTCAGAAGACTTAAAGAAAATGGGGTATAATAAAATCTTTGATTGTTCTTCTTTATTTATGGAAATAGATTTTACAAATTATGATTTCTGGATGGAACCGGATTATGCTATTCGCAATGTGGAGCAATATCTTGGAGCAATATATGAACAGACATTTAAAACCAATAAGATTGATCAAATTTTTTTAAATATCACAACAAAATGTTCATTGTGTTGCAGGGATTGTTCTATGTTTATACCCTATGTAACATCACCATGCAATTATGACGCAAATGTGATCATGAATGATTTCTTTAACGTATTAGACTGCCTGGGGCATATTAGAATTGTAAATTTCTATGGAGGAGAGCCTTTATTGCATCCTCATTTGGCAGAAATGATTGAAAAATTAAAGGATGATAACAGAATTGACAGAATCAGCATAATTACAAATGCAACAATAATGTTAAACGAAAAACTACTTTCTGTATTGGAAAATGAAAAAAGAACATGGGTAAGAATTTCAGATTATGGAGCTCTGTCAAGCAAATCAGAAGATATAAAAAAAGTATTGGAAGATCGAAAAATCAAATACGAAATTGCTAATTATACATATTGGGATGCGCCTAGTCAAATAGGCTTTACCGCAGAAGACGAGGAAACACTGAAAAGAAAATTTGAAGAGTGTACAGCTTGTAATGTTATATTCCTGTTAAACAGAAAACTGTATTTGTGCAGTACGGGTAGTGCGGTAAATAACATTGGAGCATTTCCGCTTTCTGAATCTAACTATGTAGATATGGAAAAATATAATGAAGAAAAGGAAACTTTATATAAAAAGATAAAAGAGTATATTGATAGACCAAAGAAAAAAGAATATTTAGATGCTTGTAGGTATTGTTCTGGTGGACATTGTATTCAATTTGAGAACAAGCGTCCGGTTGCAGTGCAGACTAGCAAAAGGCTAGAATTTGATAAAGTTTCGAAATGCGAGGAAAAATAAATATGTATGAAGAACAGCGAGTGGAAATGGTGAATTTGACACCAACAATGAGGTGCAATTTGAAATGCAAACTGTGCGGTGTTTTGGTGCCGCATTATTCGTATTGCCCTCAAATGTCTAGGGATGAATTAGCAGATTCGCTGAAGGCTGTATTTGAAATTATTGACTATATAAAGAAGCTTCAGATTACAGGAGGAGAACCGTTTATGTATCCATACCTGTGTGAAGCGATGGAAGAATGCTTTAAATATAGCGATAAATTTGACAAACTTTGGATACTCACAAATGGCACAATTCCTATTAAAAAAGAAATATTAGAATTTATTAAAACTCATAAAGATAAAATATATGTACACATTAGTGATTATGGCGTAAAGCAAGATGTTACTAATAAAATTATAGAGCAGTTGAAACAAATAGGGTGTGATTATAGATACTTAAAATATTATGGAAGTCAACAATACTATGATGGATGGGTGGATCAAGGCGATTTTACGGAACATGCACGCAGCAAAGAAGAGTTAAAACAAATATTTCAGAAATGTCCGCATGTATGTAGAGGAGGCTCTTGGTATGTGCGAAATGGAGAAATGCATTGGTGCGGCAGATCTATACGCGGAAAAGAGCTTGGTAAGGTTGCGTTAGATAAAAAAGAATATTTGAATATTTTTGAAGGGACTGTTGAAGAACGAAGAAAGCGTTTTAAGGAATTACAAAGTCTTGCATATATAACTGCCTGTGATTATTGCAATGGTAATTATGGAACTACGCAGAATGAAAAACGTTATCCGGCGGGGGAGCAGATGTAAAATGTTAAAGATGTTGATTATAGGAGCTGATTCAGTTACACCAGATATTATTTTTGAAAAAAAGGAACTGTTTCCTAATTTAATGCAATTGATGAACCAAGGAGTGTATTCGGCATATTCAGCCTTTGTGCAAAAGGGATTCCATGGGTCGTATTCATCAGAGCAGAATTGGGCTTCATTATATACCGGTTTAACTCCAAAGCAGCATAATATAAATACAAATTATTCCAGAGGAGAGAATAGGAGACCTCAAATGAGAGATTTTGATGATTTATCTCCATTCTGGGAAGTATTAAATGATAATGGATATTCTGTGGGATTATGGGCGGCGGATAGTTGTGTAAATCCTGTTCCGATTAAAGGATATGTCATATCTACGAGATATCAGATGCTGAATACGCCGGTTGATGATAGAAAGTCTCCGAGATCCATAGAAATATGTGAGAAGGACAAAAAAATAGCTTCTGAAGTTTTAGAAGGAGATCCCATATATAGATTATATCCTAAAACATTAATTCAGCAGGGATTTTGCTATAAAGATCTTCAAGATGATCCTGAGCTTGCGGAAAGGGCAATCCTGAAGTATCACTTTCAAGATTCTATTAACAATTTCAAAGAAGAATTGGAATACTGGTTTGGAGCAATGGAAAGAACACAGGAAAGGTATCCGGTGGATGCAATGTTTTTCTACACTCCGACAACAGATTTGATTGCTCATTGCAGTACATATTGCGATGACAGCCCTACATTGTTAGAGGCTTATCAACTGTTGGATAAATACATAGGAGAGTTGATTGACAAACTACAGCCGGAGATTACAATTTTTGTGTCGGATCATGGACAGCAAAATTTTAAAAATATAGTCAATTGTACAAACCGGAAAATACAGAGGGAAGCATTCTCTGCCAGAGATGAGGTTTTATGGTTAAAGAATGGATACATTGCCTTTGAAGCACATAATGGTGCATTACTCTTTACCGCCCATGCATTGAGGGGAACATTTATTGCGTCGGGATTGGGAATAAAGAAAAATACATATATAGACGAAATGAGAACGGTTGACTTTTATCCAACATTATTAGAAATGATGAAGATAAAGGTTCCGGATCCCCGTGAAGGTTATGTATTGGATATATTTAATAGACAGGTTGTAAATAAAGACTTGTTGTTGGATGAAAAGAAAATAGAAAAAAAGAAGATTGCGTTTATTCAATGCCAGCAACCGAGCGTTACAGATATTATTTTAAACGAACTATATATTGAGAAGCGCTTTTCTTGCATTACAGTAGTAGGAGAAGAAAAGTATCGTGAAATCTACTTGAATAATCCGAGAGTTACAGGATTTGTATCATATGAGGAATTCAAGTCTGATAATTATGACGAAGTGTATTGTGGAATTTATAATCAGACTACGGAAGAAATGAAATATATGAGGATAAAATAATGCAACAAAAGCATTTTTTGCTTTATGGTCATGGGGGATCTTACAACCATGGCGGAGAAGCTATTACACGGTGTACTATTGATTTATTGAGGAAACAAGTGCCGGATTGTTTTATAACATTGTCAACACATTTTCCGGAGCAGGACAGGGAGTTTGGACTAATTCCGGATGAAATAATTACCAGGAATTGTTCGACACGTGATAATGCGTTGATGTATCGGGATACATTAGAGAGAATCACATCAGACACAACCGTAATACAGGTAGGCGGAGACAACTATTGTTATACTAACTGGCAGCGGTATGCACAGATTCACCAAAAAGCTAAAGAGTGTGGCGGGAAAAGTATTTTATGGGGATGCTCCATAGATGTCAATGCAATAGATGATGAGATGCTTGGAATATTACAGGCGCATGATTTAGTTTTGGCAAGAGAGTGCCTGACGTATCGTACACTTGTGAAAGCAGGGCTTACTAATGTTATCAAAGTAAGTGACATTGCTTTTGGGCTGGAACCGCAAAAAGTAGAATTCCCATTCAATCATTATATAGTATTGAATCTAAGTCCGTTGGTGTGTCGTAAAAATGCAGAAGTATTGGATGCATACAGAAATCTGATAACTTTGATCATGGATCAGACAGATTATTCTGTTGTACTCTTACCTCATGTAGTAATGCCGGTGGATAATGATAAGGATGTTTTGGATGAACTTGGATTTCATGACAATACAAGGGTAGTCAGGGTCTCTGATAAATTATCTGCCGGGCAATACAAATATATCATATCGAGAGCGGATCTATGTGTGGCGGCGCGAACGCATGTGACGATTGCGGCATATTCTTCCTGCGTTCCTACATTGGCTATTGGCTATTCGACGAAAGCAAGTGGAATTGCGATGGATTTGGGCTTTTTAGAGTATGTAATACCTATAGAAAACGAAAATCTAACGGAGCAAATATGTGAAAGCTTTAAAAAATTGCAACGGGAACAGCAGGTGTTGAGAAATAGATTGAATACTGAGATGCAGCAATATAAGGAGCAGGCAGTGCCGGATTCGGTAATTGCTTTCTTAAGAGGAGAGCAGGAATGATTTATGTTCGTACCTGTGCATATAATGCAGAAAAAACAATAAGAAGAGCGATGGATAGTGTCTTGAATCAGACATACAGAGATATTACATATTATGTATTGGATAATGGATCGACTGACAGGACAGGAGAGATTGTCAAGGAATATGCGTTGAATGATAGTAGGGTAGTACCTTTTTATAACAAAGTAAATAGAGATTTGACAGAGAATCCTCAATTTTGGTTAGTGTCTCATGAATTGAAAGAGGAAGATTATTTCTGTATATTGGATGCAGATGATGAATATGATCTTACTTTTCTGGAGGAAATGATTTCATTTGTTGAAAGATATCATCTGGACATTGCAGCTTGTGGGACTCGTTTTATTAATGCTGCAAATAATATAAAAATAGAAGATCGAAAGCTTACGGGAAATAGAGTTCTGACAGACAAAGAGGATTATAATCAATATTTTTCGGAGATACATTGGAATCTTAGGCAGGTATGGGGGAAGGTGTATTCAGCAAAAGCTGCAAAAGCACGATATGAAACTTACTTACCGGATTGGTTTCCTAAGGCATATGGTGGAGATACTGTGAATGTATATGAATGTGTTAAAGCATCGCAGGCAATTGGCGTATATGCGAAGGTGCTCCATTCCTATTATGTGTCTTCTAAGTCGGTTTCTTATCAATGGATTGAGGGCAGAGAAGATGCCGATGAGATTTTGTTCCAAAAGTCGGTAGAACTGTTGATGGAAAAGTGTGGAGAAGTTTCACAGAATAATATAGCTTTTTTGTGCGCGGTATATTATCATGCGGTGATGGATACTTTGGCGGTGCTGTTTTCAGCAGAATTGACGGTGAAGTGTAAGTGTGCATTACTTAAAAAAATTATGGAAAAGCCGTTGACAGGTACAATGATGGGTTGTGTGGAAGAAAAAGCCCATAGGGCATTTGCGGAAAGAGTTGTTTTGGGTATCTTACAGATGTGCAATACAGAGTGTGAAGAGACCGATCTGACAGCCTGTTATTCAATGCTTGCTGCATTTACGGAATGGTTTTCGAAATTAATTGCACAAAAGGATTTCCGATTATACGTAACCGAGTGCTCTAAGGTCGTGGGAGATATTGCGTTGGGGGATTATGAGGCAGCAGTGAATGAAATCATATGTTTCTTGAATGTTCCCAATGTCATGACTAGAACCGAAGAAAAATGGTTGGAGCTCGGTCTGAATATAGCGGCAATCAGTAATCAGGAAGAAAAATATATTGTATTTTCTAAGAAGATGATTTGCTGGAAATGGGAAAATGAGCATCAGACGGAAGCTTGGCAGGAGCTTCAGGAATGGTTGGAAATGTTGCCGGAGGACAGCGAATTACGCAATATGGAACGTGCATTTAGAAAATAATCGCTGTTTTGTTGTAAATGGGCGGAAAGTGTTATTTGTATGATATTATTAAAATAAAAAAGAAACGAGTAACCTTTTCCAGCCCAAAGACCTTACTCAGTAGCGAAACTCATTTCTTAGATTATAATAAGTTATGAAAAAGGAAATGTCAAAGATTTTTTACAGCATACTGCCTAAATTCATATAGTGCAGATTTTGCTATTTTGCTGCATTGACAATGAAAGATTTGTTTGTTATCCTTTGCCTATAAGCAGATATTTCTATTTCGAAATTTCTATATCGGCGGAAACCGATGTCTATGACTTCAGAGGAATCCCTGCTTAGATACCCAATGACAATAATAGAGCAGGGGAAAGCACACGAGGAATTACAATGTGTGATGTTGTTTCGTGAAGGCTGTTTTTCTCCTGTGAAAGTGTGGAAGGAGAATACAGATGGCGAAACGTTATGAAGAACTGACGATTGAAGATGATTTTATGTTCGGTAAGCCGATTCGTCTGGATGTGTACACGAAGGATCAAAAGCGTATATATGATGCGGAGATGCAGAAACGGAATCACCATTCGCTGGAGAAGCTGGAACTGCCGAAACGAAGCAGATTTTACCAATCTACCATGGATACGGATCATCTGAGCAGGGGGAGATCTTACCGGGAGCTGCCGGAGGGAAGGGTGTTGTTTATCTGTACGTTTGATCCCTTTGGGTTAGGATATGGCAAGTATTCGTTCCAGAATCTCTGTGTGGAAGATCGGGAATTATGCTTAGAGGATGGGACAGAGAAGATTTTTTATAACTGCGTGAGTGATGCAAAGGATATACCGGAGATTTTGGTTTGACCTTTGAAGAGACAGTAAATCGGATCTGCGAGATGTTTCAATTACCGGAGAATGAGGCACAGAGAGATATGATGTTATATTGGTAGATTCGACTTAGAGATCATTTACCGTTGCCAACTTGCATATTCGTCTCCCCTCATGTATACTTCACTCATAAGAGTTTCTTTCATGATAATAGCAGGAAAGAAATAAATTGGTATGCCGTACCGGGAGGAATCACATGTATAGACCATTGCCTATAGGAGTAGACAGTTTTCGGGACATTATTACAAATGGATATTACTATGTGGATAAGACGCTGTGGATCAAAGAGCTACTGGATCTGAAGGGAGCGTCTAATTTGTTTACCCGCCCCAGACGCTTTGGCAAGACGTTGAATCTGAGTATGCTGCGTTATTTCTTTGAGGATACGGGAAATGAAGCAAGGAATGCCAAGAACCGGGCGTTGTTTGATGGACTACAGATTATGAAGGCCGGTAAAATGTACACAGACCGGATGGGACAGTACCCGGTGATCAGTCTGACTCTGAAATCTGCCAAACAGGGAAGCTTTGAGGAAGCCTATTTTCAGATATGTGATGCAATTCGCGTAGAATTTGGCAGACATAGAGAAATTTTGGACAGTGTAGCGCTTGACGCTGTGGAGAAAGAGAGGTATCGGCAGCTGTTGGAGGGACGTGCGGAGAGAGAGGTCGTATATACGTCCCTGCGTTTTCTGACGGAATGTCTGTACAAGGCCACAGGGAAGAGAGTTATTATCCTGATGGATGAATATGACGTACCGTTGGAAAATGCTTTTTTCAGAGGATTTTATCGTGAGATGGTTGACTGCATCCGTTCTTTACTGGAATCGGCATTGAAGACGAATGAGTGCGTAGAATTTTCTGTAATCACGGGATGTTTCCGGATTTCGAAGGAAACGATTTTTACAGGACTGAATCATCTGGAGATAAATACTATTTTAAGTAATAATTATTCGGAATATTTTGGCTTTTTGCCGGAAGAAGTACAGGAGATGCTAGATGCCTATGGTTGTCCGGAGAAAATGGACAGCATGCAGGAATGGTATGATGGTTACAGCTTTGGACAGTCAGAGATTTACAATCCCTGGAGTGTGATCAAGTATGTCAAGGACATCTGTGCCAATGAGAATGCACTGCCGGTAGCTTATTGGATCAATACGAGTTCCAATGATATTGTGAAGAATCTGGTAGAGCATGCGGGTAATGCGGAACGTGAACAGATTGAGCGTCTGATCGCGGGAGAATCCATCGATGTTCCGGTTCGCGAGGAACTCACATATGAGGATATGGATCAGAACGGGGATGCATTATGGAATTTCCTCTTTTTTACAGGTTATCTGACGAAGACGGCAGAATGGCTCAGAGAGGATACCTTAGAGCACATGGTACGTCTTGTGATTCCGAATCTGGAAGTGCGTCAGGTATATCAGAAAACGGTATTGGGATGGTTCAGAAAGCAATTGGAGACAGAGGACTTTCAGGACTTATACCGGGCATTGGAGCAAGGGGATACCGGACATATGCAGGAGATTCTGAATGCACAATTGCAGAGGACCATTTCTTTCTATGATAGCGCGGAGAATTTTTATCATGGTTTTATGGTAGGGGTTTTGGGGCAGAACCGTCAGTATCATGTGAAGTCCAACAGGGAAAACGGCGACGGTCGCAGCGATATTATGGTATATCCGCTGGACTTGGAACGGACAGCATATGTCTTGGAATTAAAAGCTTCGAAAACATTTCGCGAGACCGGAGAGGATGCCCAAAAGGCAGTAAAACAGATAGAAGAAAAACATTACACGGCAGAATTGCAGGCTATGGGATACGAGCATATTAAGTGCTATGGCATTGCGTTTTACCGTAAAAATTGTAAAGTGACGGAACCGGGAGAATAGTTTCCCTTGCATCTTGCTTTTAAATAGTATAAAATAAACCCAGTGTTGCAAACAGAATATTACAATATGACGCACAAAGGGGTGCATGCCGGGAGGCATGCGCCCTTTTTTTGTAAGATTTTATGCTGCAGGATTGATATCAGCTGGTGGCATTTTGACAGGCGTGCCGGTTCCTTCCGGTGATGCCGCCGGTGCAGAGGAAGCCTCCGGTGTGGCCGTAGGTTTTGCTTTTTCCAGTGATGTCTTGATGGCTTCCAGCAATATCAGGGAAGTATATCTGCTCTCTGAGGAATACGTTACCCGGCTTAAGTCCTGGGTCTCACAGATCTGTTCACTAAGGGAATCCATAGTAGGCTGCAGGAGCGGATACATGGTAGTCAGAGTCTCATCGGAATCTGCCAGACTTAAGGAAGTAATGGCATGGTCGTTTACAATGACTTCCACATTGACAGTCTCGCTGCCCAGGATCAGTTCGGTGGTATAGATTCCGGGGATATATGTATTAGCGGCATCGGCAGATACGGTTTCCGCTGAGACATCGGCGACAGCGCCCGAGGAGACATCTTCCGGTATATCCGGCTCCTTTTCCGGCAACAGCAGCATGAGCAATAATATCAGGAACAACACTCCCAATGCGGCGAAGATTCCGGTATAGAGCAGTTCTTTTCTGCGAAGTACAACAATCTTTGTATTGGCACTCATTCTTAAGTCTCCTTGGAATGATGGGATGATCTTTATAAATAGTATGCGACAGCCGTATTCCGTAGTACTGTAAATGTGGAGAACTTCGCATTGACAAGACAGAAGCGGCATTGCTATAGTTAATAATAAGTTTTTCCACGGATGCGTCCGCCCCGTGGAAAAGGAGCAGACAGGCGGCGCAGAAACGAGGGTAACGATGAATAATTATACCAAGGAAGACATCATCCGTCTTGTGGAAGAAGAGGATGTGGAATTTATCCGTCTGCAGTTCACGGATCTGTTCGGCAATCTGAAAAATATTGCGGTGACAGCCAGCCAGCTGGACCGCGTATTGAGCAATAAATGTATGTTTGACGGTTCGGCTATTGACGGTTTTGCACGGATTGAAGAATCCGACATGTATCTGTATCCGGATCTGTCGACACTGGAGATTTTCCCCTGGAGACCCCAGCAGGGCAAAGTGGCCCGTATGATCTGCGATGTATATCGTCCCAACGGACAGCCTTTCGAGGGAGATCCTCGTTATGTGTTAAAGCGTGCGGTGCAGCAGGCAGAGGACATGGGATATACTTTTGAGGTAGGCCCCGAGTGTGAATTTTTCTTATTTAATACGGACGAAAATACCATGCCTACCACCAACACCCATGAGCAGGCAGGGTATTTCGACATCGGTCCCCTGGATTTCGGCGAAAATGCCCGTCGTGACATTGTCATGAATCTGGAGGATATGGGATTTGTCATCGAGGCTTCCCATCACGAGATGGCTCCGGCCCAGCATGAGATTGATTTCAGATACGATGAGGCATTAAATACCGCAGACAACATCATGACCTTCAAGATGGCCGTACGCACCATTGCGAGACGTCATGGATTGCACGCTACTTTTATGCCGAAGCCCAAGTTCGGTGTCAACGGTTCCGGCATGCACATCAATATGTCCTTGCAGAAGGATAGAAAAAACATTTTCCAGGATGCTTCCGATCCCAATGGTCTGAGCGAAGAGGCTTACTATTTCATCGGCGGTATCATGAGACATATCAAAGGAATGGCAGCCATTACGAATCCGCTGGTGAATTCCTACAAGCGTCTGGTACCCGGTTTCGAGGCACCGGTCTACATTGCATGGAGCACGACGAACCGCAGCCCCTTAATCCGTATTCCGGCTGCTGCAGACGGAGAGGGCACCCGTATCGAGCTGCGTAGTCCCGATTCTGCTGCTAACCCTTATCTGACACTGGCAGTCTGCCTGAGTGCAGGATTAGAGGGCATCCGGGAGAAAATAGAGCCGCCTCAGAGCATCAATGCCAATATTTTTGCCCTGTCAGAAAAAGAGCGTGAGGAATTGCATATCGATCAGCTGCCCGGCACACTTCTGGAGGCAGTGGAGGAACTGGAGAAGGATACTTTCATTCAGAAAGTGCTTGGAGATCATATTGCCGGAAAATACATCGATGCCAAGCGGAAAGAGTGGCATGAGTACCGTTCTCAGGTATCCGAATGGGAGATTCAGGAGTATCTGTATAAGTATTAAAAGAGTCCTTTCTTTTGTAATAATGGAGTGACTATTCTTCGTAAAGTGACTCGAATGGAGTCACCGCCACGTACATGAGCAAAACTAGCTGCATAGAAGCGTGTGGTTTTGCGAATGTGAGGGGTGGAATAGTTACAAGATGAATCAACAAGACAGAAGAAAGGAGGTGGGCCGATGACGAACATTATTGTCGTACTGCCGAAGCTGGAGGAAGCCAAGGGCGTCAAGAATATTCTGGTGCGCAGTGGCTTTCAGGTCACGGGTATCTGTACCACAGGCACTCAGGCTATCAGTCAGGCGGACGGTCTGAACGACGGTATTGTGATCTGCAGCTACAAGCTGGCGGACATGATATACACAGAACTACATGAAGATCTGCCGGAAGGTTTCGAGATGCTGCTGATGGCATCCCAGAATCTGATCAGTGAATGCTATGGCAATGGCATTGTATGTCTTTCCATGCCGTTAAAGGTACAGGACCTGATCAATACCGTGAACCTGATGGTGGAAGGTGTGGAACGCCGCAGAAGAAAACGCCGTATGCAGCCGAAAGTGCGGAATGCAGCGGATGAAAAAGCAATCAAGGATGCCAAGGAATTACTGATGGCACGAAATCATATGACGGAAGAAGAAGCCCACCGCTACCTTCAGAAGACCAGTATGGACAGTGGTACCAATCTGGTGGAGACGGCACAGATGGTATTGTCCATGATGACGGAGTAAGCAGGACGGCCCGGAAATGCTTACAGGGATCCGGGCGTTACAGACAGGATATGTGAAAGAGAACAACAGGAGGAACAGCAATCCATGAAATTTACAAAAATGCAGGGCTGCGGCAACGATTATGTATATGTCAACGGCTTTACGGAGAAGCTTTCACCGGAAGAGAAGCCGGAGATCGTAAGAAGCTTAAGTGACAGACATTTCGGAATCGGCGGCGACGGTGTGATCTTTATCAATCCGGCGGAAGAAGCGGATTTTGAGATGGAAATGTACAATGCGGACGGCAGCCGTTCGGAGATGTGCGGCAACGGCATCCGCTGCGTGGCAAAATATGTCTACGACAAGGGACTGACGGACAAGAAGGACATTACCATCGTCAGCGCCGGAAAAATAAAATATCTGAAACTCACCGTGGAGGGAAAGACCGCCACGGACAGAGGACAGGTGACGCTGGTACAGGTGAACATGGGAAATCCCATCCTTGCTCCGGCAGAGGTGCCGGTAACAGTGGAAGCCACACAGGAGACGGCAGACGGACCGGCGGTAGTGAATGCTCCCATCATGGTAGACGACACGGAATACCACATGACATGTGTATCCATGGGCAATCCCCATGCCATCGTATTTATGGAAGGGGTAAAGGATCTTGACATTGAGAAGATCGGCTCGAAGTTTGAGCATCATACCTGTTTTCCTAACCGGACCAATACCGAATTCGTAGAGATTCTGGATCGGAAAAATGTGTTTATGCGCGTCTGGGAGAGAGGCACCGGGGAGACCCTTGCCTGTGGTACCGGATGTTGCGCCACGGCGGTGGCTTGTGTACTAAATGGTTTGACGGACGAGGAAATAACTGTTAAACTATTAGGCGGTGAACTGCACATCAAATGGGACCGCAAGGAGAATCTGGTCTACATGACCGGTCCTGCGAAGATCGTATTTGAAGGTGAAGTGGACCCGTACTCCATCTGATAGAATAAACTCCTCCATAGAAACACGGCGTGGCTGCTTGCAGACAAAGACGTGTTTCTATGAGAGGAGTAAACGAACATAAGTAAGTAGGGTGATCGGCCCGGATTACGAATGTCCGTTGCAATTTTGATAGCACGTAGTGCGGAAAAATTGCTTATTTAAGCCAGCAAGGTGACAGCAATACTGCACCAGGGATAATAGAGAGGAGAACGTACTATGTTTAAAGTAAACGACAACTATTTAAAACTTCCCGGAAGCTATTTATTTTCCACCATCGGCAAAAAGGTAAGTGCGTATTCCGCAGCACACCCGGACAAGAAGATCATCCGTCTGGGCATCGGTGACGTGACACAGCCTTTGGCGCCCGCTATCATTGATGCGCTGCATGGTGCAGTGGATGAGATGGGAAAAGCGGAGACTTTTCATGGTTACGCTCCCGACCTTGGTTATGAATTCCTGCGCAATGCCATTGCAGAGAATGATTATAAGGCAAGAGGCTGTGACATTGCACCGGACGAGATCTTTGTATCGGACGGAGCAAAATGTGACTGTGGCAATATTCAGGAGATCTTCAGTCTGGACAACAAGATTGCAGTATGTGACCCCGTTTACCCCGTATACGTAGATTCTAATGTTATGGCGGGCAGAACCGGCACTTACGATCCGAAGTCCGAGACCTGGAGTGATGTGATCTATATGCCCTGTCTGGCAGAGAACGGTTTTGCACCGGAGCTGCCGAAGGAGACCCCGGATCTGATCTATCTGTGCTTCCCCAATAATCCTACCGGTGCCACCATTACCAAGGCGCAGTTGCAGGAGTGGGTGGACTATGCCAATAAGGTAGGCGCTGTCATTCTCTATGATGCGGCATACGAAGCATATATTTCCGAACCGGATGTGCCTCACAGTATCTATGAATGTGAAGGAGCCAGAACCTGTGCCATCGAGTTCCGTTCCTTCTCCAAGAATGCCGGCTTTACCGGAGTGCGTCTGGGCTTTACCGTGATCCCCAAGGATTTAAAGAGCGGGGATGTGAGCCTCCATGCACTGTGGGCAAGAAGACACGGCACCAAATACAATGGAGCACCCTATATCGTACAGCGCGCCGGTGAGGCAGTATACTCTGCAGCAGGCAAGGCACAGCTGAAGGAGCAGGTTGCTTATTACATGAACAACGCACAGTATATCCTGAAGGGCTTGCAGGAAGCGGGCTTCACGGTATCCGGCGGTGTGAACGCTCCCTATATCTGGCTGAAAGCGCCTAACGGCATGACCAGCTGGGAGTTCTTCGATTACCTTCTGGAGAATGTCAACGTGGTGGGTACGCCCGGATCCGGTTTCGGACCCAGCGGAGAGCATTATTTCCGTCTGACGGCTTTCGGGAGCTATGAGAATACCGTGGAGGCAGTGGATCGTCTGAAGAAGATTCAGTTATAGGCAGCCGTTCTTTGCCATAAGAGGAATGGAGCAGATATATGCAGGAAAAGCAGAAAAAAGCAATCCGGTGGATCAGCCCGGTACTGATCGCATTGACAGCACTGATCGTGTGGCGCGTCAACTATGAGATCGAATTTATGATGGATGATGAGTGGTATTCGACGGTATTGTATGCGGATACACCGATCCGGAATCTCAGTGACATTATCCGTGCGCAGATCTGGCATTATTTCAACTGGGGCGGCAGAAGCATGGCGCATGCACTGCTGCAGCTGATCCTGCTGGCCGGAGAACACTGGGCGGATATCCTGAATACAGGAATGACACTGCTGTTGGGATGGCTGGCCTGCATGATAGCAGACAGACGTAAGCTCCCGTACTGGTTTGCAGCGTTGGGGATGATCCTGGGGCTGAATGCCAACTGGAAAATGAGTATGTTCTGGGAAGCCGGAGCAGCGAATTATCTGTATATGGCGGGTTTTCTGCTGGCATTTTTGTTCTGTTACCTGAAATATGAGGAGAAAAATCTGCCGGGGATCGTCATCTGGATCCTTCCACTGGGACTGATCGCAGGCTGGAGCAATGAGAATATGGGGCCTGCGGTATGGCTCCTGAGTCTTCTGGTGATCCTGTTAAGACACAGAGAGCACAAAAAAGCTCCGGTGTGGATGTATCTGGGAAACATCAGCTGCCTGGCGGGAACTATTCTGATGATCGCTGCACCGGGCAATTTTGTCCGCAGCGGGGAGACGGGGGAAGAAGCCTACAGCCTGCTGTGGAGAATGTATCTGCGCTGCTACGCAGAAGCGAAGGGAGTTATGGAGTATCTGTTCCCTGCCCTGCTGCTTACGGTATTTGCACTGATCGTCTGCAAAGGCATTCTGAAAGAAAACCTGGGCAGAAATACAGTGCTGTTATTGCTGGGGGCACTGTTGTCCTGGGGTGCCATGATCCTGTCCCCACACTATCCGGATCGGGCGGCTTTCGGAACGATGGTTTTGTTGATTTGTGCGATTTTATCCATGACGGGAAAAATCGTGGATAGACAGAAGGAAAATGCCTGGATGTTCTATGGCTGTGCCGTGCTGGTATGGCTGCGGGGCATGTATTTTCTGGTGGAATACCTGGGATTATGCTGGGGATGGATCAAATAAGTGAATAAATGTCCATTATAAAAGACCTCACAGTCGGCAGGTGCGCCGGCAGTGAGGTCTTTTATGAGTGTACACATTATTTTCTGGCATACCGGCTCCGGTACTGGCGCGGTGTCATGCCGGTCTTTTTACGGAAGATCTGCGAGAAATAAGACTGCGAAGAAAATCCGACACTGGTGGCTACCTGTGCTACCGACAGATTGGAGGATACCAGGAGCTCCTTGCAGGCTTCCAGCCTCCGGTCAGTCAGGTAATTGATCGGAGACTGCCCGACACATTCGGTAAAGGAGTGTGCCAGATAGAATTTGTTGATATGCGTGATCTCCGCCAGGGAATCCAAAGTAATGTTCTGGGAATAATTGGAGTCGATATATCGCTTCGCCAGAGCACATTCCTTGGATAATTGGAAGGAGGAGTCGGAGATGACGGACAGGTTCTGCTTCCGGGAAATATATACCAGGAGCACCTGGAGCAGCCCGTGGCATACCTGTTCAAAGCCGGGGAGCTTGTCGCGGAATTCCTGCATCATCAGCTGGGCAAAGTTGATGAACTGCTTTTTGTCGGCGCCGTAGCTGTAAAAGCTGTAACCCTTCGGGTTGTCCTGCCCCGTGCCGGAAAAAGAAAATGCGAGCCCTTCCACACCGAATACGATATATTCCATGGGATCGTTGGGAAGTGTTTTCTCCGTGTGCTCTACATAGGGGTTGATGATGACCAGATCGTCCGTCTTCACAGGCACCTTTTCGTTCTCTATATAGAAAGCGCCCTCACCATGCAGGACATAGAACAGCTCTGAAAAGTGATGGGTATGCGGAAGGGACTGCCAGTCACCTTCGTATTTGGAGATGGAGATGTAACGCAGTTGGAAATGTTCCGGAGAACTGTTTGCGTTTGCAGAATCAATATTGATAAATTCATTACTCATAACCAGACACCTTCTTTATCTTGTTTTATTGTGCACTTTTTCAAATTTGCAATATTTTTTATAATGAATATATAAAAAACACAATATTTTACAAAAACATTTGCAAAAAAGACGAAAAAATAAAAAACTGTATGATTGGGATAAGCATATTATACATAATCATTTCAAAAAATCCACTATTTTAGTAACAAAATAGCAATAAACATAACAAAACAAGCAACAAAGAAATTGATATCAGGTCAGGAAGCCGATATACTTTAGTCATCAGCTGCAAGATAGTACAAAAGTGATGGGAGGAAACCATGCGATGACAGGAAGACTGACGCTGCCGACCGATGCAGACATCATTGACGAAACGATACGCTTAAAAAATCTTCTGGGTGCAGACGCTTTAAGAGACTGTGACGGAACCGAAATGCCGGAAGCACTTTTGTCAGAGCCGGTGAAGAAATACGCAACTTATTATACCACGAGAAAGGATAATGAGTGGGCGATGAAGCATCCGGAGGAGATCCAGCAGGAATACCTGATCAGCAACCGCATCACCGCCAGAGGGGAAACACTCCGCATCCGTCTGATGGAAGGCTTCCATACGGAGCAGCTTAAGGTCAATACGCTGGACGATCCGAAGCGTTGGTGGGAAGTGATCGACAGAACGACCGGTGAGGTAGTGCCGGCGGATGCATGGGAATTTGATGAGGCATCCGGTGAAGTGGAGATCCGTACGATCCCCTATCATGAGTATACGGTAAGCTTCCTGGCATTTCTGATCTGGGATCCGGTACACATGTACAATTTCATTACGAATGATTGGAAGGATACACCGCATCAGCTGACTTACGATGTGAGACAGCCCAAGACCAGACAGTATGTGAAAGACAAGCTGAGAAAATGGTGTGAGGACAATCCTCATATCGACGTGGTCCGCTTCACTACATTTTTCCATCAGTTCACACTGACCTTCGATGACAAGAAGCGGGAAAAATATGTAGAGTGGTTCGGATACAGTGCAAGTGTGAGCCCTTATATCCTGGAACAGTTTGAGAAATGGGCAGGCTACAAATTCCGCCCGGAGTACATTGTGGATCAGGGATATCACAACAGCATGTTCCGTGTTCCCAGCAGACAGTTCCTGGATTTCATAGAGTTCCAGCAGATCGAGGTATGTGCGCTGGCGAAGGAGCTGGTAGACATTGTACATTCTTATGGCAAGGAAGCGATGATGTTCCTCGGAGATCATTGGATCGGAACAGAACCCTACGGTAAATATTTCGCAGGCATCGGACTGGATGCAGTGGTAGGTTCTGTCGGAAGCGGTGTGACGCTTCGAATGATCTCTGATATCAAGGGAGTGGATTATACCGAAGGACGGCTGCTGCCGTACTTTTTCCCGGATGTGTTCTGCGAGGGCGGTGACCCGATCGGAGAGGCAAGGGATAACTGGAGAAAAGCAAGACGTGCATTACTCAGGTCTCCCCTGGACAGGATCGGATATGGCGGCTATCTGAAGCTGGCAAGTAATTGGCCCGGTTTCATTGAGGAAATCCAGAATGTAGTAACACAGTTTCGGGAGATCCATGAAAATATGCAGGGGACAGCTTCCTATGTGGCACCCTTCAAGGTGGCGATCCTGAACTGCTGGGGCAGTCAGAGAAGGTGGATGTCCAATCAGGTACATCATGCGATCTGGCACAGGGAAACTTATTCCGCAGAGGGAGTACTGGAATGCTTAAGCGGAATGCCTTTTGAGGTCGAGTTCATTTCCTTTGATGATGTCAGGAACGGCATCCCTGAGGAAATCAAGGTCATCATTAATGTCGGGGATGCGTACACAGCATTCAGCGGCGCGGAGAACTGGATCGACGAAAAGGTCCTGACCAATATCAGACGCTTTGTGGATCAGGGAGGTGGCTTCATCGGTGTGGGTGAGCCTACCGCTTATCAGTATCAGGGAAGATATTTCCAATTGTCCGATGTGCTCGGTGTAGACCGCGAGATGTGCTTCTCTCTCAGTACAGACAAATATAATGAGAAAAATGACGATCACTTTATCTTAGAGGATATTGAAGGAGCCTTGGATTTCGGCGAGGGCACCAGCCGCATCTATGCACAGGGCGGACATTATCAGATCCTTGCGATGGATGGGGAATACAGCCAGCTGGTGGTCAATGAATATGGCAGAGGACACAGCGTATATTTTGCAGGTCTTCCGTATTCTCCCCAGAACTGCAGGCTTCTGCTTCGGGCAATCTATTATGCAGCCGGCATGGAGCAGGAGATGAAACGCTACTATGTAACGAATGTGGATACCGAAGTAACGGTATTCCAAAAGACCGGCAAGATCGCAGTGATCAACAACTCGGCACAGGCACAGCACACAGAACTGTATATCAAAGGAAAATGTGCGTATGTGCTGGATCTGAAGCCCGGCGAAATGCGTTGGGTGGACGATACGGAAGACAGGTAACTTATGGAAAGCAAAAAGCGTTTCATATTTTATAAGGTAGTACTTTACAAGTATAAGGAGGTTATTTAAGATGAAAAAGAAAGTATTAAGCGTGCTTTTAGCAGCGGCAATGACAGTGTCCATACTGACCGGCTGTGGCAGCAAGCCTGCCGGCAATGATGTGCAGAGCGCAGCACCCAGCGAGGCATCCAAGGAAACAGAGGCAGCAGCAGAAACGACTGCTTCCGCAGAAGACGAGACACTGACCGTATGGTGCTGGGATCCTAACTTCAATGTCTATGCAATGAAGCAGGCAGAGAAGGCATATCAGGTGGATCATCCCAACTTCAAGTTAGACATTCAGGAGAAGGTATATAGCGATATCGAGACTGCTCTGATCACAGCGGCTGAAGCCGGTGATTACAGCACTTTACCTGATATCTTCCTGATGCAGGATTATTCCTTCCACAAAAATGCAACCAATTATCCCGGAATCTTCACAGCACTGGATGACTGCGGAATTGATTTCTCCCAGTTCTCTATGGGTAAGCTGGCTGACTCCACTGTAGATGGAACACATTATGGTATTCCTTTTGATAATGGTGCTACCATCATGGCGATCCGTTCCGATATGGTAGAAGCAGCAGGCCTTAAGGTAGAAGATTTCAAGGATACCACATGGTCTGAGTTCATGGAGCTGTCCAAGAAGGTAATGGCTGCGAATGATGTTCCCATGCTGACCTGCTCCGGCGGTTCTGAGATTGTGATCGAGATGTTACAGTCTGCAGGCGCTTCTCCCATGGTGGATGGAAAGGTGACACTGGTTGACAACGCAGCACTGAAGAAAGCAATCGAGACCTATAAGCAGCTGATCGATGAAGGAATCATGGCAGATTATACCGACTGGGATCAGTATATCGCTTCCATGAACAAGGGTACTGCAGCAGGCGTTATCCAGGGCTGCTGGATCATGTCCTCCATTCAGGCAGCAGAAGATCAGGCAGGCAAATGGGCAATCGTGAATATGCCTAAGTTAGATGATGTAGAAGGTGCAACCAACTACGCTAACTGCGGTGGTGCCAGCTGGGCAGTATCTTCTAACTGCAAAAATACCGATCTGGCATTTGATTTCCTGAACGCTACCTTTGGTGCTGATGTAGATTTATACGATGATCTGCTGGTAAATGCAGGAGCAATCGCAAGTTACCTGCCCGCAGCACAGTCTGAGACCTATAATGATGGCAATGAGTTCTACGGTGGTCAGGCAGTGTACAAGGATATCGTAGAGTTCGCCGGACGTGTTCCCGGAATTGACTACGGTGCATACTACTCTGATATCAGAAGTGCACTGACAGATGCGATTACCAACGTTGTACAGAAGAACGCTGATATCGATACAGAGATCAAAAACGCTCAGGATACCGTAGAGTTTAATATCGCCGAATAATCACCAGAGTATGGAAACTGGATAGTACCGGGGGTGCAGCAGTGCGTTCCCGGTACTGTTGTAGGAGAGAAACATGGAAAAGAAGAAAGCAAAATTAAGTTTGGAAAAAAAGCATAATCTGACCGGATGGGCATTCCTGCTTCCGGCATCGATTTTAATATTTGTATTTTGTTTCTATCCGATGTCACAGGCCATCCTTCTTTCCTTCCGGAAGACAGGAGGAGTCTTTAATGGTGCAGCGAATTATGCCAGGATCCTCAAGGATAAGACATTCCAGCAATGCTTGTTCAATACCTTCTTTTATTTTGTGATTCAGGTACCGATCATGCTTGTGCTGGCACTGATGCTGGCGCAGCTGCTGAATAATCCTAAGATAAAAGGAAAAGGTATTTTCCGCACTTTGATCTTCCTTCCGTGTGCAACGTCACTGGTATCTTATTCCATGATATTTAAGTCATTGTTTGCTCCGGATGGAGTGGTCAACAGAGTGCTGATGGCCATCGGACTGTCTTCTGTGGACTGGTTCCAGAGTACATGGCCGGCGCGGTGGGTCATCGTGATCGCACTGATCTGGAGATGGACCGGATATAATATGGTATTCTATCTGGCAGGATTACAGAATATCGATTATTCTGTATATGAGGCAAGCTACATCGACGGAGCGACACCGTTCCAGCAGTTTATGAAGATCACGATACCGTTGTTAAAGCCGACCATTCTGATGACGGCGATCATGTCTACTTCGGGAACACTGCAGCTGTTCGATGAGTCTATGAACCTGACAGCAGGCGGTCCCGGAAAATCTACAATGACATTGGCGCATTACATCTACAATATCTCCTTTGTGGAGACACCGAAATTTAATTATGCGGCAGCGTTGTCTGTATGCATACTTGTGATGGTAGCGGTTCTGTCTGCAATTCAGATGAAGGTGGGTGACAAACGTGACTAAATTCAAACAAATCATTTCCTACACGATCTTAGTGATAGCAAGCTTTCTGTCGGCATTTCCGCTGTATTATATGCTGTGCGGTGCGACCAACCAGAGCATTGATGTGGTAAGAGGACGTCTGATCCCGGGTACCTATCTGATCGAGAATTTCAAGACCCTGGTTGACATGCAGAATCTGGGACTTGCAATGTTTAACTCCTTCCGTAATGCGATCGTGATCACGGTTGTGACACTGCTGATCTGTTCCATTGCCGGTTATGGATTTGAGATCTATCATGATAAGGGCAAGGATATTCTGATGAGTATTCTGTTGCTGGCAATGATGCTTCCGTTCGTAGCGATCATGATCCCCCTGTTCAAGATGTTTACCTCCTGGAAGTTGGTAAATACCTGGATCGCACTGGCACTGCCATCCATCTCAACTCCGTTTATGATCATGCTTTTCCGGCAGGCGGCACGTTCTTTCCCTCATGATATTATCGAGGCTGCCAGACTGGAAGGTCTGAGCGAAATACAGATTTTCTTCCGGATGTTCATTCCGGTGATGAAATCTACCTATGGAGCGGCGATGACGGTTACATTTATGAATGCGTGGAACAATTATCTGTGGCCGACGATCATTTTACAGGACAGCAAGGCGATCACCATGCCGATGTTAGTAGCCAATCTGAAGAGTGGATACAGTGTGGATTATGGTATGCTGATGCTGGGAGTATTGATCTGTACACTTCCTACAGCGATCATCTTCCTGTGTTTACAGAAGAGCTTTGCAAATGGAATTACGGGAGCAGTGAAATAATGCAACAGAAAATGCCAAAACAGGAAACTATGACACAGGCGCATATCAGGAAGGCTCAGGGAGCCTTCCTTTTGGCGCATAGAATGGGCCTGATCGAGGATCCCACCATGGAGGGTCTGGAGACCCGACGACAGAAGCACAATGAAGAGCTGCGGAGAATGGAACAGGAAGGACAGCGGTTCTACGGACCGCATTATTTTTCTGCACCGGCGTATCTGCAATATGAGCTGACCCGCCTGAAGCTGGATTTTGTGCAGCCGTGTGAGAAGGTCCGGGAAGGTGGTTATTGCCCGGATTTCACGGAGCAGGAGAAACGGGATTTTTACGAACAGAACAGAGATCTGTTCGGACGCTATCATGGGGATTATTTTACCTATGAGGAGGTGTCACAGATCATTGAGAAACGGTTACGGGAGGATGCATATGACAAGCTTATCTGCGACATATTATGTGAGTCAGAGAACAGGCAGTGATGAAAATGACGGACGCACATGCAGTACGGCGTTTGCCAGTCTGTCTGCTGTCAATCGAAGACACCTGCAGCCGGGCGACCGTGTCCTGCTGGAGCGGGGCAGTGTATTTTACGGACAATATCTGCATGTGACAGACAGCGGTACGAAAGAGGCACCGATCGTGATCGGAGCGTACGGCACAGCAGATGCACCGCCGCGGATCGATGCCTGCGGACAGGGGATCTGGTATCAGGATTATGGGACCCCGCTGGATGCACCTACGCATGTGTATCACGGCTATGTATCTTCCGCAGTGCTTTTGTACGATGCGGAGCATATTGTGGTCGAGGATCTGGAGATCACGAATGAAGGCAGCATGATCCCGGGAGAGCGTTATAGTCTGGGTGAGAAAATGAACCGTACCGGTGTGGCTGTGGTGGCTAAGGACAAAGGGGTGCGGGGCGGCATCACACTTAGGAATCTGTGGATCCATGATGTCCATGGGAATGTCTACGATAAACACATGAACAACGGTGGGATCTATATGACAGCGCTCCGTCCGGAATGTGAGGAACTGACGGGTGTGGCACGGTATCGGGATATCGTTATTGAAGGATGCTTCGTGCACCGGGTCAGCCGCTGGGGAATTGCAGCAGGCTATACCTATGCCCATGATAAGTTCCGGGGGGCAGAGCTTACGGAAGCCGTTTTTCTGAACTATGGACATGAAAATATGCAGATACGGAATAATTATGTAAAAGAGGCCGGTGGGGATGGGATCACGCCGATGTATGCCCTGCGTCCTCTGGTGGAGCATAATATGGCAGACTCTGTGGCCTGCGAGATCAATGACCGGATCTATTGCGAGCCGGGCGACCGGATGGGAAAAGTGGCAGCCGGGATCTGGCCCTGGAAATGCAAGGATGCCCTGTTTCGTTATAATGAAGTCACGGACACCAGACTCAATCAGGACGGCATGGCATATGATGCGGATTCCGGGGACGGAACGGTGTATGAATCCAATTACAGCAGGCAGAATGAAGGCGGCTGTGTGATGTTCTGTCTGCAGGAGGCGATCCATAATACCTTCCGCGATAATATCAGCTATGATGATCTCGGTGGTACGATCAGCCCGTCAGAGAATCCGGATGCCCTGCTTCAGGATAATGTATACTATGTGCGCAGGGGGGTTCCCTTTGTACGTAAAAATATGGACGGAGGCAGCTTTACACAGGTGAATGACCGGGTTGTTGAGCTGTAAAATATGGTGCTGAGCCCAGGATGAAAACCTGTGGCTTGGCATTTTTTTAATGCCTGATATTCTGGCGGCTCTGAAGCCGGCAGCCTGTTTTTATCGTTTTTATTGCCTGGGGATAAAGGATTGACTGAGATAAAAAAATACGGTAGAATCTGTATCAAAAATGATATACGAAAATGAGGAAAGGAGCCGGTACATGGGCGAAAGTATATTACAACTTCGGCAGATCCGGAAATCATTTGACAATACAGAAGTATTAAAAGGCATCGATCTGGAGGTGGCACAGGGAGAATTTATTACCCTGTTGGGAGCTTCTGGCTGCGGCAAGACCACGACGCTGCGTATTATTGCGGGGCTGGAACTGCCGGATGCCGGACAGGTGATCCTGGAAGGACAGGACATTACGAACCGTGAGCCGAACAAACGGGATGTCAATACGGTGTTCCAGAATTATGCCCTGTTTCCGCATATGAATGTGTCGGACAACGTAGGATATGGATTGAAGATCCGCAAAGTTCCGAAGGCAGAGATCGAGAGAAAAGTAGAACAGGCACTTCGTCTGGTCCAGCTGGAAGAGTACGGAAAACGGATGCCGGATCAGCTTTCCGGCGGACAGAAGCAGCGCATTGCCATTGCCAGAGCGGTGATCAATGAGCCGAAAGTATTGCTGTTAGATGAACCGCTGGGAGCACTGGATCTGAAGCTGCGCAGACAGATGCAGCTGGAATTGAAACGGCTGCAGAAGCGTCTGGGGATCACTTTTATCTATATCACCCATGATCAGGAAGAGGCTATCAACATGTCCGACCGCATCGGCGTCATGCATGAAGGCATTCTGGAACAGCTGGGGACACCCAATGAGGTGTATTATCAGCCGAAGACCAGCTATGTGGCGGATTTCGTGGGAAATGCGAATATTCTGCATAAAAATGGGGAGACTTTTGCCATCCGCTCGGAAAACATTCTGATGAACGGGGAGGCAGTCTGCACACAGGAAGCTGTGGTGGTGGAAAAAAGCTTTGCCGGAGGGCAGCTGCGCATTCTGTTTGGCCTGCCGGACGGACAGACTCTGACCGCCAGCCGCTATGGAATCGACAATGACTTACAGCCGGGACAGAAGGTGCAGATCGGCTGGGATGCGAAAGACGCAGTAAAGGTAATAGATAATGACAAAGACGAAAATCACAAGTAACAGCCGCAGGAGAAGCGGGAATGTCGGACTGATGATCCCTATGTATGTGTTCACGATTCTGTTCGTGGCTCTGCCGATCCTGTATCTGTTTCTGTTAAGCTTTTTACAGAGAGCACAGGTCTGGGGTGTGGACTTTACGTTCACGCTGGACAATTACAAAAGAATATTGGAACCGCTGTATCTGGATACTTTCTGGCAGTCGTTGAAGCTGGCGTTTACCGCCACCTTTTTCGTGGCGCTGATCGGATATCCGTACGGCTATTTCATGGCAAAAATGAACGCTGTCTGGAAGCGCAGGATGCTGTTGCTCATTATGATCCCTTTCTGGACCAGTGCGCTGATTCGCCTGTACGGCTGGATTATTGTCTTTCGCAGCAATGGTGTACTGGATAAGATCCTGATGGGGCTGCACCTGACGAAGCAGCCGTTAAAGCTGCTTTACACTTATCCGGCGGTGGTAGTGGGAATGGTTTATTCGCTACTGCCTTTTATGATCCTGGCGGTGTATTCCAGTGCAGAGAAGCTGGATGTCTCTCTGGTGGAAGCCTCCAGAGATCTGGGAGCCTCGGCGTGGAAAGCCTTCTGGACCGTCAGCTTCCGGCTGACGCTGCCGGGACTTTTGTCCGGCGTGGTGCTGTCCTTTATTCCGTCCATGGGACTGTTTTTCATAGCGGATATTCTGGGCGGCAATAAGATCGTGCTGGTAGGCAGTGTGATCCAGGAACAGATCACCAAGGGGCGGAATCAGCCCTTTGCGGCGGCGCTGTCCGCAGTACTGATGGTGCTGACTTCGGTGATGATCCGTCTGTACCGCAAGATCACCGGAACCTCACAGCTGGAAGGGATGATGTAGTGTATGAAAAAGAAAAAATGGCCCTTTGTATATGTGGCGGTGATCACAGTGCTGACCTATATTCCAATCCTGCTGACGGTGGCGTATTCCTTTAATGCTTCCAAACTGACCTCTGTGTGGGAAGGCTTTTCCCTGAAATGGTACCGGGAGTTGTTCCGGGACAGAGATCTGGGGGAAGCACTGATCAACAGCCTGATCCTTGCGGTACTTAGCTGTGCCTTTGCGGTGTTGATCGGCACTTCGGGAGCACTGGGGATGAGCCGCAGAAAACGGAAACTGGACGATGCAGTGGCCTATGTGTCCACACTCCCCATCATGATCCCGGAGATCATTCTGGGCATGGTATTTTTGTCCGTATTTTCCCTGATGGGACTGCCCTTTGGTATGGTCACGCTGGTGATCGCCCATACCACGTTCTGTGTGCCCTATGTGTTCACTATGGTACGGGCGAGACTGGTGGGAATGGACCGGTCTCTGGAAGAGGCGGCGCTGGATCTGGGAGCTACGAAGTGGCAGGTATTTAGGGATGTGATCCTGCCACAGATTCTTCCGGCGATCCTGTCGGGAGTGCTGCTTGCATTTGCCATGTCCTTCGACGATGTGGTGATCAGTATTTTTGTCACTGGACCGAAGGTCAATACCCTGCCGGTGAAGATCTACACGAAATTAAAGACCGGTGTGACACCGGAGATCAATGCACTTGCCACGGTCATGCTGTTTGTGATATTGTTGTGTCTGGCGGGGGCGTATGTGCTGGGACGTAAGTCGCAGACAGCTGTAGAGAAAGCTGCCGGGGGAAAATGAGGAAAAAACGATTCCGCAAATGCAATTGCGGATAAGTAACAACATAAAAATGTATAGCAGATGATGCAGGAGAACTGTATCGAAGGAGGAGATTATGAAGAAAAAGCTGGCAATGCTGTTGGCAGCGACCATGCTGGTCACGTTGTTTACCGGCTGTGGAGCAGGCGGTAAAGAAGATAAGGGAGAACTGAATCTCTATACCTGGGACGGCATGTTCCCCCAGGAGATTTTAGATGGTTTTGAAAAAGAGACCGGTATCCGTATCAATTATTCTAATTTTGACTATGATGAGGATATGCTGGCGAAGCTGGAAGAAACCAGGGGCGGTGATTACGATCTGGTCATTGCGGATGACTATATCATTGAGCTGGCCATTCAGGAGGGCCTGGCTCAGAAGCTGGATACTTCCAGAATCAGTACTTATGATAACCTGAATCCTGTATTTATGTCTCAGTTCTATGACCCGAAGAACGAATATACCGTGCCCTACGGAGCGGGCATTCCTCTGATCGTATACGATCCGGGACTGACGGATGTGAAGATCACAGGCTATGAGGATCTGTGGAATCCGGCACTGGAAAATAACGTGGCACTGACGGCAAACTATCGTGTTATCGACGGCATCACTTTAAAGACCATGGGAGAATCCTTCAACACCGAGGATCTGGATGTGATCCGGGCAGCAGGAGAGAAGCTTCTGAGTCTGGCTCCCAATATCCGTGTGATCAATGACAATAATACGCAGGATTATCTGATCAGCGGTGAGGTGGCAGCAGCGTTCCTGTATACTTCCCAGGTATCTGCGGCACTGCAGGCGAGACCGGATCTGGAAGTGGTATATCCCAAGGAGGGACTGGGCTTCGGCATCATGGCCGGATTTATACCTTCCCAGGCACCCAATGCAGATGCGGCTTATGCATTTTTGGACTATATCAACGATCCTGAGAATGCGGCGAAATGCTATGAGTATATCGGCTACTACTGCACCAACAAAGCTGCGGAAGAGTATATTTCCGACGACATGAAGAAAATGATCGTATTGCCGGAAGATGCAGCTGAGGGCGAGATCGTGCAGAATATCTCCCAGGAGGCAGAGGATCTGCATGCGGAGATCTGGAATCAGTTCAAGAGTGCATGCAACTAAAGTTGCAGCAACTAAAGTTGCAGCAACTAATCTTCCGTTCAGCCCGCGCCATTCGCAAAGTCGCGTTGACACGCTTTCCGTCACTTCGTGACTACCTTTGCTCATAAACCGGCGCTCATCTCATGAACATATTCGTTCGAAAAATCATGCAAGCATGATTTTTGCGCTCGGATATGTCCATGGCTGAACTGTTACAATAAAAAACGCTTGACAGATTTGATTTGTGCGAATATTATAAACCTAAGTTGAAAAACTATTTTGTAAATGCTATGAAAGAGACTCTTGCCAAGGGAAACGACAGGAATACAGCGTCACCGACTGAGAGCGCTGTTTGCGGAAGCTGGCGAAGGGAACACTCCGGAGCAGGTGATCTGAACTGCAGAAATCAAAATGCAGCTAGGATGACACGTTGCACGCGTTAAGTGACAAGAGTGGATAGGCAAAGGCGCCTGTCAATTCGGGTGGTACCACGGATTAGATGATTCGTCCCGGGATATGTTTTAACATGTCCCGGGGCTTTTTGTATTCAAAAATAAGCTGTACAGGGAGCGCACATTCGGGACACTATATAACAGGAGGTGCGATATGTACAGAGATTTAACAATGAAAGAGATCAGTGAACAGCAGATCGGACAGACTTTGCAGGTGGCAGGCTGGGTGGAGAACATCCGTGACCACGGCGGCGTATCCTTTATCGATCTACGGGATATGTACGGTGTGTTACAGGTGGTCATCCGTAAGCCGGAGCTTTTAAAGGGCATCACCAAGGAAATGTGCCTGTCCATTACCGGTCTCATGGAGCACAGGGACGAAGAGACCTACAACCCGAAGATTCCTTCCGGCACCATCGAACTGGAAGCACACAGGATCGATGTGTTGGGAAGAGTATATAAACAGCTTCCTTTCGAGATCCAGACGTCTAAAGAGATCCGGGAAGATGTGAGATTAAAATATCGTTATCTTGACCTTAGAAATGCAAAAGTAAAGGACAACATTGTATTTCGTTCCAAGGTGATCAGTTATCTGCGCCAGAAGATGACGGACATGGGATTTTTGGAGATCCAGACCCCGATCCTGTGTGCTTCTTCTCCCGAGGGCGCCAGAGACTATATTGTTCCCAGCAGAAAATTTAAAGGAAAATTCTATGCGCTGCCCCAGGCACCGCAGCAGTATAAGCAGCTGCTTATGGCTTCCGGCTTCGATAAGTATTTCCAGATCGCTCCCTGCTTCCGTGATGAGGATGCCAGAGCAGACAGATCTCCCGGAGAGTTCTATCAGCTGGACTTCGAGATGAGCTTCGTGACCCAGGAGGATGTCTTCAAGGTCGGTGAGGAAGTATTGCATGATACCTTTGAGAAATTTGCTCCCGAAGGCAGCAGGATCACTGAGACACCGTTCCCTATTATCAGTTACAAACAGGCCATGCTGGAGTTCGGCTGTGACAAGCCGGATCTGCGCAATCCTTTGAGAATTATGGATGTGACGGAGTTCTTCCAGAGATGTACGTTTAAACCTTTTATCGGCAGAACCGTCCGTGCCATCAAAGTACATGCGGAGATGTCCAAAGGCTTCCATGAGAAGCTGTTAAGCTTTGCGACTTCTCTTGGTATGGGTGGACTTGGTTATCTCGAAGTGGCAGAGGATATGAGCTACAAGGGACCCATCGATAAATTTATTCCCGAAGAGATGAAGGGAGAACTGGCAGAAATGGCAGGACTTTCTGCCGGAGATACCATCTTCTTTATTGCGGACAAAGAGGATAAGGCGAACTACTATGCCGGTCATATCCGTACTGAGCTGGGCGAGAAGCTGGATCTGATCGAGAAGGATGCTTACCGTTTCTGCTATGTGAACGATTTCCCGATGTTTGAGCTGGATCCCGAGACGAAGCAGATCGGATTCACCCACAATCCGTTCTCTATGCCCCAGGGCGGTCTGGAAGCACTGAACACCATGGATCCGCTGGAGATCCTGGCTTATCAGTACGACATCGTATGCAACGGCGTGGAACTCTCCTCCGGCGCAGTACGTAACCATGACATCGAGATCATGAAAAAAGCTTTCGCCATCGCAGGTTATGACGAAGAGACATTAAAGACCAAGTTTGGAGCACTGTATCAGGCATTCCAGTTCGGAGCTCCCCCTCATGCGGGAATGGCTCCCGGCGTGGATCGTATGATCATGCTGCTTCGGAACGAGGATAACATCCGTGAGGTGATCGCTTTCCCCATGAACGGCAATGCACAGGATCTGATGTGCGGGGCTCCCGGCGAAGTGACGGAACAGCAGCTGCGTGAGGTACACATTAAAGTGAGAGATTAGTGCGGAAAGAACAGGAAAGGAATGGAAATTAGTATGGCGAACGTAATCAGTGACGAGACCATAGAATATGTAGGCATTCTGGCAAAACTTGAGCTTTCTGATGAAGAGAAGGAAGCGGCGAAAAAGGATATGGGCAGAATGCTGGACTATATCGACAAATTGAGTGAACTGGATACAACGGGAGTGGAACCTATGTCTCATGTATTCCCGGTTCAGAATGTCTTCCGTGAGGATGTGGTGACCAATGGGGATGAGAGTGAACAGACCCTGGCCAATGCACCCGGCGAGAAGGACAACATGTTTGTGGTACCAAAGACTTTTGACTAATGTCAAAAGTCCTCGGACTTTTGATTAGAAATCGGGTAGAATACCGCTTTATAATCTGGTTACAGCATTTAGGCGGTAATGGTTTTCCGTCAGACATTAAAAAAGGAGAATGGATATGGATATTTTATCCCTGACAGCAGTAGAGCTGGCTAAGGCGATCCGGGAAGGTAAGACTACGTCGGTGGAAGCCACGCAGGCCGTTCTGGATAAGATCGCAGCCGGTGAAGATACTTACCACTGCTATGTGACCGTGGAACGGGAAAAGGCATTACAGCAGGCGGCGGAAGTACAGAAAAAGATCGAAGCAGGCGAACTGACCGGGCCTCTGGCCGGGGTTCCCTTTGCTATCAAAGACAATATGTGCACCGAGGGAACCCTGACTACCTGCTCTTCTAAAATCTTAGAGAATTTTGTGCCGACCTTCAGTGCGGAAGCAGTGCTGAATCTGGAAAAGGCAGGCGCAGTGATTCTGGGCAAGACCAATATGGATGAGTTTGCCATGGGCAGCACCACGGAGACTTCTTATTACGGAGTGACAAAGAATCCCAGAAACCCGGAGCATGTGCCCGGCGGTTCCTCCGGCGGCTCTGCAGCGGCAGTGGCAGCGGAAGAATGCTTTGCAGCATTGGGTTCCGATACCGGCGGTTCCATTCGACAGCCCGCATCTTATTGCGGTGTCGTCGGCATGAAGCCCACCTATGGAACTGTATCCCGTTACGGACTGATTGCTTATGGTTCCTCTCTGGACCAGATCGGACCGCTGACGAAGGACGTGACGGACTGTGCCACCGTACTGGAGGCCATCACCTCCCATGACCCTAAGGACTCCACTTCCATGAAACGGGAGAACACAGATTTCACCTCCGCACTGGTAGCGGATGTGAAAGGAATGAAGATCGGTATTCCCAGAGACTATTTCGGAGAAGGACTGGATCCCGAGGTCAGGGATGCGGTACTGGCAGCAGCGGAAGTATTGAAAGCACAGGGCGCAGAGGTGGAGGAGTTCGACTTAAGTCTGGTGGACTATGCGATTCCCACTTACTATACGATCGCGGCTGCAGAGGCCAGCTCCAACCTGGAACGTTTCGATGGTGTAAAATACGGTTACCGTGCGCAGGATGCGGAGGATCTGCACACCATGTACAAGAGAAGCCGTTCTCAGGGCTTTGGTCCCGAGGTAAAGCGTCGTATCATGCTGGGCTCCTTTGTATTAAGCTCCGGTTATTATGATGCTTATTACCTGAAGGCACTCCGTGTGAAAGCATTGATCAAGAAGGCTTTTGACGAAGCTTTTGCAAAATACGATGTGATCTTAGGACCGGTGGCACCCACTACCGCACCGAAGCTGGGCAGCAGTCTGGCGGATCCCATCAAGATGTATTTGGGAGACATCTACACCATCTCCATCAACCTGGCGGGACTGCCCGGTATCAGCGTTCCCTGCGGTACGGATTCCCAAGGCCTGCCTATCGGCATGCAGCTGATCGGTGACTGCTTCAAAGAGAAGACACTGATCCGTGCAGCATATACCTATGAGCAGAGGAGGTAAGCGACATGGCAAAACAATATGAAACAGTAATTGGTCTGGAAGTTCATGTAGAGCTTGCCACGAAGACGAAAATATTCTGCGGCTGTTCCACATCGTTCGGTGGCAGACCCAATACCCACACCTGTCCGGTATGTACCGGTATGCCGGGCTCTCTTCCTGTGCTGAACAAACAGGTGGTGGAATATGCGGTGGCAGTAGGACTTGCGACGAATTGTACCATCACACAGTATTGCAAATTTGACAGAAAAAATTATTTCTATCCCGATAACCCTCAAAACTATCAGATCTCCCAGTTGTATCTGCCCATCTGCAGGAATGGCTCGGTTGAAATCGAGGTAGCGGGAGAGAACGGCAACGCTTACACGAAGCCGGTGCGTATCCACGAGATCCACATGGAGGAGGATGCCGGTAAACTGGTGCATGACGACTGGGAAGATTGCACACTGGTGGACTACAACCGCTCCGGTGTGCCTCTGATCGAGATCGTATCCGAGCCGGATATGCGCAGCGCGGAGGAGGTCATTGCCTATTTGGAAAAATTACGTCTGCTGATCCAGTATCTGGGAGCGTCCGACTGTAAGCTTCAGGAAGGCTCCATGCGTGCCGATGTCAATCTGTCCGTGAGAGAAGTGGGAGCGGAAAAGTTCGGAACCCGTACCGAGATGAAGAACCTGAATTCCTTCAAGGCCATCGCCAGAGCCATTCAGGGGGAGCGGGAGCGACAGATCGATCTGCTGGAGGCCGGCAAAGAGGTCATTCAGGAGACCAGACGCTGGGATGATAATAAGGAATATTCCTATGCGATGCGTTCCAAGGAGGATGCGCAGGATTATCGTTATTTTCCGGATCCCGACCTGGTACCGGTCTATATCAGCGATGAGTGGCTGGATAGCATCCGTAGCAGACAGCCGGAATTCCGCACCGAGAAGATGAAGCGTTACAAGGAAGAATACGATATTCCGGAATATGATATCGATATCATCACCGGCTCCAAGCATCTGGCAGATATCTTTGAAGCTTCCGTGGCACTGGGAAGCCAGCCCAAGAAGGTGTCCAACTGGCTGATGGTGGAGACTATGCGCCTGTTAAAAGAAAAAGAGATGGAGCCAGAGGATATCCGTTTCTCACCGGAGCATCTGAGCAGGCTGATCACGCTGGTAGATGGCAAAGTCATCAACTCTTCTGTAGCAAAAGAAGTATTCCAGGTGATGTTTGAGGAAGATGTAGATCCCGAACAGTATGTGGAAGAGAAGGGACTAAAGACCGTCAATGACGAAGGCGCATTGCGTAAAGTCGTGGAGGAAGTCATTGCCGCTAATCCCCAGTCCGTAGAGGATTACCACAACGGCAAAGAGAAAGCCATCGGCTTCCTGGTAGGCCAGACCATGAAAGCTATGAAAGGCAAGGCAGACCCCGCCAGCGTCAACCAGATGCTGAAGGAACTGCTGTAACTGGAAAGTTACGCGAGCAATGAGCCGCGCATAGGCATAGTGAAGACAGCGATGGGCGCTTGCGCACAATTCGCTGTCTTTACTTATGCCGAGATGCGGCGAACGCCGCGATATGAAATAAGATTGGCAGCGTTCTTTGCTGACAATCTTATGAATAGCGTGGTTCATTGCGGATGGCAGTTTCAAATCCACGAACGTCCACAGCAAACGGAACATCCTTCCGCAGTGGGCATCGCGGCGTTTATTATAGCTTACGTTACGAAATGCCCTGTAATTTACGTTTTTTCTCTGTTGAGCCCCGGAAGTTTCCGACAAGCGGGGCGTAATCTACATTTTTTCTCTGTTGAGCCCCGGAGGTTTCCGACAAGCGGGGCGTAATCCATGTTTTTTCTCTGTTGAGCCCCGGAAGTTTGCGACAAGCGGGGCGTAATCCATGTTTTTTCTCTGTTGAGCCCCGGAAGTTTCCGACAAGTAGGGCGTAATCCGTGTTTTTTCTCTGTTGAGCCCCGGAAGTTTGCGACAAGCGGGGCGTAATTCGTGTTTTTCCTCTGCTGAGCCCCGGAAGTTTGCGACAAGCGGGGCGTAATCCATGTTTTTTCTCTGCTGAGCCCCGGAAGTTCCTGACAAGCGGGGCGAAATCCATGTTTTTTCTCTGCTGAGCCCCGGAAGTTCCTGACAAGCGGGGCGAAATCTACATTTTTCTTCTACTATGTCCCGAAGATAAAACCCTCCGCTACGAACCATGCCTATTCATAAGATTGTCAGCAAGGAACGCTGTCAATCTTATTTCATAGACGGCTGTCGAGTGTGTCCGTTGGACGCACAGTATAAAAATAGAACGAAATAACCTCTTGTGTGAGCAAGCTCCCACCGAGGTATTCCGTTCTATTTTTGCATGGCTCGTAGCTATGCTAACTTTCTATTTATTCAACAGATACTCCGCCAGATCCACCGCGGTCTGCACATGTTCCGCATTGGCATAGATGCCCATGACGATGCCGTCACCACGGAAGTAATAAGTATCAGTCAGATCCTTGCAGTCTGTGAGGCAGATGCCTACCGGTACGGGATCCTGCATGTCCTCCGGGTGGAGGGGATCGGGATAGTCTGGGGTATAATCGGTATTCATATCATCGTTGGCTGCTTCGATGGCCAGTACCACTTCTCTGTCTACATAATAGAAATAAGGTTCCAGTGCCTGTATCTGCTCATCAGTGAGAATATCCCGCAGATCATGAAACATGCTGCTGTTGGCATATTTCTGGAAAGAAGTGAAATCTGTGATCATACAGTCCAATTCATTGGCTGCCACATACACCATCAGCTTCTGGGAAGAAGTGATAGAAGTTTCATCCATGCTGTCTTCCACGATACGGATGGAAGTATCAAAAGTGATATCGCTGGTGTTCAGATCAATGCCCTCTTTTTCTGCAAAATCCGTAACAAAATCCGGCTGTTCCGAGGTCATCTGATCTAAGAGGCTGGCATTCAGCATCACGGAATAAAAAGCGGGATCCTTCCGGTCTGTAAGCTGTTTTACAAAACTGACGATCATAATGATCACCACCAGGGCAATGATCACATGCCACTTGTAATAATACCAGAAATACGCCAGTTTCTGCCTTGGCGTACCGTTTTTCAATGCCTCTCGTTCTTCTTTGAATTCATCCATTACTGCCATGGGGAGATCCGCCTTTCTGTTGCCGAAATATGGCAGAACGCCACATTCCGGGTAAATTTCTTCACAATATACTAATGATAAAGGTTCGCTATCTGAAAGTCAATGAACGAAGTGTGAGGGGAATCTAAAAAAACAATTAAATCGCTGGGAAAATCCGGGCATGCCTTGCAAGTTTTGTGAAGATGATATATCATAAAAGAAAACGATTGTCAGGAGAAAACAGAATCCGGACAGCCGTAAACAGAGATTTCCCAAAGAAACGGAAGAACGGTGCGGGCAATTTCAGAACCGGCCCGCAAGAGAAGGCTTTCCTTAAGAGGGAATAGGCTCTGCATAAAATAAACGAAGAGAAAAGGAAACAAAAAATGAGTGATTCTTACGTAGAATGTCTGGTAAAAGCAAAACAGCCCACCTGGGCAAAAATTTTAAAGGTATTATTGATCGCACTGACAGTACTGAGCTGTCTGGTAATGTTCGTGTTTATCATTTTCCTGCCGGTGGCACTGGCAGCGGGGGTGGGAGCTTATTTCCTGAATATGTATACCGATCTGGAATATGAATACCTCTATCTGGACAAGGAACTGTCCGTGGACAAGATCATGGCTAAGAGCAAGAGAAAGCGTGTCGGTACTTACAGCCTTGACCGCATGGAGGTATTTGCACCGGTTTACTCCTATCATCTGGATAACTTCAAAAACCGTCAGGTGAAGGAAAAGGATTATAGTATCGGCGAGGTATTGCAGCCGGACGGGCGTTATGCTATGTACTATGAAGGTGGCGAGAAGATCCTCTTAAGCCCTAATGAGGAGCTGGTCAAGGTGCTCAAAAACATGGCACCCCGCAAAGTGTTCAGCGAATAATATTTCGCAACAGTCCGGTGCAGGGAACAGCATCAAAGCAGTTGAATGCCTGGCGAGTCAAAAATATAGGTCTGGTGTACATGATACGCCGGACCTTCTTTATTGCAGAAACAGAAATAAACGCGGTAATATGATTGCTAAATGATAAAAAATATAAGATATCCGGTTGACAGTCCTACGAAACTCTGCTAAACTCATGGAAATGTTATAAGTACAACGAATATGTAATATAATCACAACTTATAACACAACAAGATATCATTCACAAATCTTATCAAATGAACACAGGAGGAAAGAAAATGGGACAGATTATTGGTGAAGGCATTACCTTTGATGACGTACTGCTCGTACCGTCTTACTCTCAGGTAGTCCCTAATCAGGTGGATTTGACCACATGGCTGACAAAGAAGATCAAGCTGAACATTCCTATGATGAGCGCAGGAATGGATACTGTTACCGAACATCGTATGGCGATTGCCATGGCTAGACAGGGTGGTATCGGTATCATTCACAAGAATATGTCTATCGAGGCACAGGCAGAAGAGGTAGATAAGGTAAAGCGTTCCGAGAATGGTGTCATCACCGATCCGTTTTCTCTGTCTCCTGAACATACTCTGGCAGATGCAGATGCTCTGATGGCTAAGTTCCGTATCTCCGGCGTACCTATCACCGAGGGCAGAAAATTAGTCGGCATCATCACCAACCGTGATCTGAAGTTCGAGACCGACTTCACCAAGAAGATCAAAGAGTCCATGACCAGCGAAGGCCTGATCACCGCTCCCGAAGGTATCACTCTGGAAGAGGCAAAGAAGATCCTGGCCAAGGCAAGAAAAGAGAAGCTGCCTATCGTAGATAAGGACTTCAACTTAAAGGGTCTGATCACCATCAAAGATATTGAGAAGACCATCAAATATCCTCTGGCAGCCAAGGATTCCCAGGGCAGACTGCTCTGCGGCGCCGGTGTAGGTATCACCGCCAACGTACTGGATCGTGTGGCAGCTCTGGTAGCAGCCAAGGTTGATGTTATTGTACTGGATTCCGCACATGGTCATTCCCAGAATGTATTGAACTGCCTGAAGATGATCAAGGAAAAATATCCCGATCTGCAGGTAATCGCAGGTAACGTGGCTACCGGTGATGCTACCCGTGCCCTGATCGAGGCCGGCGCAGATGCGGTTAAGGTAGGTATCGGCCCCGGTTCCATCTGTACCACCCGTGTCGTTGCAGGTATCGGTGTTCCTCAGGTATCCGCTATCATGGATTGCTACAGCGTGGCAAAGGAATATGGTATTCCCATCATTGCTGATGGTGGTATTAAGTATTCCGGAGATATCACCAAGGCTATTGCAGCCGGTGGTAACGTATGTATGATGGGTTCCATGTTCGCAGGATGTGAGGAGAGCCCGGGAGAATACGAGCTGTTCCAGGGTAGAAAATACAAGGTATACCGTGGCATGGGTTCCATCGCAGCCATGGAGAACGGCAGTAAGGATCGTTACTTCCAGGAGAATGCGAAGAAACTGGTTCCCGAAGGTGTTGAAGGCCGTGTGGCTTACAAGGGCAGCGTGGAAGATACCGTATTCCAGCTGCTGGGCGGTCTCCGCTCCGGTATGGGTTACTGTGGTGCACAGGATATCGAGACTCTGAAGGAGACCGGCAGATTCGTGAAGATCTCTGCAGCATCCCTGAAGGAGAGCCATCCTCATGATATCCATATCACCAAGGAAGCTCCGAACTACAGCGTGGATGATAAATAAGTTGTGAAAATAAGGCTATAATGAAAGAGGCGATTGTAAGTCTGACTTGCAACCGCCTCTTTTTGGAAAAAGAAATCATTTGAATCTCAAAATATTTGCAATAATTGACAAAAACTTTGCAATTTTTCAAGCAATATAACGAATATGGCAAAAAATGTAAAATAATATCTTGTATGAATTTCCTGTCACATGGTAAAATATATTTGTTCGGGTGCCGAGGAAGGGCGTATTCCCCGAATATTTAAAAGAGAAGCAGGGGAGCAAAAAAGTGGCTGAAATTTCATTTCGAGAATTGATCGATCCCAGACGTCTGCAGCATTTGCAGAATGAATTCTGCAAGGTGACAGGCGTGGCAGCTGTCTGCCTGGACAGTGAGAATCAGGTGTTGACGGAGCCGTATGTGGACAAGACATGGAAGAGACCGGATGGGGAAGATCCGATCAGTACGGAATATCGCAGGAAAGCAGCACAGGCACTGGACAGAGTGCAGGACGGTTCGCTGGAGGAACAGGTGGTGGAAGAACTGCCGGACGGCGGACATGTGGCAGCAGTGGCTGTCAGCGTGGAGAACAACACGATCCTGTACTGGCAGGTGTATGATCTGAAGAAGATCGACACCATATCCTTTTATCAGATATTGGATCTGCTGCGGGATACCAGCGTAGATATTTACAGAGATCGTATGTCCTGCTTCAGCGCGGAGGCAGAGAGCAGAAGGAGCCGTTCCGCTGAGGAAGAGATGAGTCGGAATCTCCATACTATTGAGGCGACCACGGAGATCGTCCAGCTCTTAGACAGTGATGAACAGATTGAACTTGCCATGAATAAGTGGCTGAAGATCCTGTCAGAGCATATCCGTGTAGATACTGCGGATATTTTTCAACTGCATTCCGACACAGATACCATGAACGTGGTCTGTGAATGGCGTGCCCCGGGACAGATTTCTTATTTTGACAAGATAAACGGAGTGGAAGTATATTCCTTCCTTCATGCTGAGAAACCACTGGTGGTATCCACGGACAGCCTGGGCAATGCCGGCTCGAAGGAAATCGAGGAGATCGGCATGAAGGCCGTGATGATCTTCCCGATCCTGAAGCAGGAGAGCGGAAATATGGTGCTGTCTCTGAATCATAGAATCCAGGGGCATGTGTGGAGCATGGCGGAGATCAAGTTCACAGCGGATGCAGTGAAGATCCTGCAGAGCATCCTCACCAGAAGGATCCAGAAGAATTCCCTGGCCGGTTCCTACGCAGCATTGGAGGAGATTCTGGACAACGTGGGCTGTGCCATTTATGTGACAGACCAGACCACAGGACGGATGCTGTTTGCCAACCAGATCCTGAAAAATACCTTTGCCAAGGAACTGCTGGATCACAATTTTGATGCTTTGTTACAGAGCAGTGTCCGCAAAGAAAAAACCAAGTCAGTCAGTGTAGTCTACCATGCGGAGAAGGAGACCTGGTACGATCTGCTGTGCAAGGAGATTGCCTGGGTGGACGGTAAAAAGGCCAATCTGTACTCTCTGTATGACATTACAGATAAAAAACTGTACCAACGCCGCATCGAGCAGCAGGCCTATACGGATTTCCTGACGGGACTGTATAATCGTATGTGCTGTGAGAGGGATCTGGCAAGACAGATCGATCAGGCGAAGAAGACCGGCGGCGAAGGTGCTCTGCTGTATCTGGATCTGGATGATTTCAAGCATATCAACGACGGACTGGGGCACCAGTACGGAGATGTGCTGTTAAAATCCATTTCCCATGCATTAAAACGGATCAACGGCATCGAGAATACCTGTTACCGCATGGGCGGCGATGAATTTGTCATCGTGATCCCGCCCGACAGCTATTCCCGGTTTGAAAATATTGTGGAAGATATTAAAAAGATCTTCAGCAAGCCCTGGTTTTTGAAGGACGCGGACTATTACTGTACCATGAGTATGGGTATCGTCACTTTCCCGGATGCCGGGGATTCCGTGGCTGATCTGATCAAAAAAGCGGATATTGCCATGTACGAAGCAAAAAAGACCGGTAAGAACCGGGTGGCAACCTACTGCGAGGGCATTGATTCCGTATCGGGACGCCGCCTGGATATGGAAAAGAACATGCGTGATGCCACGGTGGAGGGCTACCGGGAGTTCGAGGTCTATTATCAGCCCATCATTGATATTCAGGGCGGCAGGGATGTCTGCGCCGGAGCTGAGGCACTGATCCGCTGGAACAGTGCAAAGCTGGGATTTATCTCCCCGGCGGAATTCATCCCGTTGGCAGAGTATCTGGGACTAATCAATCCCATCGGCAATTATGTGCTGACCGAGGCCTGCACCCGCTGCAAACGCTGGAACGAATCCGGTTATCCGAATTATAAAGTGAACGTAAATCTTTCCGTAGTACAGCTCCTACAGCCGGACATCGTGGAGACGGTGGAAAAGGCGCTTGCGGACACCGGTCTGTCCCCGAAGAATCTGACCCTGGAAGTGACAGAGAGCCTCGCCATCAACGATATGGAGCGCATGAAGGAGATCCTGAACCGGATCAAATCTCTGGGTGTTTCGCTGGCGCTGGATGATTTCGGTACCGGCTACTCCTCCCTGAATCATATCCGGGAGATTCCCATTGATGTCATTAAGGTGGATCAGAGCTTTGTCAAAGATCTGGCGGAGGATGCCTACTCCCAGTCCTTTATCAAAATGGTGGCGGAGCTGGCGGAGACCATCGGCGTCAGCGTCTGCGTGGAAGGTATCGAGACCCCGGAGCAGTTCAGAGTATTGCAGGGTATGAAGGTCAAATACATTCAGGGCTATTATTTTGATCGTCCTTTGGAGAGGCATGCATTTGAGGAAAAATATGTGAAGTAACAGTTCAGCCATAGAATAGTAAAAGCGATGCTCCGGGTGCTTGCACACGGAGCATCGCTTTTGCTATTCTATGAGCGGAGCGCCCAAAACATGAATAAAAGATGAGCTGCAAAGCAGCGACGGCTGCGCAGCAGACGCTTTTATGAATGTTTTGGGGCAGAACTGTTACGGAAGCAACAAAATTATCAAAATCCCTCTTGTCAAGTATCGGGGAACCATGCTACTATTAAAACAGCTACACGACTGGCGGAGCGCAGCTTGCTGCAGTGGAGATACCCACAGGGAGTGTAGAATAGTGAAAGCCGACCGCCTGGGCACCGTCTATTTCTGGTGCTTAGGCGGTTTTTTGTAACTATTCAGAGCCATAAAATATTGACAGGTGTTCGTCGAATGCTGGCATTCGTAAGAACATTCGGCAATATTTTATGGTTCTGAATAGTTACGCGATATATAGTAAACGGAGGAAAAACTATGTTACAACTGGAACAGGAATTGAAAAGCAATGCTTATCCCGGCAGAGGTATCGTAATCGGACGTTCTGCTAACGGTAAATATGCCGTGACCGCTTATTTCATCATGGGAAGAAGCGCCAACAGCCGCAATCGTGTGTTCGTGGCAGAAGGAGAGGGAATCCGTACCCAGGCTTTCGATCCTTCCAAACTGGAAGATCCCAGTCTGATCATCTACGCACCCGTACGTGTCCTTGGTAACAAGACCATCGTGACCAACGGTGACCAGACAGATACTATCTACGAGGGAATGGACAAACAGCTGACCTTTGAGCAGTCCCTGCGCAGCAGAGAATTCGAGCCGGACGGCCCCAACTATACACCGAGAATTTCCGGTATCATGCACATCGAGAACGGCAAGTACAATTACGCTATGTCCATTCTGAAGAGTGACAACGGCAATCCTGATTCCTGTCTGCGTTTCACTTATGCTTATGAGAATCCTCTTCCCGGAGAGGGACGTTTCATTCACACTTATATGCACGACGGCAATCCGCTGCCCAGCTTCCAGGGCGAGCCGAAACTGGTAGAGATCCCCGATGATATGGATGCTTTTACCGATATGCTGTGGAACAGCCTGAATGAGGATAACAAGGTCTCTCTGTTTGTACGTTTCATTGATATCGAGACCGGTAAATATGAGACAAAGATCGTGAATAAGAATATGTAAAGTAGGTTGTGAAGACGCGTTTTGCGAATGCAGTTTCTGAATAGTTAATATCGTAGAATAGAATAGGAGAAAAATAAGATGAACGAGATTCAGTTAAAATACGGATGTAACCCGAACCAGAAGCCTTCCAGAATCTTCATGGAAGACGGCAGTGATCTGCCGGTGACCGTGCTGAACGGCAAGCCCGGATATATCAATTTCCTGGATGCTTTCAACGGCTGGCAGCTGGTAAAAGAGCTGAAGGAAGCTACAGGACTTCCCGCAGCCACTTCTTTCAAACATGTGTCTCCGGCCGGTGCTGCGGTAGGACTTCCTCTGAGTGATACTCTGGCGAAGATCTACTGGGTGGATGATCTGGGAGAGCTTTCTCCCCTGGCATGTGCTTATGCGAGAGCACGTGGTGCAGACAGAATGTCCTCCTTCGGTGACTTCATTGCATTGTCTGATATCTGCGATACCGATACCGCCCGCCTGATCAAGAGAGAGGTATCCGACGGTGTCATCGCTCCCGGCTACACCGATGAAGCACTGGAACTGCTGAAGCAGAAGAAAAAAGGCGCCTACAACATCATCCAGATCGATCCTTCCTATCAGCCTGCTCCTATCGAGCGCAAGCAGGTATACGGCATCACCTTCGAGCAGGGGCGTAAC
>ENA-UESP01000015-UESP01000015.1-human-gut-metagenome-genome-assembly--contig:-NODE-15-length-114380-cov-20.477345_pt1 | contig 114380 bp, 158 predicted proteins | sample MGYA00243003_ERZ508004 | MGnify/ENA primary metagenome ERZ508004 (study PRJEB26167, sample SAMN06115443) | human gut metagenome | host: Homo sapiens | place: China:Henan | collected 2015-07-29...
ACAAGGAAGATGCGTGGAACGTGACTCCCGGAGTCTTGGAAGTGTTCCGCTTCGATATGCTCGAAGGAAACGAGCGCTCTTTGGATGAGCCCAACAGCGTAGTCCTTCCGGAAAGCATGGCGAGAAAGATCTTCGGTGACGAATCGGCGGTAGGCAAGCAGCTGATCTCTGCCAATCCTATGGAAGATGCGAAAATCGTGAAAGGCGTGTATAAGGATTTTCCCCGTAACTCTGCTTTGAAGAACGTCATGTACACGTCGATGAGTCCGAAGGAAAACTATGATAACTGGGGAAACTGGAATTATTTTTTCTTTGTCCGTCTGGGCGAGGGGATGGATAAGGCTGAGGTGCTGGACAATTTCAAGCGTAATTTTAATGCGAAGGAAGCCTTCGGCAATGAGTTCGAATGGGGGGAGGAGAATAGCTTGGATCTCCGCCTGACCTCTTTGCCGGATGTCCATTTCCTGAATAACGTGGATTTCGATTCGATGCCGAAAGCGAGCCGCCAGACGTTGCTGGTGCTTTTCTCCATCGCTTTTGTCATCCTTATTATCGCCGGTATCAATTTTACCAATTTCAGCACGGCGCTGACTCCTATGCGCATCAAGAGCATCAACACGCAGAAGGTGCTGGGCAGTTCCGACCGTACGTTGCGTGGAAGTTTGTTGGTAGAGGCGGTCTGCGTCAGTCTGTTTGCTTATCTGCTTTCGCTTCTTTTCTTATACATAATCCCCAAAACACCGGTAGTCTCGCTGGTGGATGCCGACATCTCGTTCGGGGCGCAGCCGATGATCATTGCCGGCACGGCCGTGATCGCGGCGATCGTGGGAGTGCTGGCCGGCCTTTATCCTTCCTACTATGTCACCTCTTTCCCGCCGGCATTGGTGTTGAAAGGATGTTTCGGCCTCTCGCTTGCCGGGCGCCGGATGAGGAGCGTGCTGGTGGGGGTCCAGTTTGTGGCTTCTTTCATCCTGATTATCGGCTCTTTGTTTATGTACCTGCAAAATCATTATATGCAGAATGCGCCGTTGGGATATGACAAGGAGGAGATGATTATCGTGCACCTGAATGATAATATCAATAAGAACCGGGATGCTTTCACGGACCGGTTGAAATCGTTCTCCGGCGTGGAGGATGTGACCTATTCCCAATTCCTGCTTTCGAGCCAGGACCAGTACATGGGATGGGGGCGTGACTATAATGGGAACAACATCAAGTTCCAGTGTCTTCCTGTTTCTTCTTCTTTCCTGAAAGTGATGGGGATAGAGGTCAAGGAAGGCCGTGATTTCCGTCCGGAAGACGATCAGAAGGAGACGGGTTGCTATATATTCAACGAAAAGGCGAAGGCGCAGTACGAATTGAAGTTGAACGAAAAGATCGACGGTGACGAGATCATCGGTTTTATCCCGGATATCAAGTTCGCCTCATTCCGCCAGGAAGTTACCCCGATGGCTTTCTATCTTTGGGGCAAATACCAGTGGGGGCAGGAAGGCAACTATTATAATACCGCCTATGTGAAGTTCAAGGCGGGAAGCGACCTTCGCTCCGGAATGGAGCATGTGCGCGAGTCGCTGGAAAAGTTCGATTCGGAGTATCCTTTTGTGGTCCGTTTCTATGACGAGGTTTTACAGCATACCTACGAAAAGGAATTGAAGATCGGTTCTTTGATCACCTTGTTCACCCTAGCTTCCATATCGTTTAATCTCCTGTCTTGTTCGTCCATTCTATCATCTTCGTTATTTGCTGAGAAATCGCTTTCTTCTCTTGCTGTCTGTAATGATATTATTCGGGAGTTCACAAGCTGAACGAGTGTATTGTTCCATTCAGAGAAGTCTATGTATGAGTATGGCTCTATGGTAGCGTTTATTCTTAGAGCGTTATAACCTGTTGCGTCACCTTCCATTACTCCTACATAGTATTTGAATATATTGGCCATGTCATTTATGGCTGTATTCATCATTTGTGCATCACTTCTCGCCCATTCCATTTCCGGCTCATAATACATTGCCGTTGTTCCAGTAGGTCTGTCACCTGACGATGATTGCATTGGCGGAACGACACCGCTTCCGTCAAGTATTCCGTTGTATATGTTGTCTATTTCGGTGAATAGTGAATTTGAAGCGTCCATTTTACCCATGAACTGTGCATCATCTTCTGCTCCTACACGTAAAATGGAAGTTCCTCCCAATCCGTTTCTTTGAATGTTTATTCTTCCGTTTGTCTTGATAAGTAGCATTTGGAATGCCTGTCGTGTGTTGTATTCTCCTATCATTGACATTAGGAACTCGAAATCGTCTATCAAGTCCTGTACTGCCCCCCAAAATGGAAGTTCAAGACGTAGATATACTACAGGTATAAATCCCAGGTTATGGAATTGATGCAGTTGTATGATATTCCCGTTCTCGTCAATATCCGTTGCTATATCTCCGTTGGAATCCAGTGTATAAAACTCATCTTTAGTCCATACATCGACAAGTGTGTCTGTATGTTCTTCTCCATCAGCCGAAATATATGTGGTTGTATATTCCCTTGCGAAAGCTATTCTTTCCCCTCTTCTGTTTTTATGTTCATACAGTATATCTCCTTTTGAGTAGCTGAAAGACCTGTATTTTATCTCGTCCTTATCCTTATATATATATATGGCAGCATCTCCTACCTTTCCGGCTTCGCTAATAAGTTCAAACTTGGCTGTTTCCATAAGAGAATCAGTCCAGTATTCCTTGTATGTCGTCAGCTTATCCCTGTTCTGCTGGTTTGATGCGCTTTTCTTTATCTGAAATTTAAGAGGATTGGTACACAGGTGTGATACCCTTTTCTTATGTATCATCCTTTGAAGAGGAAATGCTCGTCTTTGCAGTACGTAGGGAGTTGATGCCAATTTCTTTTTTCTTTTCTGAGCACCTACATTCGCACTTTCATCATCCGATGATGTGGCATCCTCGTCTGACGGGATACTGTCTTTCCAGTCGGGTCTGTTGTGTATATAATGTCCTGATGTATCCCATTGTGCTAGAAAATCATCTTGTGACATATATTTGTATATCAAAGTGGAGCGTCTTGGTTTTTTCTTTGTTCCTCCACCTCTTCCATCGTCACATCTTGACGGAAGTGCCACTTTGAACGGTTCTTTTCGTAATAAAACGTCTAATTTTAAAATTTCCATAGGTAATTATAAATATTTTAATTCATCCATTATATCGTTAGGTATGTCAATCATTACATCACATATATCAAAATATGTCCTGTATAAAAATGTTCCTTCTATCAAGTCGGGAGAGCATCCTACAATCTTTTTTGCTTCCTGTTTTTTCAGCAGTCTTAGTTTCCCGTTTTCCCTTTCCACGTCACGTCTTATTGCTCTTCTCTGGTCCATCAGTGCTTCCCGTATTGTTTTGTTCACATACGGTTTGTCAAGAAGTTCCGGGTTTATACTGAATCCGCAATATCCTAGGTTTGTTCCTTTTATACGTGTTACCATTTCATCGGCAAGCTGTGCCCTTAGATCGAAATAGAATCTTACAGGTTGATCATCCTTGCTTTTGTCTAGTCTTTTTGGAACGCCTCTAAGTATTGCAAGGCTTTCGGGAAATGCGTCACGGAATGTAGGTGCTCCAAGACCGTCAAATGCCAGTCTGTTTTCACCGATTCCCCATTTCCGTAGATTGTTTCTTACCCATCGGTTCAAATCCCTAGGCTTTAATGTGTTTGACCATTCTAGGTCTTGTAAGTGATGTCCTATGAAGTGCCCCATTACACAAACGTCACCAAGACCGTATGCTATATCCAGTGTAGCACATTCAAAATAATCGTCAAACACAGGCTGAGATGAGAACATTTCCTCCATTTCGTCACGGGTTATCCACTCGTTTCCCCCTTTTATCAGCTTCCATGAACCTAATGCGTTTATGGATACTTCCTGTGCTGTTCCTCCAAGGTTTTTCTGATAGTCTGGATTGGAAGCCATAAGTATCTTGTTATCTTCCAGCCCGGAAGCTATAAAGGTTATGCTCTTGATGTATCTTTTACAGTTTGTTTCGTCAATTTTGGTATTTTTACCGAATCTTGCGATGATATAATCTTTTGCCTGAGCAAATACTTCTTGTGGGCTGTCACCCCATGCTGTTTCATGTATAGTATCTCCATATTGAAAGAAATATCTTACTTTCCCCGATCTTTCAGGAATTGCTATTCCATCATCGTCTACCCACCATGATACCAGTGCTCTCCAGAAATCGCTGTACGGATTTGGGTTGCACGCGCCTATAAGACTTGTTCTTAGTCCTGATGATGAACGCAATACCGTTTGAAGGTAGTTTATGATAGGTTCTGTTGCCTGTGAGCACTCGTCTATCGCCACCTTGACAACGTTACCACCCTGTTGTCTGTCCTTAAATTCGCTTACGCCTTTTTCTCCCGACAGGCAGGCATCACCGAAATAATCGTACCGTATTTCACCTCCTGCGTCAAGTCTTGAAAGGCGTTTTGAATCAATATACTCACCATAAGGTTCAACCATCTTTGAAACCACTTTAAGAATACCGTCCGCTTTTTCTGCGGATGTCTTGTCCTTACGGAAAACAAGTGCGGAAAATGACGGATGGTTGCATGAACTCAGTATATCCATTCCAAGGCATACGGATTTTCCTCCCCCACGATTCCCGTGCAGTATTTTTATTCCTGCCTTGTTCCTTAAAAATGCTTCCTGCGAACCTTTCTGTGGGGCAAGCAAATTTACCTTGTACCCCTTGCTTCTTCTGTCCTCTATATATTTTTGGACGAAATCAAGGCTTTTATATGGTATAATTCCCCTTTTGCCATATCGTTTTAACGATTTGACAACATCCTTAGTCTTTAATCCTCGGTATTTTAAGTCAATTTCTTCCATTGTATTATAATGATTCGCAAATATAATATTTTTTTAAATATTTTTTTGCTTATACACATTTTTTAACTACATTTGCATCGGTAAGAGGTACTTACTGTGCGCAAAGGTCTTGTGCATGAATCACATAAAAAAAATAAATAGTATATGGATGAAAATGTAAAAGTCATTTTTGAAGGTATCAAGAATGCGTTGGGAGAAAGTAGCTCCGTTATTACAGATCGTACAATCGAACAGACAATTAATGAGTTCTCAGCGTTCGCACCGCAGGAAAATGCGGAAAAGTTCTGGAATGAAAGTGTTGTGAATCATTTAAAGAACACTGTGGCAGGTCAGGTAAGAGCGTTTGCGTCTGATAAGCGCAAAGAGTGGGATACAATCAAGGAACAGGAGATATCCAACTTGAAAAAGGAATGGGAAAAATCACATCCTGCACCACAACCGACACCAGCACCGCAACCACAACCTACACCGACACCAGCACCCGAACCGAAACCGTTTGAGTTGCCCGATGATGTTAAGGCTAAACTTGAAGAGTTTGAAAAGTTCAAGAAAGAGTTTGAAGCTAAAGAGCAGGAGGAAAAGCAGAAGCAGATTGTAACTGAAAAGCGCAAGAAGCTGTCTGATTTGATTAAACGCCCGGAAGCAGGTATGCCTAACGAGTTGTTGCGCAACATCATTTTTGAGAACATTCAGATTTCACCCGAAGAGGAAGATACAAGCATTCTTCTGAAAATACAGGGAAAGTACAATGAAACGTGTACGAAATACACAAAGGATGGCATTAATCCTTTCATCTCTGACAAGGGTGGTTCTAGCGATGTAAAGTCATTCATAGATAGAAAGAGAGAAGAAGATAAGGCTAACAAGGAAAACAACATTGTCAGCCGATATTACAGTAAAATTAACAAATAGTTTTTTTAATTATGAAAGCAGGAGTTCTTGCAACAAGTTATAGTAAGATTGGTGGCGCAAGACATATCTTTTCTAATGATACGTCTTTGCACGTACTGTTGGTAGGATGTAACGTTCCAGTAGAACGTATGCCTACAGTTGGGAACAAACTTCCGGCTGGCACTATGATTAAATGTGATTCCTCAAAGCAGAATGGCGGTGACATTCACTATTCATTCAGAATGTATGAGAAATCGGATTCTGGTGCTACGGTAAAAGTTGAAAAAATCATGGGTAATACAGTTGCCAAGGTTGGCATGGTTGTCGGTAAAGCACCTACTACTGCCGCAGGTACTACAACTGGTTTTACCATTAACGCTATTGATTCGTCTCATGACGAATATGACATCCTTACATTGTCTGGGGATGCAGGTAAATTGGAATTGACCGATATTTTGGTTGAAGTTACACAGGTTGGTGCTAGCGCAAAATTCAAGGTTATTCCTAATGCTATCCTGCCTTATGATGTTGACACCATTCCCGGTGCCACTCTCTATCCTTTCAACGGTGCATGGATGGTGACAAGTGAGATTTTGGAAAAACGCATTCCGCCCGTAGCTTCGGCAATCAAAAAGGCGATGAAGGATGATGAATCATATCCTTGCGTTTTCCGTTACACATTGTATAACTAATTAAATTTTTTGTTTTATGCAAAGATCGACATTTAGTTTCTATGATTGGCATTTCTCCGGGGAGATGCAGGAACTTATGGATTATGCCAATCAGAAATTTGATAACGAAAACTGGAGAAGCTACGGAGATTGGGATGTTCCTCAGATGAGCAAATCATGGAACGTGATGGTTGACGAATACACACAGGCTACCCGTCCTGTAATGCTGGCTCCTTTGGCTGAAAAGCCTATCATGGATACTACGGGATTTGAATGGTATTCTGGCCGTATTCCGAAGATGGGTCACGCCATTCAGTTTATGGAAACCGATATTCAGGAGTTCTATGAACTTGACATTCCGCAAGGCGCATTGCTTGACAAGATCCGTGAGAAATGGTACACAAAGATGGAAGCGTGTATCCAAGGTTTCCATACCGAGTTGAACTGCATGACTTATCAGGCTCTTTCTACAGGTATGCTTAACTATACAGCTAGTGGTACCAACTCAATCCCTGTTCAGATTGACTATCGTGTTCCTGCAAAACACAAGTTGAAAGCGTTGAAGCAGAAATGGTTTAGCGATACAGACTGGACACCGAACGAGAATGCAGATCCTATTAAAGACCTTCAAAGAATGTGTAAGATTGCCGACAATGACGGTGTACCATACGACCACTTTGAAATGTCCAAGGATTTGTATGACAACTTCCTGATGCACCCGAAAGTGACAGCAGCAGTACAGGCTCGTCTTGTTCCTGCCGCAGCATCTACTACAATCTATCCTATGAACAATCAGGAGATTGTTGATGTGCTGATGAAGGTGTTCTCTATTCCTGTGATTATTCCTGTTGATGAAAAATCAAAATGGAACAAACTTGGTGTGATTGAGGAAGCCAAACCGTCTTTTGAAAAGAACACCGTTGTTCTTGTTCAGAGCGGTCAGTTCTTCCGTATCAAGAACTCACCGTCAATGTATTTGCAGGATACCAACCCGGCTGTACGTATTTCTTCTTTGGAAGGCGGACGTATCGCGTTCTTGCATCAGTATTCTTCCGAACCGTATGCGGAGAAGAGTTCAGGTGAGTTGTGGGCATGTCCTGTGATGAAGAATCCGAACAACCTTATCATTATGAAGGTTGACGAACAGTCAAATACGGGATTGTAAAAGGTTGAACCATGAAGGTCATTATTGATATAAATGGCGAAGGCACAGCAAAGGGCGCAGGGGAGTATTTCATTGGAGATACTCTCACGCTCCAAGCTATTCCCGAAGAAAGTGTAGAGTTCGGATACTGGCTTATTGCCGACAATGAAACATTGAAGCCGGAAGATAGACTGAAAGTTTCGGATAATCCGTTTACTATTCAAGTTACCCCTCAGATAACAGCAAAGGGTAACATGAAGGTGGAAGCATATTTCTATATGTCTATGCGTGAATATCTGAAAGCACAGATTGACTATGAGTTGAAAAACACATCGTATATCAGTGTTGCCCAGAAATGGGGATTTCGTTTGTCTGATGACAGCCGTGAAACGTCTGAGATGAAGAAGGATTTGGCTTATGCTGACTTGTTGCTCATTGTTTGCACTGCCCCTTCAACGATACAGGGAAAGACGAAGAAAGCCGGGAACTGGTCAATTACCGACACAAGCAAGACTATTTCTATCAATGACAAGAAAAGATTGGAGCAACGCGCAAAGGATTTATACGCCAAATGGGGTTTGAATTTGGATGTTGGAACTGATGTTGAAATAACTAGATTAAGATGGTAGTATGGGAAAGAGTATTTTAGGTGAGGATATGTTTCCTGATATGGTGAGAATTTATCAGAACAAGAACAGTTCGGATAAATATCAGACCACCCCGTATTGGGAGATGATATACGAAGGAAGGGCAAACATACAGGAAAAGGATACTGGTTCGGAAACGAATGATGTTGACAAGTCCGAATATGCTGCCTACCTAGAAGATAACGATGTAACCATACCTTCCGGGTGTCTGTTGGATTGGCAGAATTTCAACCATCCGTTTTCGGACAACAGCAATAGCTGGCGTGAGATAAAGAAACCTCCATTTAACAATATGGAATTTGGTACGGTAATATACTTTAACCAAATAGAAAACTAAAAGACTATGACAATCAACTGGACAGAAATAATACTTGCTTTGTTGGGAACAAATGGTATAACCCTTATAACCTCTGTTCTTTTGTTCAAGCAAAAGAAGAAAAAAGTAGAAACTGAAATTGATTCTTCTACCTTGGATAATCTAGAAAAAGGATTTGCTCTTCAAGGTGCTCAATTAAAAAAGGCTCAAGAGGAAATATTAAGTTATCAAGAATCTCTTCGTAATGCTTATCAGAAGATTCAAGAGCTTTACAATGAGATGAATAGTATAAAGAATGAGTTGAAAAACGCCAAGGAGGATAGGGATAAGCTAAAAAAGCAGATTGATAAACTGAATAAACCTACAACAAGAAAAACTAGAACAAAGAATGTCAGCAAAACAGAATGATGAAGTTTTGAAAAAGTTTGGTAGTAATGTCCAGCTTGCCTTGGATGAATCTATCATGCAGTTCATGGAAGATATCGCGACAAATGTTATGGATGATATAAAAGACATAGAGGGATTTACCAATCAGACTTTCAATCTTGAAGATAGTTATGGCTGTGGCATTTATAAAGATGGGGTCCTAAAGAAGATTGTGTGGGCAAATGCGGTTAAGGTTGCGGATGAACCAAGGAAGCGTAACGGAGTTGAGTATTGGGGACGTGAAGTAGCTAAAGATTTCTTCAATAGTTACAAGTCTGATAGGTCCGGAAGATACGAACTAGTTGTAGCTGCTGTCATGTTTTATGGGAAGTATTTGGAGAATTACCATTTATTGAATGTTCTTACAGATTCTTGGCTTAAAACAAAAACAGATTTAAACGGAGGTAAATATACTGTAGTTTTTAAAAAAATTGCAGCTAATATGTTGAACAAATATTTTAAGTGAGGTAAATGGGGTACTTTAATCCTTCAACGATAAATACAACCTTGTACAATATTGTATTGGACGAGAATATTGCTGATGATGTATATAAAGTACAGCGTCCTGCAAATGTTGATGATAAGGTAACGAGTTTTATTGTCGTAAACAATAATACTAGGATTGTAAGCAACACTGAAAATGGTCCTTATGGACATTTTGGGAAGGGCGAAACAATGGCTACGGTTACTTTGTTTGTTAGAGCATTACCGGGTAATATTTATCCGTCAATTATGGATGCGTTAAGTGAGAAGATTGTGAACTTATTTCCTCAAAAGGCTGTGCAGCTTCATTTTAAAATATTTAATGTTTTACCACCAATGTTTGATGGTGTCGGATTTTATTATACATCCGTTCTGTTAAACGTTGATATTTATAAAGATTAGCCGCATGGGAACCGTAAGAAAAAAGAGTGAAAACACATCAATAGATACGTTTTCTACATATAGTAATAACCTTTTAAATTTAGAAAATAGAATGGCACGAGTAAATTTAGACACCAGCCCTGCTTACTTGAACGGGCAATCGGCTGCTTTGACTTTTGATCCTATTAAAATTACCGATTCGACTCAATATTCATCATTTTTGAATCCAAAAATCCTGCCTAATATTGAGTCTGGTACTACAGAATCCGCAGGAACGGACGCTGACACTTCTGAAACCAAGAATGAACAGGGTGCTACTGTGTTCCAGAACATCACACCTGGTACTATGGCATTCACGTTTACAGGTATGTCTACCTCTAAGGCTGCATTCGCATTCTTTACTACTGGTAATACAACTCCTGAATTGAATTTGAATTCTCTTACTGACACACAAGACGCTTTCGGAAAAGGTGTTAGTCAAAAATTGAAAGCATTTGGAGCAAGTGCGTTTAAACAATTTGTACGTCCTATCGGTATCATCAATGGTACTGGTGATCGTATGATATTCTTCCCGAAAGCATCATGGGCCGTTAGCTTTACAGGTGCGCCTAGTAACGCAGGTTATCTTGGATTTTCTGTGACAGTTACAGCGTTGGAAGTTAATACACAATATTTGAAAACCATGATGGTTCTGGAATTGGATAATTCAGTTGGCGGATAAGTTGTGTTATATATTATTAGCCGGGCATTTTTTGTCCGGCTTTTGTTTTTTTTAACTAATGTCGTTTGATTTTAATTGACCTTTGTCGTATTTTTGCTAGAAAAAGTATGCATGACAGATAGAGAATTATCAGACAAGTTAAAGTCACAGGCTATAAGCCTTGGACTATGCGAGGACTGGACAAATAACTGGGGGAATCCAGATAAAAATCAATTGTGCGAGAAGTATGTCAAGGGTATTGATTTTTGTCTATTGAATAGATATCCGTCCAATGAAATAATTAAGGAGGAATTTGCTGGAGTACGAGAAAGATATAATATATACGTTGATGATACTAATATTTTTATAAGCAATCCTAAATGGTCTATATTTAATGGAGCTTGTGATTGTGTTGTCACCTATAATGACTATGGTATAGGAGAAATGTATGTCAAGGATAACAGTCATGTAAATATTGTTGCACTTGATAATAGCATAGTATATATTACATTGCTTGATAACGCTAGTATTGAAATAATATCATCGGAATATACGAAAGTGTTCGTTTCTACAAATTCACCTGAAAACATATCAAAAGTGGATGTAAAAGGTAAATTAACGGTAAAACCATTTAAGCTAGATTAATAATACATGGGACTATTTAATTGGAAACAGCCTGATTTAGACGATCAGATAAAAATGCAGAAGTTTGCCACTCATAAATATAAAGAAGTTATGGTTGGTAACAAGAAATTTAAAATACGCGGTCTTCGTTTGGGGGCATACGATTATATTGTGGATAAACTGCTGATTCGTGATATTATCAATCCAGATACAGCAAAGAAAGAAATGATTGCAATAATGAAAAATGATGCGTCTATTCCATACAAAGTTGCTGCGGCAGGAATATTAAATAACTATTGGTTTTTTGAAATCATTCCTTTTGCAAGACGTATATATGCTTGGTGGTTAAGCAGGCATTATGACCACAAGGAACTCACTCCGTTGATAGAAGCCATCGTGGAGGGGGCTAATGTGGGAGATTTTTTTACAAATACAATCCGTTTAGCGTTCTTGATAGATACGACAGCGACATTAAGCAAGAAGGATGCCATGAAATTATCTCTCGATGCAAAATCGGCTCACGAGGATCTATCCAAAAAGATTTCCCCCAATTCAGAGGAGATTTAAGGCTATTCGGAGGATTGATGATAATCAAGGACTGGGCTTTGCTATGGAAATATTCATGGAGTTATATACAGGCAGTAATAATGGACCAGCCTAAACTTGATTATCATTTTGAAGAGAAAATGAAGTTGTACAAGGCTTCTCTTACAGAAGATTTATATAAGGAAGCTAACAAGGATGCAAGTGGCTTTATATATAGATTCAAGGAATCTAAACCTAAAGAAGAGCATCCCGATATATTACTAAAAGATGTTTTGCGATGATAACAAAATACGATCCTAAAATATATCCCCTTAAACTGTATGTTGCAGTGGGAGATGACCAATGGGGGAAAATATATAGAAAATTCACCAAACTTAATCATGATCCGATAGATACATCCAAAGATGAAATTAAGGGCTGTAAAGGCATGACTATTTTTGTAAGGGAAAAAAGTACAAACCATTTAGGTGTACTTATTTGGTTATCCAACGATGGTATAGGGGTGGGAACTGTTGCTCATGAATCTGTTCATTATGTTTGTAATGTATTTGGGTATTGTGATATTTCTATGGGATATGAAAATGGGCAGGATGAGCACTTTGCATACCTTTTAGGTTGGTGTGTTGAGTGTGTAATGGATAGTGTTGCGAAATATTTAAAAAAAAGCATTAAGGTACAAATTGACACAGATAAATAAAAAAAGCCCGAAAGTTACACGAACTTTCGGGCTATTTTGTAACCTGAAAACAATATGAAACCGATACCTATGTATCCAAGATTGATTAGTATTTTTTGCCATTTAGACAATTCCTTTTCTACCTTTACTTCTACAATTTTCTCTACGGTTATTATCGAATCTTTCGTCACTACCGTTTCTTTTTCCAAAGATGGAATACTGTCTTGTAGAAAGTCTTTCTTGTTTTTCAAACTATGAAAAAGCCTGCCATCCGACATTATTTTAGCGTCTGATACGGCTAATGATGTTTCCAAGTGTGAACTATCTTCAAATGTTGTATGTTGTATGTGTTCTGTTGGAAGAGTTATTATTTTTGATTGCCATACTACTCTTTCCGTTACTGTCGTGTTATGGTCTACTATAGTTGTATTTGTCGAAGATGGAAGTAGCTTGCGTGAACAAGAACACGACAGTAACAAAAAAAATAGCAATATAGAAAACGGCTTATTCATAAATTTACTAGTATTCGCTTTTCAATTATATTGTTTTTCCACAGGTAATTATATACGTTTATACACGTACATATTGACGCTTCACCGTCCCGACTACTGCCGACCACTCCACGTCCTCATCCCCTTCTACCAAGGGTGATACCAATTTAGTTAAATAGTGTTTAATTGGTTATAAATGCCATAATACATTTATCTTTTTGCAAAGATAACATAATCGTTTTTATCCACAATTTTTAATATGTTAAAAAATACTAATGGGTTTTTGTTTGTTGTAAATCATGCTATTGTGTTTATTTTTGCTATTTTTGCAATAATTAAAAAAACAATAACTATGGCTGATGTTGATTTAGGAGCATTAAAGTTTAAGATTGGGCTAGATGATTCCGGTCTTGACAAACAGATAAAGGATATACAGAAGAAGTTGCAGGACACCTTTAACCAGGAGATGTCCTTCAAGCCTATGTTGACCGATATAGGCAAAATGAATGCAGAACTTAGCGAGGTTGTAGATAAGATAAATAAAGCGAATGAAAACGCGTCCAAGGTAGGGAAAGGAAAGTCGAACAAGAAAATGGATATACTTGTTCAGATGGAAGGGTTGTCAAACAAGATTGTCGAAGCGACAAGAGAGTATGACAAACTGGAAAAGACTTACCGTAACCTAGGCAATGCAGGCGGAGATAAGGGAATGGCTACAAGAAAAGCCAATCTTGAAAGTCAGAAGAAAGCGATAGATGATCTTGTGGCTGAATTGAACAGATTGAAAACGGCATATTCCCTTACTGCTAACAGTGCGCCCAAATTGTCCATTTCCGATGAAAGAGAACTTAACCTTCTACGCCAGCAATACGAGATGGAGATTGCACGGACAAAGGAGATGGATAAACAAGCATCAAAGCAGGAGCAGGCGAATAAAAAGATGCAGCAGACCAATCAGAAGTATCTACAATACCTTTCTGGTCAGTCTGGACTTGCCCTTGGTATGCCGGAGGGAAGTGCTGAGGACTTGAACAAGAAAATTGCTGCCATACAAAAACGCCTTGAACTATTGAATAAATTTAAGGTTGATATTCCTTTAAACAGCAATCAGATAACAAAGGCTGACGCTCTTATTCAAAAATTGCAGGGCAGATTGGAGAAGTTGCAATCATCTTTAAGAAAAACATCAACGAATGAATTGCTTAATATCAATCCTACGTCTATCAATCAGGCTAACAATCTTATTTCTGAATTGACAAACAGACGTAATGCGCTTAATACGACTGATGCAAACTATAACCGTACCCTTACTCTTCTCAACAGGAAGATACAGGAACACAACAAGTTTGTAAACGAAGCTACATCCTATGGAACAAAGATGCAGCAGACCAATCAGAAAAATGCCGCAAGTTCAAAGGAATTTACCGAGGAACTGACAAAGCAGAGCAGAATGATGCGTGAGTTTGTCAATACGATAAAGACTTATGCCGGATTCTACTTTTTCAGAGATATGTTTCAGGAACTTGTTGCCATTCGTGGAGAGTTTGAGCTGCAACAGGTGTCATTACGTGCCATTATACAAGATGCAAGACGGGCTGACCAGATATTCAGTCAGATTAAGGGCCTTGCTGTAATATCTCCTTTCCAGTTCAGCGATTTGGTTGGATATACCAAACAGCTTGCTGCATTCCAGATACCTGTCAACGAATTGTACGGTACAATGAAAAGTCTTGCGGACGTTTCCGCAGGTCTTGGCGTTGATATGGGACGTATCATTCTTGCCTATGGTCAGATAAGAAGCGCAGGTGTATTGAGAGGGCAGGAATTACGTCAATTGACAGAGGCCGGTATTCCTGCATTGGATTCATTGAGAAAAAAACTGGAAGAAGTAAGAGGTGTGGCTCAAACTACTGATGATGTGTTCAACGCCATATCAACACGTCAGATTCCTTTCGAGTATATTCGGGAGATGTTTACCACAATGACGGAAGATGGTGGTATGTTCTACAAGATGCAGGAAATACAAGCCGCATCTTTGAAAGGTATGGTAAGCAACCTTGCCGATTCATACAAGATTATGATGAATGACATAGGCGAGGCGAATGATTCCGTTCTGAAAGGTATCGTTGGAAGCATAACCGATGCGATGAACAACTGGAGATACTTCTCTAAAGCAATAGAGGGCGTTGCTGTAGGATATGCCGCGTTGAAAGGATTACAGCTAGCTAGAACAGCTATGCTCGGTAAAGAGGTTGTCGCAACAACTAATGCAATTAAGGCTGAAAAATTACGGGAAGCACAGTTACTTAAACAGGCTGCAATGTATAGAACGCTAACTACTGCCGAGAGATGGAAGATAGCTACAGCATCCAAGCTGTCTGCCGTAGAGATAGCTGCTGCCGTTAATTCGGGAAAGATGTCGGCAGAGATGGCAAAACGTATTCTTGCCACGAATATGCTGACACAGGCTGAACGGCATCTTCTTGTCACCGAACTTAAACTGACAGGTGCGGAAGCTGCAAGAATGTTGTCTATGACAAAAACGACAATGTTGATGAACAGATTCAAACTGGCAACATTCGGTTTGACAAATTCATTGAAAACATTGTGGCTTACGATAAAGGCTAATCCGCTCATGACGATACTTACCGTTGCAGGACTTGTGGCGGAAGCGTTTCATGTGATGTCTGCACGTTCGGAAGAGTTCAATCAGAAGATAAAGGACAGTGCAAAGTCTTTCCGTGAATCATACAGTGATTTGCAAAAAGACCTTGACAAGATAAACTTCGATAAACTTACCCCGGAAAACCTTGAACAGCTTGACACGAAACAGTTGCAGTCGTATGAGGAAACACTTACTGGAGTATTGTCTAAATATGGCAATATGGGGCAGTATATAGTACATAACAGCAAGAAAATAGATGATCAGAAATCTCGTGTCGAATATCTGCAAAAGTCGGCATCGGAACTAGAGCAGGTTTATAAACGTGCTGCCGAAAATGCGGATATAATGTTCAAGGCGGATAAGGCAACATCTACGGGTGTATTTGGTGATTCATTCTCTGATATGCTTAAAGATTACGAGAAATCGTCTGTAAAACTCACTTCGGCAAGTAAGGATATAGAAGAGTTTCGTGGTCAGATAGTACAGGCATCCAAGGAAATTATAAACATGGGTAAGGGTACTAAGGAATGGAGAAACGAACTTACCGAACTGATAAACAAAGGGGCTTCGGCAGCTACTATTGTAGAGAAGATACGTTCTTTGGCTGAAACGTCAGGAGATGCACGAACATTTGAAATATTCAAGAACAAAACCCATTTTGACAGTGAGGAATTGTTGAAGGAGTATGAGAAATTGAGGATGGGCATCACGGATGAAGTAAAAAAACTTGAATCATCCTTTAATTTATTTGCAAAATATACTGAGAAAAAACTTAAAGATGTATTTGGCAATATAGATGTAAAAAACCTTACTGATGAGCAACAGAAACAATTAAAGATACATCTTGATGAATTTGCAGTAGCTAATGAATTAGGGGAAAATGCTAGAAAGAAATTAAACGAACTGGCAAAAGAAAGATGGCGTATTCAATTTGAACTTGATGATAGGGAAGCCCAAGCAGGATTGACAGGATGGAAGAAATCTCTTGACGAGATTACAGGAAAAGCGTGGACTATAACAATCAAAACGTCAGATATAAAGACTGTAGAAGATTTCTTTAATGCCGTAAAAAAGGAATATAAGGATTCAAAAAGTACGATAGAAAACTATCAGAGAACTATTGATAAATTTACCAAAGAGGGTAAACTGAAAAAAGTAGGTGATAAATACCAAATGACAGGATTGGTAAATCCCGAAGAACTTGAAACATTAAGGCAAATAATAAGCGAGTTTAACGCTGCCAACGAAGCGATGTCAAAGGCTACGGGAACGGCAAAACAATTCAACCTTGAACTGGAAAAGCAGAAGAAGGAAGGGAAGAAAAGAGATCCTCTTGCTGACCTTTGGAAAAACAGGTTGTCATTGCTTGAATCCGCCTATTCCAAGTTTAAGGATTTGAGCATTAACATAGGTAAGGAAGAAGCTAAAAAGCAGATTGAAGCCATCTACGGTTCACAGGCGTTAAAACTTGGCGTAGACCTTGTATATGACAAACAGGCTATTGTTGACAATTACAACAAGGCTGCAAAGGAATTGGAAACACGTGTTCCACAGGATGCTGTTAAAAATGCAAGGAAAGCAGCCGAATTGTCCTCTGAAATTTATGTTGATGCAGCCAAGAAGGTGATGAAGAGGATTACGGATGAGTTTGACAGATACAAGAACAAGTATGACTTTTACAGTGACATACTTGGGATAACGGGTGATTCAGACCTTGCCTTAGACCTTGCCGTTCAATTCAGCGGTGACACATCTACCATGGCTGAAAGTTTTGCAGCAGGTATATATAACAATTTGCAATCCGCATTGGCAGGAATGAATCTTGACCTTGGCGTTTCTGTCGTGCCCGACACATCTTCATTCACCTCAATGAACCAGTATATCAATCAGGTACAGGAGGCTATTAAGGGGAATAAGAATATAGGTGATGAACAGAAACAAGTTATCCAAGGTATGATTGACGCATGGAAAGGCTATTTCGGTGAGATGGCTAGACAATATGCTAATGATTTGGCTGAATATGGAGATTATTATACCCAGGTGGATATTATCAGAGAAAAGTACCGTAAAAAGATCGCAACCGCAGAAGGAATGGGTAATACATCCTTGACTTCCGCATTGCAGAAAAGCGAAGAGATGGACTTGTTTAAGTTGACTACCGACTATCAAAACTTCTTCGGTGCGGTGGAAGCAATGTCTATGGAAGCTGCAAATACTGTAGCTGACAAGACAAGGGAAATGCTTAATAGTGCATTCAGATCGGGTGCTATCAGTGCAAGAGAGTACATGAAAGAACTTGAACGCGTGGACAAGCAGATAGAGAAGATGATGAAGAACAATCAGTCTGACTTGCAAACATACATGAAAGATGGTATTGAAGGTCTGTACAACAAGAGATATGATGCTGGAAAGTCAAAGATGATGGCAGGTATGAATGATATGCAACAGGCTATGGCTGACATCAAAAATGCTTCCAAGGCATATGAGGACGCAATGAAGAATGGTGATGAAGAAGCCGCCAATGCCGCTTTGAGTGCCAAGTCGGAAGCCGAATCAAGATATAAGAGCGGACAGGAAGCTGTCAAGACTGGTAAAGGAATGATGGCTGCCGCACAGAACGCTTTGCAGACGGTAAATCTTATCGACTTTATCATAACCAACATATACAATGCCATAAAAGCCATGCAGCAGATAATAGCATCCGTGTCCAACCTCATGGATTCTATGGGTAAGGATACCGAGAGCGGATTTATGCGAGAAATGAACCAGTTCTCGGAAGCTATGGGAGTTATGAATGAAGGCGTGAAGAAATCATGGGATTCATTCAAAAGCGGTGATTTTGCAGGTGCGATAGGCTCGGCAATATCCATGCCTCTTGATGTTATCGCTACATTTAACAGACAGCATGACAAAAGGCTCCAAAAGCATATAGAAGATCTTGAATTTGAATCAAAGAAGTTGACCAATATATATAATATGCTTGAAAAGGAATTTGAGCACATTATAGACCCGGCAAGACTTGATGAGGTGACATCCCAACAGGTTTCCAACTTAAAAGAACAGTTGCAGATTCAAAAGGATATTCTTGCTGCCGAAGAAGATAAGAAAAAGTCCGACAGGGAAAAGGTAGAAGAATACAAACAAACCATAAAAGAATTAGAGTACGAGATAAGATATTATACAGAAACACTTGCCAGTGAGTTGTATAGTATTGACTTGAAAGACTGGGCTAGTCAGATAGGTGATGCTCTTGTTGAAGCATGGCTGAAAGGCGAGGATGCTGCAAAGGCTTATAAGGACACTGTGGCAGACGTTATGAGAGATGTTGTTAAGAGTTGGGTACAGCAACAATACATAGAAAAGGCAATGCAACAGGTACAGACCACATTGTTCGGAGCAGACGGCAAAGGTGGTATGTTTGCGGATAACAAGATAGATAAGGATGAACTTATAATACTAGGAAATGTAATGGGTTCATTGGAATCAGCCTTTGCGGAAGCCGGGGGTGTAGTCAATGAGATAAACAACGCCCTAGGCGGAATGCTTACCGAAACGGAAGAGAACGCGGAAGGTCTGTCCAACGCCATTGCAGGAGTTGACGAGAATACATTCAACCAGGCATTGGGTTATCTTAACGGGATGAGATACGAAATGGTTGTCCAAAGCGATCTTCTCCGTCAGTTGGTATCGTTAAATGGTGGTTCGGCAGGAACGGGAGGAACGAACATGACAGCCATACAGCAGTCACAGTTGGAGGTTCTCACCCAGCAGCTTGCCGCAACTATGGCGATAAAGACAGCACTTCTAAGTGTCGTTTCCATTGCCCCAAGGTCAGGCGGAAATGCGATAAAAGTTATAATTGACTAAAACAAACGCCCTGCTAGCTTCACAGTTGGCAGGGCGTTCCAGTTTGATTATGAACAAAAAAAAATCCAATCACTTGAGGTGCTTAGCGGAATCGAACCGCTGTGGTCGGTTTTGCAGACCGTTGACTAAACCACTCATCCAAAGCACCGATTGTGATGCAAATATAGAAAAATAATTTGTGAAGTTGATTGTTTTTTAAAATATTTTTTCTAATTTTGCATTAATTGAAAATTGAACGGATGTCTATATCTAAATATTTTATAAAGAAAGGAAGCGATACGGCAAAGGATTTGTATGCCACATACAGGCTGTATATACTTGAAAGCAAGGGATTATGGGATTTGCCGACAAGAAAGGAAGCCTATGCCGAAAAATGGTATGACAAGAACGGTCAGAAGGTGTACGAACCTGTAACGCCTGTTTACCAGCCAACGGAAGGAAGCATAACATTTGCCGCTTTGGGAGATGTGGAAACGGTAAAGACGAATATCCGTTCGTTCTATTCATATATAACCAATGTGATACCTGCCACTCCAGATACGCCTTACGGTTCATCTTCATTTTCTATATGGAATGATATATGGGGCGAATCGGCAAAGCAGGTGATAAGATGCACTGGTTTTGAAACAGGCGCAAAGATGAGTTATCAGGACGTTCAGGACTTGCAGAACCCGGATAAACTTGTGTCTGCATATACATTTTCGTTAAATTTCAGTATTGACCAACCAGCGATTTAAAGACCAATGATTTTACAGATTAAAAGAGGAAATAAAGTTGTTGCGGAAAGTGCTGATTTTTCATACAGCCCGTCTTTGCAGGAAGTGAGAAAATTGACTTGTGAAGTCGTTTCCGTTGTTCCGATAGAGTTCAAGGCATACAACTCAAAAAGCGAATCGGAATACGATACAGTCGTATATAACGGTAATACATTCATCCTGTACCAAGCCCCATCGGGAGATAATCTTAACGAAGCAGGGAAATACAAATACTCCCTTCTGTTTTACGGTAAGGAGGTGCTTTTGCAGAATGTGGCATTTCTTGACATAGTAAGCGGAACAGGTGGGGAAATAAATAAGATAAGATACACTCATGGCGGTCTGTTCCAGTTTTGGGGTGATGCAAAACAGCTTGCCGCACGTATAGAAGCGAATATACAGTCTTACAATGCGTCATTGGGTGCAGGATATACAGGCATTGGCACATGGACATTGAATGTGGATGCGGAAGGCGAACTGACAGAGGATATGATTGACATAACCGATGGCACCAACCTGTTTGAAGCATTGAAATTTTTCTATGACAAGTTTTATCTAAACTATTATTTCTCTACGACAGCCAATGGAGGAATAATAACCATTACAGATAAGACAAGACCGTCCGTAAACTGGACATTCAAGCAGGGTGACGGTGGGGGTGCTGTAAAAGTTTCCTCTTCCGTAGATACAAGTACACCTGTCATAACCCGAATCATACCACAAGGTGGAAGCAGGAACGTTCCGCCTGAATACAAGAAGGACGCTAAGCCTGCCGATGAATCACGCTATTGCCCGTACATCCTTCTTCCGAATGATTCTGACGGGAACATAAGATATTTCATTGACAGTGAATATGGATTGAAGAACTATGGTGTAAGAGGAAAAACCATATCAAACACGTTCAGTGGGATATATCCTTCCATCAGAGGGAAAAAGCTTGGCGATCTGTACCCGTCAGGACTTCCCGAATGGGATACATACAAGGCGGATGGAGAACCAGACCCTCAATCGGGAAAGGTGGCAGGTGAGGGTGCTAGCGCAGCAACACGAATAGATAAAATCATCGGGTCTACTCCTATAAAGAGTGATGATAGTGACAGTTTCTTCATTTATATGACCTCTCCAGGATTCAACCTAGGGTACAAGGTATATGAGGACGGTGATTCATCCGACAAGATAAACGACAATGTGCAGCCCCAGTACAAACCCCATGCTATGTTTGACAAGTACAGGGATTTTGAGCGTTTTGATATATATGGTACAAGGGCATATTATGACCAGCCTGTAAAGGTTACTGCCACATTCTCCGGGAAGATGCTTTTCAGTGTATTGCCCATAGGAAGTGATGCTGTAGGGAAAAAGGTGAAGATTAACCTACGTATGGTTACGAACCGTGTATTGGGTCAGGCTTCTCCTTTGAAAGAGGTTGTTATCGGAGAGGAAGGTGCTACTGGTATGCTTGAAATACCTTACGACAAGACCGCTCTTGTAGGATATATAGAAAAAGGTCAGAATACGACAGTCACCATACGTGTTGAGTTCACGTTTGATTCCGATGTTCCTGCTGGAAGCTGTAAGATAGGCTTTAGTGAGGAAATGACCTGCAACATACATTTCGGTAATCAGGACGGTTCACAGGACAGGTTCTATTATAAATACGCTTCTGTAACGGACGCGGTGTTCAGTATGCGTACAGGAACTTATACGGGAACGGAATTTAAGATAAACAAAAACGGTATTATTCCTCTTTACGGTGAAGTAAACGGTGATACAGGAGAAACGGAAGAGGATGTTGCCATGTTTAATAAGGGGGCACGATATAAAATATCATGTTACAGAACGGATAGCGACAATGCCAAACTTCCCCTTTACACGGATGGTAAATCTCCTTCAATTGCAGCAGGAACGGAGTTTGTCATTCTGAATATTGTCATGCCCGAATCGTATGTGACAATGGCTGAGAATACGCTTGAAAAGGCGGCTCTTGACTACCTGTCAAAATATGACCATGAGAATAAAACTGTTTCAATAGACATATCTAGTGGATTTGTCGCAGAGCATCCTAACCTTTTCATTGACTTCATAGAAGGAAATATGCTAAAGGTAAGGGATGATGGAATAGGCGTTTTCGATTTCTCTGATAGCGGTCAGATAGTGGATATGCAGTTGCAGATACAGTCTTTGGAGATTAAATATTCCAAAGAGAATATGTTTCCGTCATATTCATGTACCATTGCAAGAAGAAAGATACTGTCCTTCTATGAACGGCTGGCGCAGGAAAATCAGACCACTTCAACACAGAATACGACAAATGTAACATTAGGTGGAAGTGGTACGGGAAGCGGAACGGGAAGTGGCGGTGGAAGTAGCAATATAACAAATGCCGATCATGCTAAATCCGCATACACACTAGACGATGATACTCCTGTGCTTAATTGGTTTTTGTCAGCACTGAATAACGATGATGCGCAAGGCATAATCAATTTTCTTAAAGGTCTTAAGATAGCCGGGAATCTGATAAACCGCATCGTAAAGCAGGGTGACAAGGATGTCACCTACACCGATGAGGATGTGATGAGCGCATTGCGTGTAATGACTGAGATAGAGAACAGTGCGGAGAAGCTGAAAGAGATATTCGTGCGGAAGGACGTGGCGGATTCCACTAAATTTCTTCTCAGTATGTTTGCCGGTGCTGTTTTCGGAAAGAATGGTTTTGCAAGCGGCTTAACCGGATTCGGAGCCAAGATATTCGATACAGGGCATGGGGAGTTTGAGAGCATGTTTATCCGCCGGTTTCTCGAAGTTCCCGAATTAAGATACAATCGTGTGATGGTCACGCTGGGCGACAAGTGGCGTGCGCCCGGAGCCGGCATTATAGAAACAGTAGATACAGGGACCAAGACATGTACACTTAAGCTGGAAGATGGTGAGATTGGTGCTGTCGCAGTAGGCGATATCTGTATGGGTATCTATCATAACATCACCGGGAACGCTACGGAGGATTACGACGATGGAAAGGGTAACAGACGTTTTGCCGGATTCTGTACAGTCTATTTCACGATTACGGAAGTTACAGGTGAAAGAAACGAAACATTCAAGTACCAGTTGCGCCCCACTTCTTCATCGTGGTCTTCTTCTTTCGACCCTTTTGAGATGATGACTTTCGTGGCATACGGCAGCTTTACTAATACGGAGCGCCAGACCTCAGTCTACGAAACAAGGACTTACACCCGTATGTTGTGGAAACAGAATACATGGGAGATATCCGCCGCCAATGTTGCCCTACAATATGGCGACCTTTCCAATCTGAATATATTCGGACTGAACATGGACGGTTATTCCATGTATCTGAATAATATATATATGACAGGTATCATCAAGCAGATAAAGCCGGATGGAACACCTGTGCAGACTTTGAATTTCCGTGAGGAAGGCTATATACCTGGCGTACATTACGATTACTACGACAGCTTGTCTTATAACGGAAGCATGTGGGCGTGTATCAATGAGGATGGTTCGTCCTCTGTACCGGGATCTAATGGCGACTGGCTGGAAATTGCGTCTAAAGGTGATACGGGAACACCGGGAGCACCGGGAAAGGACGGTGTGAGCGTGACCAATAGCGGTCCGTGGTATTCCGGCTTGGTAGTTCCCAAAATGAGTATCGTTACAATGGGAGGAAGTTCATTCCTTTCCAAGGCATCCACTACGAATCCTCCCTTGTGGTGCTGGACGGACAATGCCGGCAACCGGTTCACTTTCAACGATGGCGGATATTGTCTTACAGGCGAGATAAATACCGACGAATATGAACTTCTTGTCCAAAGCGGAAAAGACGGAAGGGATGCGAAAGATCATGAGTTTATCTTCACGAACACCACAACGAATACAAGACCTTCCACTCCGGAAACATCACAGACTGACGATTATGTGCCTTCCGGCTGGAATGATGATCCTGTAGGCGTGTCGGCAAGCATACCCTATGAATGGGTAAGCAAAAGGACAAAGAAGGACGGTATATGGGGTGCTTTCTCTACTCCCGAACCGTGGGCTAACCATTCGTTCAATGCGATCAGTGCCGACCTGGATAACCAGATGGATAATGCTGCATTGGACGAAAATGGGAAAACTGTGGATGAGGTGTCAATTACGACAACAGCATCCATGTGGAACGGAGCAACAAAGCTTTCCCTTTCCTCCATATCCGTGCAGAGCGTGACAGGTGTAACATCCTCTTATGACTTGTCTACGGGTGATATTACATTATCTGTAGCGAAAGGAACGGCTCTTGCTGATCGTACTGAGATATCAATTACCGTGAAGGCTATGGCTGACGGTGTGGAACAGTCACGTGTACTCAAGTTCACGCTTGCCGGTGTACGTGGCGGTAAGAATGCGGTATTGTATAGTCTGGTCACTTCGGCGAGCAATATTGTGAAGAAGAAAGACGGTACGTATTCCGTTTCCGGGATTTCTGCAACGAGGATGAAAACAGTTGGCGGTGTTTCGGAAGTCACTACGGATGGAACCTTGAAATACGCCATAGATAACGGTTCTGAAATCAGTACCAGTAATGGTGCCTCTATTCCTTCTTCATCCATTTCTTCCAAAATCATATTTTCATTCTATGATGCGAAAGGTGTATTGGTTGATATAGAGAGCGTGCCGATGATTCAGGATGGCGTGGATGGACAGGGTTACACCCAGATGGGTCAGTACAAGACCGGAATGGTTGTACCCAAGATGGGCGTTGTTTCGATGGGAGGCGGCTCTTATGTAGCCAAGGCATCCACTACGAATCCTCCCTTGTGGTGCTGGACGGACAATGCCGGCAACCGGTTCACTTTCAACGATGGCGGATACTGCTTGACGGGTGAAGTGAATACAGCCGAATATGACGTATGGGCTGAGAAGGGCGATACCGGAGAAAAAGGCGACAAGGGTGATGATGGTGAAAAGGGGGACAAAGGAGATAAGGGAGATCAGGGCGTACAAGGAATACAGGGCTGTATCATACGGGATTCCGAATGGACAACCGGGGTAACGTACAGAAATGACGAAGCCCTTACAAGCGGCACGCGGTATATTGATATCGTAATGGTGAGAAACAATAGTGCGGTGGACGGATGGGATGTTTATAAGTGTATTAAAACACATACATCTTCGTCTTCTATAACCTATACTAACACTACCTACTGGACGGAATTAAGTAATGTTGGTCCCATCTATACCAGTCTTATTATTGCCAAGAACGCCAGTCTTGATTTCGTCCAAGGGAATGAACTGATAATAAAGGATTCGAATAATAATGTCGTAGCCGGTCTTACAGGAGGAAGCAGCAAGGAAGCCGGTACGACACCTGTAAGGATATGGGCTGGCGGTGGTGTTCCGGGCAGTGCTCCGTTCCGGGTGGATCAGGAAGGGAATCTTGTTGCAACGAAGGCAAATATCACGGGGACAATAACTGCCACAGGTGGAAATATTGGCGGTTTCAATATTTCCACCTCAAGTATGGAATCGGTTTCCGGGAATAATGCCATGCTCCTTTCCGCCAACTTGGTAAGATTTACCGGAAGTTATTCAAGCGTGTTTATTGGAGCGGATACTTTTCCTTCATCTAGTGGGGGGGCAATATTATGCCCATCCCGTATTTCGGTTAATAGGAATATAACGAATACGGCGTATGGCAATGTGGGCATGTATTTTGACATACAAGGTTCCCATGCTTATGATGATAATGATTTTCAGTATACCGGGAATCATGCGTTGTATATCGTCAAGGGGGACATCTGTGGGTTTAGGCTCAGATTGCGCAGAATAAGCAAGAGCACAACTTTGTCAGTGATGGATAGTGTTATCATGGCTGTAACGTCCCGTATTACGCTGACTGTTCCGTCCACTGCGGAAGACGGGCAGTTCTACTGGATAAGAAACGTTTCTGGTGGTGATGTGACCATAGCCGGAACAAATCTTGTCGGCTGGAATTCCGGGGAGGTCAGCACTTCGATAGGTTTGGCCAAGTCAAAGGCGGCAGCAATGTATTATGACAAGCATAATAACAAGTGGTTTATGAACTGGATTGATTGTTGGAATTAAAAATATAAATTATGAAAATAGATTTTACAAAATTTCCTTGTTACACAGGGATAAAGAAGGATATCAGAGTTGAGATGGATATTGCGGAGTCATTGGCTAATGCCATATACACAAATGTTCCGGGCATAGCCGCCAGTTCTCTGGCTCATAAGATTTACTCTGGCAAAGGAGAAGTAGATTACGATGAACGGGAAATACGAATTATACGCGACTGTACGCCGTTGTTTTCGGGAGTTTATGCGGATTCCATAAACGATTATTTGGACACAAAAGAAAAGGAGGAACAAGAATGATATTACAAGCAGGTTATGATTGTTATCTGACACAGGCCGAGGATATGCCTCTGTCGGAACGAAGATTTGAAAATCAGGTAGTAATAAACAGCCCTGAGGATGTGGCTGTGTGGAAAGAGATCACATCGAAGCAGAAGGAGCAGATGATTGCCGAAACGTCATTTATTGATGTGGCGGCTATAGACGTTGAAGCACTTGACCGTGTGGATACGCTGCTCAATGATATCTCAGCGAATATCAACAATGCCGGGCTTACTACAGAAGAAGCATTGTCGAAGAAAGACTATTTTCCGGCATGGGAGGATCTGATAGGTACGGAGGTTGATGTGTCGTTCCGGTTCCGTTATGATGGTACACTCTACGAGGTTGTACAGAAACATACACCGCAGGAGGACTGGAAGCTGGGAACGGGTACGGAATCCTTGTACAAGGTTGTGCAGATAGAACACTCCGGTACATTGGATGATCCTATACCTTGGGTACATAACATGGTACTGGAGGAAGGCAAGTATTACACCGATAAGGAAGTACTTTATCTCTGTATCCGTGACAGTGGAATAGGCATGGCATTCGATTTGGAAAATCTTGTTTCGGGTGGCTATGTTCAAGTGGTAGAAAATCAAGTAGTAATAAATAATTAAAAAAAATACGATTATGGCAGATAAAAAATTAAATGAAGTATCGCAGTTGACGGACTTTGATTATGCGTTGGTTGTAAAAGGAAATGACGTGGCAAAAGTTACAAAACAGCAATTAGCTACAATCCTGGGGGGACTGATAGGTGTTGCAACGAGTGAAAAAGATGGATTGATGCCATCAATTCAAAGAATGACCACTTCATATCAAGCAGACCAGCAGAATTATTGTAAAATTGCCGAATTTAAAAATATTACAACAGGAATATCAATGCTTGTTTCAGTATTTAAGAACCATGAAAATTCATCTCCGTCTGTTGTTTTATTAACAGGATATAGCGATGATCTATCCGTTAATTCGATAAAAAGAGGAACCTATTTAACTAATGTTTATTATCAAAAAAAAGGGAACAAAACCATTGTTTATGTAAAATCATTAGCATACGTGTATATCAGTACATTGTGCATTGGCACGAATGGGGGGCTCAATCTAAGCCATGAAAACAATCTAGATTTACCATCCGGCGCAATCGAAATTCCTATATCTTGACAAGAATTTAGCAATATTTGAGAGCTGGGAGAACTTCTGCAAAATGAAAACTATATAAGGATGGCAGAAGGTAGAGGATCTGCAACCTTATATAGGATTGATTTTACAAGGAATTTAAATTTGGTTGTTAAGATTGTTGGTGAAGGTAATTCGGAAGTAGTTGATGACTACTCTATTATCTGTATGCATGGCGGTGGTAATGGGTTATGTATTACGCATAATTCTGGACCGTCATCAATAAGAATGTATAGAGATAATGATTACAATTATTATGTTTACGTGAGTGGATGGGGATACGCTATAGCATATTTTGCCAACCGCATACCGATTTATAATGCCATTTCAGCAACTAAAGTAGATATAGATATTAGTACGCTCACACAGGTAGGAATTTAGACAAGATTTTCTGCCTGTTGGCGATCTGGGGGGACTTTTCACTAGTTTGAATCTGTACCCTTTCATGCCACAACGTAAATTGACCACAGACGAAGAGGTAAATAGTGCAACTGCAAGCGGAATGTATCATGTGACCGGAGATAATGGAATTAGTGTTGTTCTCAATTATTCCATAATGATAGTTTTTAACGATGGACAAGGATATGTAATTCAAATGGCATTCCGCTTGGGAGCTGATGTTGCTGGTTTCAGACGTTGTTTGAACGGAGAGTGGGGAGATTTTAGAACTTTTGTATTGGCTTCTTAGAAACATGGATTACCTTTGCACCGCACATGGCGTTGTGCATATCAGGATCGGGTGGAACCGGCTTGTACCGGACCACCCGTTTTTTATACCCAAGAATCCCCCCAGGTCGCTTCAATAAAAGAAAAAGTGTCAACTATTATAGAACGCTAATTTGTTCAAAATTGGATATATCCCCGCTATACACTTCTACAGTCCTTCCATTGAAAGGGATAATATAAAACTTAAAGCCACCATCGCCACCACTTGCATAAACATTTCCATCACTATCTTTTTTGAAAGAAATAGTATTACCAGATGTAGCATAAATCTTATAAATTCGATCTACTTCCATAACATATAAAGAAGTTGTGTTGGCCCTGTCTGAATGCCCACCGACAATGCCATAAAATGGATACTCCAATTTATACATATTATCAGATGAGTATCGAAAAGAAGGGATTCTTGATACTCCTCCTGCTGGCATTAATCCTTTCTTCTCATTATTTGCAGTAGGCAAGAGTCCCCCCAGAACAATTTTTGTGGTTTATTTTGTAAATGCAGAAGAATTTTTTTAACTTTAAAAACAAAAAGTTGAGTATGTTAGAGAAGATCAGATATCGTTTAGTTTATAACCGGCAAAACAAGTTAAACCGACAGGGGACAGCCCTTGTACAAATAGAAGCCTATCTGAATCAGAGGAAGGTATACTTTAAAACCAATGTCTATCTAAAGCCGGAATGTTGGAGTAAGGATGGTGCCCAAGTAATCAACCATCCGCAGTCACAAGAACTTAATGCAATGCTATATGAGCATATATTGGAATTACAGGCTATAGAGTTAAGCTATTGGAAGAGAGGTCTTGAATCTAACTTATCCACATTGAAGGAAGCTGTAAGGAAGGGGGTAAAACCCGTGGTTTCGTTTCTTAAGTTCGCCCAACAGGTTATAGTGAATTCCGATAGGAAACCGGGAACCAAGGATAACATGCTGGGCACGGTAGCCACATTGAAGGAATTTCGGAACGTGATAGAGTTCACGGACATCAATTATACGTTTCTAAAGGAATTTGACGCATTCTTGCGTAACAAGGGATTGAAAGTAAACACGGTAGGGAAGCACATGAGAATACTTCGTACCTTGGTTAACGAGGCAATAAACGAAGGTTATATATTACAGGAGGCATATCCTTTCCGTAAGTTCAAGATCAAGCGGGAGAAGAAAGAACATAACTTCCTGATGCCTGTCGACTTGGAAAAGCTAGAAAGACTTGAACTGCCCGACAGGAAGAACAACAGCCGGCACATACTGGACGCATTTCTCTTCTGCTGCTATTGCGGATTGAGATTCTCTGATTTTAAACAACTTACCTGTAAGAATCTCGTAACAGTTGACGGAAAGGAATGGTTGGTCCTAAACAGCGTCAAAACAGGCGTTAAACTTAATATCCCGCTATATCTATTATTTAACGGAAAGGCACTGGGCATAATGCGGAAGTACGACAGTATCGAACAACTGGCTGCATTAGGCTGCAATTCCGACACCAACCGAACATTGCAGAAATTGGGAAGAATGGCGCATATCGGCAAGAAGTTCACCTACCATACCAGCAGACACACTTGTGCTACTCTGTTGGTACATCAAGGCGTTCCGATAACCACCGTCCAAAAACTCTTGGGGCATACATCGGTCAAGACAACAGAGATATATTCCGAGGTGTTCGATGAAACGATCATCAAGGATCTGACAAGGGCTAACCAGAAGTATTCTAAGCGCAGGAATGTAAAACAAAATCAAATAAAATCTCAAAAATACCCGGAAAAATACCTCAGGCAGTAGAAATCTATAGGAGCTATCTGTTTTATACTTGTTTTTCCAACTTCAATATATTCATATTTTATTTGTAAATAAAAATGTAAATAATTTACTCTTATTTTTCTATAAATATTCCTTATTGTTCTATAATTTTTCTTTATTGTTATAGAAGTAAAAAATATTGCATTAATGGCAATTTGGTAAGCCTTAACAGTGCTGCATATAAAGATAGTACATTGCTTCTTTCTATGGGTCCTAGTTTATAACCACAATCCTCCCCCTTACCGTTTATAAGTAAGGGGGAGTTAATATCGGTTAATTTCCCACGATTAATAAAGCACTTATCACACTCTACACACATTCCATCGCACAATTCATTTAGTACCCCGTCTATTATTCCATTCAATCTCCTTTCGTTCCAAAATAAATAGCACCAAGTATGACAAACGAGCATCCGCAAAGGAATGCAAAAATATGACTAACTATAGGGTTCATTTCATTCCTTTCAAAATATGACTAACAACATCTACAGTCCATCCATTTCCTAGAAGCCCCATCCCTATATGTGGCTGTACTGACTTTGTGTATCCTTCTGGAACTGTCTGCAATCTTTCCGCTTCTGTAATATTTGGTGTCCTGAAACCTTTTTCCGCATCACAGTCTGGATAACTGAATATCAGCGGTGTAAGGCATTTCTTGTATCTTCTCAACAGTGATTCGGGGTTCTTGGCAAACCTGTTCCATGATTCAAGCATACACCATGACTTGTCTTTCTCCACATACCCGTCCGTGATTATGTCCTTGAACAATATTCCCTTGTCCTTCCATGCAGGTATTTCCCAGTTGCACCAGTAGTATCTTGCTCTCATTTGTGCGGAGAAATCGGAACTGTTGATATACACATAGTCTACTCCAAGATGTGACGAAATCAAATCAGCCCAATCGGATTTCATCTTCACATTTTCAAGCAGGAATTTTATGTTAGGATTGAACTGTCTGATATGGTTCAGTATATTGACATATTCAAAGAATAATCCCGAACGCTCGCCATCGAAGTTCAGTTTCTCTTTCCCTAACTGTGAGAAATCCTGGCATGGTGTTCCGCCAATCAATAAATCAATATCTTTCCACTGTATATCCCATTCTTTCCAATTTTTTATATCACCCAATTCAATTATATCGGGATAATTATCCAGTGCAACCTTGATAGACGGTTCGTTTATTTCGCTTGCGTAATACTTGTCTACCTTTATGTCTGCTCTCTCTAGTGCAATACGTCCACAAGCTATCCCGTCACATAAACTTAGTACATTCATTGTTTTTTCAAATATTTAAAGATATGTTTGATTGTTTCTATGTTCCATCCGTTCCCAAGCATCTTGTAACGCTGTGTATCGGATATTCCATCCCATATATACCATTCGGGAACGGTTTGAAGTCGTGCGCACTCGGTGGGGGTAAGCCTACGAATGCGAAAATTACCGTTATCAACTAGCGTCATACCGTTTGCCATTGCTCCCTTGTGTGATGTAGCAAGTAATGTATGAGCCTTATCGTCTATACTGCGTATATTTTTCTTTATATATTTGTTTGGAATTGTAATATCGGCAATATTAGGAGTAGCAATTATAACGCATGGTTGTGTGCTTCCATCATTATTACCCACCTGTATGTAATTGTCATTGTCACCCATCTTGAACAATCTTGTATTTATAGTGCGAGCCTTTTGTTCATACGGAAACTTGATAGGGCTAAACTGGACAGGACTGAATTTTTCCGTCTTTACCCTGCCCTTCAAGCATTCAATCATCTTGTCAGACAAGAAATATTTTTCATCAACCTCTTCTTCAAGAATATCCCTTAACAATATACCCCTATCTTCCGGCTGTGGAATATCGTCATAAATATCCGTCCAGTATATGCGCCTTCTGTTTTGTGCCGATACAAGTGCGGAGTTGATATGTATCCCTTTCCTCCCTATTGTTTCATTGAACACAGATTCCCATTTCTTTCCCATTTCCACATTTTCAAGGAAGAACTTGGGATTGTCACCACGCTCAATAAGTTCGTGGTATATACGTATGTATTCCCAAAACAGATAGGATTGCCCTTCAAACTCGAAACCGTTCTCCTTCAATTCAAGATACGTTTTCAAGTCTAAAACCTCCATGCCTTCTTTCGTTGAAAGCCCTTTTCTCTTGCCGGACATGGACAGGTTAGTACATGGAGATCCTCCGATTATCAAATCTATCTTATCTAGCAAGCTAACATCCAACTCTCTTACATCACCAAGTTGTATGGTGTCAGGGAAGTTCTGCATAGTTGCCTTTATGGCAAACTTGTCCACTTCGGACGCATAATATTTTTCTACAGGAATGCCAAGTTCGGAAAGTGTTATCCGTCCGCACGACATTCCATCGAAAAGGCTTAATACATTCATCGTTATATTTTTTTTAAATTTTCAGCAAATATACGACATAAAACTGTATGCAACCAATACGTTTAACTTTTTTTTAATTATCTTTGCGATAATAGATAAAATTCATAATATGCAGTTTTCTATAGTACCAAAAATAGATGCCGAGATTATGTTTTCGGAAGATGATCTGTCCGTTTTCAGACGATCGACAGACGGTCTGTATTATATGATCCATACCGAGAAGGTTATGGAAGTGATGCCTATGACGTTACCTGAGGACGGAACGGAACACCCTTTCCCTTACGACACATACGACACTGGCACAAGAGAGTTTGAGAAGCTGCTTTTATCTGAGGAATGGGCTAAAATGGGAGAAAAATGAGAAAGATAGGGCTTTTTAACATAGGAAAACTTGGTCTTGTCAAGTCGGCAGGAAAGGCGAAAACCGACATAAGCAAGGTGATAGAAAAATGGGTGAAAGAACACATGGTGTTTTGGTATGATATGTCAAAGCCTGTGGATGTTTATGCGGAAAACTTTAATGATTGGACGAAATATCCCGTAAATGCCGATGTGGCTATAACAAGTACGACTTTCACTATAACAAGATTTGTAGCGGAAAATGATGTTGTTAAATGTTATATTCCTAGCAAAACAAAAAAATTCCTAGGAATGAAAGTGGAAGTGAAAGGTATAGTTGACGGGCAGGAATTATACTGGGGATATAGTGCTGATATTAAATTAGTGAATATCACATCAGACGGAACCTATGATATTCCGCCATTAGAAACTGTAAAAGGTAATCTGTCATTCAGAAACGGCAATATTGTTGGTGCTTGTAATATCACTATCACCCAGCTACCGTCAGGACAATCCGTTCCCACAAACGAGATACTAAAAGCCAATCCATACTTGCAGGATTTCAGTGGAAACAACAGACGATTGAAACTTAACAATTTCCTGTTCGCTGCAATGAGCGGTGTGGGAGGGTATGACATTTCTAGCACCAATATTCTACCCGATAGAGCAAATGTTACTGTTACGGATAACAGGGTTATACATATTACTAAGAAACTATCCACCGCAGATAACATGGTAAACATAGTTCCGGCAAACTCTAACCCAACGCATAAGTTTAAGATTACAGGTCTTTCTGATGGCAGACAAGTTAGTTTGGTAAACAGAAATGGCGGATTTTATACCTTTGACAACGGAGAACATGAAGTGACATTAACCTATCCCGAAGGAACCACTTCATTGTATAACGCCATAGGAGTTACAGGAAGTACAGGAGATATGGATGTAACAATAGAGTTTATACCTAGATATCCCAACGCCCTAGTAACTGATGGGGTAGATGATTATGGGCAAATACAGAACTTACAGCATGGCGTTAAGGTGTTGTTTACTACTATTAATCCGTTTGTTGATGGAAAGTTTATCTATGACCAAAGACTGAATACTACTGAACCTTGGCTGTTTGCCGTATTCAATGACAAAGGTAGTATTGCTTATAATAGTAGGAACTCAAACGGCAAGACCTATATTGATGGAACACTGAATGAATCTACAATAGTTTCCGCTTTGTTAAACAAAAAGCAAATAATCACCATAGTAAACAATGATGTGACAGGTGATAAAACTAAAACTCCTGTATTCTTTAGCAATACTGACCATAATAGCGGATGGATTAGTTCAGCTTTCTACAACTCCATCGGTTTCGATTCAGTTCCCACCAAACAGAATGACGGATTCACCGAGCAGGATTTGATTGACTACTATATACCGAAGGCTATCGTAACGATAACGGTGGTGGACGTATCAGGCTCACCCATACAGGACGCAACGGTCACGGTGGGAGGCGTACAGTACAAAACGTTGTCTGACGGTACAGTAAAAGTACGGGGTATGGCAAATGGCACGATGTCGCTGTCTGTAAAGAAAGACGGGTATATGCCGTTTTCTGACAATTCATGGAAGCTTGCTGATTCAAGGATAACGCTAGAGGTTCTTCGGAATACCGTAATCACTGAAAATGGATACAGCATATTGCTTGAAAACGATGGTTTAATATTAACGGAATAATATAATGGAAGATAATCTTAAAATTTCACAGATGCCTCCCGTTGAGACCGCTACGGGAGAAGAGATGATACCATGTGTGACGGGAAGCCCTAAAGAGAACAAATCCGTCACGGTGTCCAAGATAAGACAAGGCATGGTAATGGACGAAAACTATGTTCATACCGACAACAACTTTACTACCCAGTTAAAAACCAAACTTGACGGGATACAGGAAGGCGCACAGAAGAATACCGTCATAGGCGTGAAAGGTAATGCCGAACAGTCTTACAGGACAGGAAATGTCAATATAACAAAAGACAATATAGGTCTGTCAAATGTGGACAATACGTCCGATGCCGAAAAGCCCGTATCCACCGCACAGAAAACAGCCCTAGACAAGAAGGTAGACAAGGTGGACGGTAAGGAGTTATCCACAAATGATTTCACCAATGACTACAAAACGCTTCTCGAACAGATAAAGATGCAGCAGGGGAACATATATGGAGTGGAGATGAGAAGAGGGCAGACAGACCCTGTATTTCAGACATGGATAGGAAAGGAAGAGTTCAAGACATCTCATCCCATCCTCAACTCTTTCCGTGTGGCAAAGGTAAAGGACGGTAAGGTAGTCGGATTTCTTGACCAGACCAATTTCTTCAAAATGGCTGACGGTAGCCCGTCAAATATTGTTATTGACGGAACTGATGTAACAGATGATGGAAGCGACATCATGCTTGTAAACACCAAGCCTTTCTGGATAATCAACGGAGGAACGGATGATACATACGAAAGAAGGCTCGTCAGTGACGCTCCGTTTACATACGGTGGCGATACGGCCATAGAGATAAAACCGTTCGGAATGAGTATCGGTTACTCCACGATAAAGGATGGGAAGCAGAGATCTATTTTTGACAACACGGTAAAAGGAACAACGGCAGCAGGAAATCTAGGCGTGAACATAATGGAAGGAAACGGGTGGCCTACGACAAATGTATCACGTTTTGATTACGAGAAATACGCTAGGGCAAAGAACCCGGACATCACGAAGAACTATCCTTATGCAAATGCTTTCGTTCTTGACCTTGAAGTGTGGTGTACGCTTCTCTTTATTAAGTTTAGAACAAAAGACCTACACGCACAGTCTGTTTGCGGAAAAGGAATATCATCCAACGATTCAGCCCCCGATGCGTCAAGCTGGGGGGAAATGACAGGCGTCAGATTCAAGAAGGCGGACGGTCAGACTTATGTGTATTACAAGATGAACGGGCAAGGATTTAAAGCATCAGAAACAGGAACTGCTTACAATTTTTTACAGCTTATAAACAACGACCGTCCTTGCATGAAGATGTTTGAAGCGCAGCTTGCCATGTCATACGCAAAGGAACACAATGTCGCTCCCGACACCGAGTTTGAATATGAAAGCACAAAATACAAATACTACAACTTCCAAGGTCATAACGGATTGGCTGACGGGGAGATGTCGGGTATCGTAGCCAAGTTTGTCAATGCAACTGTAACTAGCGGATGGAGTATTCCTGACAATGCGGCAGTTACAAACCGTGAAATAGAGATATGCTTCACACAGCCTATCATTCGCGGACGTATTGCCGGGTGGGGAGATATATGGATGTGGTACAGTGGGATAGATTGTGTCATGCACGATTCTACATCCATAGACATCTATCAGACCTATGACGTGAACAATCTGACTACGGACAATGTAGCCACAGAAAAGAATCCCGGGGAATCTTACGGTTTTGAGAATACGTATGATTTTGTCGGTTCTATGGCTAGAGGTGAAGGATACATAACGAAGAACTTTAAGAACTCTCTTATTGGAGAGGTCAAGGGAAGCAATCTTCACACGGGGGAATGCCATTACAACTGGTTTACGGGAAATGCAGGTTCGGGTAAGATTGGAAGGCGTGGTGTTTGCTTTGGTGGTAGGTCGGACGACGACTATTGTTCTCTGCGGTCTGGTGCTTTGGGCCGTGATCCTTCCTACGCGGGCACGAGCGTCGGTGGCGGCTTTCGTTGTACAATAACCCAATCCTAATTTTTCACGAAGTGAAAAATCCCCCTCCCAAAACTTGCAAAATATATTAATTATGTTTAAGTTTGCATAATAAAAATCTAACCAAATGCGTCAGCAAAGTTAAATAAGTCTGTCAAAGGCGGTTAGTTGAAAAAAGGCGGTCTGTAGAATGGTGGTGTTTACTTTGGTGGTAAGTCGAACAACGACAATTGTTCTCTGCGGAATGGTAATTTGAACCATGATCCTTCGAACGCGAACACGAACATCGGTGGCAGCTAACGTGCTAAAAAAATTACTGCTATACAGAAGCCTCGTTAGGAAGATGAAAAATGTCAAGACAACCCATTGTTTGAGGATGGGAACTTATTAGTACATTTACAGTTGTAGGTATATGGAAAGTTAGTTAGCTTTGGCTCAACGGACAAAGAAAAGCACGTAAGATGAAAAGATTGAACAATATTTTTGAAACGATAAGCAGTATGGATAATATTATCTCTGCTGCTGAAAAGGCAAAGAAAGGAAAGAGAAATCACAGGGGTGTGAGGGATTATGAGAAACATAAGGATGAATATCATCAGAATGTTTATCAGATGCTCAAAGACAAATCATACCATGTAAGCAAGTATGAGGTGATAGAGAAAGTGACTGATGCAGGAAAGGTAAGGGAGATACACAAACTCCCGTTTTACCCAGACAGGATTGTCCAGCACAGCCTTTTAATGCCCATGATGGACAGATGGACAAAAAGCCTTACACTTGATTCATATAACTGTCTGCCCAAAAGGGGTATTACAAGCAAGGTGAAAAAGCACTCCCTTGTGAGAAAGATGAAACGGACATTGCTTGAAATGGACAAAAACGGGAAAATATACGTTTTGAAAATGGATATTAAGAAGTTTTATCCGTCCGTAAGACACAGCGTTTACAAGAAGGCATATAGCAAAGACTTGAAAGACAGGGATGCGTTATGGCTTATGAATACGCTTAATTATAGCAATAAAGGTCTAGCTATTGGCAATCCTGACGCTCAGATAGGAAGCCATTTGGTATTAAGGTCTTTGGACCATGTTGTGAAGGAGCAGTTCAAAGTAAAGCATTATTTCAGATTTGCCGATGATATGGTGATATTATCCCATGATAAGAAACAGTTACATGAATGGCTGTGGAGGATAAGAAATTACCTGTGGTATGAAAAGAAATTGGAGATGAAGAAAAATTACAGGATATTCCCCGTTTCAGAAGGAATAGATTTCGGTGGATTCGTCTTTACTCCTGGTCATACCAAAATAAGAAAGAGAATAAAGAAAAACTTTGCGTCAAAACGTAATAACCCAAAATCAATTACGAGTTATATGGGTATGTTGATGCACTGTGATTCTAAAAACTTAATTAATAAAGTTTTAGTTAATAATAATAGCCACATGACAAAGATTAGTGACTTGAATATAAGAGTGTCAAGGAAGTTTGACGGAAAAGATGTAAAGATAGACAAACTTGTCGATGAACATATAGACATTCTTGATTTCGATGTAAGACCATCCACAAAGAAGGACAATAGTACATGGGTAAGGACGCAAATACTGTTCAAAGGAGAAAAATGCTTTATGAAAGGCGGATATGAAGCATTAGGAACGTTCCTTTCCCAAGTAGACAAAAGCCTTTTGCCTTTGGAAGATGTTGTCATAAAATTCAATAGAGGCTATTATTTTGATGGAACATTAGATATTTAAACTATGGAAAGAGGTTTGATTTTTGACGAGAAGCCTGCCTTTATCTTTGATTTAGGTACTGGATATAGCAATGTTCATTTAAACATTGAACAAGTTGACGAACCCGAAACGGACGATATGGGAAATATTGTACAGGAAAAGTTCGTCAAAAAGTGGAAAGCCGATGTACAGCGTGTAAAGAACCCTGTATCATACGACAAAACGGTAGATGCCGCCATAAAGGATGAATTTCCAAACGGAGAGGAAGAAGCGGCTCTCAGAAAAGGTATTTTAAACAAACTTGACCCGGATTATGTAAAGCTGAACGAGTTTGCCGAAAGTGTGAAACAATCTTACTTGAAAGGATATGGAAAACAATGATAAACAACAGATAGGTGGGTATTTCTCCACCAAAAACGCTTCAAAGGATGAAGCGTTAAAAGGTTTAGTAGCTGCAAGAATATCAGCATCGGAAGATGTAACCGACAAGGAATACACAGCATTGTCAAACCTTATAAGAGTAGCGACATCGGATGGATGCCGTATCTCATTGGTACAGGAAACGAAAAGCAGATCAAGCAGAATAGCACCAACAGGAATGCTTCTCCCGGCAGGAACGGTGGAATATTTTTCAGTCACACCGGGAAGCAAGGTAAGTGTTACGGGAACAGCAAACATATCATCTATTGAGTAGGACATGGGAATGAATTACAACATGATATTAGCCTCTTTACTTGACGGAATATCTCTAGCATTGAAAAGCGGAAACTCGAATGTTGATGCGGAACAGTTCAATTTCCTTACTGACGCAATAAACAAATCCACTATCATACCGTGTTATTTTGATAGAGAAAATGCCATTAAGTATCTTGATGTGAGCGACACAGAGTTTGCAAGACTTACATATAAAGGCACTAAATTTCATCCCGTACAACCGTTATTATCTCCTGTGAGAGTACAAGGAATGACAAAGCCCGTTTATTTGAAAGAAACATTGGATGCTCTTAAAAACAACGGGCTTATACGTCCAAAGAAGTCAAGGGGTAAATACAAGACTAAAAACTAGACAACCTCATACGCATACATTGTAACACAATCATCTTTATTCTCCATATTAACCGCTTGGAAAATGTTTTCTTCATTATCCAAAGCGGTTATTTTATATGTTCCGTTCGTCAGATCAACAGTGTCACCTAATTTTATATAAGCGTACTTGTTTCCACTAGGTATTAAATACGTAATCTTTATTGGATTATTATTCCATTTTTTTAATTCTTTCATACAAATTCCTCTATTTTAAAATTATTGCGCTAATATACGAATAGGAAAAGCAACATACAAGCAAATAACTTATTTTAACAAGTTTAAACTATCTGAAACACAATAAGTTATACTACGAAATTTTTATTTTTGTTTAGACCATCCATGTTGTAAATTTACTTTCGTAAAGATGAGTGCACAGTCTTTACGGGAGTTATAATACACACACATTAAATTACAATATTATGGGTTCAGACAAAATTTTTATGTTCGACAATCCTGCCGCTGGAGAAAGCGCAGGTATTATGTCAATGATTCCTGCACTGTTGCAGAATAAAGGATTAGACCCAATATGGTTGCCGCTCTTATGAGCAATAAAAACAATCAAGACGCTTGGGGTGGTGCTGGTTGTTGGTGGATCTGGATTATCCTTCTCTTCTTCCTGTGGGGTGGTAACGGATTCGGTAACGGGTTTGGCAATGGAGCAAACGGAATCCCTGCTCAATTGAACAATGAAGCAGGACGTGAATTGTTGATGAATGCTATTCAAGGAAACGGAACAGCTATCAACCAGTTGGCTAGCTCTTTGAACTGCTCTACTCAACAGTTGCAGAATGCTATCTGCCAAATTCAAGGACAGATTCAGCAAGTTGGTAACCAGGTAGGTCTTTCCTCTCAACAGATCATCAACTCAATTCAGTCCAATAGCGCAGCTATAGGTTCTCAGCTTGCTTCTTGCTGCTGTGATATCCGTACCGCTATCGAACGTCAAGGATGCGATAGCCGATTGGCTACTGTAGAGCAGACCAACACTCTGACTAGCAATGCAAACACTCAGTTCAACATCATATCTGCTAAGATTGATGCTCAAAGCGCAATCATCAATGACAAGTTCTGTCAGCTTGAAATGCGTGAAATGCAAAACAAGATTGATGCTCTGAGACAGGAAAATAGCAATTTAGCTTTAGCTGCTTCTCAGCAGGCACAGACTGCAAATATAGTTGGCCAACTTAAGGCTCCGTGCCCGGTTCCATCCTATATAGTGCCTAATCCAAATTGCGGTTGTGGATATGGTTATCCGTTCATGGCTGGTTTTGGCGCAGGTTACGCTGCTGGTGACAACTGTGGTTGCAATTGCTAAAATGTAGTTAAGAGTTCTTTGACTTATTGAATTGGGCTTCGTAATCGGATAAAAACATCCATTTATATCCTTTATGTTGATTGATTTTATTTCTGCAACATAAAGAAACACAAGAAGGGATAAATCCTAGTTTTTTTGATTCAGATTGTGATTTCAAAAAGATTATATCTGAATTATTGGTAGTATTTATTCCTACTACATTCTTTGAATTTGGATGAAAGAGCATTAATCTTCTTTTTTGGGCTTCTGAATTATGTTTGCGAGCTAAAGGATAGCTTAAATTCATTTTTTGAGTACAAAATCTTAGATTATAAACATTATTATTTTTAGGATTTCCATCAATATGATCTACTTGGTCATAATGATTAACATTATCTATAAATGATTTGGCAACTAATCTATGGACATAACATATTTTACTATGATTATTTAACCATAAATTTACAATAAAATATCCTTTTCCATCATTAGACTGTTTCATAATATGTGGCTTCCACCATCTTTTAATGCCTTTTGAATTAATCAATAGTCTACCAAGGGAGCAAATACGTCCTTTTGAAGAAACCATATATGTTCCTTCATATCCGATTACGTCCTTCCAAATTTCTCCTTCCAAGGAGATGCTCTTAATAAATTCTTCGTTTGTCATTGCTAACTTATTTTAGTGATGCTAACATAGGAAAAAGAGGGAAGGGCGTTAGCAAACCCTTTTCAATAGGTTGATCGCTCCTATCTATCCCGATGCAAAAATAATAAAATTCTAAAGAAAGGGAAAAGTTATGAGTTATTTTTTTAATCCTTATATGATGGGATATAACGCTAACCGTTTTAAAGGAGTACATAGACTTGACTTTGGAGGAATACCGTTTGTTAGGACGTCTTCTGTAACGACAGATACGACAAATTCAGAGGTTATCTATGGTATTAACCCGTGTCTGTTCAGACGATTGCCAAATCAAGGTATTTTGCTCTTGAGTGTAAATCATGTTCCTGCTGCCGGATCTGATGCGTATCTTGTTTCTGTGGCTACCACATTGACAAATACCACATCAACATCCACAAGCAAGGTTCCTTTGGTAAACGGTTCGGGAGATCAGATTCCGTCTAGTGAAATTTCACAAGGCAATAAATACTTTGTCTATTACGACAAATGTAATGGGATATTTCAAGTAGTTAATCATATCGTTGCACCTGCTACTGCCGCACAGGCTAGAAGCACTGTAAAATGATATTAAAAAGTTAGAATAAGTATGTTTCAATCAATACGACAAGGACAGCAGTTTTTCATATTGCATAAAGGGGAAAACCCAAGATGTGATGTGGGCACTGTGGTAAGTGTTTCAAATCCTGTTCCTAAATATCAGAACGGATATACAGCATATCCTCTTCCGCAAAATGAAATGGTTGTGGATGTGAAAGTTAAGGTTGGAGATGATACTCTTGATTTTCAAAAGTTGCCAGCCAATCTTAGTATAGCAGACTTTTCCCAAGTAGGCGGAAATGTGGTTGTATCGGAAAGCAAGGATGCCATCAATGCTGAGATAGAAGCAATGAAAATAAGTAGTGTAAGGGTTGTGGAATCTGTGGAATACCATCAGAAAGTAATCAAAAGCTGCGATGAGATGCTTACAGCATTGAATCCTGCATTTGCCGAAAAGGCACAGCAGGACAAGGAGATGAAGGAACTTAAAGGTGAATTGTCACAGATAAAGGATATACTTGCACAACTTGCTGCTTCTGGTATCAAATTGCCTGACGTGCAACATGTAAACAATAATAATAACAACAATAAAAAATAAACACTATGGGTTGGAAAGTATATGGAATGGGCCGTAGCTTTGAAGGTGAAGATATGGACCGCGAATTAGAAAAAGCGTATAAAGAAGGTTATCGTGACGCTATGGAAGAAATGGATGGCCGTTATGGTGAACGTGGAATGCGTAGAAGAATGGACGATGATGGGCGCATTTGGGACGATGATGATGAATACGGAGAAAGACGTGGAGTCAAAGGTACTGGTCCCTATGCTAGACGTAGACGCTAATTCAATTGATTTAAGCCCGTAGTGGTTTACTACGGGCTGTTTTTCTTTAAAAACAAAAGCTATGGAAAGAACGAGATTAGATGTATATGAGAAACTTCCTTCGGGAATGGAAAAATATCTTGCAGAACATGGATGGAATTTCTCAAAGAAATTGTGTGAATATGCCGTTTCAAAAATGAAAGACAGAAACGGTAACAAAATACACCCATATGACAAAGACCAAGTAGAAGCATTGATGAAGCAATTCAATGTTGAGTTGAAGAATGATGTGGAATACAACAAGGTTTATGTATTGAATATGGTACGTGCCGACTATATGGGTTCATCCATAGTCAATGAGCAATATGCCTGTATGTTTGTAAAAGACTATCTTGACGATGTTGACGGAAGTCCTACCCGTGCTCTTGACGAGTATTACGCAAAGTGTATAGCCTGTGGAACACCTTTCTCTTGGGAAGATTATATTTAATTGTTATGGTACGACAAAGACTATACATCGAAGAATATGATTGGACAGTTGATGTGTTCTATTCTGTAGACAAACACTCTTACTTAAGAGCAATATACAGGTTAGAATATATTGGCTGTCCTTTTCATTTATTGAACAGAATAACGGATAAGATAAAGACTGAGAAGTATAATTATGGTGTTACATATTCAAATGATAAGTGCACTGTAATGATTATCAGTCATAGTACATCTGATGAAGAGTTTATGAATACCCTAGAACATGAGAAACAACACATGATTGGTCATATAATTGATTATTACGGCATAAAGCCTTCATCAGAAGAAGCTGGATACCTTGCAGGGTATGTAGGTGCTTTATTTACAAAACCTATAAAAGAAGAAATTTGCGATTGTTGTAAAAAGAAGTTAAAATAAACATATTATGAAAAAGATATTTATGGCTATGATTAGCGGAAAAAGCAAGGAAGAAGTGTATGATATGCTTACTGATTCAGAAAAAGAAATACTGTTTGGCATTGCGCAAAATATGGGTATGTCACGAGTGGAAAGAAGAAAAATGAAAAGAAAATATGAAAAGAAAAGATAGGGATTTTACTCCCTATCTGTATGATTTGTATAGTTTAATATCATTGAAAACAAAACATTCCTTATCTTTAATCTGAGGATACATGTAGGATGGTAATTGTGCTATCATCCTAGCGTTGCTCCAATGCAAAATCTTTCTTTCTTCATCAAAAAGAAGTTCGGGAGAGTCATAGAATATATGTAAATTCCCTATCTTTTGTGCATTTTCATCCCATTCACCTTCATCACGAGCAATCCATATTTTTATCATATCACTTTCATTTTTTTTAGTATAAGTTGTACTCTATTCCAATTCACAAATCCTCTGTTTGATTTTGTTATATCATACATCAATGGACATCCCAATGCTGCATCATCTATATATATATGACAATAAGGTTTGGGTGATGTTGTCCATGTATGCTGATCAGGGTTTTTGTTTACCCCAAATAGAGGTATATTGTTATCTTTGAACCACTGTATAGCTTCCGACAGATATTTACCTCCTTGTTTATGGATATTATAATCATCAGAAGTAACTTGTTCTATATCACTTCTCATAGTATACAGAATAAGTTTATGTCCATTTTCCACCAATTTTCTCAATATAGGTACAGCACCTATATCTTTGCCTATTTTAGGAAAATCATGTGTTACTACTGTTCCATCAAAGTCAATGCCTATTATCATATTCAATCTCCTTTCTGTTTAATCCGTTCCAATACATCCCTATTTTCTTCGAGTATCTCATCGAAAGATGGGATGGGCATATAAGCGACAACATTATAAGTATATCCAGTTCCATATATGAGCCAAGATTTATTATTCTTATTATATTGAGCTACGTATACCACTCTATTGTCAAGAACGACTAAATATTCTTTGTTTTCTTCCGGCAACCGTTCCTTCACACTTATCCAAGGTGATTGCTTTGACTGCCACTCTGCGCCAGATTTAAACCCTTTTGTCAAACCGTTATCATAATCAGCCTTTGCACTAACCACAAAAGGTAGCTTGTCTAAGTTCTTTAATTCATAATCGGCAAAATCAACTGCCGCTTCTTCTACTGTCTGTTTCATAATTTAATGTTATTAATCGGTTTTTACTATTTTCCCATTATCCAATATCAAATATAACCGGCATTTATAGCTGACTGTATCCGCCCATTGGTGAGCATATTTCAAATACTGATGTAGCTTATACCTTCCGGGATTATTCATCATTTTATTTCTTATTCTTTTTTTCATCAGTTTTGAGGGTTATTGTTTTTCTTCATTTTTCAAAAAGCCACTCCGGTCAGGATATACCTTTTGTACCAGTTTCTCCATTTCCTCAATAGCTTTATAGGCATTATTTATATCATCTTCACGATAGGGATTGTTAGGATTATCGCCAAATAAACCATATATGACCTTGTATGAGAGCCTGTGAGCACGTTGCCTATCAATGTATTTTTGCTCACAGGTAGCAGTACCGTCAAGCGTTCCGCCAAGGCTGTTTGTAACAGCCATAAGCCTTGCCAACAATTTCTTTTGAGTTTTATTCATTTCTATTCAGTTATTAGTTAATTCTACTTTTTTCAATTTATTAAAAGCCTTCTCTTTATCAAATCTAATCCCATCTTTGAACTCCAATATCAACTCCCAAAGCTGGCTTTTGTAAACATCACCTGCTTTATAGTCAGTCTTATAATGCCATTTCTGTGTAGTGGTTATTTCCTTAAATATATTCGTTGCATTATGATATGCGGCTCCCCATTCTGTAAGCTCTACACTAACGGTATCATTCAAATCTATTTCTATCATAAATATTCCTTTCTCATTAGTGTTACGTTAATCCTCAATGGAATACAATGCCTGCATACACTCAAAGGGGAAAGATGAATTTAAAGCATCATATATTTCTTCCGGTATATCATCTTCGCTTTCAAAATTACCTTCAACACTTTCAGATCCAAATGCTGTTGCAACATGCTTCTCTTTATACTCCTTACCATTAATGGTTGCGGTTATTTCCCATCCGTTAGAGGTTACTTCGATTACTATATTATTCATTACTAATATGTTTTTAGAATTATCCATTAAACTTAAACTCATCCATATATCCCATTTCTTTCAAGCGGATATTAAACTCTTCAACCGAATCATTATTAGGAATAAATCGCTCAAGAACATCGTTAAAAGGGTGCAGATCGTTTTTTAAAATATCATTAGCCTCTTCTTCTCCACGTTTCTTTCCTAATCGGTCTTTGCATACTTCTATGTAATCATCTTTTGTCATATTGTAGTGCGTGACTGTATCAACAATTGTACTAAACCTACAATATAAGCCGTTTGGCTGTTGGGCTATAAATGATCCCATAATTACCTCCTTCTGATCTAGTTTTGAGCCATACGGCAGACATTCAACCACCGTATGGCCAATATTTATTTCTTCATTAAGTCAATGCGATCTTTCAAGGTAATAAGATAGTCGTGCATCTGTATTTTTTGCCTTTCCATTAAAGCAACCTGATCTTCACCAGCTATTTCAACAGCATCTTTTCGACCAAGAAACAGGACTAACTTATTATGTTTGTCCATCAACTCATTATATTCGATATACATACGGTCAAGAGGGGTATCAGCCACGTGATAAGCCTTCTCAAAGACATCTTTAGGGGACCAGCTTTCATAACCGTCTTCATACACCACCTTATAACCTTCTTCTACTGGTTCCATTGTTCTTGGAATAGCATCAGTAGGTAGATAAATTTTTCCACCCTTGCGAATTGCTGGTGTGGCTTGAACTAATTTTGTTCCAATGTACTTTTTCATATCAATATGGATTTTACAAAGCCCGTCCAAGGCTATTTAATTCATTTCTTTCTTGTTTTGAATTAAATTTGTGATTTATGTACAAATAATCGTTCTGTAGCATTCTTGGTTATCGTCTGATTAATAGCTGTTTTTAATTCCTGTTCCCAGATACATACGAAGTCAGTCGGTGCGTTATATTCCGAAACAAACACTTTGTGCCCATCTGCTACTTTGTCCCTGCACCATTTCCATAACTCATCATGGTCAATATGATAGCTGTATCGTTTTACGCCTTTATAAGGCGGATCACAGTAAATAATTGAGCAGGACGGTAATACTAAGTCTTTATAATCCCGATTCAGGAATACAACACCTTTCAGGTTATCAACTTGACATAAAGTATTCCTAATCGCTTCACCAATGTAATCTCGAAAACCTTTTTTTATCTTCACTGCATGACCGGAGTACCCACCATCGAAAAACCTACCGTTGTAACTACCCATAAAACCTACCCATCCGATGTAATTTATTGAATAATCTTTTCCTTTGCGATTATAACAATCACGGACATCATTATAGTAATCTCTTTCAATTATCAAGGGAGGTTGCCACCCATCTATCAGTGCTTTCCACATTTGTATCAAATACGGATTATTATCGTTTGCAATTCGATTACCACCTACTTTATCAATCATATTACATCCACCACAAAACGGCTCAACATAATACTGATCATCTTTTCTATCTTTCAAGATTATAGGCAAAATATACTTTGCTATTCTTGATTTACTACCCATATATTTCATAATTATACACAAGCTAAATGACCATAGGCGCATTCTGACATGTTACCATGTTTATTTACATGGTCAACAAAATCCTCCAAAGGAACGGCATCTATCTCATTCCTTGCTTTTACAATGGGGGCACCGCCACCAGTAATGCTTACTTGAACGGTATCCCACGAAACGTACTTCTGACATTCTTTGGTCAATTCACTTTCTATTACTGTTAAACAAGTAAAAGTATCGTTATATTGTCCTGCTAGTTTTTCTATTTTATTCATATATCATTGGTTTTGAGAGTTATTTATCTACAGTTGATTTTATAATTATCTTATTATCGGATGATGGCATTACAATCACATTTCCGTCATCTGTGCTAATTTTTAGGATAGGATTAAAGTCAAAGTCAGTAGTGGCTACTATAATCATATCTCCAAAAACATATCTTTTATCTTGTTCCAATTCATTCATATCTTATTTGATTTACACTAATTCAATTATAGCCTTCTTTAAATTAACAAATAAAGGTATTGCTGACATTCCCCCATTGTAATCCAATTGTCTTAAAGAGGGGACAACCTCTCCGTTATCATCAATCTCATAATCTGCAATATAGGCTAGCTTCTTCGCTTCTGGAACTAATATCCTTTCATGAGCCATGACCGTTATACAAACCTTGCTTCCAACAGGGAATCCTTGGTTGGATTCAATGTATTCCTTTTCCAACTGTTCCTTTTCTCCATTCAATTCTTTTAGCTTTAAATCAATGGCGTATCTTTTGCCTAAAAATTCTTCCTTATTCATCTTTTTGTCATTCTAATTGATTCTAACGTACTTGCCTGCAATATCGCAGGTTCTCAATATTTCTGCATTATCCTCACCAAAAGCGATGAGAATACTGCCACAGCCAGGAGAATCCCCACGAGTTCCGTCTGGACGGAAGAATCTGATTCGGTTACGCAAGAATTTCATTGCCGTTGCCTTCTCGAATATCACATCCTGAAACATCTTTGAATCACAGCGATTGAAAAGTAAAGCAATGCCGTTTCCATGTTCTGCCATCCGTTTAACGAAACATTCTATAAGAGGACGGGAATAAGGTGGGTTCAACCAAACACGTCCTTTCCATTCCTGTTTTAATCCATCGTCATTTTTGTTGTACATGACACTTGCTGTTTTATAGAGGGGGGCTACCGGAGCACATGGGTCTAAATCAAATTCACCCAATGCGTCTATAATTTCTTTCGGTGTGTACCATTCATCGGTACTATTAGCCGATTTTTCAAAAGTTGTATTCATTTCTTCCCTGTTTTGAGCGTTATTTATTTCTCTTTTAACGAAACATTTCTATTACTACTTTATTTTCCGAGTTCCCATCATCAGGATGCACATCAGTAAAGTCAATGACGGAAAAATCATATAAATCTGGAATGTATTCAGTTTGGTAATCTCCTGTATTCATTACAATATTTATTTCAGCATCCTTATTGACAACTAACATTAGTTCGTCAATCATGTCTTGGACAGTAACTATTCTTTTCATTTTTCGTCATTTCTATGGGTTTTACAAGGCCGCCCAAGGCTCATTCTATATTAGCTTTAATGCTTCCTGTAAACCTGCTTCCAGTGCTTCTTCGTAGGTGACATATACTTTATAGCCATTCCCTTTGTTTATTTCGTTCTCCATCCAGTCGCTTTCTTCTGTTGGAACATTGAAATCACAAAAAGAAAGCGTCCATCTTTTTCCAATAACAGGTTCTACATATACATACACACCTCTTATTTCACGTAGCCACTTTTGTGCAACGGATTGAGCGGGACGACTATAACACAATTTTGGCAAATTCTTATTCGTTCGGAACACAGATTGCATTATCCGATTATCGTCTTCTTTAATAATATCTTTACAATACTCATTGAACCCTTTCTCTTTCAGCAACTTCGCAGTTTCTAATGTTACAAGTTCTTCGGTCATAACTATTCATTTTTAAGTTCTTTCAATACCTTTTTCGCTATCTCATAGCGAGATAACTGCCAATCAGAACAAATATCATCCGCTTCATCATCGTAATGATTGGCGTATACGTATGAGTCCAATTCTTCCCTAAACTGTTCTCCGCATAATCCATTGTCATCACAATCATCGTACATTCTCAATTCATGGGCAACTTCCTTACATTCTTGATGTGTGATAAAGTCATACACGACTCCGTCATATACATTTGTCTGGCGAACATATTTTTGTCCCGGCTGTATCTTATAGCCACAAAACTCACATATATGCTCTTTCTTGGCTGTTGGATAAGTTTCTTTTAGTATTGTTGGCATGGTTATTCCTCCTTTTCTTTAAAGTGTTCGATTAGCTCTTCTACGGTAGCCTTGTGATAATGATTATCTCGTGCACAATCATCGTCATTGGATTTACAAAAAATCCATTCTCCTATTTCAGCATAAACTGTTGCTTCTCCATTGTCCGATCTATCCCAATGATTTACATCGCAAATAAACCACTGATTTTCATTTGTATCATCTCTCAATGCAGCAATAGCCAAGAAAAGTTCTTCGTTGGTTCCGCAATCAACACTATCGGTTTCGTCAGGATGTGGAATGTTACTGAAAAACTCAACACTATATAGACCGTATTCGGGTTCAGTGAAAATACATAAGTCTTCGTTAAGTTCCGCCCCAAACAATCTATATCCCAATTCTTCTAACTTCTTCCTAAGTGTTTCGGTATTTTTGCGTATGAAGCACGGTGTTGTAAATCCCATAGTTATTCCTCCTTATCTATCTTAATATCCGTTACTTTACCACGATTGGCAAAGCGCTGGTCCATGTTTGGGTTTTCATAAGCTATATCGCAAATGATTTCTGAACTATCATCGCACTCATTTTGTAATGAGCACTCATCACATATTCCAACGCACAATTCATGCAGCACCCCATCTATTATTATTCCGTTTTTTACTTCCATATTAATCTCCTTTTTCTTTAATCCGTTCCAGTACATCTCTGTTAGCTTCTAGTATCTCATCGAAAGACGGGATGGGCATCCATGCAACAACATCATCTATAACCTCATCATAATAGCCTCCATTACTTTTCATCCATTTGTTTTTAGATGAAAAATACGCTTTGAATATATCACCATTCGCAACCATTACAATACAATCATCTGATGTGTCACAACCAGCCTTTCCCTTGACACTTATCCAAGGCGATTGCTTTGACTGCCATTCGGCACCAGAAATAAAAGATTCATAACTCTGTTTATGCACTCCATTAGTAAATCCACTTATTGTACCTTCGGTATCACATATTTCAAAATGCGTTTGGTGCTCCCTTGCCGCTTCTTCTACTGTCTGTTTCATATCTGTTCAATTTTGAATTAATTCCGTTTTATCTTTATGGTATTAATCTTTCCTCTACGCACCAACATAGCATTTCATAAGATGCGTCAATTAATGAGTAAGATAAAAATTCTTGATAATAATCAAATTCGTCAGACATGGAATAACATATATGCCAACAATTGTCACTAAAATACATTGTAATCCAATAAGTATCTGTTCCTGTTTTTATCTCTTTTGGTAACAGTCCCAAGATGTCAAGCAAAGTAAATGCAGGAATACAATGTTCTTTTCTGAACGGTTCCTTGAAAGTTTTCCACTCTCGTAAAGATAATTGTGGTTGTTTTCCTTCCTCATAAGGATATAACATCCAAGTCATTGATGCGTTACCTGTATTTACCCCAAGTTCTTGTAGGTGTTTCATTTTATCAATCGACAGCACATTCTCCAAAATTTCCATAAGTTAAAATATTTTTGGTTTTATTTGATACGCTTGCAGTAATATATCTGTTCGTGGTTCTTATATCAGAATGACCAGCCATAGATTTCAGTTCTCCTTCTGGTATTCCCATATTAGCCCATCTGGTAATAGCTGTTCTACGTCCTGTATGTGTTTTGATGAACTGGTACTTCGGCCCTTTCATGAGTACATTTGCCCGTCTTACAAATACCTGCTTGTTTATACCTGCTCTACATCCAAGGGTTGGTAGAACTTCATTCATAGTAGTCTTTAAGGAAGATTCTATGTTGTATTTATCGAACGATCTAACCTCTTTTATCATTTCTATAATCTTGGAAGGTACGGGAACCTCAACGTTCTTACCTGTCTTTTTTGATATATACGAAATAACATTTCCTTCCATCATAGAATCTTTCAATCTGAAAATATCGGAATATCTCATGGCAGTATAGCATTGAATCAGAAACAATTTCTTTACAATTTTTTCTGTAACGTTAAACGGCTCGACATTCCAGAATAATTCTATTTCTTCATCCGTAAGAGATATATTTGAAGGAGATTTTACGTCCAAAGAGATAATATAATCATTGATATATTTACTCATCTCTTTTGATTCGGACAATATTCTTTTAAGCATTAAAAGATATGCCTTTTGAGATGATTCACTTATCTTTCTCTTTGACTTTATAACATTGATCATATCATCTATCATATCACGATTTACAGGCTTTTCAATAGATGGAACTTCCTTGAAGGTAGGGATGGTATCATTAAAATCATACTCGTCATAAAGCTGATTGGTAAGATATGGCATTATATGTTTTGATAATGCTTCAAATCTTACCTTTCCGCTTCTTGTCTTTGTATTATTCAACTTTTCTATCAATACGCCTACAGTCATAATTGAAGGACTATATTCGTTCTGAATTGTTTCAAGCCTGTTTTTTAAATCCTCAATCAACCTGTTCTGTGATTCTATCGTCTTGTTTAACCTATCTATTGTTTCAGCGAGAATCTGAATTGTTCTTTCTTTATCTTCCATGTCTTATATATTTTTGTTGCAAAAATAATAAAACTGTATATTCGATAGGTTAAACGATAGTTATCAACTCTTAAAAATGTTTACTACGCCCATTAATTTATAATTACCCTCTTCATTAATGATACATATAGGAGCATTATTCTCAGGATTGGTATATGCCAATGTGACATAATCCCCAGGGAACACTTTCAATGCGTTAATCATCTTTTCAATATTCAGATTGCAATCCAAACGCCCTTGACAATATCCTTCAATTCCGACATTTTCCGATATTTTATACCCTGCATCATTTGTGTATGTTATATCCATTTTATTATCTCCCTCCCTGCAAACAAAATGTGATATGTTATACACATCTGACATTACCTTTATTCTTGAAAGGGAATCTATCAAGTCGCTAGTTCTTGCTTTAATAAAGTAATTAAAGTTTGATTTTATATTGTTTACCAATGGTGTGTAGTTTACAAACTTAACCTCCATCAGCGTACAATTAAAGACAGAACCGAAATCCCCATAATATATAGACATCACCCTTTCATCATCAGATACAGAAACAGTTACATTTTCTTCTGACAACATCTCAAGAAAGGATAACGCTTCCTTTACCGAAGTAGGCATTACATTTATGCACAAGTCCTTTGATATATCCGGCTGACATTCTATAACATCTCTTACAAATACAATCTTATCGGACGAACATATATCAATGCAATTATTGGAACAAATAAAATTTATCCCCACTCCACTAAGGCTGGTCACAACGTCACTGATATCATTAAACCCAATGTTTCTTTTTAATGCTCTATACAGATCATTCCTGTTCAAGTTGACCCTTATCCCGGTACCACGCTTACCCATTTTAATATCAGGATAAGATTCTACATCTTCCGCAAAGAAAGACGCTTCACTGCCATTGTAAGAGAATATTATATCCTTATCATATATCTTTACCGTAACAATGGAATCCTTTACTGTTTTGAGCAGCTTTACAAGTCTTATTCCGTCTACTGCAAACTCCTGTCCGTCATTACAGTCTGAATCAACAACAGGAATGATCAAACGCATCTCATTAAGGTTATTGTATGAAGTAACCTCTATTGAATTTTCTGATGCTACATATTTAAAACGGAAACATTTCAATATCGTCAAGCCTGTATCGGAAAGGCAGGCTTTGGCTGAGTTTAACGTTGAATATAAAACTTTTCTATCAAAAACTATCTTATTCATAAATGTAAAATTCAAATGTATTCAATCCAAGAAAAATGTTCTCTTTTATCAAGATAATCCATATCGTTCTCGTTATTATAGGCTTCCTTCTCAAACGATATGTTTCTATACGCATTACCTTTTTGTGTAAGCCTGTAAAACCATTCCAAAAGATACAAAATGTAAAACGGAACATACAAAAGTTCTTTCATTTGTTTTGTATGAATCGCTTCGTGATTATAATCGCTTTCACGCATCGTACATCCTTTTCTTACGAAAAGAACTCCAAACAAATTTATACACTTATACCCTTTTAATGGAATAATTTTGTTATATATAACTTTCATTGAAACAACTCTTTAATTATTTTTTCAAAACTTACTTTTGTAGTGCTGTTACGTAAACAGTAATCTTTAACCTGCAATGTATTCGACATTATAGGATGACCACGCTCAATAGCGTCAAGTATATTCCACAACATTTCCTTAGACCATACGAAATATCCTCTAAAGAAATATGTAGCCATCACATCAGCCTGTTCTATTATATGATTACGGTCATGGTTACTGTCAGGCATTTTAAGTTCTATGCCATATATCTTACCGTCATGTATATAAGCAAGGTCAGGCATACTTTTCTTTGCCCCTAGAGCACGGAACTCAGCCGACTTGTTACCACTTACAGCAGGATGGAGAAGTTCGGAAAAGAATGCTACAAGCAATCCCCTGCATCCTTTACCTTCCTTCTCGTTCCTGTAACTAACTACTATATCTTTCTGCATTTTCTTTTCTTCCGCAGATCGTTTTTCCTCAGCCATAATAAAAAAATTGTATTTGGCAAAGGTATCACGAAATGTGATATGTGAAAAGGGAAAAAGGTTAAAGTTTGTTATCAACCATCTCAAATCCTTCACACATGTCATGTCCGCTGTTTCTTATCTTCATGGCAACGTGTTTTTCAAACCAAGGAATATAACATACGTATCCAACAAACAAACCATCTACAATAACTGTGTATCTATGCTTGCAGCGACAGCAGCAATACTCTCCGTTCCTGCAAGGCTTTGTGTTGCTATTTTGCAAGATCATCCAAAGAAATGTTTTCTGACAAGAAATCGTCCGTGCATTGTTTTACCACATCATCGAACCGCAAATCGCAATACTCGTCAATCCAGTCACCTATGAAGTATAGTTTGTTACTTCCTGCAATAATACCAAACAGAATAGGGTCTTTTCTTTTTTCCACCTCTTCTTTTTTCTTGTCAGACGATAAATCTGTTCCGTTGTTATCAAAGTCGTAGTGGAGAATGACATAATTATCAAATATTTCATATTTGTCTATGTCCGTCTTTTTCCTAATTATGTCAAATGGTATGATTCTTGTATAGTCAGATATGTAATCAAGGCATAGATTTTTCGGACATCCTTTTGCAAACTTCATAAGATTTTCCTCTGATATAGCCTTGTATAATCCTTTACTGAACAATATGCTTTCGTATTTACATATCACCATGTTTCGGAACAGTTTTTCTTTCAAGGCGTGTTGACCGGATCTTTCAGCATAACCTAGCATCAGTATATAGTCTTTTATTCTATCCCTGTATTGCTTCATCTCGTTCTCTGTCTGTATCTTCACCTCAGAAAAGAAATGTATTACGTCAAACTTGGATCTTCTATATTCGTCTACATAATCCTTAATCTTTTTAAACCATGAGTTTTCCTTATGGTTTATGCCAAGAAGAGAGGTTCTTACTTGCTTGTGTTCCTGGTTTGTTTTTACAGAATCAAGCATTGTAGGTGAAACGGTAAGATTAAATTCCGCCACTCCTTCCTTGTCATTGCTTTCCATGTATTGTTTTAGGAAATCGTAAGACATTACACTTGGATTAGGATCTTTCTGCTCTATAACGGCATATTTGGGCAGATTAAAGTCAAGCCTTATAGCTTCATGAAACAAGGCAATTTTACCATCGCTGTTAAGTAAATTTTTTCCCATAATTAAATGTTATTTTTTGTTTCTTTGAATATAACCCCATATAAACTTGCTGGAATATCCGCATTCTTTCATGGCTTTACGAAAATCAGTTTCCGTATTTCTGATATACAACTGCCGTATTGCCCAATAAGTATTGTATCCTTTAAGTTCCGCATACTGGAAAAATTGTGTGGGTGTCATTTGTTCAAATTTTAAATCTCCTACTAGTTCTTGCAGTTCCGCCATTCTTATTTCCTTTTCGGTTGGATATACATATCCGCAGAAAGGACATTCCGAAGCGGTTATGGCAATATATTTACCACATTGTTTACACTCTTTCACCCCTTGTATTCCTTCACATTTCCCCTTGTTATGCCATAAAGCCCATTTACGTTCTTTCTCAAACTTGCCGAGCCGTGATATGTTACCACCGAAGTCTAGGAGAAATGCTTCCGTTTTATTTGGGTGAAGCCGTATAGCCCTGCCAGTTGCCTGGATATAAAACTGAACGGATTGTGTAGCACGGTTTAATATGCAAACCTCTATACTTGTTTCATCGTATCCCGTAGATAAGATACCACTGTTGCATATAACGGTGAATTTATCGTCATGGAAATCCTTGATAAGCTGTTCCCTGTTTCCTGTAAGATGCTTGTATCTTTCATATAATGCTAACTCATCCGGCTTATTCTTATCTATACCTGATATGAGGAATTTTGCAGGAATGCCAGCTTCATTAAATTCAGCGCACATCCTTATCGCATTTGCCTGTGTGGCATCAAAACAGATTGCTTTCTTCATCGGGCAGATACGCATATAGTTTTCAATCACCCCCTTGTACTGTACAGACTTGTTGAACACCGCACCCATCTGCCTGCTATCGAAATCACCTGTGCGATAATCGGTATTAACCTTAGACAAGTCGGGCGCATCAACTGTAAACGTTCTCAACTTGGTTATGTTTCCCCGGTCCATCATATCCTGTATCTGGGCGGTTTCTACAATCTCTTCATAGTTCATGCCAAGCTGCCTTTGGTTTCCACTTCTCATCGGGGTTCCTGTAAGACCTACTACATACTTATCATCAAGCAAACCAGACTCAAAGAGATAATCCGCGTCAGACGAATGCGCTTCGTCTATCAGACAGAGAGATACACTTTTAACCCATTCAACCCATTCGGGCTTTTCAATCCTTCTACGGAGAGTTTGAGCCATTGCGGACACTACTAGACCTTTAGGTATGTTCCTGTGCTTAGGGGAGATGTATTCAGCCTGTATGCCAACTCTTTCCAACGTTCCCCCTGTTTGTGTCATAAGTTCAGATCTGTGGGATACGATAAGCACCTTATTCCCCTTTTCGACAGCACCTTTAGCCATAAAACTCATTATGACCGTTTTGCCGTAACTTACACAGGCTGAGAATATGACGTGTTTATGATTAGTCAGGGCATTTCTCAGACGGGTTATCCCCACCTCTTGGTAATCCCTTAGCTTTAGGTAATTATATACATTCATACACATACATGGTAATTATATACATTCATACACATACATATTGACGCTTCACCGCCCCGACTACTGCCGACCACTCCACGTCCTCAACCCCTTCTACCAAGGGTGATATTAGTCCGAACCGTTTGATGTTCACCGAAGCGAGAATGTCACGATCATTGTGCCTTCCGCATTTCGGGCAAACCCATTCACGGTCACTGAGTTTCAATTCACTATTAACGTATCCGCATATACACGTCTTGGAACTTGCTTCAAAACGTCCGATACGTATAAGGTTGCGTCCATACCATTCGCACTTGTATTCAAGCTGTCGGAAAAACTCGCTCCATGAAACGGATGATATGGATTTTGCAAGACGGTGGTTTTTCAACATACCATTTACATTCAAATCCTCAATGATTATCGTTTGGTTTTCACGGACAATCTTTGATGTGACTTGATGCAGGAAATTGTTGCGTTGGTTGGAAACCTTCTCATACTGTCTTGCCAGGATTTTTCTTGCCCGTTCTCTTCGGTTGGAGCCTTTCTTTGTCTTTGAGAATCTTCTTTGCAACACCTTTAGTCTTGCTTCCGATTTCTCAAGATATTTGGGATTGGCATACACATCACCGTTTGAACATACTGCAAAATCCTTTATACCTACATCTATACCGATAGACGTATCATATCTGACAGCAGGCTTTACAGGTATTTCCTTTCCATCGTCAACAAGGACAGAAATGAAATATTTACCTGTTGGTGTCTTGCTTACCGTGACAGAGCATACTTTACCGTCAAACTTCCTGTTTGGAAAGAATTTAACCCATCCGATCTTTGGAAGTCTTACCTTGTTGTTGTCAAGGTCAACAGACACCGAATTTATAGCCTTGTATGACTGTCGGCTGTAATGCTTCGCCTTGAAATTTGGGAAGCCTGCCTTTTCACGGAAGAACTTCACGAACGCGCTGTCCATATTTCTTATGGATTGTTGCAGGCACTCGTTTGATACTTCCGAAAGCCATTCCTTCCCATCTTCCTTTTTAAGTTCTGTAAGCATCTTAGCCAGTTCAACCCATCCTATCTTCGTCTTGTCACGCTGATACGCTTCTATACGTTTACCGAGCATATAGTTATACACAAACCTACAACACCCGAAAGATTTGTTGAAGAAAACAATCTGCTCAGGAGTAGGATTAAGTCTATATTTATATGCTCGTTTCATACTGCAAATATAAGTATAAATTAAATTATGGCATAACTAATTTAGTTAAATATCGTTTAATTAGTTGTAAACGCATAAAACAATTTAAAATTTCTCCATCTATGCCCGTTTTCCCCCTTACAGAAAGAACTACATGAGCGTTGTGGCATACCTAATTTCCTCTCACAGTCACAACAGGCTTCAAAGCATAGGAATCTGTTCGTGTCATCCTCTATCGCAATGACAGCCCTTGTATTGTTCCTATGACCGAGATAAGAACCGTTTTCCTTTCGTTTTTTAATGAGTTCCTTCATAAGAACTCTTTTCTTTTCACGTTCCTCATCCGACACTTCCCTTCCTTTCTTGAATCCATAATTATGACCTTTGACGAACCTTCCTTTTTCGTCACGGTAAGATATTGGATAATCTATCCATAATTCGCTAATTGCTGGCATTGAAATCTAACTTTAGTTTTACAATTTCATCACTCATTGCATGTACTCTTTTCAGCCATGCCATTTTCCATGCTTCTTTTCCTATACCATATATACGATATATATCATCTCCTGCATCATCAAATTTGATAGGAGTGCAGCTTATTGACTTACATTTTGTTCCGTCCATAAGTTCAATGTCACCTACACCCCCATTGAGCATGATAAAGTTGATATTGTTTTCTATGGCAAGATAGGGGATGATTATTTCATCCCCACGATTAGGTTTGTTGTGCTTGATTAGTGTAGTCATAACAACTTAGACAATAAATCTTCAAACTTATCCTCATACCACAACGGTTGTGTTTCTTTAGGATTATTCGGGCTTACTTGGTTTTCCCCATAAGAAAGACCTTTTTCCGTGATTGATTTGAATCGTTTTTTCTTACCGTGTGAAGAATTTCTGCTCAATTCGCATAGGTATCCTTTTTCGATAGCAGCCTTGTTAAATGCCTGTGCGGAAATTTTAATTCCTTTTTCAGATAGCAACTCAGAGGCAGACTTTAGTATCCCTTTTGATGATGTATAATCAGGAAGAGATATATTTAATGGGTCAAGTATTTGTTTTGCGATAATCAACTTTGAATTATCATTTAAGTTCAAAAACTTTGCCGCCCATGTAGCTGCATTCATTTTATCCGATATGGTTGGTTGATTGTCAATTGACTTATCCTCTATAACCTTATTAACGGTATGATGGAATACTTGTCGGTAAATCTCAAATACCGATCTTGCTTTTCTTGCAATAAAAAATTCAAGACATGGAACAGTAATATAATAATCAATTCTTCTTGAATACCCAATGCCATTTTTGCATTCAACCTTTTGAGTTATTGCCTGATAATCAACGTTTTCAATAAACTTTTCTTTAAGTTCATTTACTGCTTTATGTTTGTATTGATAAACAAGCATCCATACATCATCAAAATTTACCGGAAATTCGTTATCAGATTGTGATAGCTTTAATATTTCATTGAAATACGCCTTAATTTCGCTTTCACTACTTTCTTTAGATAATGTTATATTTGTTGACATATTATTAACTTTTTGTGGTAACTCCGCAATTACCCGTTACATATTTGAAACACCAACAAAGTCATTTATTTTGCTTATTGGGTATTTTTTCGTATCCCGTTCGTTGAATGAAAGATAAGATAGAGCCATTTGTAACTTATCCTCCATCCTGTCTATATCATCTTTATAATCGCTTCTGTCAAGTTCCCAATACAAAAGCCTTGACGGATCATTAACCGGGCGTAAATCAAACGGATCATCATCAGATTTACCGTCATATACGATATAATACATTTTATCCACATCGGGATGGGAAAGAAAATGCGACATTAGCTGCCAATAGTATTCCTCTATCGCCTGTTCCTTTGTGGCTTCTCTCAAATATTCAATCTTACTTTCAGAAGTAAAGCATTTCACTTCTGCTATATAAGACAATTTACCATTGACATCAAATCCATATCCATCGGGAGAATCACCATATCCATCATAGATATTATCGACAAAAACAATTTCGTCAAAATCATCCGCACAGGACATTAGTCTAGAGAACGTGTTATGGTTAAAACACTCGATAGCGTCTTTTTCATGATCCTTTCCCCACTCCATGTCAGAGGTGGATATATGTCGGCATGGTTTGTTTAACCTTCTCTCCCTTGCAACCTGATAAAGATAAGAGATAGCTGTATCTCCGAAAGGAACATCAACTGTCTTTCTCTTTACACCCTGTTTTTTTGCAACCTCTAGTTCGGAAGGTGTCATTTCCCTTCTCCCGGAAACCATAAGTTTTCCAATGGCGGAAGAGGTGATTTTACCACACCTCTTCATAAGCCATAATTTTTCTTTTTCTTCTGCTTCCATTATTTCTTAGTCGCTTCGTTAAACAATTTCATAGCTTCCGCGTCCACATCATAGCTTGCCGTGATGTATCCAATTTCGCATTTCCCACTTTTTAACGCTTCCAATGCAGCCTTGAATTTATCAGAGTTTACTGTCATTTTCTCTTTCTGAGGTGGTGGAGGAACATCACGCCCTATTCGTAATCCGTAAACCTTTCCTCCGTCACAAGGATCACGTGTCAGTTCCTTGCATAATATAACACGGAAATCACGGATGGTTTCAGGATAATCAGTCTGAGCCAGCTTAGTAAGGCGTTTACGGTTCGTACTGTTCAACAGCATAGGTTTAGGAACAAGGTTTGTTTCTTTAAAGTAAGCAATCCATGATGGTTTCTTGCTACCTTGCACCTTTGCATTTTCATCCCATACGATATGGGATATTGTAGCGATGATAGACTGACCGTTAGGGAGTATTTCTACTCCTACATAATCAGATTGGCTTCCAGTTCTCCAATGATGGAGAACTTGGCTTTGTTGTTCGTTTGACATATATATTGAATTTAACTAGGTAAAACTACAGTTGAATTTCCCGTTTTGTCTACAATGACGCTCTTTCCGCCTATGACAGCTTCCGTCTTGTGTCCACTTGGGTATTCCGATAAACAGGAATCATTTTCCGCTTCATAAGGATATACATCCATGATGGCAGTTTCGGCTATGGATGAAATCACATAGTCTGCCATTGTGCCTTTCATTCCTTCGTCAAGTTTCTTTACAGCATCTCTCAAATCGGCTGCCTGAACAAGCATATAGCATGATGTCTTTTTCTCCGATCCGCTCTTTTCGTCCAGCGTGATGTAATACAGCTTGCATTTAAACCATAGATCGGCTGCATCTTCCTCAGAGGGGAACAGTTCGCTGTAATTGGAGCGTTTAATGTCCAAAACAGTGAACTCGCCACTGATAAACGGTGTCATTTCAGATATAATACGTGCTTCTGCCTCAGTAAAGCTAAGCGCATCCACCAAAAATTGTTCCGTTACTTTCTTGTTTACACCATTTTCCATTATCTTTTCGTAACGGATTTTGCATTCAAAAAAATTCATCATAATAATTAAAGTTTAAAAAATTATTTAAATCCCCATTCTGTCATGTAGTCAATGTTTTTAGGAAATCCCTCTACTGATTTAGGACTAAGGAATATTTTCTCACTTTCTAATTCCGATCCTCCCCATTCGGTGGGTGGACACTTTTCATATTCTTCTTTAGAAACTTCACTTACACAAAAATGTGTCTGAAAACCATATCCTTGTACACTTACTCCTAAATAACCGAATTTACGTAATGCCCACTCAAAAGCAATATCTCTATAAAAGTAACATTTGGAGAATACTGCTACATATATCTTATGTGTAAAACTCCCTGTTTCTGTCAAATCCGGATTACATCTGATACAGTAATATTTAATACGTGAAAGTATTTTTTTTGCAAAATTCTCATATTTTTCACAATCCTCTTTTGAAAGAAACTCTTTCCCATCATATGCGATGTAAACAGTCTTAGTAATTTTTTTTTATTTCCATATTTTATTCATTACATAATTTCATAAAACACATCCATATCGTCTTACTTTGTCTACCAGTTGTATGTCCAAATAGAGGTTTGAAAGGAATAACAGACAAGACATCTGATGCTTTTATCTCGCTTTCATTCCATTTGAAGATAAGTGTACCATTAGGTTTTAATACCCTCATGCACTCCTTGAAACCTTCATGAATAATACTTTTCCAATCATCAGGCAACTTGCCATATTTCTTTGCCATCCATGAATTTTCTCCAAGTGTTTTCAGGTGTGGTGGATCAAATACAACTTGATAGAAAGAATTATCTTCAAATGGTAAATTAGTAAAATCTGCGATAATATCAGGTTTTACCTCTATAGTCCTTATCTTATCCCTATCTTTGGCCGTAAGTGTTTCTGAACGTTTGTCAACAAATAACACATTAGGATTTTGTTTATCAAACCAAAACATACGACTACCACAACAAGCATCCAATATTAATTTATCGTTTTTCATTTTTCATTCATAATTATTTACTTACTGTTATTGATGTGTAGATCACATTTATGAGGGGCGTGACAGAATCGAACTGTCCTCCTCTACAATGCCGCGCGTCACATTAGTCACACCAGCCAAACGCCCCATTTTCGCCCACCCTATCTTCACAGACCGGGAAGGCATAAAGTTTATAAGCAAATGAATCTATATCAAATCAGTCAACCCAAATTTAATTTTAATAACATCGATGATGGCTTTATACTGCTTCTCATAGATTGTGCCCGAATGGGTTTCTTCCACTCTCTTTTCAAACTCTTCAATACTCCCACGGAAGCATCCGCATGTTATTTCCACTTTGTTTTCTTTTGTCAGGTAGGCATGGGTGTGGCGGTTGGCAGAACCGAAACAGTCAAATCCGCAATGTTTATTATTGTTGTCTATCTCAGCATTGCCGTACACCTCAGCATTGCCGTACACCCGAGCATCGCCGTACACCCGAGCATTGCCGGACACCTCAGCATTGCCGGACACCCGAGCATTGCCGTACACCTCAGCATTGCCGTACACCCGAGCATCGCCGTACACCCAAGCATTGCCGTACACCTCAGCATTGCCGGACACCCGAGCATTGCCGGACACCTCAGCATTGCCGGACACCCGAGCATTGCCGTACACCCGAGCATCGCCGTACACCCAAGCATTGCCGTACACCTCAGCATTGCCGTACACCCGAGCATTGCCGGACACCTCAGCATTGCCGGACACCCGAGCATTGCCGTACACCCAAGCATTGCCGTACACCCAAGCATCGCTTTCTTGGTCTAAGTTCTCATCTTTCTCAACATATCCTCCCAAATCACCTTCCTTGGCATATTTGAAAGACTTTGTACACTTGATTTGGAATAACTTCACTCCAAAAGCATTGATTATAAAGTTATCTGTTAGCTCAAATTTCTTTTCCATATTCATTCAAAATTAAAATTATCCTCACCGTTAGGTTCTTCATCCGACATATCATTACCGAAGTCCATCGGGATGAACCAGTCTGAAATATAGTCTTGCATAATTTAATCCTCCTGTTCTTGCTTGAAATATTCGTACTTTATTTCCCCATTTATGATCATGTCCATAATTTCTTCATCGGAAGATGTGGCTATCTTCATCATAAACTCATCTTTCTTCACCTTTTCAATATCTTCATTTTCAGTATTCCCCACCTTTTCCAACTTTTCCATCTTTCCTGCCTTTTCAGACATATAAGACACAGCATCTTTAGCTATTTTCAAGGCATAATCTGAATCGTATAAAGACATCATGGATTGAATGTATATTCCGTTAATCCTGTCAAATATCTCCTGTTGGGGAAGGCTTAAGAACTTTGCCGTATTCGCTCCCATCATCACCTTTATCTGCCAAGATGTTTTTATATTCACTATGTGAAGCCATCCCTCTTTGATAGGGCTTTTAACTATATAAAAGTCACCTACAATATATCCTTCGTCTATATCTTTCTTTTTCATAGCTTATACTTTTCTAAAGCAAGAATCATTTTATGCTCTTCAAGGGCTGATTTTATGGTATCGTCAATTATCTTGTTGTGTGTTTTAGAATCTATTTCCAATTCTGAAACATTGCATCCATTGTCAATTTTGTTACGAATACTGAAATAATAATTTCTTATTTCTAGTACGTTCTTATGTATCTCTTCTCGTGTCATTTTCTCGGCAAAAATTTATTTTTAACAAATGATAAAAGCATAATGGTTATCTCGTCAGCATACTTGGCAAAATCGTCCTGATATTCCTCATCCACATTGTTATCCATCCACATAATTTGATTCTTTGCCATAGTACCTACCTTTTCAAGTGTTTCAAACATTTGAAGGCTAGACCCTGGAAGTACCTTCTTTAGCATTTCATTAAGCTCAATAGAGGATGAATGTATAATATCAGCACAGAAAGCAATAGCATTAATATACATCATCCAATCAGTTTTTTCATCATCTGACATCTTTTTGATAATTTCCATACCTCTCACATACTTACCGTCAGGATAAGCCTTTATATATGCTTCCTGGAACTCCTTTATCTTGGCTGTTACGCGAGAACATTCAACCATACGACCTTTCTTGATAAGATCGTTCTGCTGCTTGCGTAATTTCTTCATTTCCTCTTCTCTCTCACACTCCTGTATTAACAAATGTCTTTCCATTATCCTCAATGATTTTTATTAGTTCTTTGAATTGATCTGCAATAATCTCTAGTTTACCCTGTATCTTCTGATTAACATTCCCATCCTTATAAGCACTCTGAAACCCTTCATAACGTGAATCAATGCTAGAATAGCAGAATGAATCAGATGTAATGTTAACCATCGTATTATCACCGTCTATAAACGGTTCTGGTATATCCACTTTTATCATCATAGAAGACCAAAATAATTATCAAGTTTTTTAATAGTATCATCTTCATCGTTCAGAACATACTCAATTACTTCACGTCCTGAAAGTGTTATTCTCAACTTCTTGACACTTTGTGGATTGGTATGTCCGTTAGAGTAATTGTTATATTTAACAATCTCCCATCCTTTAATTGAAGACAACATCCTCCGTTTGCCACACAAATTTATGGCTTTTGGAACTAAATCTTTTTCTTTCTTGTCCATAATTAATATATTTTAAACTTTTCAAACATCTCATCTCCCAAAACACTACTAATGAACATTGTTAGTTCAACTTCCCACTCGTCTTTTTTATCTTTAACAAATGGATAAGTAAGCTGATGCCATTCATGGTAATCAAACAGCTTCATGCGAAGTGGGAAATAGTCAAACAGCTTCTTGTTTCCGTAAAACACACGAATATGATTACTTTTTAACTCTGTGTAGGACAAACCGTAGTAATCCAATATCTGGTAAAATTTGTCCATAGGGGTAAAATTACATTTCATAAATTTACTTGCGTTCGCTTTTCAATTAATATACTTTTTCTTGTATCTACCAACCGCAAATACTTGCAATTGATAGAACCTTTATTCACTTTTGTACCGTCCAATTTCCTAATATCAAAGGAACCACTACTTCTTCTTCCAAAGATGTAATACAACTCTTTTTGGTATTCAACCAAGTCAAACAACCTAAAACCTTTTACCAAGAATGGTGCTTGATTGAGTTTCTTTCTGCCACCTTTCAAGAAATTAGCTTTGTGTATTTGTCTGTTTTGACAACGCACCTTCTTCTGATAGAAATAATATCCAAGAGGTTTGGCCACAGGATTACCACTGATACACCTTGCATCAACATAATGATCTTTAGGGAGATTATTAGTGATACGGGCATTTTTCGTGATATAGCCAAAAGTCATACTTACATTAGGATAGATATTCTTTAGTCTATCATAGAAACCCCATCTCATAATTCCCATAAAGGCGGAATCTCTAAAAGACTTTCCACGCTTTACATTTAATTCAAACTCACCTCTATGATATGCCTTATGGCAAGTTTCGCAAAGGGTAATCAAGTTGTTTGGGCTATCACCTCCAGTCTTTCTGCTCTCTATGTGATGCACATTCAAAACTTTATCTTTACTTTTACCCTTACAATGTTGGCAAATATGATTATCTCTAAATAGCACATACTCACGCACATTGAAGAAATCAAGTTGTTCTCCTTGTTGGTATCCACTGCCAGATATACTTGGATTCTTAATCTTCTGTATATCAAAAGCAGCAGTTTCAACTACGATATTAGTTATCGGTAGGAACTTATGTATTTTCTCAACAACAGTCAAATGAGTTTGGATTTTGTTTTCAACAGATGGTGCTAGCCAACCTTTACGCTTGGAAGATACCCTGTTATTGAAACGAGCCTTGCGATAACGAAGCCTACTCCTACGGGTTCTTCTTAATTCCCTACGAGTAGATAGCTTATCCACAATATCGTTTCTCAATTCCACATCTGCTGCATACAATTCTTTTTCACTTGTTGTTGCCGATATGCCGATATGCTTACTACCAGCATCTATACCCAAACTTACGGGCTGCGTATAATCTGTTGTGTCATAATCCAATTGAATTGTGAACGGAATACGGCACACAACATGGGCTAGACTGTTTTTTAACAGCCTTCTAACCTTACCAAACCTTTCGGTTGGCATAAGTGCTTGTCCTTGTTTGTTAATTACGTAAACCATTAGTTTTTAATTTACTATAAGTCGGATTTCTCCGTTAAATGCTCATCGACAATGTTATGGAGAGGTTTCCCGTCAGTAACACTATTCCTACCCCACAGAACTGTTTAATCACTGACCTTAGAGCAAGGAGCTTGAGCAAACACCCCTTGGTAACTATATATTCTCTCCTAACGCTTAGTCTAATCAACTTGGACTTTTAGCCTACGGGTAGTTGATCTTACGCATCCTAACATTTATTCCATTATAAGAAAACATCTTACCCATTTCGGAGGGATTTACCGTACTTAAAACAACACCTGTGTCATTTAAGTTTTCTTCATTTATCTGTCGCATAAATAAAAAAAAGCAGAGATCTCTTCAACTTGCGACAGTTATACATTAGACTTATGAAAAATGTATGAAGAAACCTCTGCTTATATTTTAGGTAGCAGCTATCATTATAAAACAAAAAAGTCCAAAAACTATCGCACCGCAAAGGTACATAAAGTTTTCATACTACCAAAAAAAATCATTATTTTTGCAAAACAATTAAAACAAATAATATATGGCAAAGAAAGTGATTAGGGTGAATGTTAAATCCCCTAAAGTAACATCAAATAAAAAGGCATCTCCCGTAAAGGTCAAGATAAACATGAAAAATACGGGAGGAACACAAGCTATGGGTAAAAAATAGATTATTAATTAATAAAAAGATAATTTATTTTCTTTCCATTTTTTAGCTTTCAACAAACCTATACGGACAGCTTCATTGTTATTCCATTTAAAAATGTCACACATAAGAGATATATATTCATGGATCTTATCTCTATACAACAGTTGTTCTTCTGTTGCGTGTTGCCAATCTGTTATTATACCACATTCCTCTTTTATCATAGTACACAATAAAGACATCGCTTTTGAGAACTGGCTTTTATTTGAACAATTATTATATAATGCACCAGTCATTTCTTTAAATGAATCACCGCTATCATTACGATATTCAAGAAGTTTGTCAAACAACCATTCATATACTTCAACTTTCAACTTTGGATTTATCGCCAAAGCCAAATCCAAGAATAAAAAAGGATGAACCCATGTATGATGTCCTCTACCCCTTCCACTGATAATAGCAGTACCATATTTTTTTTCTAACTCTACAATAAACTCTCTTGTATTATTACTTTGCCTCCACTGGTAAAAATTAAATTCAGGAAACCCATTGCTAATCCTCCAAGCATTACCAGCTTTAACCAAATCAGTAGCAGACAATAATTCACTTTTGCTTTTTTGGGAAATTTCATGCCCAAAAAGAATCCTTTTCATTTCAACTTCTGTTTTCATAATAAAAGTGTTTTAAAATACAATGCAAATATATATACTATTAATTACAAAAGCAAATATAAAACACTTTTATTTAAAAGACATTTATTTATTATAAAAAAAACAATACTTTAGAACGGCAAAATGTATATTATTTCATAAAACGACATCCTTCACTAATGGTTTGATGTATGTGCACTTTCCTATCTCCATACCTTTGATGTAAGTATAATGCAATAAAGAATCCAACAGTAACAAAACCAATGGATGTATAATATATTGCATTAACCAAATGTGCATCCTCAAACACCACATTGTTAAATACAATATCCAATATTGCATATATGAACATCTCAATAACAAATACTCTATGATATATACAAAATAAAAATACTTTTGACAACACATAGAACAAAATTGCATTAAACAGTTTGGCGTTAAAGAATATGGTAAGGTACTTGTCCGAAAACGGAGTGGCATACTGAATGTACTCCAATGTGTCACCATCATAATACTCAATAATATCACCTGTGCCAACAGAGTGTATAACCTCACACTGATGGACAAGTATAGCAATACAGAACAATATAGGATAACATCTTATCACCCAAATAAGAAACGTCCTGTAGAAATTGTTCAAACTTTCCTCTAGCATTTTGTCTTTCATCTGACCCTTCTAGCTAAATTTCTAATAATATCTTCTTTCGTTCTCCCTTTCAACAGGCTAAGATCTATTGTTGCAGAACCCACCTTTACGCACCCATCAGATATGTATTGCTGAACACGTTCGTTCACAAGATAGTCAGCACCAAGCATGTCCAATTTAGACAGTCCTTTTACATCATTGCTCCTGCTTAGTATAAATCCACCTACTGTTCTCCATATACGCCTGTATTGGCTTATTCCGTCCTTTACAGGCATGATTATGTCGTTTTCAAATAAGGGTATTCCGTTCATGTCAAACACGCCTGTAAACCATTCTACAACGCAACCACTGCTATCTCTTACACGCCCATAAGCATCTATGGATACATCGTCAATAAGAAGTTCATATCGCCCCGTTACTCCATTAAATATACGGAGTAACGGGAAATCAATGTCATTTCTTTCCATTTCCCTTAATCGCTTCAATACACTCCTTTAATCCATCATCAAAACCATGCTTATATCCCTTAGCATATTCTCCAATGTTATACACCGCCATTGCAAATACAAACAGAATAATACCTAAAGCCTTATGCCAACCGGGCAGCGATATGGAAAACGGCTTAAATGTAATCGTTAGATCTCCAACCCATAATAGGGCGATAATAAATATAATTGTAAATAATATTGTTTTCATATTTATATAAGTTTTAATGCTTCCTGTAATCCTGCTTCCAGTGCTTCCTCGTAGGTATTATAACGGACAATAGGTCTGTCAGACAATCCTATCAAGTCATGGGTAGGTATTGTCAGAATATCGTAAAGCCAATAGTTTTCATACATATAGGATATTTCAATATGAATATTCTTAGTTTCACGTAGCCACTTTTGTGCAATGGATTGTGGAGGAAATTTTATATCTGTAAACATCCCTTTCTCTTTCATCAGCTTCGCTGTTTCTAATGTTACAAGTTCTTCGGTCATAATTTTATTCTCCTTTCAATTTCTTTATTAGCGCATCAGCGAAACCAATGCTCCATTCTGCTGTCATATTTGAATCAGCGATCATTACCTGTTTGCTGCAAAATCCTTGCATGGCAGCTTTCGCTAGTTCATATCGCCTCTGTTCCCAGTCGATAGCTGAAAAATCAAGTTCGCATTCTCTGTAAACCATGTTATCACATACATATAAATAATCATTACTATGTTGAGAGTTGATGTTTAATTGGGGAGTTACATCTACCAAAACTCCTGTTGATTTTACTCTTGCTTTCATATTTAAAATTCTGATTTAATAATAGTACCAAATGAACGATACCTACGCCAAACCATATTTCCACGTTGAATACTAGTAATCCAATCACAAGCCTTAAAAACTTGTCCTACATTATATAGGAATGGTCGTTTTTGTATTTTTCTTTTTATTCTTGCTTTCATATTTAATCGAAATACATTACTTTCTTACCTATACATACCTTGAACCTTGAAAGAGATTCACTATATTGTGTAATATTATTGGGATTATATTTGTTAACAAAACATCCAGTACGTTTATGGTATCTGACACAAGCATTTTCAGGAGATTTAGCCAATATTTCTTTCTCATCGCTAAAACTAAAAAGTAAATTATCTCTGTATGATACCTTATACCACTTTACTTGGCTTCTTATCTTTTTAAAATACTTTGCTTTCATTGTTCCTCCTTTGTTTTAAAATGTTCAATCAATTCGTTTACAGTAGCCTTGTGGATTTTTCTGCCATATTTATTAAGATAATACTCAATAGTTTCATTACATACTTCATCACCACATTTAAACCATAAATCCCCATCGGTAAACCATTGGTACTTGTCCGTATCATCCCTTAATGCAGCGATAGCCAGGAAAAGTTCTTCATTCGTTCCGCAATCAATAAATTTCCCACATAAAGCACTATGTTTGTCAAAAGGTATGTCAAAAGAATCCGCAATCACATAATTAGGAGTATCAAATCCTTTCATTGGATATTGATAAGCCCATATTATACTACAATTATTTGTCCATTGAGGAGAGTTGTTGAAATACCCCAACTCTTTCAGCCCTCTCCGAAGTTCCTGTGTATTTTTGCGTATAAAACACGGTGTTGTAAATCCCATAGTTATTCCTCCTTATCTATCTTAATATCCGTTACTTTACCACGATTGGCAAAGCGCTGGTCCATGTTTGGGTTTTCATAAGCTATATCGCAAATGATTTCTGAACTATCATCGCACTCATTTTGTAATGAGCACTCATCACATATTCCAACGCACAATTCATGCAGCACCCCATCTATTATTATTCCGTTTTTTACTTCCATATTAATCTCCTTTTTCTTTAATCCGTTCCAGTACATCTCTGTTAGCTTCTAGTATCTCATCGAAAGACGGGATGGGCATCCATGCAACAACATCATCTATAACCTCATCATAATAGCCTCCATTACTTTTCATCCATTTGTTTTTAGATGAAAAATACGCTTTGAATATATCACCATTCGCAACCATTACAATACAATCATCTGATGTGTCACAACTAGCCTTTCCCTTGACACTTATCCAAGGCGATTGCTTTGACTGCCATTCGGCACCTTGAACGAAATTCATCTCTCCAAACTTTGCCAAATCTTTACCAAACAAAGTTCTGTCAACTGTTCTGTGATTAAACAGGATATTTTCTCTTGCTGCTTCTTCTACTGTCTGTTTCATATCAAAATACTATTTTAAAATCCTTTCCTTTTAATGTAGGAAGCCTGTCAGTGACAAACTTCTCCAGTTCTTCTATATCAATAGGGAATAATGGACAATATTCATACTTGAATGTGTGAACAAATCGTCCATCAAGCATTACATCAAAAATTAATGTTTTCATATCTCAACAATTGTATGAATACTAAAATCACAATAAAGATCCGTAATGGCTCTTATCATTCACATACTTGCAACGAACACTCCAACCTGCTATATACATTACCTCATATATCACACGTTTGTATTCAAACAAGTCGTCTCTTTTGAGTTTTCCCACTTCTATTTTTCCCATCTTACTTTCTCCTGTGTGTCTTCTTATTCTTGTTTTTCTTTCTTCGCTTTGAAATCTGTTTACTTGTACATCTCTCATCTTTTGCACGACATTTTGTTTCAGGTTGGTTAGGCGAGTATATATATTCATTGCTAATAGGGTTATCATGGTAAGTTAAAACGCACGCACCATTATCACGACAATCCTTATCCCCATCCGTTACTATAATGCAATCACAATCATCATTATTGGCTTGTTCAATAGAGTCATATCGCTTTAGAATATATCTTTCTCTTAGGTCTTCAAATAAAAGATGATCAGATGTATTTATCATCGAACCAACAACTCCAATTTTCTTAGTCATATACACACATGTTTAACACTCAGATAAAATTTGTAACACAATAAGCCATATGATGATAATAATTAATCGTCTAACATATTTCCACATAAATCCCTCATTATCATTGCAAAAATAATTCCAAAAATCATAATATTACTCCTTCCTCACATTATTATCTATCCATCTCATAGCACCCTTTAAAGCGTCAGAAGTGGTTCTGTAAAACATATCTACAAAAAGATCCATCCGTTGTCCTTTTGCACCTCTCTTAATTATCCTGTACATGAAGTCGTTTTCTCCAATGACTTCTATAGTACATCCCTTATATTCTGTAACATATTTATTTCTCATATAGCAAAGATATAGTTTATTGGTTTGCCAACAACTTTTTATTAACTTTTATTAAGCGTTTTTCCCAGTCGTTCAGATCTACACCCGTCTTAATTTTCTCCATAACCGAAGCTATATCAAAAGATTTGCATTTTTCATATAATTCGCTCATTGTCGCGCCTTGTATGATCACTCCATTCTTTTCCCCGGAAAAATACCCGTCAATACTCTCTATTACATCCCATTTACGCCCTTCTAATATAGATTGTTTGTTATTCGTTCCCATTATATCAAATTGCTTAAATTATTATTCGTTTCGGTAATGGTTCGCCAATCTTATACAGTTCTATGCTTGTAACTTCTTGTGTTTCTTTAAGTAGGTTTATTCCATCGCTGTAGAAGTTTATCAGCCTTATAGCCTCGAATGCGTTACACGGTTGAAGCATTATACTACGTGTTTCCTCGTTAATCTGAATAAAATAATTCTTTTCCATAATCTTATTTTGTTTTTAGTTAGTAATAGTTCCGCCCGTGGAACCTTTGTCGGATAATTCGGCTTAAAAACCGTTGTTTCCTGTTATTTCCTTCATGCAACCCACTACGAGCCACACGATAACGCATATAAAAACATAGTCCATTTCTCCTTATTTTAGTTATTAGAAAATTTGATTTGCTGTTTCTCCCAATCGTATGTAAATGTGGCTACATGGCGTTCACGATCGTACACAAACACTTGATAACCTATTTGCCCGTAACTGGAAAACAATGCTTGTGTACGCAACATTATGCCGTTCCATGTCTTACCGTTCAGATACTTTTCCCATGCGAATTTCCCTGCCTCAATGGCGTTTTTTAATCTGTTCATATCTTTATAATTGTTATTGATTCGTTTTTAATATGCTTTTCCCACAATCCAGACAGCCGTATTACTGCCTAGATGTCATAAGATGATATGTTGGCAAAAAGCCCCAACGTACGTATATGCTAACATGTGGCAATATATCTTTAATTTATTCGGTTAGTCATTCTTTGTGTATATACTAACAGGTACTGGGGCGTTGTTTTGCTTGGTATATTGGTAACCTGTATTCATGCACCAATAAGGCGATGAACCCAAATACTCTTTCATACGGTTCCCATAACGCGCGTATTGTAAAAAGTACTCCATGAATTTGCCTCGCTGTCTTACATAGCCGCTTATATGCTTCCATTGGTTGTGTAATTGTTCGGGTGTTTTTGTTCTCATAATCGTATATTTTTTAATTTACATATTTTTCAATAATTACTTGTATCATAGTGTTTTTGGTTTTTATGGGTAATATATCGGTATTGGTTGAGATCTTCCAATAGAATGCTTTATTTTACCTCTATTGACGTTTTTTAATGGAGTATTGCACACTGTCAAGGATGTATTTTGCATGTTCCCGGGCCGCTTCCTGTTTTTCCTGTTTTGTGGGTGTTATCCCATCGTACTTATATAACAGTTTGGCGGCTTCTCTGATTATAGTTTTCATTGTGCTACAATTGGCAAGGTATTCTAATTGTGGTTGTACACCCTTGTTTGCTTTTTTGATTATACAGTTTTGTAGACATAATGTTATATTATATATCTCACTTGTGTTACGTATATACATTGCAAGCAAATTGGGTATGTCGTTTCTCGTTTCCATAATGTTACGTTTTTAATTGTTATTGTTTGTTTTGGTTCTCTATGTAATCAGTTACCCGTATTGATAGGTACAGGCAACCTAATAGTATTAATGTTTCAATCATTGTTATTTACTTTTGATTTTTCCAAACTCTATAATCATTATCACTCTCAAAGCACATATAACCGCCAAAAACCTTGATAACATGTGCGGGGGTAAACGGGCAATTTTTAATTGCCAGATACCTTGTTTCCACTTGTGCAAAAAACGTTCTCATAGTTCCTCCTCCTCCGTTTCCACTTCGTCCAAAACTTCTGAGATAGCTTGGCCTAACAGATAACAGCGTATTGTAACATCGCATGCCTCTGCACCTCTCTCTATATAGCTCATATCACATCCTAACTCCGTTAACGCTTCTCCTAACAAGTCCCAATTGTGACATAGATATTCCTCGGCCGTCCACGCGCTAAATGTATAAGATCCTGACGCGTTCCCCGTTACGCTATCACATGTAAACAGTGTATCATTAAGATCTTGTTCCACTTCGTCCCGGTTTTCGGAGGTTACTACTATATTGTTTTCGTTGATATAGTTTAAAACATCCTCTTTAACCGCTGCAAAATAATCGTATCTTTCCATAATTGTTTCGGTTTCTTGTTTACAGTCGGTTGTAACGGGGGTGTCGGTGTTAAACACTTGCCATATATTACACCAGCCCAGATCTGACACGATCAAAAACCGCATGCCACTTATAACCAATGTGTAATACTTACTTGTTTCGTCAAAGTTTATACGATATTCCGTGTATTCGTTTATCGCTGCAATGTATATCTCATATCGTCTAACATTAAACAGTCTATCCGTGTCGTAAACTGATAGGTATTGGATCTTTTCGCTATTCGATTGCAATTCCGTATTGTAATACAACCGACTAGCATATACACATTCGTTAACCGCGCGTTTCAGGTTGGTACGTTTCCCTGTTTCAAAATTACCAATATGCAGCAATGTTGTATTGCTATTAATCATGTTTTTAACCGCTCTTTGTGAGATTTTTTTTGCTTCCATATATATAATGTATTAAGTTATACTGTGTTCTGTATCTATACGGGCTTACAACCGTTACCAACCAATTAGAGATGGCAGCTACATTACAATATGTACGTATCATATGTTTTTACGGCTTATATATACCGACCGTGACTAGCAGACAAGTATTAAGGCTTATGTATAGGATATATACGCACATACATTATATTATATTAGGGATGTTAATCGCATATCGCACTAAGTTACTATCTCCATTATCAAGTAAGACCCGTGCCTCTGCATCGTGGCTAACAATACCGCTGTTTATATTCCGCTTATTCCCTGGTTTGCGGCTCTGTACTATACTGTCACTATAGCAAGCTGTTTCAATACGTCAAGTATCTCTTTGTCCTTCCGACACTGCAAACATACAGCGATTTTGATTAGGTTGTATATTTCGTTAACATTCATTATAAATTAAGCCCGTTTTTTGCAAAAACAATACAGTTTATATACATATTTTAAATTAATATTGCATAATATTAATAGATCAGACCACGCAAGACACGTTTTAGCCTAATATTATGTTTAATTTCAAGATTTTTCAATGTTAATTTGTGTTAAATCTGTTTGTAAGTGTCTGATAATCAAGGAATTACGAAATCTTCGTAGAAGTCACTTGTCAAGATATTTTATTTGTAAAGATTTCGAAATTCGATTCTCGTAGAAAAGAATTCCTTTTTATTTACAAACATTGAGAATCGTGGTAGATAAACGTGTGTAATTACCTGTAAATCAGCGCCATACCCCCTTTTGTAGAGGCTTCGCTGCGGGTGTGTCGCTTCCGATAAATTTTTTTCTGAAAATTTTTTTCCCCCAAAATTTTGCTCGGATGGCTGATTTTGCGGTTTGGATGTGTATTTTTGGTAGTTTTCAACAAAATCGGATAAATCTTTACATAAAAAGTTACGAAAATCGTAGGTTTTTTGGTGTGTTTCGTAGGTATGGTTGCATTTTTTATGTCTTTTTTTGCAGTATAAGTTATTGGTTTACAGTATTCTTCGTTGATTTCGTCGTTTTGATATGTATCTATACTAAATTACGTATGCAGTTTTGGTGTCTGTATGTATGTGTGTTATGTATGTATTGTGTATGTATATGTATTGTAATAGAGCATGTAAGGTGTACGTGTATGTATATTTTGTATATATATATTACTTTTAACATTTAATATGCAAATTAATAGAGAGTAAATTTTCAAAGATTTACGATTCAATTTTTTTTGACACGACTAAATAGCTTGTTTTCAGCCATTTAACCACTAATTTTTGCGAGTTTTTTGACAAGTGTTGAAAAACGAAGAGTTTACGAAGTCTACGAAAAATCAACGAATTTCGTAGGTTTTTTACGAATTTCCCCAAATCAATTAGTTGCATATGCAACTATCAGTGTTGAGATTTTTTATTTTATGTTAAATTAAGTCAATTTTACATTTCTTAACGTAGAAAATAACAAGTAAATAAAAAATTATAGTTAAATCATTTTAACTAAAATGAGAAAAATTATGACAAAAGTAAAAAATAACAACAATCAACATTTTTTACTTTTCTTGTTCAAAGCATACTGTGGACGTGAAAGTAAAAAATCTTGTGTCAAGAAAGATAAACTATCTTTCTAAACACGTATTTGTTAATCGCTTAAACATTTGCAGTTAATTAATTTAACTAATTGTTTTCGTATTGTTTTTTGCGCTATATTTGCAGGTAAAATCAAGTAAAATATGGAAGAAGAAATAGAGATTAAACTTAGATTGCCCGAATCAAGGCGTGTCATATGCCTGTCCGATGCAATGCCCGACAGGGAGCGTTGGTACAAGGGGATGAGGGTTCAGACACGGCTGTTCGGATGGGTTACGCTCGTCAGCTTCCGGGATCGTCACTGTTGTCTTAAACTTGACGAGCCTCTGGAGGACGGGACAAAGGCTGTGTTCGTGTCGGAAGCGTCATTTATCAGGCGCGTGCCCGTACCTTTAACTGCAAGGTCTATGGCTGCACAGGTAGCTGGTGTCAGCGTGGAGGGTGAAGTGCTGGAGTACGAGAGGAAAATGAAGAGCAAATGGGAGAAGGAGAGGAAGCATATAGCGGAGATATGCTCTAGATACGGGTATGTGATGCCTTCCGAGTGGAAACGGTCGTTGCGCAGATTCGCTTCGTGGTGCGAGGACCAGGTAAGACAGTACGGGCATATCGTGGATGCAGACTACCTTATGCGCCATGATACGTCCGTTGTGGGCGGAAGGAGCGTGGATGACCTAAGGTTCGTGCCCGATGTGGATATGGTGGATGGGACCGGGGCAAACGGGAAGCCTTCCGCCGCTCGCGTTTCACGGTGCGCGCTCATGCCGGGAAGCATCGTCACCGCCATACGTAACGCAGGGAACGAGATGGACAAGTCGGTGTCGTTGTGGCGGAACAGCTATTTCGTGAAGATGAGGCGTTTCGGGTACACGTTCAATACCTGCTGTGACGGGGCAAGGACACGTGATGATGCGTTCACGTGGTTCAAGGACATCACCATACAGTACATGGCTGACCTTATAGAGTATTATGGGATAAGACGTGATTCCATCGTGTGCCGGAAACTGGAGCACATCGCGGACGTGTATTCTTCCCTTGACGATATGGACGCACGCCCTGACATATCAACGGACGATTATGATCTGTATCCCGTTGTAATGTTCGGGAAGGTTGTGGACCGGGAGAAATCGGTAGAATCGGTAGAATCGGTAGAGAAAGGAGGGGAAAATGACTGTCGCTGAATCTGCAAAGGCTTCTTATGAATACATCCTTGATTCCGTTATGGGCAAGCTGGCGGACAAGGGCGGTGGTCGCGGTTTCCGTAAAGCCAGGGATGAAGGCGAGTGGAAGCGTTCCATATCCGCTATGGTCGAGATGGACATAGCCGATGCGTGCAGGGAGTGCAATTTCAGACGCCACAGGAGCGGTTCTATCATGGCTTTTGACGGTAAGATATTCGTTCCCATGATGAAGGACGATCTGATGCGCCTGTGTATGGATTTGTGCCGGATAAACGGTCTTAGCGAACTGTACATGACCGATACGAGCGAGCGGTTCTACCGTACCATCGTAAAGAACGTGACGCATGAGATATTCAATCCCAAGCGTAACTTCATCACGTTTGACAACTGTGTCCTTGACACGGAAACGATGGAAACGTTCGATTTCTCGCCCATGATAGAATCGTGCATACGTATCAATATCAATTATGACCCGTTGGCACGCAGCCCGTTGTGGGAGAAGTTCCTGGACGATGTGATTCCTGTGAAGGACACCCAGGATGCCTTGCAGGAGTTTGTGGGGTGTGCCTTTGTTGACAGGAAGAAGATCAAGATGGAGAAGATGTGTTACCTTCTCGGTTGTGGTAGTAACGGTAAGTCGGTGTTCTTTGACGCTGTTGTCAATGCCCTGGGGAAAGACAATGTGTCGTATATGGAGATGGCTGACCTGTCGGGTGACAAGTCTACGTGCGAGTACAATATAGCTATGATAAACGGCAAGCTACTCAACTACGCTTCCGAGATGGGTGGGAAGGATGTGAGCGGTGGCAAGTATAAGAAGTTCATATCCGGTGAGCCTACTATGGCACGCCTTCCGTTCGGTGAGCCTTTCCTTGCCGACATGATGCCGCCTTTCATGGCCAACCTTAACAAGATGCCTTCCGTTTCGGACCAAACTTACGGTCATTTCAGACGCTCCCTTGTTATCCCGTTCTATCGTGTGTTCAAGGAATCGGAACAGGACAGGTCGCTTCCGTTGAAGCTGTCAAAGGAATCGGCAGCTATCATAAACTGGATCATAGAGGGTGCAAGACGGTTTGTGAAGAACAAGGGTGAGTTTACGAGAAGTTATACGATAGAATCCGTTACGGAGAATGCAAGACGTGATTCCAATAGTGTCCTGTCCTATCTTTACGATTCGGGGTATGATGCTGATGGGGGAATTGAACTTGAGGCTATCCGTGACCGTGACCTGTATGTGAAATACAGTGCATATTGTATTGACTGTGGTGTAAGACCTTACAGCAAGAGAAAGATGGTTGACATGATACGCCAGGAAGGCTATTCCGTCACTTCCGCGTGGGATGAAAATAGGAACAGAATGTTCCAGATTGTCCTAAGACGGAAGTATAATCCTGACGAATACCTTCTGCAACAGGCTGATGATATAATGAAGGAGGATTTGCCGTTCTAATGGTGGTTTGTTTATGGATATCATGAATAGAGGAAGTATAAAAAGTGAATTGTATGCTTGGTTGTCTAGTATGACTATGAAGTATAATTGGCTTCAAGTGAAATTGGAGTACAAAGAAGATCGTGGAGTATTTTTAGTGTCATTTTCTCCCGTGAGCCAAATTGAACTTTCCGAAGAGTTTAACCGTGAAGCAATGCAGTTTGCAGACGAGATGAACGCTACTTATGGTAACGAAGCACCTCTATTCACCGATGAAGAAGCACTCTTTAAGCTATCAGATAATGTGCGGATTTAATATTGTTTAACTGTTATTATTTTTGCCATATTACTTTAATATGTATTTTTGCTGAAAAATTTTATTGTATATGGATAATAAAGAGATTGTTTTATTTGATAGAAGTATTCGTGTTACTTCTGATTGGTATGTATGTGTGTCTGATACCCAGTGTGCGATAAATGAAGCTCGTAACAGGACTGGTTTGAAAAGGTATAATTTCAGCCAGTGGTTAAAGACGCTTTACGTAAGTGACATGGTTTCCAGTATTAATGAGGGCGGCAAGGATGCTTTCAAGGTTGAGTTTGACAATGATTCTGGTAAGATAGAGCAGTATTGTCATTTTGGTGTGTTTGTTAATATGATTTTGTCGGCAAGTCCTGTTAGTGGTGTGCTGGACAATGAGGATTGGTTTAATGATTACGTTTGTGATGTATATTCCATTGACGGTCATGTTTATGAACACGCCAAGATACTTGCCGTTGGCGGTTTGTGGCGTTATACGACAAAGAATGCCAGGTTCAGTGATGATATCCGTATGATGGATGATATCATGTATTCCGTTCCCGATGGAGACAAGGATGCCGTGTATAGCCTGTTCTTTGATTTGCTAGGTACGTTTTATTACAATTGGGAGTTTGCGTTGCGTTATGCGAAGAAACTTCTTTTAGGGGATGTGGAGGAATGATTATGAGGTGTTTTGTTCGTTTTGTCATGTTTCTCATATACGTTGACATTTTATTTGTTCTTCTTGTGTTTATGGTTCCTGCCGAAATGGTGTACCGATGGACGAGTGGACGTAAGCCTGGAGGATATGTTTCATGCCTTTCTGATTTTCTAGGATATCCTGACGGTTATCGTTATACGTTGAAGGATTTCTTTAGGGATATAAAACAGGGATGGCGTAATTTTAAGTAATAAATATGGCTAGTATTGATTATGAATATATATTTTCCAGTCTTGACACAGTGCTTGGGCTTCCTTTAAGGCGTAGGGGTAAGCGGTGGACGTTGCCTGCCCGGATAAATCTGGAGAGCCATAGCAGGAAAGACAAGCTGGTTTTCTATATGAACAAGTCGGGCAGTATCACCGTTACCGAGCAGGGCGGTGATTCTGTCAACCTGTTTGATTTTCTCGTGTCTTATCTTCCCGGTTGCAGTAGTGCTTCTGATGCTTTTAGGATTCTGTCAAGCCCGGAAGGTTGCAGGATGAGTTTGAAGGATTTCTACGAGAGGGAGTATGATTCGGGTAGACAGGAATCAAAGTTTGTTGATGTGAAGTATGTTGACAGGCTTAGCGATGCCGGTCATTGGAAGGGTAATAACCTGTACGAGTACCTTTCAGGTGTTTTCGGTGTTGATTCCGTGAATGATGTGTTTTCAAGGTATAAGGTAGGCTGTCTTGGAAGGGAATCCGCTGTGTTCTGGTATTCCGACAAGGATGGTAACGTGTGCCATGACAACAGGATAAGATATGAGGTGAACGGGCACAGGAAGAAGGAAACCCATGCTTTCAGGAAGTTTACTACGGGAGAAGGGTTTACCTATCGTGGTTATTTTAAGCCGTTTTTAGGGGATTATTGCAGCGATGCGATAGCTTGTATGGTTGAATCGGAGAAAACCGCCATAATAGCTTCTATGGCTTTTGGTAACGGTTTTATATGGACAGCTTGTGGTGGAATGAACCAGCTTGGAAATAAATTGCCAAAAAATGTTATTTTGTTCCCCGACTTTGATAATAAAGCTATATCTTTGTGGGGTGACAAAGGACGTGTGGCAAGATGGTGGGAATACCCTAGCCTGTCTTTTGGATTGAAGCATAACGATGATATCGGAGATGCTGTTATTAATAATTTTGATAGTATTAACATTAAACAATTTAGAGAATGGATATTGAAGTAGGAATTGATTTTGATTTGTCAAAGTTTAAGGAAAATCTTATTTCCTTGCGTAATTATATCTCTTTGGGATTTCGTTGTGATGATATTGATTTCAAGAACGCGGCTATTGCTTCCATTGATAGAATGATGGAAGAAGTATTGGATGAGCATGATGTGAATTTCTTTGACGCATTGCAGAATGTGATTGACAACCTTGATGAGATTAATACAGTGGATGATGTTCACGATATTTGCTGTGAATTTTATCATGTAATGGATGAGAACGAGCGTGTCATGTACCGTGAGTTCTTTGAAAAACTGAAAAAATATCGCGAAAGCAAGATTGAACGTATTGTTCCTTTGAAGGAAAAAGACTGTATTGTCATGGGTAATAAGTATGTTGAATTAGGTAGCGGCAAAGAGTGTGTCGTTGACAGTATTATCCACATGCTTGCCGATAATGATAAAATGATTAAAGATGCTGTTTTGTATGTAGACCATCTTGGTAAGAGAATAGCGTGCTCTATTGATGAGTTTAGGAAAAAGTTTGGGGTGAGAAAATAAGTCGTGTTATGGCTAATAAAGGAGAAATAAGGATTGACGGTAAGGTGATGGGAAAGGATTACGGCAGGTATTTCTATTCTCCGCGTGGTAATATGTGGGCTGTCACCTTGTGTACGTATGACTGTGATGATGGTCGTATGTTTGAAAAAATAGAGTTGTATAGGACGAAGGATCAGGCTAGGGAGGCTGCATTTCGGTTAAATACGGAGGAAAGAAGTCAACTACCCATAGGCTAAAAGTCCAAGTTGATTAGACTGAGCATTAGGATAGAATAGGAAACTTGATAGACAAAAGAAGAAGTATATTAATTGAAAAACGAATACTAGTAAAAAATGAATCAAGTAAAATTTTTAAAATTAAGACGGGATGCAGTTCTTCCCGAAAAAAAAACTGATGGTGCTGCCGGGTATGATTTGTATGTTCCTGACAACACATTGATAAGAAAAGGTCGTAATCTGATTAAACTTGGTATAGCCATTCAGATGCCATCAAATATGAAGGCTATTATCAAGCCGCGGAGTGGATTTTCCCTGAAAGGTATTATTGGTGTTGACGGGAAGTACCATGACGCTGATGTGTTGGATGGTGTTATTGATTGTGATTATACTGGTTGTATCGGTGTTATAGTGAAGAGTTTTGAGAAAGAGCCTTTCTATATTGTCGCCAAGGAGAGGATTGCTCAGCTTCTTTTCAGTAATTATATTGAGGTTGAATTTGTTGAGGTTGAAAGCCTTGATTCAACGGATAGGGGTGATGGAGGTTTTGGTTCCACAAATAATTTAGGCAAATGAGAAAGAAATTTTTATTATTTTTAGCTATTTCTTCAATAGTATTATTGGGGTTGTGTAGTTGTTCCGATGATAAGGATGATGAATACAAGGATGCTATTATCGGTACATGGGAACTTGTTCAGGTAAAAGTGGATGGTAGATGGTATCCTATGATAAGACCTACTTACGCTAAGTTTAATCAGGATGGTACTTATGTAGGAAGGGGCTATTTTGGAAATGGTTACGGTACTTATGATATTTCTGGTAAAACCATTACATGTTATGTTGAGGGATATGAGTATGTAAGATACGAGATTGTTGAACTGATGTCCAACACATGTACGTTGAAGATGATGATGGGAGGTGACAGTATGGATATTAAATGTGAAAAACGATGAAAACAAAAAAGATAAACAAGATTTACGACAAGGGCTATGATAGTGTATTGAACAAGTATTTTATCTTAGCCATGTTTGTTGAGTTTGGTGAAACGAAGTATGATCGTATTTTCTTTTCTGATAAGAAGGATGCGGATAACATAAAAGTTGGTGATTTGTTATGATGGGAGTTACGTTGAACAGCAGGGCTAAAATTATAAACCGTGATAAATACATTTCACTTCACGGTGAAGATTCTGTAAGCAAGTCAAATGTGTTCGGCAAATTTGTAACTGTTAAATACTGTTTTGAGAATGGTGAAAAGTTTATTTGTGCGGATGACCAGGGTAAAGAGTATATTCTTTTCTCGGATTGTATTGCTTATGTTGATCATGTTAAAGAGAGAAGTATTCTTGATGAGGCAAAGGATATCCGCAGCAACAGCAGGCAGTCTGACTATGGTGATGCTGTAGCCAATTTTGAAAATATTTCTAAGATGGCTTCTTTGATTACTGGAAAGGAATTATCTCCTTATGACTGTGTTGCTGTACAGATAGCTGTAAAGCTATGCAGACAGGGATTTCATAAAAAGCGTGACAATATGGTTGATTTGGCTGGTTACGCTGATATAATGCAATTGATAGTGGACAAGGAGAATGTGAAAAATGGGGAAAAAGGCTGATAACGCTTTGGTTTTTAGGAGAGTTCTAGCGGCAAGCGGACTCTCCGATACTGATGTTAACAGGAAAAGCAGAAAGCATGATATTGTGATGAACCGTGCTCTTGTGTGCTGTGTCATGCGTGATATGGGTTTAAGTATGTCTGAAATTTCTGATTTCCTATGTATTGACAGGAGTAGCATATACAATCTTTTAAAATATTCTTCTGAACTTGACGAGAGGGTAAGGGAGATAAAATCTAGGATAAAGGAGGAAAGGTAATGGGTTTGAATAAAGGATGGGGTAAACTTCCCCTTAGTAACAATCTTCTTGTTGACGATGAAAAACAGAAGAAGATTGATATAGCAAAGCATATTGATGATGCGAATGAAATGGAGTTATGGGCTGCGTCCGCTTATGTCATAGATACCAATCCTGTCTTGTTTTACAAGGCTACACATGTTGTTGACGAGGGTATGTCAGAGCGTTCTTTGCTTATGAAAGCCAAGCAATGGGTGAACTCTCCAAGGATAACACAGATTGTCAATTATGCGAAATCTTCCATGCTTGCTTCCGAGTATGTGACACCATCCATGAGGCGTGTATTGGAAGGGGAGAATAAGGAAAAGACAAAGACTTTGATAAACAAGGATAACCTTGAATTTGAAGATGCGATAAGCCTTATAGAAAGTTTCCTAAAGCGTTCTGATATAGACACTGCTGATTTTAAGGATGTGAAAGGTGCACTTGATATGCTTGCAAAGTTCAAAGGTTGGCTTTCTGATGATGATGCTGGTGAAGATTTCTACGACAAGACCACCATAGCGTTTTTCCCATACGATTGCGACAAGTGTGTCCGTGCCAAGGCAGGGTTATGCAACAAGTGTGTATATCATCGTGAATCAACAGGCGATCTTAGTGATGATGAACGTAAATGGATAAAGGAAAACGATACATGGAAAGGATAGTCTATGTCGGTAAGGAAAGCCACTAATTTGACGGTAAGGAATAAAGAAAGGGAAAGGCGTGTAAGGGAAATAGAGGAAGAGGGAGTATTTGATTATTACCATAAATTTACTCCTGTCCAGTTGTACAAGTACCTTTCGCCTCTATGTAGTATTGATGCGTTACGGGTATTACGTTTGTGTGTATTATCCGCACAGAGGGGAGATAATATGATAACGTTGAAGTTTATAAGGAGGCAACTGAAATATAAGCCTAGGCGTTCTGTTTTTGATTCATTGATAAATGCCGGATTGATAGTAGAACCAGTTCCTAATGTTTTTTCCTGTACGGTGAAGGTGAACGAGTATTCTCATATATTAAGCATGATGCGTATTGATGATAATGCTCCAGATGTTGTAGATGTGGATGATTTAAATTGTTATAAAGTTGTAGCAGAGGATAATATTAGTTACCGTGTTGTTAGCAAACGGGGGAGTGTTATAAAGAGTTTCACTGAAAAGAGTGAAGCAAGCAATTATCTTGATGAACTGTATTTCCCTAAAGGTGAAGATGGTGACGTGGAAGCATTGTCGAAAGAGGAAGAGGAAGAATTAACTGTGTGATTAACAATTTTTATTATTGTTTTCTGTATTAGTTTATTTTTTAATATTACTTTTGTCGCATGAGATATTGCTATGATAAAGAACGGTATGATTATCTTGTCAACGAGATTTTAAAATGTGGCAAGATACTTAAAGAGAACACCACTAACGGTAAGGAAGTTAGCTGGAAGGTTTTCTGGATAAGGGTGGACGCTCACAAAAGAAGGCTGTCCGCAATGAGAGAGTTGGACAAAATAAAAGAATATAAGTATAAAAAATAAAAAAATGGATTTAGTATTAAATTGTAAAGTAAAGAAAGTAGGTCAGTTACAGACTGGTACAAGCAAGGCAGGCAATCCTTGGCAAAAGAGAAATTTTCTCGTTGAGGAAATTGGTTCCATGTATGCCAAAGAGGTGTATTTCTATGTAATGGGCAACCTGTGTGATCTTCAATTGAAAGAGGGTGATACTATTACTGCCCATCTTGAAATCAGAGCAAGAGAATACCAGGGTAAATATTACAATGAAGTTGGGTGCTTTAAGATAGATATGCCGCAACCAGCACAAGCTCCATCACCTGCACCTGTTCAGCCTGAAAGACGGGATGATTTACCCTTTTAGCATTGCAATGCTGTCCGAAATGTGTGATTTTTGCTTGTATTGATCAAATTCTTGTTTTTGTTTGCGGATGGAGGTTTATCTTTTTTGCCATATTTGAGGTTTCCTCCATCCGATTTTATTAGTAGTTATGAAACGAATAAAGAGTGAATATCCTTTAGCTGATATATTTAATTTTGTGTTGGGCAAGTTATCTGTTTTGAAATCTATTTCTAAGCCTGTAACTTTCTCTTCCCGTGATAATGCTATCCCTGCATTATTTTACGATGTTGTGTTGTATGAAAAATACTTTAGGCACTGATATACAATCGGACACCACAGATAAAATCAATTCATTTCAATTTGAGTGCCATCACTTCTAATGATGACACCAACAGCATTAACAGGAACTTTTATCTTAATGCTTAATTCACAAAAAGAATAACTCATAATATATATAAATTTAGGCAGTAATTATTATCTTTGTGGTGATTTTGCCACCGTAGAAGATCCTTAAAGCAATATTTGTCTTATGGACTGTTGCCTGGATCTTAAATTCACGCATAGATTTAATAAGGAGCGTTTTATAGGCCCCCTTTCATTTAGCCTATAATCACTCCTTATTTATTAGGAATTTATAACCAATTAAACATTATATACATGAAGAATTTGTTCAAAATGTACAGAGATTGGAGAAATAGAAAGTTTGTGGAAAAGATAAACAAAATCTATTTTAAACAAGATAATGACGGCAATCTTTTTATGGAAGGAAGCCTGTATGTTTATGGTAAAAACAACGGTGTAATTTCATCATGGGTGGATAAGTCGCTTGATGATGTCAAAAAGTCTATATCTGATTTGCCATGAGAAAAAAAGAACTTATTAAAAAAATGAGAGAATATCAGTCTTGGCGGAAAGGTGCTGATATTCCCATGATGCCACCATCCGAAGTCACAAGGATTATTGATTCCGCAATAACTGTGATAGAAAAGTCTGATACAAGCAAGGCGAATGCCGTGCTGTTCAAAAAAGAAGTGATAGACAAACTTCACATCACTGTGGGTGCTATGATTTTGGACGGGTATGACGAGTTAGATTCCTGTGTAAAGTATGTTAATGACTTAATACGTGAGTTAGATGAAAATTAATTTGTTTGTAAACGGAAATTTGGTGTGCGACCGAAGCAAAGCGAGGGAGCACAGGGGCAGTCTATCTGCACAGGGGCAGTAGAAGTTATAACACTATGTGGTGAGGAACTTCCTAGTGATTATGACATTTCTGATGCTGTTATAATTGATGGCGATATTCATTGTCGTAGTATCAGTTATAATGGCATTGTTGTTTGTAAAGGTTCTTATACCGTTATAGAGGAAGGGGGTGATTATGGGTCACTCTAACGGTAAAATCACTGCACCTGTCGGATTGGATAGTGATGTATATCCTACTCTAGGTATCGGTCCTACTAGTGATGGCTATGATTTGGGGTATGCGTGCGCAAATACGCATGGGAGAATAAACAGATATTCATATATCAAACCAATTGATAGGTCTGATTTAGGTGTTGTGCAGTTTAACGACTCTACATATACTGCGTTTACAAAAATGATAATATATACAATAGGAAATACTGTTCCATCTAGCACTATTGCAGAGTATAAATCTCCTAAAAGTGTATATCGTATTACTGATTTTGATGGGTATAATCATGTAGAATATCCTGTTAAACTTAATATAAACATTCTCCCGTCAAATATATTAGATTATGATACGTATAGTCAAACTGTAAAACTTGATTTAAATGGAAGTTCTAGAAATCTTTTATCATTACTTATAAATGACACTGTTTCTAGCTCAATAAAATCATGGAGGTGCGCTATTTTAATTATTGCAGAGAAGAATGGTAGTAGAAGATTTTTCCTGGGAGAAAAAGGTACTTCTGATAGCCTAAGATTAGGTTTTTCTCCAAACAATTCAAACATTTATTCTGCTTTTAAAAGTATGGATATAGGCACTTGGTCTTGTACCATAATGGCTGTAGCAGTACATGGAAGTCACCCTGACAGTAATAATGAAGCACATGAGATTTCATCATCTACAGGATATAAATTCCCTATTATTCCAGAGTGTTTTGGATATAAGACAAAAATAACAGGTGTGAAAATAACTACTCCTAAAAAGAGATTTTTCTATAAAGTTATTTTTATAGATAATTCAGGTAGGGGAACATACATACCTTATGACATACGTGTGCAAATGGTTGTACAAGATAATAATAATAAAACTTTATTTAATCCTGGTATTAAGACATGGGGTGATATAGAACGTGATTCTATTTCTGTTTCTGGAAGAGAATACATTTACGAAGAAAATTATACAATAGATGATGGAAGTGGTAGATTAACAGGGTTAAAATGTTTTATGACAATACCTGATTATGAAGAAGAACCAGGCATTTGGGAAACTCCAAATTTAAGCGGAAGTAATTATTCTAGATACATATATAATCAAGGTTTACATACCACAGAATTGGAATGGGATTTATCTAGTAAAGAAGTTAATGAGTTTAGAGTTTCTTTAGCATATAGAGATTCTTCCCAATAACACATGTTGATATGTCTATAACAAATTTCTTATTCAGTAAACACCGGATATAATATACACAAACAATGGGCATGGAACGGCAGCTTAGGTCTGTCTGTGTGTATTCTGTATTGCTCATCAATGCAGAACTGGCATGGGTTCTTAGATGTTACTGCTGTTCTCCATCCCTTGAAATTTGAAATGTTTTTCCATGAGTTGTAATTTGCTTCATTGAAAATACCTAGAATCATCTGTTGTTCTATAACATACAACTGGCTTATACCGTTTGTAGCATATCCTCTACCGTAGTGTTTCTGTTTGCTTGGCGGAATAAATGATACGTTATATGGTGATGATATGTTGTTCCATATCTTCTTTTGAACCTCATCCGTTATTTTTTCTATATTGTTCGTTTTTATTGACAGTAATGTATTGGCAAGATATACTTCAACAACAGCGCGGAATCTGTTTGTATTTGTGTTTATTCTCTGCTTTGTCGTTTCTCCACCGTATGTCCTTTCCATATATTCCTTAATGCCGTTGTCCGTCATTGAAATATACTCCCATCCAAGATCATCGTTTAATTCGAGTGACAGTTTATTGCTTTCCAGTACATATTGGTATATGTCGTTATATATATCCTCACGAAACTTTTTGGTCAGTTGTAGCACTTTTTCTTTTTGGCTATCCGGGAGTTTTGATATTGACTTGAATGATTTAGCCCCTGCCAAAAGAAATACGGCCAGAAGGTCTTTAGAGAACTTCTCCGCACGTTCTTTGGTTGACGATTTGATACCGTTCGCAAGTCTTTTTACCTGGAAGTAATAGTCTGCAATCTTAGATATTTCTTCTTTGTTGATCATTGGCTTCTACTCTTTCTGTTATTCCGTTTGCTATCATATTTATCATCAAACTCTTGAAATCGCTTTGGCTGTAAACCTTTTGTCCGATTGATGCTAGAGTTTGAAAGATGACAATTTGATTCTCATACAAAACCTTTTGGTTCTGTATGATAGCGTCAAGTTTGGATAATATTTCTCTTTCGTTGTCCATAATGCAAAGGTATGTATTTTCATCAAAAAAGGCAACAGTAAAGATTCTCATCTGCCTGTTGCCAAAGTAAAAACATCGTAATGGTTCATCTATTGTTATACAAAGAAACAAAAAATATGGTATTTTTGCAATAATAAAATGTATAAATATTGTTAATTGTTTTGTAATGCCTAAAAGTATGAAAACTATAGATTCTATAATTTTATCAGATTATATTTTAAAACATTATGGACCAATGTCACATTTAAAATTGCAGAGATTATTATTTTACTGCGATGCTTATCATTTGGCATGTTTTGATAAAGAATTAATTGATGATTCTTTTGAGGCATGGGTACATGGTCCTATTAGTCGTAAGGTTTATGGTAGTCTTAAAGATAAATATATGCTGTATGAAGAATTGACCTATTCAAATAATACCAAAGAAGATGTAGATAAGAAATTTGCAAAGTTGGCGCAAGACCAACGTAATTTTATTAGGTATATTTTGAAGGAACTATCTACTTGGACAATGTTTGAATTGGGGGCGTCAGTTCGCAACGAAAAGCCTTGGAAAGATGCTAGGATTGGTTATGGAGAGGCGGATAAGTGTCATGTGGAAATTTCAAAAGAAACAACTAGATTGTTCTATAAGAAAGATTTAAGTAAATAACTTTACGTTTGCACATAAAAAAAAGCAAGAAAAAGGGTCCAATCTATTTCTTGCTTATTAATTTCAAGATATTTTTTTTGTGAAAATAAAAAAACTGTTTAAGCTATCCATTAACGAATGCTTTATGATAAAGCAAAAGTAAATATAATATGTTATATTACCAAATTTTTATGCGACAAAAATTTGGCTTTAAACTTAAATCTATAACTTTACGTTTGCATATAAAAAAAGCAAGAAAAAGCCTACAACCTATTTCTTGCTAATTATTAATTTTAAAAATACATGAATAAATTTAAAAAAAAATGCAGCATATTACTGCTAGTTATGTTTATTTTAAGGCAAGAGAATATATTGAAGCCTTTCTCTTGCCTAAATTTACATATGTCTTAATTACTGCATTGCAAATATAATACTTTTTTTGTATATTTGCAATGTATCATAAATAAAAAAAATCATGGAACTATTGGTAGAAAGAAAATGGTGCAAGCCTGATTATACTATAGGGCGTTTGTATATTGATGGTGAGTTTTTCAGTAATACGCTTGAAGATCGTGTTGTTGACGTGAATAAGAACGGAGTGTTTGATGGAAACGAGAAGAAGGTTTATGCTGAATCCGCTATTCCTTACGGTAGATACCAGGTTATATACAACTGGTCCCCAAAATTCGGACGTAATATGCCAAGACTGTTGAATGTTCCTCATTTTGAGGGTATATTAATTCATTGCCTCCATCCTGAAATGGAAATTTTAACAGAAAAGGGATGGCTTAATATGGATGGGTTTAATAAAGAAAATCCTAAAAAATGCTGGTCGTTAAACATGTCAACAAATAAGATGGAACTTGTTTCAATAGATAATGTTATAATTGAAAAGTATATTGGAGATTTGTATTGTTGTGAGTATCCTAATGGTATTTATAATAGTGCGTCATATAGAGTTACTGATAAGCATAAAATGCTATGTAATATAAATCTTGCATATGGAAGTGAAACAAGGTTAATAGAAGCTAAAGATATACCTATTGGTTCTTCATTTATAGCATGTGGAAATACATCAATTGAATCAGGTGTTGATGAAGATACTCTTGTTATGTGTAAAATATGTATGCACGTAGTTGCTGATGGATATGTTAGATGGTATAATACTAAAACAGGTGAAAGGTGTACTGTTTCTTTTCATTATAAAAAAGAAAGAAAGATAAATAGAGTAATTTCCTTATTAGATAAATCACAATTAAGATATTCTGTGAATAAGAATAAAGATGGATCTACAACAATCAGAATTTTGCATCCTGATTGTAATAAAATAGCAAATATGGTAGATCCTAATCACTTGGGTAAGGATGGGAAATGTATTCCTAGTTCTTTTACCATGTTACCAAAAGAGCAAATGATTTCATTAATTGATGAGTATCATTTTGCGGATGGTAAATATGCTAATATGAAAAAAGAAAACTTTCAGTATCAAATAGCTTCTACAAATGTAGACACTTTAAACAAAATTCAAATAATGGCATTTCTGTCTGGATACTCATCTTCAATGTCTAATGAGAAAAGTGGAACTGATAAGTGGAAAGATGGGTATATGTTATCTATAAAAAAAGACAAACCAACAAGAACACCTGCTCAGTCTTGTTATTTTAAAAAGCCATATAGTGGATATGTGTTTTGTGTTCAAAATAAAAATCATACAATAGTTACAAGAAATAGTTTATTTGATGTGCCCTTTATTACAGGAAATTGTGGGAATACTGCAAAGGATTCTGCCGGATGTATCCTTGTAGGCAACAATACATCAAAAGGCAGACTTACCGAATCACGCTATACTTCTGACAAGTTGAACAAATTGATTGATGATGCGATAAAGCGTGGCGAACAGGTTTGGGTTACGATTAAGTAGTGTGTTATCTCATCAATCATGTGTTGAAAGAGTTACAGGAGCGATGTTTTTGTCGCTCCTTGTTTTTTTAGTAATAATAGATTATGTACAGTGCTATACTATTCTCGCCAATTTTCCATCGGACGGTTTTCCGCCAAACAGGTGATTGATGTATGCAAGACCTTTTTGTGTGCATAGAACAACCATCACGACAAAACCTGGGTGATTCTCTCTTGGAATAGGTTTTTCTTTCATCTCGAAATACCCAGCATCAATATATTTCTGTTTTGGCTCATTCCTGTTAGCAAAGAATACTCCTGCTTCACGAAGCTTCTTGAACAAGGTATTTCGTCCGAATGGTAAGCCGAGTATCTTGGCAGCCTGTCCTATATCACATTTGCCTTCCATCGCAAAGGCTTTGTCGGCAAAATCCGCTTTGGGCTGGAGCTTGGAATTTTGCTGTTCAAGACACTTAATCTTTTCCTCCGCAATCTCTATACGTTTCTGTAGAATCTGCTGGGAGCGCATCAAGATGTAATCATCATCCTTTAGTAGGGCTTCCCGTCTGTTGAACTCATTGATGAATCTTTCCTTAAACTCTCCGGCTTTTGCCCCAGTGTAGCCCATGACAAGGAAACTAAAACCGTCCTTTGTCATTTCATAAGCGGTCTGTTCTCGATTTCTACTATCGATGTAGGTAATAACGCCAAAATTGGCGGCATTAAAACTCGCTGAGCATGAAAGACTTTCAATGTCTCTGACTACTTTACTATGTTCTTTCCCGAACACTTCCGCAACAAGTAACGAAGTAGTCACATCGTTGCCGTTGCTGTTTTGAAATACTAATTCTGCCATAATCTGTGAACATTTAAGATTATAAGAAATTATATGTGGCAACTTTATCAAAAAGAAAGCGGTTGCACTTTACGCTGTTCACAGATGGCGCATTCGCTACGAGAGCAAATACTATAATCTTACGTAAAGGCAACCGCCAATATCCAATAAGGGCATAAAAAAAACATGTATGATATGGCAACTTAACCGCTTGCTTAACGTAACGAATGCAATCGTCATCTGTGAACGGTACAAAGTTACGCAAACTTTCCATACTACCAAACGAAAACAATATTTTTTTGAAAGCTGCGTCTGCAAAGTCTGCTTTCGGCTGTAGTTTTTCTATTTGTTTCTGCTGCTTTTTATTCTCCAAAGCCAATCGTTCTTTTTCCTCTTCGGCTTGTATTACCATTAGTGCAAGCTCCTTCCGGGAAAGTTCATGCTTTGCCACTTTGTGAAACACTTGCCTATAAACCTCAAAAACTGGACGTACTTTGCGAGCAATAAAAAACTCCATACAGGAAATGGTAAGTTTGTATTCATTTGTAGGTCTTCCGCCTTTTTGGTTTTCCGCATTTTTGCGTAAAACTTGATAATCAATATTTTCTATAAATTGTTCACTTGAAGTTAGTGCTCTTACAGCTTCCTCTTTCCTGCCATAAACAAGCATCCATACTTCATCAAGATTGATTGGAAACTCATTGTCAGATTTTGACAATTCAAGAACTGCGTTGAAATACGATTTTATTTCGCTTTCGCTACTCTTTTTAGATAAGATTAATTCTAGCATAGCTATTATTTTAGACAATAAAAAAACTGCACTACGTGTTGTCTAAGTCTTAATAGCAAAACTCCGAGAGTATTTCTACATCCCGACACGGTGCAGTATATATTTTGTAATGATATACACGTTATATATGGGCACAAAAAAAGCCGATGTATGCGGCTCGTGCCGCTATTAAGTTTAGACACCACAAAGTAAATAATAATTTTTGATATATAAAAACTTTGTGGTGTTTTTTTCTACATCAATCCAAGCACCATACCTACTGCTCCCCAAAATACATCTCTCCATTCGGGCACTCCTTGTCTAAGCCACTTATCGTAGACGATTTCTTTCCCTACAAGAATGAACAAGGTTAGTGCTATTGCTGTCCATACGGAGAAAAACCATTGGAACTAACAGTAGACAGTATAGCGCATTTTCTCTTGTTCGTCAACCTTTTTTGAAAAGTTTTTTTGCAAAAATTAGCCTTTCACAGCCAGGTTGACCAGGCGGCCCTTGACGTAGATCTCCTTGACCACCGTCTTGCCGGCCAGTGCATCGGCCACGGCGGGGTCTGCCTTGGCGGTGGCAATGGCATCCTCAGCGGTGATGTCCGCGGCCACTTTCAGGCGGGCTTTCACCTTGCCGTTCACCTGCACGGCGATCTCCACCGTGGCTTCCACGCACTTGGCCTCTTCGTACTCAGGCCAGGGGTAATAGGCCAGCTGCTCGTCGTGGCTATGGCCCAGCTTCTCCCACAGCTCCTCGGTCATGTGGGGAGCAAACGGGTTCAGCAGCTGGAGCACCGTCTCAAACTCGGCCTTGGTGGCGCCGCCGTTATCATACAGGGCGTTGACCAGGGTCATGAGCTGGGCAATGGCCGTGTTCATCTTCAGGCCCTCGATGTCAGCGCTGACCTTTTTGATGGTCTGGTGCATCAGGGTCTCGATGGCAGGGCGGTAGCCCTCGCCCTCCACCAGCTTGTCGCTCAGGCCCCAGACACGGTCCAGGAAGCGGTTGCAGCCTGCAATGGCAGAGGTCTGCCAGGGAGCAGCCTGCTCAAAATCGCCCATGAACATCTCATACAGACGCATGGTGTCGGCACCGTACTGGTCCACCACCTCGTCCGGGTTGATGACGTTGCCCAGGCTCTTGGACATCTTGACGATGGGGTGGCGGGACATCTCGCCGTACTTTTCTTCCAGCGCTTTCTCCGCAGCTTTCTGGCTGCCGTACTGCTCCAGCAGCTTCTTCTGCTCGTCCGCGGGCAGGTTGACAAAGCTGTGGGGGTTCAGGCCCAGGATCATGCCGTGGGCGGTACGCTTCTGGTAGGGTTCCGGACTGGGCACCACACCGATGTCGTACAGGAACTTATGCCAGAAACGGCTGTACAGCAGGTGCAGGGTGGTGTGCTCCATGCCGCCGTTGTACCAGTCCACCGGAGACCAGTACTCCAGCGCCTCCTTGGAGGCAATGGCATCCTTGCAGTGAGGATCCATATAGCGCAGGAAGTACCAGGAAGAACCGGCCCACTGGGGCATGGTATCGGTCTCACGGGTCGCGGGGCCGCCGCAGCAGGGGCAGGTGGTCTTGACCCAGTCGGTGTGGCGGGCCAGCGGGGACTCGCCATCCGGGCCCGGCTCAAAGTCGGTGATGTCCGGCAGAGTCAGAGGCAGGCTGCTCTCGGGCAGGGGCTGCCAGCCGCACTTCTCGCACTTGACCATGGGGATGGGCTCGCCCCAGTAGCGCTGACGGCTGAACACCCAGTCGCGCAGCTTGTAGTTGACCTTATCCTGGCCCTTGCCGTTGGCTTCCAGCCACTCGATCATCTTTTTCTTGGCGTCGGTGACAGACAGACCATCCAGGAAGCCGGAGTTGACCAGCGTGCCGGTGGCCACATCGGTAAAGGCGGCCTCGTCCAGGTTGGACGGGGTGTTGCCCTTGACCACCTCGATGATGGGCAGGCCGAATTTCTTGGCGAACTCCCAGTCACGGGTATCGTGGGCAGGCACGGCCATGATGGCACCGGTGCCGTAGGTGGCCAGAACGTAATCGGAGATGAAGATGGGGATCTCCTTGTCGTTGACCGGGTTGATGCCCATGACACCCTCGAGCTGGACGCCGGTCTTCTCCTTGTTCAGCTCGCTGCGCTCAAAGTCGCTCTTGCGGGCAGCCTCTGCCTGATAAGCCTTGACGGCGTCGGCATTCTTGATGAGGCCTTTCTCCAGCCACTCCTTGACGATGGCGTGCTCCGGGGAGACGACCATGTAGGTAGCGCCGAACAGGGTATCGCAGCGGGTGGTGTAAACGGTCAGGGTATCGCCCGCGGTGGTGCCGAAATTGACTTCCGCGCCGTGGCTGCGGCCGATCCAGTTCTTCTGCTGGGTGGAGACGCGCTCGATGTAATCCAGGCCGTCCAGACCGTCGATCAGCTTGTCGGCGTAGGCAGTGATCTTCAGCATCCACTGGCTCTTGACCTTGTGGACGACCTCGCTGCCGCAGCGCTCGCACACACCGTTGACCACTTCCTCGTTGGCCAGCACGCACTTGCAGCCGGTGCACCAGTTGACGCTCATCTCTTTCTTGTAAGCCAGACCGTGCTTGTACAGCTGCAGGAAGATCCACTGGGTCCACTTGTAGTATTCGGGGTCGGTGGTGTTGATCTCACGGTCCCAGTCAAAGGAGAAGCCCAGGCTCTTGAGCTGCTGGCGGAAGCGGTCCACATTCTTCTTGGTCACGATGGCCGGATGGATGTGGTTCTTCATGGCGAAGTTTTCGGTCGGCAGGCCGAAAGCGTCCCAGCCCATGGGGTACAGCACGTTATAGCCGTTCTTGCGGCGCTTGCGGCTGACGACATCCAGCGCGGTGTAGCTGCGCGGGTGGCCGACGTGCAGACCGGCACCCGACGGGTACGGGAACTCTACCAGGGCATAGAACTTGGGCTTAGAGTGGTCGATCTCAACATGGAACGTCTTCTCGTCTTCCCATGTCTTCTGCCACTTGGCCTCAACGGCCTTGTAATCATACTTCATGTTTGTAATCAGCTCCAGACTTTATCCAAAATAGCAATTTATTCAGGCGGCCCCACCCTCTCAGGCGCTTCGTGCCAAAAAGGGACAAGGTGGCATCGCGCAGCAGACGGAGAGGGCAAGCCCGTTTGCCTTTACAGAGAGTGATCCGGGGTCAGGTACTCCGAGATATCAATGGGCTCGCCGTCGGCCCACAGGTGCTCCAGGTCATAGTAGGTGCGGGTGTTGGGCACAAAGACGTGCACGATGACGTTGGAGTAATCCAGCAGCACCCAGTTCTTGGAGTCAAAGCCCTCGGTGTTGTAGGGCTTGATGCCTTTCTGGGAGAGCTCAAAATCCACTTCGTCGGCCAGTGCCGCCACCTGGGTGGTGGAGGTGCCGGACGCAATGACAAAGTAATCGGTCAGCACAGTCAGGCTCTCCACCTTGAGCACCCGCACGTCCTGGGCCTTTTTCTTATCAAGGATCTTCGCAATTTCAATGGCGAGGGTCTTGCTGTCCATCTTGTTATCCATAGTTTTCTCCTATCTGTAAGATCAGCTGTTTGCAGGCTGACCGTCGGTGGTGGTAGCGCCCGCCACATCGGTGTCGCCGCTGAGGATGGCGTCGTCGGACTCCTTATCCAGCTGGCCGACGAACTGTACGTTGGCGCTGGTGGAAGCCGTGCCGTGGGGCCAGCTGTCGGTGACGAGGTTCAGCTCGCTGGCGTCCACCGGGCCGGTGTAGTTGCGGAAATAGGTGTTGAGCAGCTCTGCAATGGAGCCCTTGTCCGGCGCCACGCAGGAGTAGCCGTCAAAGCTGTCGGTCTTGCCCACGTTGGGCACGCCCATAAACACGGGCGTCTGGGCCAGCATGATATTGCCGCTGTCAATGCGGGTAAAGGACACCAGCATCTTGGCAATGGTGGTCAGGTCCATATCGGTGTGGATATAGTTGTTGAACACCAGCGGCAGCTGGTTGAGCACATCGGTGATGCCCATGTTCCGCACCCGCTTGAACAGGCCGGCGTAGAAATAGCGCTGCATGTTCAGGCGGTCGATGTCGGAGTTGGAGTAGCCCTCGCCGTGGCGGCAGCGGACAAAGAACTCCGCCGAAGCGCCGTCCAGGTTGCGGTAGCCCTGCTTGAGGGCGCTGCCCGCAAAGGACATATCATGGGGGATATACACCTCGATGCCGCCAAAGTTATCCACCATTTCCACCAGCGCCTGCATGTCAATGGTGACATAGTAGTCGATGGGGAGCTTGTACTGGTCATAGATGACCTCTGCCAGCGCCGCGATGCTGCCGTTGTTGGACAGAGCCACCGAGTTGATCTGGTAGTTGGAGGCGGCGTAGGTCTTGCCGTTGGAAAGGGTCACTTTCCGGCTCGTGGTGGCCACCAGACTGTTGCGGGGGATCTGCAGCATCCGCAGGGCACCGCCCTTGATATCAAACTGGCAGTAGAGGATCATGTCCGTCATACCGTCGTTGGAAGACGAATCGCTGTAGTTGCGGCCCTCTTCGTAGTCGATGCCGCAGACCAGGATGTTGACCACATCGCCCTTGTACTCTTCCAGCGTCTGGATCTCCTGGGTGATGGAGGGGGCATCCTCTTCCGGCTTCAGGTTTTCTTCCACCTTGGTCATCATGCTGGCCGCGTAGACCACCACGCCGGACAGCAGTGCCACCACAGTCAGCGTGACCGCCAGCGGCAGCCAGAGCGGCGTCTTCTTTTTCTTTTTGCGGCGGCGTCCGCCGCTGCCCTGCGGGGCAGCGTGTTTGGGCGGCAGGTTCCCGCCGCCGTTTCCGCCCGTGCCACCGCTGCTGGCAGCAGGCATTTTCAGGCCCAGCTCCTGCCGGGTATCCGGCTCCGGGCGGGCCTTGGCTTTGGGCAGCTCCTGCGGGGCGGCCGGTTCTTCCGGCTGGAAGAAATCCGGCTGGCCGTTCAGGGATGTCTTGGAGGCCGGAGCCTCCGCGGGGCGCTTCTCCGTCGGGCGGTTCAGCGAGCGTTCTGTATTGATACGACGCGGAGCTTCACTCATTCGTTTTATTCCTTCCGGTTGTTGTGCGGGCCCGTGGGACACTTCCCTCAAAAAGCTCGCCATATCTTTTAGTATAACATCGTTCCCCGTAATCTGCAATCCGTTTTCTGCGCAGAGGGGCGCGTTTGCTCAGCCGCGGGCGTCCACCCGGGCCTTGATGTCATCGTAAGCGGCCTTGGACACGGGATCCAGCGGCTTGCCCTGGGAGAGAACAAAATCATTCGTCTGCTTGAGGGCAGCCAGCATGGCGGCGTCCAGATCTTTCAGTTCCAGCTTCCGCAGCTTGTTCACGCCCGGCCAGTCCCGCTCGGCACTGGTCATATCGGCCAGGTAAACGATCTTGTCCAGCTTGCTCATGCCCGGCTTGCCTGCCGTGTGGCAGGCGATGGCCGAGAGGATGGCCTCGTCTTCCACGCCCCACTGGGTGCGGGCCAGGATGGAAGCACAGATGCCGTGCCACACCGGGGTGGGGCGGCTCTCGCCGCCCTCGGCGTACTGGGGGTACTGGCACATGATCTCGCGCATCTCGTCCTTGCTGATCTCCTTGGCGGAGTCGTGCAGGATGGCGGCCAGCGCTGCTTTTTCCTCGTCCGCCCCATACCGCTTTGCCAGCTTGACAGCCATTTTTTTCACGTTGATGGTGTGCTCATACCGCTTATCGCTCAGGCGGCCGCGCACAAGCTCCTTTGCCTGTTTCAAGTTCATGGTATTGGTTCAATCTCCCTTTGCCCGGTAGAGGCCCTCCCGCGCGATGACGCGCTGGACCAGAGCCGGGAGTTCGTTTTCACAGCTTTCGCCCCCTGCAAGGCGGGCACGGATGTCACTGCTGGCCATGGGCAGCGCCGTGACCGGCGCAAACAGCACCCGGCTCCCGCCGGGGTCCAGCTGCTCCGCCTTGGCCTGAAGCGCGGGGATGTCCCCGGTGTTCCGGCTCGTGACCACCAGATGGGCCAGCCGCAGGATATCCTGCCAGCGGTGCCACCCGTCAAACGAGAGGAGCATATCACTGCCAATGGCAAGATACAGCTCTGCCCCCGGGTACTGCCGCGCCAGCATTTCCAGCGTGAGCACCGTGTAATTCCGGCGGCCTGCCGCAGCCTGCTCAATTTCCCAGGTACTGACATGCAGTGCCCGGGCTGCCGCCCGCGGCCCCTGCACGGCTTCCGCAAAGCAGCCGCACATCTCGGCCCGCAGAGCGCCGGGTGTCTCCGACATCTGTTTGAACGGCGAGACCCCCGCCGGCATGACCACGATCTCATCCGGCTGCACGCGGGACGCCGCCGCCCGGAGGTTGTTCAGGTGGCCGTAGTGGGGCGGGTCGAACGTGCCGCCGTAAAGCAGAATTTTCATTATTTCAGCAGGTCCGCGTAAGCGCTGTCCTTTTTCTTCTGCAGGTAGAGCACGAATTTGGAGCCGATGACCTGCACGCAGTCGGCGCCGGTGGCCTCTGCCAGCTTGATGGAAGCCTCGCGGGCATTGTACATGCTGTTCTCCAGCACCTTGAGCTTGATAAGCTCCCGGGCTTCCAGGCAGTCCTTGACGCCCTGGATCATGGTCTCGTCGATCTCACCCTTCCCCACGATGAAAACGGGGTCCATGGTGTTTGCTTTGCCGCGCAGGATGGCGCGCTGTTTGCTCGTCAACATAATTGTTTCTCCTTTGTATGCGTATGTTTTCATTGGACAGCGGAAAGTTTCTCCGAGGAAGCTCCCCGCTGTCCAGCTCATTTTGCTAAAAACTTCGGTAATTCTTCTTCGAGTTTTGCCAGCGCGTTGCCGCGGTGGCTGATGGCGTCTTTTTCATCCGGGGTCAGCTGGGCGTAGCTGCGGTCCTCTGTGTTGGGGCGCTTGCCTGTTTTGCCCACGCCGCACTCGTCCGGGATGAACAGCGGGTCGTAGCCAAAACCGTAATCCCCGGCCAGCCGCTCAAAAGCCACTTTTCCCGGGCACTCGCCCATGCAGGTGAGGTGCTTGCCGTCTGGCAGGATGAAGCAGACCGCCGAGACGAACTTCGCGCCCCGCTTGCCCGCCGGGACATCTTTCATGTTTTCCAGCAGCTGATCGTTGTTGGCTTCATCGTCGCCGTGGTGGCCGCAGTAGCGGGCGCTGTAAACGCCCGGGGCTCCATCCAGAGCATCCACGCAGAGGCCGGAGTCATCGGCGATGGTGGCCATGCCGCTGGCTTTGCAGATGGTCTCGGCCTTGATGAGGGCATTGGCCGCAAAGGTGGTGCCCGTTTCCTCGGGCTCAAGGGTGATGCCCAGCTCTTTCTGGCTCACCACCTCGTGGCCCTGCGCTTCCAGAATGCGGCGCAGCTCCCGGAGCTTGCCCGCATTGCCTGTTGCTGCACAAATTTTCATATTGCTTCTTCCTCCCGTTTGTTCCAACGTTCGCGTCTTCTCAAAACTCGCCCTCTTTGCCAAGGGCTCCCCTGCTCGAAAAGACTCCCCCGGCCGGGGGAGGTGGCACGAAAGTGCCGAAAGGGGCGCGGCTGGCATCGCGCAAGCGATGACTGAGAGGTTTTTTTAGTGCTTCCAGCCCGTGCGGGGGATCAGCTCTTCCACAAAACCCTCCGGGGTGAACGGGAGCAAGTCGTCGATGCCCTCGCCCACGCCGATGAACCGGACAGGCAGGCCCAGCCGCTGCTTGACGGCTACCACGCAGCCACCCTTGGCGGTGCCGTCCAGCTTGGTCAGGATAATGCCGGTGGCGCTGGCCGCCTTGCAGAATTCCTTGGCCTGGCTGATGGCGTTCTGGCCCGTGATGGCGTCCAGCACCAGCAGCGTTTCCAGGCTGGACTCCGGAGAAGCCTTTTTGACACTGCGGCTGATCTTGGACAGCTCTGCCATCAGGTTTGCCTTGTTGTGCAGGCGTCCGGCCGTGTCGGCAATGACCATGTCATAGCCCTTGGCCGTGGCCGATTTAACGGTGTCAAAGATGACTGCCGCCGGGTCCGCGCCCTCGCCTGCTTTGACGAGGGGCACGCCGGCCCGGTCCGCCCAGATCTCCAGCTGCTCGCTGGCGGCGGCACGGAATGTATCACCAGCCGCCAGCATCACCTTGCGGCCCTGACGGGTATAGTAATCGGCCAGCTTGGCAATGCTGGTGGTCTTGCCCACGCCATTGACGCCGATGACCAGGATCACCGCCGGGTGCCCGTCCAGCGCCATCTCGGCCTCCGGCTGCATCTCCTCGGCAATGAGATCCCTCAGCTCGTCGGCGGCCTGCTCACCGGTCTTCAGGCCTTTCTCGTTCACCCGGTCGCGCAGCTTGTCCACCAGTTTGATGGCCACTTCGCCGCCCACGTCGGCCAGGATAAGCTGTTCTTCCAGGCTGTCGTAGAGGTCATCGTCGATCTTGCTGCCGGTCAGTGTATTGAGGATGTTGCCCCAGAAGCCCGTGCGGGTCTTCTCCAGGCCATCTTTCATTTTATCTTTTTCTTTTTTGCCAAATCCAAAGAGTCCCATGGTCGGCCTCCCTTATCGTATGCGTTTTGTGCTTTTTTCCGCCTTATCCTCCGTACAACCTCTCAGTCGAGCTTCGCTCGCCAGCCGCTCCCCTTTCGGCACTTTCGTGCCACCTCCCCCGGCCGGGGGAGTCTTTCCTGGCAGGGGAGCCTTTGGCAAAGAGATGGAGTTGAATCGACTGCCAAGGCCTCCCCTCATCAGGGGAGGTGGCACGCCGCAGGCGTGACGGAGAGGTTTTCCCTATTATAACTAAGAAACGAGTGTCGCGTCAACATGCTCCAGGTCCAGTTTGAGCAGTTTGGAGACACCGTCCTCCTGCATGGTGACACCATACAGCACGTTGGCGGCCTCCATGGTGCCCCGGCGGTGCGTGATGACGATGAACTGCGTCTTATCGCTCACCCGGCGCAGGTACTGGGCAAACCGGCCCACGTTGGCGTCATCCAGCGCGGCCTCGATCTCGTCCAGAATGCAGAACGGAGCCGGGTTGACGGCCAGAATCGCAAAGTAGATGCTGATGGCCACCAGCGCCTGCTCGCCGCCTGAGAGAGCTTCCAGGTTCTTGATGACCTTGCCCGGCGGTGCCACCCGGATGCCAATGCCGCTGGAGAGGACATCGCTCTCGTCTTCCAGGATCAGGCTGGCCTCACCGCCGCCGAACAGCTCGGTAAAGACACGGCCAAAGTTTTCGTTGATGGCACGGAAACTGTCCGAGAAGATTTCCCGCATCTGCCCGCAGAGGTTCGATATCATCCGGGTCAGCTCGTTTTTGCTGCCCTCCACATCGGCCACCTGGGCGCTCAGGGCGTCGTACCGGGTCTTCACTTCCTGATACTCTTCAATGGCGCTGACGTTGACATTGCCCAGCGCGCGTATTTTGCCGCGCAGGTCGGACACCTGGGCCCGCAGCGCCGTGACGCTTTCAAACTCCACACAGAGCTCTTCGGCCTGGCTCACGGTCAGCTGGTATTCATCCCAGAGCTTGGCGGCGGTCTGGTCGTATTCTGCCTCAGCGGCAGCTTTCCGCTCGGCCAGGCGGGCCATCTCCCGGCTCATCTCTTCGCGGCTGTCGGCCGCGGCGCGGCCCCTTGCCAGTGCCTCGGTCTCGGCCTGCTGGCGGCCCAGCCGCTGCTCGGTCGCCTGGCGGATGGCCGCCTCTTTCTCCGCGATCTTTCCCGTGCTGTCGGTCTTGGCTTTGCGGATGGCCTCGATCTCGGCCCGGCAGGCATCGCTGCGCCGGGCCAGCGCGTTCCTGTTTTCTTCCAGAAGGGCACGGCGGCTGGCGGTATCCGCCGCCCGCTGTTCCAGCGCGGCGATCTGCGCCTGCGCCAGCTCGGCATCTTTCTGGCGGCTGACCTGTTCCAGCCGCTTGGCACTCTGCTGCTCGGCCAGCACCCGCTGCCGGGTCAGGAAGGCGTCGTCCCCCTCGGCCAGCCGGTTCAGCTCCTCGGAACGTGCTTTGATTCTTTCCGTCAGCGCTTCCTTGTCCGCCTGGGCCTGGGCGGCTTTTTCCCCGCTGGCATCCAGCTGGGCATTCAGTTGGTCGATCTCTGCCTGTCGGGCCGTCCGGGCCGTTTCGGCCTGCTCCACGGCTGCTTCCAGCCGTTTGCGTTCCGCTTCGGCCCGGACGCGGTCGTTGGCGGCGGTGATCTGCTCACTGGCCGTAGCGGTCAGCTCTGCGGAAATCGCGTCCGTCTGGCTTTTGAGCTGGTCCGTCTTCTCCTGCGCGGCCAGACAGTCTTTCTGGAGCTTTGCAGCCTTGAGCCGCAGCTCCTCCATCTCCTGCTTGCGGGTGAACAACCCCGCTGACCGCTGGACGCTGCCGCCTGTAAAACTGCCGCCCGCGTTGATGACCTGCCCGTCCAGCGTGACCACTTTGTTGTGGTAGCCGTTGTCCCGGGCCACCCGGGAGGCCTCGTTGATGTCGTCCACCACGATGATGCGGCCCAGCAGGTTAGAGACGATATTGGCGTATCGTTTCTCTGCTTTGACAAGAGCCGACGCCAGCTTTGCCGAGCCGGACAGCCGCCCCCGGAACACACCGGGCTGGACGGTATCCAGCGGCAGGAACGTGGCGCGGCCCGCGTTCTCGCTCCGCAGCAGAGCAATGCCCGCCTTGGCGGCGGCTTCGTTCTCCACCACGATGTTCTGCAGCGCCCCGCCGAGGGCCGTCTCAATGGCCACCTCCCGCCCGGGCTCCACTTCCAGAATGGCGGACACCGGCCCGATAACGCCCCGCAGCCGGCGGGCAGAGGCGGCCCGCATAACAGTCTTGACGGAGTTCTGGTAGCCGTCCATGTTCTTTTCCAGCTCCCGCAGCACGGAGAGCCGCTGGCGGGCCGCGTCCAGCTCCCGGCCCAGCCGCTGTTCGGCGGTGTCAGCCTCGTCCAGAGCGGCCCGGCGGTTCTTGAGCTTGAGCTCCAGCCCCGCCCGGATGTTTGCCAGCTGCTTTTCGTTTTGTTCCAGCATGGTCTGGTACTGGATGGTATCGGCCAGATCCTGCTTTGCGTCGTCCCGCTGGACCGCCAGCGTCTCCGCTGCCTGTTCCAGGTCGGGCAGGCGCTGCCGGGCCGTCTCGGAGGCGGCTTCAGCGGCAGCCTTTGCCACCTGCGCCTCGGTGCGCTTGGCGGTCAGCTCCGCCACCTCGGCGCGCAGCGTGTCCCGCCGGGCCCCGCTGGCGTTGTTTTCGCTGGTCAGGCTGGCCAGCTCCTCGTTCAGGGCGGCCAGCTCCGCGGCCAGCTTCTGCCCGGCTGCCTCCATGGATTTTGCCACGGCGCGGTGCCGTTCCAGCGCCGCGGCGGCTTCGGAGCGGTCCTGCTCCCCTGCCGCGATCTCCCGCTGCAGGTCGGCGGCGCTCTCCTCGTTGCGGGCAATGTCGTTTTCCAGCACGGCGATCCGGCTCTCGCTGCCGCTGATCTGCTCCGTGATGCTGCGGATATCCCCATTCAGGCGCTCGACCGTGATGGTCAGTTGCTGTGCCTGCATCCGGATCTCCTCAGCCTCGGCTTCCGCAGCCTTGGTCTCCCGGTCAAACCGCTCGTAATCCGCCTGTGCGGTCTCATAGTCCCGCACCTGCTGGCGGACCGCTTCCCGGGCCCGGTGGACGCCGTCCGTCCAGAGGGTGACTTCCAGCGTCTTGCGCCGGGCACTCAGCTCCAGAAATTTCCGGGCTTTCTCGCTTTCTTTTTCCAGCGGGCCCACTCGGCTTTCCAGCTCGCCCAGGATGTCCCGCAGGCGTTCCAGATTGTCCGCTGCCGCCGCCAGCCGCCGCTCCGCCTCATTTTTGCGGTAGCGGTATTTGGCAATGCCGCAGGCTTCCTCAAAAATTTCCCGGCGCTCACCGCTCTTCGCGGCCACGATCTCTGCAACACGGCCCTGCCCGATGACGGAATAGCCGTCCCGGCCGATGCCGGTGTCCAGCAGCAACTCGTAGACATCCCGCAGACGGCAGACCTGCCCGTTGATGCTGTATTCACTTTCGCCAGAGCGATAATACTTGCGGCCGATGGTCACTTCGTCCGCATCCAGATCCAATGTGTGGGCGCTGTTGTCCAGCGTCAGGCGCACCTGAGCAAACCCCATGGCCCCCCGGCGGCGGGTGCCGCCGAAGATGACATCCTCCATCTTGCCTGCCGCCCGCAGCTGGCGGGTGCTGGTCTCGCCCAGCACCCAGCGCACCGCGTCCGAAAGGTTGGATTTGCCCGAGCCATTGGGGCCTACCACACCGGTAACGCCCTCGTCAAACCGGATCTTGACCTTATCGGGGAAGCTTTTAAAGCCCTGGATCTCCAGCTCTTTGAATACCATTTACTGTTCCTTTATCACACCCAGCAGCTTGAGCGCCTCGCGGGCGGCGTGCTGCTCCGCGACTTTCTTGCTGCGGCCCTCGCCGCGGGCGACTTTGTCCGAGTTGAAGCGGACGGCCACCACAAAGTGCTTGTCGTGGTCGGGGCCGGATTCCTGCTCCACCACATAGCTCAGCCGCTCCTCGGGGTTCTGCTGCACGATCTCCTGCAGGCGGGTCTTGTAGTCCGCCTCGGCGTGCTTGCCCTCGGTGATAAAGGGCAGGATGAAATTGCGGGCCACCTCCATGCCGCCATCCAGATACAAAGCGGCAATGACGGCCTCAAAGGCATCGGACACCACGCTGGGGCGGGTGCGGCCGCCGCAGCGCTCCTCGCCGCGGCCCAGGCGCAGGTACTCGCCCAGGTTGATCTCCTGCGCGAACTGGAACAGCGCCCCCTCGCTGACGAGGCTGGACCGGATGCGGGTCAGATCGCCCTCGGGGCGGTCGGCGTAGGCATGGAACAGATAATCCGCCGAGACGATCTGCAGCACGCTGTCGCCCAGAAACTCCAGCCGCTCGTTGTGCTTGACAGGCACCCGGCTCTCGTTGGCATAGCTGGTGTGGGTAAGGGCCGTTTCCAGCAGCTCCGGATTCTTGAATTGATAGCCGATGATGGTTTCCAATTGATGACTCATAGATTTTATTACTCCCTTATGTCGTTCCGTTTTTCGGCAAACACATGGCGATCCTATAAAACAAAATCTTTTTGCCAAGGGCTCCCCGATCCGGGGAGCTGGCCGCCGTCAGACAGACTGAGAGGGTTTCAACTCATCGAGTGCTGCCTGCATGGTGCCGCACAGGTCGTTCTCCACACAGATCTTTGCCTGACGGATGGCGTTCTTGATGCCCTTGGCCTTGGAGGAACCGTGGGCCTTGATGACGGGCTGCTTGGCCCCCAGGAACGGGGCACCGCCGTACTCCTCGCTGTCCATCTGGTGCTTGAGGTCGCTCACGCCGCCCTTGAGCAGCAGGTAAGCCAGCTTGCCGCCCAGGTTTGCCAGGAACATCTGCTTGAGCATCCCCAGCAGCATCTTGGCCACGCCCTCGGTCAGCTTGAGGATGACATTGCCCGTAAAGCCATCACAGACCACCACGTCCACTTCCCCGTTGGGCACGTCCCGGGGCTCGATGTTGCCCACAAAATTCACGCCCGGGGTCACTTTCAGCAGCTGATGCGCTTCTTTCAGCATCGGGGTTCCCTTGCTCTCCTCGGCGCCGTTGTTGGCCAGCGCCACCGTGGGGTTCTGGCGGCCCTCCACCTTGTTGACATAGCAGCTGCCCATCACGGCAAAGGCGGCCAGCATCTCGGGGCGGCACTCCACATTGGCACCGCAGTCCAGCAGCAGGTAGGCCTGCTTTTTGGCGGGCACCATGGTAGCCAGTGCCGGGCGCTTGACGCCCCGCAGGGTGCGCACGATGAGGCTGGCGCCCACATGCAGGGCACCCGTGCTGCCGGCGGAGACGAACGCGTCGCCCTCGCCGTTTTTCAGCATGTTGAGACCCACCACAATGGAGGAATCTTTCTTGGAGCGGATGGCCCTGGCAGGTTCATCACACATCTCAATGGTCTCGGTGCAGTTGTGCAGGGTGATGCCGTCCAGCGGAATGTTGTGCTCGGCAGCGGTCTTGCGGACCAGTGCCTCATCGCCCACGCCGATGACCTCCACGCCGTACTCCTTGACCGCGGCGGCCGTACCCTCCAGCACCGCCAGCGGGGCGTTGTCGCCGCCCATCATATCCACAATGATCTTCATAGGTACTCCTTTCTGATTGTTCGTATCCTCGCCCTCTCCGTCATTGCTTCGCAATGCCACCTCTCCCAAAGTGAGAGGCCTTGGCAGTCCCCGCAATGTTTCCGGTTTTGCCAAGGGCTCCCCCTTTGGGAAAGATTTCCCCCGGTCGGGGGAAAATGGCAAAGCCAAAAAGGGGAACAGCTGGACGCCAATAGGCGGCCTGAGAGGGCTAGCTCGTTTCCCTTTTACAATGCATTCTCGTCCAGCCACTGCTGGAAGCTGGCCACAGCCCGCTGGGCGGCGGCCATGTACCGCAGGCGCTTGTCCCGCGGGCGGCTCTCCTCCGGCAGCGGGGGCAGGATGCCCATATTGGCTCCCATGGGCTGGAAGTGCTTGTTCTCGGTGGTCAGGTACTGGATCAGCGCCCCGCACATGGTATCCACCGGGGGCGGGGGCAGCACTTTGCCCTCCAGCCGGGCGTAGAGATTGCGGGCCGCCAGCAGGCCGCTGGCCGCGCTCTCCATATAGCCCTCAAAGCCGGTGATCTGCCCGGCAAAGAAGACGTTGGGGTGCTCTTTCAGGCAGAGACTCCCTTCCAGCACCCGGGGCGCATCCAGGAACGTGTTGCGGTGCATGACACCGTACCGCACGAATTCCGCGTGTTCCAGGCCCGGGATCATGCGGAACACCCGCTTCTGCTCGCCCCACTTGAGGTTGGTCTGGAAGCCCACGATATTGTAGAGCGTCCGGTCCTTGTTCTCGGCCCGGAGCTGGACATTGGCCCAGGGGCGGTGGCCCGTGCGGGGGTCGGTCAGACCCACCGGGCGCAGGGGGCCGAACCGCATGGTATCGGCTCCCCGGGCGGCCATGATCTCAATGGGCATACAGCCCTCGTAGACCGTGACCGTATCGGCCTTTTTTCCGTGGGCGTCCGGGTCCGGCTGGGCAGACTGCTCCGCCCCGGTATCAAAATCGTGGAGCGGTGCCCGCTCGGCCGAGGCAAGAGCCGCATGAAACGCCTCATACTCCGCCTTGTTGAACGGACAGTTGAGGTAATCGGCCTCGCCCCGGTCATAGCGGGAAGCGGCAAACACTTTTTCGTGATCGAGACTTTCCGCCGTCACGATGGGGGCCACGGCGTCGTAAAAATGCAGCCGCTCGTCGCCCGTCAGCTTGCCGATCTCGTCGGCCAGGGCACCGTCCGTCAGGGGGCCGGTAGCCACCAGGATGGGCGCACTCTCGTCGATCCGCTCCACCCGCTCCCGGTGGACGTTGATGTTGGGGCAGGCTTCCACCAGCCTCGTCACCTCGGCGCTGAACGCGTCACGGTCCACAGCCAGCGCGCCTCCGGCGGCCACACGGGCCGCCTCGGCGGCATTGAGGAGCTGGCTGCCCATCCGGCGCATCTCCTCCTTGAGCAGACCGGAAGCGGAATCCAGCCGCTCGGCCTTGAGGCTGTTGGAGCAGATGAGCTCGGCAAATCCCTCGCTCTTGTGGGCCGGGGAAAAGTGGGTGGGTTTCTGCTCATAGAGCTCCACCTGCACGCCCTTGCCCGCCAGCCAGAGCGCCGCCTCGCAGCCCGCAAGGCCGGCACCCAATACAGTAACTTTGTAATTTTGCATTTCATATCCCTTTCATCTTACTTCAAAACCCCAGGCAGTCCGTAGAAACATTCCCGCACTGCCAAGGGCTCCCCTGCCAGGAAAGACTCCCCCGGCCGGGGGAGGTGGCACGAAAGTGCCGAAAGGGGAGCGGCTGTCTGCGAAGCAGACTGAGAGGTTTAATCTTTCTTCGGCACCGGCATCTCAAAGCCGCAGCCCTCTTTTGCACAGTAGAGCTTGGAGCCCTTGCGGAAGAGGGTGGAGCCGCATTTCTCGCACTTGGTGGCCACGGGCATGTCCCAGGTCATAAAATCGCAGTCGGGGTAGCGCTCACAGCCGTAGTAAATGCGGCCCTTGGCGCTCTTACGCTCCAGCATCCGGCCCTTGCCGCACTTGGGGCAGATGCCGCCGGTATCCTTGACCAGCCGCTTGGTGCCCCGGCACTCCGGGAAGCCCGAGCAGGCCAGGAACTTGCCATACTTGCCCACCTTGATGACCATGGGGCGGCCGCACAGGTCGCACACCTCGCTGGAGGGCTCGTCCGGCACCTTGACCTTTTTGCCCTCCATGTTCTTCTCCGCCTGCTCCAGGCTGGCTGCAAACCCCTGATAGAAGTCGTCCACGGTCTTGTGCCAGTCGGCCTTGCCGCTTTCCACCTGATCCAGGTTCTTCTCCATCTCAGCCGAGAAGTCCACATCCACGATGTGAGGGAACTGCTCCAGCATCAGGCCGTCCACGGCCCGGCCCAGCAGGGTGGGCTTGAGCTTTTTCTGCTCCCGCTCCACATAGCCGCGGTCAATGATGGTGGTGATGATGGGGGCATAGGTGGAGGGGCGGCCGATGCCGTTCTCTTCCAGCGCCTTAATGAGGGTGGCTTCGGTGTAGCGGGCAGGGGGCTGGGTGAACTTCTGCTCGCTCTTCAGCTCCTTGAGCTTGAGCACCTGGCCCTGCTCCAGCGGGGGCAGGCTGGTCTCTTTCTTTTCTTTCTCGTCGGTGGCTTCCTCGTACAGGACGGTAAAGCCGTCGAACGTGACCGTGTAGCCGCTGGCCTTGAAGCGGTAATCCCCCGCATAAACGGTCACGGACACGGTATCCTGCTGGCAATCGGCCATCTGGCTGGCCATAAAGCGGCTCCAGATCATCCGGTAGAGCTTGGCGGTATCGCCGCTGATGCTCTTGTCCACCTCGTCCGGCGTCAGGGACGGCACCGAGGGGCGGATGGCCTCATGGGCGTCCTGCGCCGCGGTCGCGCTCTTGGTCTTCCAGGCGCGCTTGTAGGGACAGATATAATTTTCGCCGTAGGCCCCTGCGATATACTCTTTTGCGGCGGCAACGGCTTCATCGGAGATACGGAGGCTGTCGGTACGCATATAGGTGATCAGACCCATGGTGCCATGCCCGGCAATGTCCACGCCCTCGTACAAGGTCTGGGCGGCCCGCATGGTGCGGGTGGCCGTAAAGCCCAGGCGGCGGGAAGCCTCCTGCTGCAGGGTACTGGTGATGAACGCCGGGGTGGGCTGCTTGGAGCGCTTGCCCTTTTTCAGTTCGCCCACGGTGTACTCGGCCCCCTGCAGGCCCTGCTCAATGGCGCGGGCCTCTTCCTCATTGCGGGGCAGGAGCTTTTTGCCCTTGGCGTCCGAGGAGAGGCGGGCCGTAAAGGTCTTGCGGCCCACGCCGAAGCTGGCGTCAATGTTCCAGTACTCCTCCGGCTTGAAATTCTCGATCTCTTTTTCCCGGTCGTCGATGATCCGGACGGCCACGCTCTGCACACGGCCTGCCGACAGGCCCCGGCGGACTTTCCGCCAGAGGAACGGGCTGAGCTTATAGCCCACCAGACGGTCCAGCACGCGGCGGGCCTGCTGGGCGTTGAAGAGGTCTTCGTCAATGGCGCGGGGGTGGGCCATGCCCTCCTGCACGCCTTTCTTCGTGATCTCGTCAAAGGTCACGCGGTTGTTGCCGTGGGGGTCCAGGCCCAGGATATTGGCCAGGTGCCAGCTGATGGCTTCGCCCTCACGGTCCGGGTCGGTCGCGAGGATGACGCCGTCCGAGTGCTTGGCCTTGCTCTTGAGCTCCTTGATGAGCTTTTCCTTGCCCTTGATGCTGATGTACTGGGGCGCGTAATCGTGCTCCACATCAATGCCAAGCTGCGAGGCGGGCAGATCCCGGATATGGCCCATGCTGGCCGTTACTTCGTAATCCTTGCCCAGATATTTGCCAATGGTCTTCGCCTTTGCGGGCGACTCCACGATCACCAGTTTCGACATACGTTTTCTCCCTTTTATATAGAAATGCGCTTTTCAGCGCAGAATATACCGTTTTCCCGGCAGGCAGAGCACCCGGCCGGAGAGTTCCAGCTTCATCAGGGTGCCCAGCAGCAGAGCCGTGGGCAGGCCGCTCTGGCTCCCCAGTTCCTCCACGCCCCGGGCCTGCGGGCCGATGCAGGCCAGCACCCGGCGCTCATTTTCACTCAGCGGGGCGGCTGCAGTGCGCTCCTCTGCCCCCGCCGCGGCCGGGCGGAGGCCCAGCACGCCAAATAAGTCTTCCGCCTTGCAGACCGCCTTGGCGCGGCCCTCCCGCAGCAGGGCATTTGTCCCCTGCGAGTTGGGCGAGAAGATGCTGCCCGGCACCGCATACACCGGTTTTCCATACCGCTCGGCATGGTTCACCGTGGACATGGTGCCGCTTTTTTCCTGCGCCTCCACCACCACCAGCGCGGAGGACAGCGCCGCGATGAGGCGGTTGCGCTGCAAAAAGCCGTTCCGCCCCACGGGCTCGCTCTCGGGCGGGTACTCACTGATGACACAGCCTTTCCGCTCGATCTGCCGCCGCAGCTCCCGGTTGGAGGCCGGGTAGGTGCGGTCGATGGGGACGCCCAGCACCCCGATGGTGGGGCAGTGCTCCCGGACAGCGGCGCGGTGGCCCGCGCTGTCCAACCCGTCCGCCAGCCCGCTGACGATGACGGCCCCGGCTTTTGCCAGGGCTCCGCCCAGGTCCGCTGCCGCCTGCTGGCCGTACTCGGTGGGCTTGCGGCTCCCCACCATCCCGATGGTGGCAGGCTCGTTGAGCCAGCGCGGGTCGCCAGTACAGTAGAGAACCAGCGGCATGTCCGGGATACGGGAAAACGCCAGTGGATAGTCCGGGTCATCATAGGGTAGGATGCGGATGCCCCGGGCCGCGCACCGCCGCGCAAAGGCACGGTAGTGCTCCGGGGTGTTCCCGGGCAGGCTGGCCCGCTGGGCGGCGGGGATGCCCGCCGCTGCCCGGAACGCGTCACTTTCCCGGGCTTCCCAGGCTTCCTGGGCCCCGCCAAAAGCGTCCAGCACCTGCCCCGCGTGGCCGCTGCCCGCACCCAGGGTATGGGCCAGCCAGAGCCAGCAGAGCAGCGGCTCCGGCGCGGGCTCGGGCGGGAAGAGACTCATCTGCCCGAGGCCCGGGCCGTTCACAGGCTTTCCTCCCGGAAATGCCACAGAAGGATGCTGCCCGCAATGCCCGCGTTCAGGCTCTCCACCCGGTCGGTCATGGGGATGCGCACCGTGCCATTGCAGGCGCGGATGGTCTCCTCCGTCAGGCCCTGGCCCTCGCTGCCGATGACGACGCAGACGCCGCCCGGGTAGCGGGGCTCGGCCGCGCTCAGGGGCTGGGACTTATAAAGTGCCGCCGCCAGGCAGGTGATGCCCTTTGCCCGCAGGGCGGCAATGGCCTCCGGCATCTTCCCGGCCTCGATGACCGGGATGCGGACAGCCGCGCCCATGGAGGCCCGGAGGGTCTTGGGGGCCCAGACGCTGGCGCAGCCGTCACTCAGCAGCACGCCGTCAAAGCCAAACGCCGCCGCCGAGCGCAGCAGGGTGCCCACATTGCCGGGGTCCTGCACCCGCTCCAGCGCCAGATACCGCCCGCCCGTTCTGGCTTCTTCCAGCGTATGCTCCGGCGTGCGGAACACGCCGAACACGCCCTGATGGGTGCCCACGTCAGCCAGTTTATCGGCCACATGGTCCTCCACCAGATAGTGCTCCCCAGGCAGAGTTTCCAGCTCGGGGCATTTTTCAGCCGCCGTTTCGGTGTAAAACAGGGTTTCCAGCTCCGCGCCACGGGCCAGCTCCGGGCAGAGCTTGCGGCCCTCGGCCAGAAAGCGGCCCTCGCTGCGGCGGAACGCCGCACTCTGCGCAAGGCGGCAGGCGTATTTGATCTTTGCGTTTTCCCGGCTGGTGATTTTTTCAGTCATGCTGCCCTCCAGAACATACAAAAAGGACGCCCGCGTAATAATACGCGCGGGCGTCACAAAAGGTCTTGATTAGGCGTTCTTCACGGTCTCGACCAGAGCTGCAAAGCTCTTGGGATCGTTGATGGCCATTTCGCTCAGCATCTTGCGGTTCAGCTCGATGCCTGCCTTCTTCAGGCCAGCCATAAAGGTGGAGTAGTTCATGCCCAGAGGACGGACAGCATTGTTGATGCGGCAGATCCACAGGTTGCGGAACTGACGCTTCTTCATGCGGCGGCCAGCCAGAGCGTAGTTGCCGCTCTTCATGACCTGCTGCTTGGCCATCTTAAAGTGCTTGCTCTTGCAGCCGTAGAAGCCCTTAGCCAGCTTCAGCATCTTCTTGCGACGTTTGTGGGTCATGGTTGCGCCTTTGATACGTGCCATTTTTTATATCTCCTTTAGTCTCGTAAATGTCTGTGTGCTTGCGGCTCGCTTCTTAGGCGTAGGGCAGCATGCTCTTGATGGTAGCAGCGTTGGTCTTATCAACGTAGCTGGGCTGACGGTAACCACGGGTCAGCTTGGTGGTCTTCTTGGTCAGGATGTGGCT
>ENA-UESP01000027-UESP01000027.1-human-gut-metagenome-genome-assembly--contig:-NODE-27-length-103655-cov-22.302777_pt1 | contig 103655 bp, 98 predicted proteins | sample MGYA00243003_ERZ508004 | MGnify/ENA primary metagenome ERZ508004 (study PRJEB26167, sample SAMN06115443) | human gut metagenome | host: Homo sapiens | place: China:Henan | collected 2015-07-29...
GATAGGTTGATTCTCTACGTCAAAGGTAGAAAGCGAAAATGGCTTTCTGAGCTCTTTGATCCTAACAAAATTATTGTACAATCCGGCTAATGGAAAATCTGGGTTTATTTTTGGCGTGAAAATAGTGTCAAAACAATTGCTCTACTATCATCAAAGAAAGAATAAACGCCCTTGTACTATTTGATTCCTATTGTTTTCCATTAAAGCGAAAAACTATTTTTCATCAACATAGAAAAGCGCGTTTAGTTGTAGAAAATCAGTGGGGATGTCTTTGGCGTTTTTAAATCCTGTGATCAATAACAGTCCGCCTTCTTTACAGTACTTTTGCAGGTAAGGATCATTAGGATCGATGCCATCGTCCAAAACAAGAATCTTGATGCCGAGTTCTTCAATAATTTCCTTATCGTAACCATCAAAAGCCACATAGGGGAATCCTGCGGCGCGGGCTGCAATGTAACGGTAAGGTGTAGTTGTTTCAATAATCATTTGCTCAGGGCGAGGACATTCCTGAAGCATTTTTGAATAGTCTTCTCCCTTGTCAATATCAATCATCACATGAGGATATTTATCCAAAATTTCATCAATATCGGCTAGTAAAAGCGGGGTGTAGCGATTGAGAATTTTACGCTCACGAATTTGAGAAACCATTGGGGGAATTAACCATTGGTATGGATGACCGGTATTGTCGTTAAAGTCATCAATGTAGTGTGCACCAAAATAGTGACCGTCCAAAGAAAGTCTTAAATCAAATTCAATGAAACGATAGCCATCGTCAATGGCCTGAATAAAAGCTTCAGATGAGTTGGTATACCGAATGCCATCAATAGCGCCTCCGGCATGCGCGATGTATCTATTTTCACCGATATTCAAAATAGGCGCTGGTTTAAGATCAAGTAGACCTAAATGATAGGCAAGACCGTAGTGCCATTTGTAAGAGTGTGCGGTTGCCCAGAGCAAAATAATGGCAAAAATGACACCAACAAGAACAAAGGGGCGGATGACGAATCGCTTCATATCGGTTAAGGGAATGTTGCTTTAGAAAAATTGTACAGGGGAGGCTAAATTTTTCAGTAAAGCGACAACACTCCAAGCTGTTGAGGTACTGGATTTGGGGTTGGCGGGATCGGGCTTGCCCGCCACCGTTAATTCTGCTCGCATGAGATTGTTTTTGAGACGGATACGGTGAATGTTTTCAGTACTGTCCGGGTCGCTTGTAATTTGAACCGTGGCATCATAAAGGGTTTCGGAAGCCAAAGCGGCTGCAACCGCGACATTGACATTTTTAGGAAAGCCATTGATAGCGTCAGGTACGGACCCGGTAAAAATAACATCTTTTTTGTCTGAGGGAAGAGTTTCACCGTTTAGATAGGGAGCGCCTTCCAAGCTTTTCGGTGCTTTTGTGTTACCGATCACTACTTCCGCATTGCCCATTAAAGCAAACGTTTGCATTAAGTCCAAAGCACCGATTGCTCCATTGGGCAGATAGACCTTGCGGTGGCTGTCTTTTGCTGCTGCTTCAAGGTGTTTCCTAAAAGCATCATCTGCCAATGCTCCAATTGAAGCAATCACAAGATCGGAGCCATGTTCAAGAACACGTTGGGCGTATTCTTTCACGGCTTCCCTGCCGGCAAATTCAACAACAATGTCAGGAAAGCTTGAGAGGAGATCATCAAGCGTAGTACAGGCATCAGCATCCAAAGACTCAGCTAATTCGTTGGCATGCTCTTCATGACGGGCCATTACGGCGACAATGCGATAGTCGTCAGAAAGCAGTCTTTGCGTTTCTCTGCAGAAAATATGAGCCAGCGCCCCAGCGCCGATTACTGCCACTGTTTTCATATGAGAGGACTCCTTAAGAAGAATTAACCGAAATCGTGTTTGAGTTTAATTTTTTTGAGCCAATAACTGTAATAAGACGGTAAAAAAGTCTGGACATCAGTGCCGTAGGCATCGGCCAATACCTGGGCAATTTCAGGAGCGTTCCTGAAGTAATCCTGTGTTTGGGGCATGTCATCGACTGTGAGAATAAAAGATGATAACAGTCGTCCCAAATCTCGGATGATCCATTTTTGAGGTGTTTGACCGGAAAACACCATGGCGGAATCCAGGTCCCAAAAGCCCATGGAGTCACCTTGGACATAAAAATTGGCCAGTTTTATATCACCGTGGGTGATACCGGCATCGTGAAGGCGTCTTAATAAGCGGCCGGCATTTTGCAACAACTCATAGCTATTCGGTTGACTCCGTAAAACTTTATCAGCGGTATAGGCATCCTTAAGAGCTTCGGTAATAATGTAAGAGTCCGAAATAAGTTGTAGTGTTCGTCTCTCTCCCACAGCTAGAACTTTAGGAGTTCCAAGTCCGGCCTCTTCAAGTTTTTTTGCGACTACCGCAGTCCAAAAACTGCGGGAGGGTTGTAAAAAATAACGGAAGCGGAGTCCAAAAGCTTTTTGGTGAAAACGAACATGTTTGCCGAACACAATCGTTTCACCAGCCTTAAATAGACTGGCGGTTGATTTCTTAGAGTGCTTTTGGACATTTCCTTCTTCAATTAAGCTATCAAGCTTGGGGGCTACCTCTAGTAATGCGGCTTGCTCATCAGAAGGCAAGACATGGTACTCAAGATTGCTAATCCTGAGAGACTTCGTTCCGTAAGAAGGCTCAAGAAGCGAGGTTAGTTCTGAACTCCAACGTGTATACATAGCTCTTCCATAAACAGATATCAACTTCAATTATCTGCTTCTTTTAAATTTCAATCCAATAAGGAGTGTGATCACTGGGTTTTGGCCATTTGCGGGGGGCTTTATCAATGTCCGCGGCTTTGACTTTGGACTTTAACGCATTAGAAACCAAAATATGGTCAATTCGCAATCCATGATTTTTCTGGAAACCCAGCATCCGATAATCCCACCATGTGTAGCGCTTTTCGGGTTGATCGAAAAGTCGGAAAGAATCAGAAAGCCCGAGAGACAGGAGGTTATTGAAAGCTTGACGTTCTTGAGGAGAAACCAAAATATTGCCTTCCCACCCTTTGGGATCCCAGACATCGCGGTCATCTGGAGCAATGTTAAAGTCGCCCAAAAGCGCCAACTGGGAGTATTCACTTAATTGATTTTTTAACCAATGATTAAGAGCGTCGAGCCAAGCGAGTTTATAGGCAAATTTGTCCGATCCCACTTCTGAGCCGTTGGGAAAATACCCGCAGACAATCCGAATGTTTCCCGATTCTGTTTTAAAAGTGGAGGCAATCAATCGCTTTTGCTCATCAGGAAACGTCGGAATATTTTTCTGGACGGACTCAGGCTCCCCAAATTTATCCTTGCGGTAGACAATCGCCACGCCGTTATATGTTTTCTGTCCGGACCAGACTGCGCCGAACCCGCTATTTTCAAGAGCCTCGATCGGGAAGAGATCATTGGTCATTTTGAGTTCCTGCAAACACAAGATGTCCGTTTTAGACTGGCCAAGCCAGTCCAAGACGTGAGGCAGTCTCATTTTGAGAGAATTGACGTTCCAGGTGGCAATTTTCATACGGCCTCCTTACTTGGCAATAGGTTTAATGCCACTGTGTCGGAGCAGGGCGTCAATTTTAGGAGCGCGTCCTCGGAAAGCAATAAACGAATCCATTGCAGGACGGGAACTGCCCACGGCCAGTACTTCATTTAACCATTTCTTGCCGGTTTCGGGATTTAAGACTCCGGTTTCTTCAAATAAGGAGAAAGCATCGCTGCTTAACACCTCAGCCCACTTGTAGCTGTAGTAGCCTGCGGCGTAACCGCCCGCGAAAATGTGGCTGAAAGAATTGGGGAAACGGTTGTAATCCGGCTGTTTAGTAACAGCGACTTCCTTACGAACTTCTGCCAAAAGGTCAAGAATGTTGTCTTTCTGGCTGTCAAATTCAGTGTGAAGCAGCATGTCGAAAAGCCCGAACTCAAGCTGGCGCACCATGGCCATGGCACTTTGGAAATTCTTAGCGGCAAGCATCTTGTCGTAAAGCGACCGAGGAAGCTTCTCACCGGTTTGCACGTGACTAGTCAGGCTTTCAAGCACGGTCCAATCCCAAGCGAAATTTTCCATAAATTGACTCGGACACTCCACCGCATCCCATTCCACGCCGTTAATGCCACTGGCTGACGGTTCTTCAATGCGGCTTAACATGTGGTGTAAGCCGTGACCGAATTCGTGGAAAAGTGTAAGCACATCATCGTGCGTGAGAAGCGCAGGTTTATCGCCGACAGGCTTAGCGAAGTTGCAGACAAGATAGGCAACGGGTGTTTGTAGTGCTCCATACAAGCGGTTTCTTGTTCGGTCGTTATCCATCCAAGCGCCGCCTCTCTTATTGGGGCGAGCATAGAGGTCGACATAAAACTGCGCAATCTTTTCACCCTGAGCGTTTTCAATTCGGAAGAATTGAACATCAGGGTGCCAGACCGGAGCGTTGTCTTTAACAATGCGGATGTTAAAGAGCGTTTGAACCAGCCCAAATAGACCGTTAAAGACAGCGGGAAGTGTGAAGTATTGCTTAACCTCTTGGTCAGAATAGGCATAACGAGCTTCACGAAGCTTTTCGCTTGCATGGGGAAGATCCCAACTTTGAGGATCGGCAATACCAAGGTTGTCTTTAGCAAAGGCCTTAACTTCAGCCATGTCCGCTTTGGCTTGAGGCAAGCTTTTTTGCGCGAGATCTCGTAAAAAGGCCACAACTTCTTCAGGCGTTTTCGCCATCTTGGTTGCTAAAGATACTTCACCGTAATTTCTGTAACCCAAAAGTCTGGCTTCCTGGGCACGTAAATCCACAATGCGGCGCATCACATCGTTATTGTTGAATTTGCCGTCGAAATCCAATTCAGAAGCCCGGATGACATAAGCGTGGTAAAGCGTTTCGCGCAATTTTCTATTTTGGGCATACTGCAAAACGGCTAAATAATGGGGGATTTGCAGTGTGATTCGGTAGCCTTCTTGATTGGCCGCTTGAGCCGTTTCTTTAAAGGCAGCAATGTCATCGGCAGGGATGCCGGCCAACTCTTTTTCATCGTCAACTAAAAGACCGTAAGCATTGGTGGCATCCAATAAGTTTTCGGAGAACTTTTGGCTTTCTTGAGCTAACGTTTCTTTAACTGTTTTAAGTTCAGCCTTTCTATCTTCTGGTAAGAAAGCACCGGCTAACTTAAAGTCAATTAATTCTTCATTAATGATGCGTTGGCGAACGGCAGAGAGATTTTTAAAACCGTCACTTTCTTTAATCGCTTTGTATTTTTGAGAAAGCGAACTTTGTGATAAGCCAATCCAAAATTGAGTGACAATCGGTAAAGCTTCGTTATAGGCTTTACGCAATTGCGGTTCATCACACACGCTCATTAAGTGGCTGACCGCGCCCCAGGCCCGTGATAAGGCTAGAGTCTTTTTTTCCAATGGGGTGATGACATCATCCCATGTGGCAGGGGTCAAATCCTGAGTAACGATGCTTAAAGTCTCTTGAGCGTCGGCAATCAAAGATTTCATTGCGGGGACGACGTGCTCAGGTTTGATAGCTGGAAAATCAATTAAATCGTTGATGGATAAAAGAGGGTTGTTGCTCATGATGTAAACCTATAAATAAAACAGGTCAATATTACAGTTCCTGATGTGATTTTGTTTTCATTTGAATGGAATTTGTGTTGATTTGTATAACAAACTGGGTAAACTTCGGTTCAGTTTCGTATTAGCTGTATTTTTAGAGATGGTTTTTTCCTCTACAACTTTTCTTTTTTTCTTTTTGCCAGTTTTTCTTCTTGCTGATTTAATCAGTAATAAGTCCTACTTTCGCAATGCGTTATTAATTTTTACGAGTCTGTTGTTTTATGTGTGGGGTGAAGCAACGGGTGTTTTTTTATTGGTCATACTGGCTTTTATTAATCTTCTTTTCGGAAGACGGATTGCAAATGTTTCTTCTGCAAAAATTAAGAAGATTTATCTTGTTGCGGGTATTTTTACTAATCTGACAGTTCTTTTTTATTTCAAATATTTATTTTGGGTTCTTAGTCAATTTTTAGTGTTATTTGACTTACTTGGTTTAGGTTGGGGCTCGGCATTTCCCAATCTAGACAGTCCACACTTACCTCTAGGGATTAGTTTTTTTGTATTTCATGGAATCAGCTATCTTATTGATCTATATAACAGGAAGGTTGGCGACTACAAAACAACGGATTTCTTAACGTATTTCTTTATGTTCCCTCATCTTGTCGCAGGTCCTATTGTTCGTTTTGAGTCAGTTAGACAGGATATTCAGAACAGAAAACGCGATTGGGATTTATTCACGTGGGGAGTCTTTCGATTTATTTTAGGAATCAATAAAAAAGTATTAATTGCAAATTCAGTAGCCCCAATTGCAGATATTTGTTTTTATTCTAACGGTCAGTTGACAATGGTCGATGCTTGGTTGGGAGCTCTTGCCTATACAGTTCAAATTTATTTCGATTTTTCCGGCTATTCCGATATGGCTATTGGTTTAGCTGCGATGATGGGTATTCGTTTTCAGGAAAACTTTCTTGCGCCTTACAGAAGCCAAAGCATTAAAGAATTCTGGAGACGTTGGCACGTTTCGCTTTCAACGTGGTTTAGGGACTACTTGTATTTTCCACTTGGGGGGAGTCGCTGTTCAAAGTTGTTAACCTATAGAAATTTGGTCATAGTGTTCGTTTTATGCGGACTTTGGCATGGAGCTCAGTGGACGTTTTTGATTTGGGGTTTTTTTCATGGCTGTCTTTTAATATTGGAAAGAACTTCGTTTGCAACTTTTTTAACTTCACTGCCTGTGTTAGCCCAAAGATGCTACTGCATGTTAATGGTTGTGTTCGGATGGGTATTTTTTAGAGCTAATGATTTGTCTCAGGCCACCAATTATTTTCAGTCTATGTTTGGGTTGAATGGATTTGAATACCAAAATTCTTTCGGAGTGTTGAACCTTGCTGTTTTATTAGTTGGATTGGCTATCTCGTTGTTCTCTAAACAGTTATTTAATAACAGTGAGACTGAGGTTAGATCGTGTAATGTTTACCTTTTTGGTATAAATGTTGCTTTGGTATTGTTGTCCATGGCTATCCTTTATACAGGAGCGAGGAATCCATTTATTTATTTTAATTTCTAAGACATCATGAAAAGAATTCTTGCTATTTTTACTGTCATTCTTTTTATAGTGCCGTTTTTGGGTAGCCTATTTATTTTTGGGGAACAAAGCGGAACATTTTTGGCTTCTGAGAATAGACAAGCAGTCTCAATGACAGGCATGGATCGTTTTACTTCACATGGATTAAAGCGTTTTTTTGGCAATAAAAATCAATATATAGATGATCGTTTGATGGGTAAGGAAGAGTTAGTGCCTGTATTAAACGAACTGTTGTTAGATCCCAAAAAGTTCACCCGATTTGATTTAAGCAAGGGACTAATCGGTAAGAATGAATGGATCTTTTTGGGCAATGATTATTCAAGAGTGATTGATAAACATTGCCAGGAAAACTTTCCCTTAGATAATTATGAATTCCAATCTTCAATTCATAAAATTGACTTGCTAAAAACCACAACAGAGGAACTGGGAGGCACCTACGTATTATTTATCGCTCCCGATAAACACAATATCTATTGTGATGAATTGCCACAATGGCTTGGAGCAACTTGTAAAAATTCAGAAATTTATACAAGAAAATTAATCAGCAAAATCGAAGATGAAACATCGGTGGATATCGTATATCCAGCGTTGGAGTTAAAGTCACAGATTTCAAAAGGTCAATTATTTTATAAGTCGGATACGCACTGGAATTTGTTGGGTGGGAAAGTTGGTTTTGTTGCTCTCATGAGAAACATGGAACGTCTCGGACTTATTCGAGATTTTCAAGAAATACCATTAATGGATTTAAAACAGATCCGGAATGAGAAGCTCGGAGATTTGGCACATATACTCGCTTTACCGAGTGGTTACAAGATCTCAAAAGATTTTGATTACCTTTTCCAACGTCCCGATCAGTTATTGGTTAGATGGAAAGAAGTGAATAAGAAAGAGGAACTGAAGCCTTTTACAGTTTCTTCAGGAAGTGCTCCCTCTAAGTTTTATGCTTACATGAAAAATGAATCGGCAATGTATAGAACAAAACTCTTGGTACTTTGTGATTCATTCAATAATGCCATGAGTCCGTATTTCAACCTATATTTTTCTGATGTTATGTACGTATCTAGACGTAGCTCAATGGATGAAAAGATCCGAGCGATTCAGAAATTTAAACCAACGATTGTGATTAATGAAATTGTTGAGAGAGATCTAGATAACTTTTAGGTTTATTTTACTTTTTAACAAAAAAATCATTAGTGGAATTTATTGAAAAATGAGCATTACAACCTCCCCCCAATCCTTTTCTCGTCCCAGGTATCGCCCTGATATAGATGGTATGAGAGCCTTGGCAATTTTGTCAGTTCTTATTTTTCACGCTTATCCAAACACTCTTCTAGGTGGTTTTGTAGGTGTTGATATTTTCTTCGTAATTTCAGGATATTTAATTTCAAACATTATTTTTCGTGGGTTGGCGTTAGGGTCATTTAGTTTTTTTGATTTTTATGCTAGGCGTGTTAGAAGAATTTTTCCTGCCGTAACCATCGTTTTATTAGGTAGCTTTCTACTTGGTTTTTTCTTTTTGAGACCAGAAGAATTTAAGGATTTAATTGCCGAGTCTCCCTATGCTGCTTTTTTTGTTGAAAATTGGCGATTGTATGTTACAACAGGGGGTTATTGGGAAGTTGCAACTGAACTTCAGCCTTTTATGCACTTTTGGTCCTTAGGTGTTGAGGAACAGTATTACATCTTTTACCCATTAATTTGCTTTTTGTTATGGAGAGTTAGTGCTAGAAAATTTTTAGCTAGTTTGGTTTTAATGTTTGTAATCTCTTGGGGGCTATGTCTTTACGATACCTCTTATGAGTCAGTTAGAGCCTTTTATTCTTTACACACGAGATTTTGGGAGTTACTTATTGGGGGAATTTTGGCCTATGTTGAGTTGATATGGCCGGACTATAAAAATTATTTATTGATGCCTACCAATGAAGGGGGCTCATACATAATCGACAATTTTTTGTCTTGTATTGGCTTTAGTCTTATCGTTTTTTCAATTTTTTTTATCGAGGAGGTGGACAGTTTCCCTGGTTGGAAAGCCTGTCTGCCAACCATTGGTGCAGTTCTGATTATTGCAGCAGGTTCAGAAGCTTTTCTTAATAAATATATTTTTGCCAATAAACTAGCTGTTTTCATAGGTTTAATAAGTTATCCACTATATTTGTGGCACTGGCCAATCATTTGTATTTTTAGAAATAATCTTGCAGGAGAAATTCCGAGCGGTTGGCTGATGTGCTTGTTGATTCTGTCTAGTTTTCTCCTAGCATACTTAACATACAATTTCGTCGAACGGCCCATGAGAAGTAAAAAAGCAACATGGAGTTTAGTGTTGGTACTTTTTGTTGTACTTCTTATCGTTTCACTGGGGTCAAAACAATTAATTCGACACAGCCAATCAATTGAAAAGGTTATTGATAACGGTATCCCCGACTCATTGCTTCAATTAAGAGAAGACTTAGATGAAAAGGAAAAGTCGGACGCTGTTTGTAAAGCTAAATTTGGAGAGGGTTTTGATGTTTGCCGTGCCACATCCCATAATCCATCAGTACTAATTTTGGGTGATTCCCACACTCATGTAATGTGGAAATATCTGAAAACGGTGAATGAGTTACCTGACTTTTATCTTCTAGGTAAAGATGCTTTTTTTACGTTTAAGGATGCCTATCTTATTAAAAGACAGGGCAAGAATAATGATTTAGCACGTCATTTTTGGAGTGTAATTGAAAATAGTCCAGAAATCGATAGTATCGTTTTACGTAGCTATTGGGGAAATTATCTGGCTCAATCACTTCATTCTGATCTTAACTCCGCCTGGAATTCTGAAGAGATTTTCCAATATCATTGGCGTGAAACTTTTAAGACATTGAAAGCCTTGAATAAAAAAGTTTTTGTGGTACTAGATAACCCTGTCTTACCGCCTACTTTGTTAAAGCGTTGCATTAGAACACAAAGGGTGAGCTTGTTGCCAGATAATGTGGAATGCAACGTAAACATCAATGAGATGAGATACACCTATAAATTTACACGGGAATTCTTAATTAAAGAAGCTGCCCATTGGGATAACGTTACTTTAATTGATCTGGAGAAAGAACTGTGTCAAAACGGAAAATGCCCAGTCTGGTTAAATGGTGAACTTTTATATGTTGATGATAACCATCTGTCGTTTTATGGCAACAAAAAAATATGGCCCTTAATTCAGAAGGCCGTTTGGGGTAAGTAAATAAAAAACCTCTAGTGGCACAGAGATTTTAAGTATTTGCCATATCTTGTTTTAATCAGCTCACTTGCTAACCGATCAAGCTCGTTTGAGGAAATCCATTGATTTTCAAATGCGATTTCCTCAGGGCTTCCGATTAAGATGCCTTGACGATTTTGAATTGTTGCAATGTAGCCTCCTGCATCCATTAAACTATCGTGTGTCCCGGTATCGAGCCAAGTGAAACCCCTGTGCATAATCTCAACCGTTAATTTTCCTTGTTTTAAGTAAGTTTCATTAACTGTTGTGATTTCAAGTTCTCCTCGGGCACTTGGTTTCACTTCCTTCGCAATATCGCAGACCGTGTTGTCATAAAAATAAAGGCCGGTCACAGCATATTGGGACTTGGGTTTTTGAGGTTTTTCTTCAATGGATATTGCTTTGAAATTCTTATCAAATTCAACAACACCATAGCGCTCAGGATCATTGACTTGATAGGCAAACACCGTTGCTCCGTCTTGTCGTTGATTGGCCCGAGATAGTAATTGATTTAAATACGCTCCGTGGAAAATATTGTCTCCAAGAATAAGAGCAGATGGATCATTTCCGATAAAGTCTTTCCCTAAAATAAAAGCTTGAGCAAGACCATCTGGACTGGGCTGAACGCAATATGAAATATTGATACCCCATTGGGAACCGTCTTTTAATAATTCTTCAAATCGGCCGATATCCCTCGGAGTGCTGATCACTAAAATATCTCGAATCTTGGCTTGCATTAAAGTGCTCAGCGGATAATAGATCATCGGTTTATCATAAATTGGCAACAACTGCTTACTGACCGTCAACGTAACCGGATAAAGTCTCGTTCCCGATCCACCGGCCAAAATAATGCCCTTACGACTCATTGTGTTACTCCTTTAAACTCCCGCTAGTTCTGTCAACACTCGTTTAGCATAAGTATCCCATGAATGAATACTTTGTTTTGGGAAAAGCCCCTTCAGTTTATTGTTATCTAAACGAGAGTTAAGCGGTCTTTTAGCAGGTGTCGGGTATTCTTCGCTAGGAATACCTTTAATATTTTGCACTGACAGAGTCAGTGGATAATTAAGTGCTCTAGCGTTAGAAATAATCCATTTGGCAAAATCGCACCAATTCGTTTCTCCATTGGGGACTAAATGATAGGTTCCCAATAGTGATTTTTCTCCACTTAAAACTCGCATGGCCAAAGCTGTGGAAACGTCAGCAATGAATTCAGCTGAGGTTGGCGTTCCAACCTGATCATTAACAACATTGAGTGATTCTTTTGTTTGACCTAATCTTAAAATGGTCTTTATGAAATTTTTCCCGTGAACCCCGTACACCCAACTTGTCCGAAAAATTAGAGAAGAGCAACCGGAATCCCGAATAACCTTTTCTCCTGCCAGTTTAGAGGCTCCGTAAACATTAACTGGAGATGGTATCGCATCTTCTGTTCGAGGAGTTAGCCCCGATCCATCAAATACGTAATCAGTACTGTAATGAATCAACAGAGCACCGACTTTTTTACAAGCACACGCCACAGGTTGGAGTGCTTGGGCATTAATTAAGTACGCTTCTTCGTTGTCCGTTTCAGCTTTGTCGACAGCCGTATAAGCAGCTGTATTGAAAACAGCATCGGGAGAGAAGTTTGATATAGCGATGGCTACTTTCTCTGGGCATGACAGATCTCCTCCCTCATCATGGCGTCCAAGGCAGAGAACCTCACCGTGAAGAGCGAGTGCTCTTTGCAATTCCCAACCTACTTGTCCGTTTTTTCCTAAGATGAGAAATCTTGCCATCGTATCTCTACCAGTTACCGTATTGTTTAGCTGTCCACTCGCGATATGCACCGCTTTGGACATTTTTGACCCAGTCTTGATGATCCAAGTACCACTGCACCGTTTTGTGAATGCCTGTCTCAAAACACTCTTTAGGTTTCCAACCCAACTGTGTTTGAAGTTTGGTTGACTCAATTGCATAACGTCTGTCATGCCCCGGGCGGTCTTTCACATAAGTGATCAAGTTTGCGTAAGAACCATCCCGATGCGGTCTCATTTCATCCAAAATAGCGCAAATGGTCTTAACGATCGTGATGTTGTTTCTTTCGTTATGGCCACCTACATTATAGGTTTCGCCTATCTTTCCATTTTCAAGTACACAGCGAATAGCGGAACAATGGTCGCCAACGTATAGCCAGTCTCTAATATTAAGACCATCTCCGTAGATCGGCAGCGGTTTACGAGCTAAGGCATTTGAAATAACTAAGGGGATTAACTTTTCCGGGAATTGGTATGGTCCGTAATTATTGGAACAATTGGTAGTTAAAACCGGAAAGCCGTAGGTATGAAACCAGGCGCGTACCGCATGATCACTGGAAGCTTTAGACGCAGAGTAGGGAGAATTTGGACGATAGGGAGTCTCTTCAGTAAAGGCCGGCTCGTCAAATGTAAGGCTTCCATAAACTTCGTCCGTACTAACATGTAAAAATCTGAAAGCTGAGCGCTCATTTTCAGAAAGCTCTTGATCGTAATAGGCCTTGGCACATTCTAAAAGGTTTAGCGTCCCCATCACATTCGTTTCAAAGAAAAGATCGGGGCCAAAGATTGAGCGATCCACGTGGCTTTCAGCTGCAAAGTGAACGATTGCACGAGGTTTATATTTCGTAAGCAATGACGAAACCAATTCCTTATCACAGATATTGCCTTTCACAAAGATATGACGGGGATCATCTGTTAAGGATTGAAGATTTTCGAGGTTGCCAGCGTAAGTCAAGGCATCTAAATTAACAACAGGTTCATTGCTTTCTTTGAGCCAATCTAATACAAAGTTAGAACCAATAAATCCAGCTCCACCGGTAACAAGAATCATCTTAGTGTCCCCAATTAATCGAAAAGAATAGCATCCTTAAAGAAAGGAGCGGCTGCATCTTTTTCAGAAAGGCAAGGATTAACATCTAATGGCCATTGGATATTGAGCTTCGGATCGTCCCAACGAATAGAACCTTCAGACTCTTTATGCCAGTACTCGTTGGTTTTGTAGAAAACTTCTGCATAATCCGTCAGGGCTACAAAACCATGGGCAAAGCCCTCGGGTATCCACAGTTGTTTTTTATTTTCTGCGCTTAGTTCAACTCCAACCCATTGACCAAATGTTGGAGAGGAGCGTCGAATGTCAACAGCGACGTCGAAAATGCTACCAACGACACAACGAACGAGTTTTGCTTGTGCATGGGGAGGAAGCTGAAAATGAAGTCCTCTCACCACTCCTTTTTTGCTTCTTGATTGATTGTCTTGAACAAAGATGATATCCGTTATTTGAGAGAAATCTCTTTTATTCCAAGACTCCATGAAAAAACCTCGAGCATCACCAAAGACTTTCGGTTCAATAATTTTTATCTCGTTTAATTTTGTCTCAGAGATTGAAATTGCCATAAAACTAATCCTTTAAACAAGGGCTATATGTAATCTTTTCGATTGTACCCTGATCAACCTTTTCGAAATTATCCCACAAACTCTATTTATCGCTATTTACAATCCGAGGGAGTTCATTCCAAGAGATAATTTGCGTGTATGCTATATTTGGTATAAAAGCTATGCCAGAGCATAGAATAGGATGATCAATATGTTGGCTAAGAAAGTATTTGGATAGCTGCTTCAAATACTCTTTTGAGCACTTTCCGTCAAAATCCACTGTTAGATAAGGTAAATCATTTTGTTTTGCTAGTAGACAAAGAAATTTTGTATTCAACTCGTTTTCTATCCACTTTGAGCGGTGACGCAATGAGCAAAAAGTAAAATTTTCAGAAAAGTTAATTTGTTTCTCATTTCGTATCGATACATAACCTTCTTTGGGAGGGGGCAGGCATTTGGTTATCCATGTTTTACAGAAAGTATCAAACGAAATATATCCCAATGCGAGAAGCATTCTTGAGAAACCGAACCCAAAACGATCAAATTGTTTTTCTAGTTGGTCCCGGATAAAGATTCTTTGAGTTTTGTAGTTGTCATTGCTCAACCTTTCAGAAATCTTTGACCTTAGTTGGGCGTAATTGTTGGATTTCACAAAATCCACGAAGTCCGATAAATAATCGTATTCATTTTGATCATTCCCGTCCTCAGAAACGATGACAGCTCCAGCAGACAAGCATTCAAAAATGCGAGTAGACTCCAACAAGGCGTTGTCGTAATTGTGCAAATTAACAATAACTTTAGAGTTGTGAATAGCCTCAATTGTTTGTTCACCGCAAATACTTTTAGCAATGTGGATATTGAAGTCTTTCCCTAATTTGGACAGAAATTCTTGTCGGTGTTCACTACTTGTAGAACCGTAAAACAAAACATCATGAAGTGGTTCTTGATTAGGCAAATGTTGTACTTTTGAAAAAATCGGAACGTAGAAGCAATTCTTTATTCCATAAGATTGAAGATACTCAAAATTTTTTTGTGAGTATTCCATAACAGCAATGGCATTTTTTAATAGTGATAGATAAGACTCTCTTCTAAAACGGTCACTGATTGCCAGTTGTTCCAGTTGAAAGACAAGGTAATATGGAGGTAACACTTTAAAATGCTGAGGAAAAAGAACAATATAGACTTGGTTATTCGAAAACCCAGTTTTTGGCTCACTTCCGATGATGTTAGAGAGAATTCCCAATTCAGATAAATGATTTTGAATAAGTTTGCCAAGGAACTGGAGGTACCTGGGACAAAGAATAGTAAATCTCTGAACGTAAAAATTATTTGTTGTCTGGGCTTTTCCTGTTTTAAAAAAAACGTTTATCATGAGCCTGATTAGTTCAGCACTATACTTTCGGCTAAAAATATAATTAGACAAATTTTCAAATGTTGATGAACTGATGAGAGCGCGAGAATGCAAGTTCTTTCTTATGGATTTCATGGAAAAATTATTCATTTTTGTTTCCGATTCATCAGGTAAACTTATTTCCACTCATTTTACAAGTATAGATTTTAACTAATGAACTGATTTATAAAATTGAGGTATTCATGGGATTTCTGAATAAATTTAAAAAAATCTATTTTTGGGTCTTCTTCGTTTGGCCGATCCTTAAATATTTCTTTCCTAAAATTACAGTTTTGAGCTCTATTGATACGCTTGAAAAGATACAGAAGACTCACTGCTCTTGCGCAAGACTAGGAGATGGGGAATTTGGAATCTTGAGAGGAATAGCTGGTCCAGGATTTCAAAAAACATCGGATACCCTTAGGAGAGGTCTATATGACGTGTTAACAAATGGGAATGAGAAAATATTGTTGTGTGTTCCTGAAGCATTTCAATATAACAAGCTTCATTCTTATACCAAAAGGGCTAGATATCACTGGATAGCGATTATGTGTAAATTCTTTCCTTACTTAAGAGATAATCTTAGGAAGGACTATTCATATGGAAATGCATTGGTAACCCGTCCATATGTTGATCAGAAAGATAAGGGCGTCGCTATAGAAGTTTTTCATGGATTTAAAAAAATTTTTAGTGATAGGGATCTAATTATTGTAGAGGGCGAGAAAACTCGTTTTGGCGTAGGCAATGATTTACTTAGTGGAGCCAAGTCTGTTCGTAGGATTATTGCTCCTGCAAAAAATGCTTTTGATAAATATAAGGAAATATATGCTGAAGCAATACGACAACCAAGGGACTCACTAGTCTTGGTTGCACTAGGACCTACGGCTAAATTGCTAGTAGCTGATCTAACGCAAGATGGATTCCAAGTTTTAGATGTTGGTCACTTGGACATTGAGTATGAATGGTATTTACAAAAATCAACAAAGAAAATTCCAATCCAGGGGAAATATGTTAATGAGGTAAAGAAAGGTCGAAACGTTAAAGATGATATTGATCTATCTCAATACAATAAGGAAATAATTGTAAAAATAGAATGATTCTATGAGGGAATATAAAGGTGACGTTTCCACAATTCGTACATTTACGCATGCATTCCGAGTATTCCGTCACAGATAGTACGGTAAGAATTGACTCAGCCATTAAGAAAATTAAAGAACAGGGTGTTGGCGCTTTAGGTTTGACAGATCTAAATAATATTTTTGGAGGTCTTATTTTTTACACCCATGCGCGTAAAGGAGGAGTGAAAGCGCTCATGGGTTGCGATTTAGTCATCCAGAATGAGACAGATCGTGACAAGCCGTTTAGGATGGCGGTTTTTTGTCAAAATCATGATGGGTACAAAAATCTCTGTGAAATCCTTACGCACGCTTGGCTAAAAAATCAGTACATGGGGCGTGGAGAAACAAAACTGGAGTGGCTTTTTAAGCATCATGAAGGTCTGATTTTTCTCTCCGGCGGCCCGGAAGGACAAATTGCTCAACTGTGTTTGTCTGGAAAGAAAGCTGAGGCTATTGTTTTAGCAACGAAAATGAAGTCTCTTTGGGGAGATCGGTTTTTTCTGGAATTGCAAAGAGCAGGGCGTCCTTCTGATGAGGCTGTTGTTCGCTATCACTTAAGTATTGCTGACGAGTGCGACATTCCGGTCGTGGCTACGCATCCTATCCAATTTTTGGAGCCTGAAGATTTTGATGCTCATGATATCCGTGTTTGTATTGCCAGAGGGGACGTTTTAGCCGATAAATCTCGTCCCAAACTCTACTCAAAGGAGCAGTACTTAAAGACACCGGAAGAGATGATCAGCCTTTTCGCTGATGTGCCTTCTGCAATAGCCAATACTGTAGAAATTGCCAAGCGCTGTAACTTGGAAGGGGTTTTAAGTAAACCGCAATTGCCGCTTTTCCCGACACCGGACGGCATGAGTCTGGATGACTACATTGATCAGCTGTCTCATGAGGGGCTGGAGCAACGTTTGGAATTCTTGTACCCGAATAAGGAAAAACGGGAAAAAGAACGTCCTCGCTATGAAGAACGATTGCAGTTTGAATTGGGAATCATCAAGAAAATGGGATTCCCAGGCTACTTCCTCATCGTGCAGGACTTTATTAACTGGTCTAAACAAAATGGGGTGGCGGTGGGCCCGGGTCGTGGATCGGGTGCAGGTTCGCTGGTGGCTTATTCTTTGCGAATTACTGACATGGATCCGTTGCGGTACGACTTGCTCTTTGAACGTTTCTTAAATCCGGAACGTGTGTCCATGCCTGACTTTGACGTGGACTTCTGTCAGTACAACCGTCAACGTACAATTAATTACGTTAAATCTCGCTACGGTGAAGATGCCGTGAGCCAAATTGCCACGTTTGGTACGATGGGTGCCAAGGGGGTGATTCGTGATGTTGGTCGGGTGTTGGGTATCAGCTACAGCCTTTGTGACAAGGTCTCTCGCCTTATTCCGGCTCAACCGGGGAAAAACGTGACGTTGGCAGAAGCCATCAAGACAGTGCCGGATTTAAAAGACCTGATAGAAAAAGATGAATCTGTTGCGCAGCTTGTTGATAAGGCACTCCCTTTAGAAGGTTTGGTGCGTAACTTAGGCATGCACGCTGGGGGCGTGCTGATTGCGCCGGGAAAACTGACAGATTTTTGTCCCTTGTATTCGCAGGATGAAAATCCGGATAACGTGATCAGTCAATTTGACAAAAAAGACGTTGAAAACGTTGGGTTGGTGAAGTTCGACTTTTTGGGATTAACGACGCTGACGATTTTGGAATTTGCCATGCGCTTTATCCGTCAGTTGGATCCTAATACCACGTTGCGTTTGGAAGCGATCCCGATTGACGATCCGGAAACGTATCACCTTTTCCAGGTGGGCAACACGAGTGCCGTGTTTCAATTTGAAAGTGACGGCATGAGAAAGCTTTTGCGTGATGCAAGGCCTGATTGCCTAGAAGATTTGATCGCTTTAAATGCTCTTTATCGTCCGGGTCCGATGGACCTAATTCCTGAATATATCGCCTGTAAGCACGGTGAAAAGGAAGTTCATTACCCGGATCCGCGCTTAGAGCCTGTTTTGAAAGAAACCTACGGCATCATGGTGTATCAGGAACAGGTGATGCGTGTGGCGCAGATTATCGGCGGATACTCATTGGGTGGCGCAGACCTTTTGCGTCGTGCCATGGGTAAAAAGCAAGTCGATGAAATGAAACGTCAACGTGCGGTGTTTGTGAAAGGTGCAGTCGAGCGCGGAATGGCCGAGGATAAAGCGGGTGACCTCTTCGACTTGATGGAAAAATTTGCGGGATACGGTTTTAATAAATCCCACGCCTGTGCTTACTCTTACGTTGCTTACCAGACGGCTTACCTGAAAGTGCACTATCCGGCTCCCTTCATGGCAGCCAATATGTGCTTGGTGATGGATTCAGGTGAAAAGTTAAAGCATCTTATTGATGACTGCTTCTTAAACAATATTTCTGTGTTGCCGCCCGATATCAATAAGAGTGAATGGGAATTCGTGCCGACTTCAATGCACGAAATTCGTTACGGCTTAGGCGGCATTAAAGGTATTCCTAAAGATGCGGCTGAGGCAATTGTTATGGAGCGTCAGCAAAACGGTCCTTATAAAGACCTTTTTGACTTAGTGAGCCGTGTTGATCGGACGAATTTCTCTAAACGAACATTGTTGTCCTTTATTCAGGCCGGCGTATTTGACAGTTTAGAGCCTAATCGTGCAAAGCTTGCGGCCAATATTGATAACGCGATCGCATTAAGTGAAAGTGAATCTTCCAACGCCGGACAGGAAAGTTTATTTGCCGATGTGATGGATGAAGTGCAGCCTGAATACATTGAAGCAAAACCCTGGAGTGCGTACAAAGAGCTGATTGGAGAGCGCGATGTGATGGGATGTGTTTTCCGTGGGCATTTCTATGGGGCTGTTCAAGAAGAGGCTGCCCAATTGCACCCGACACCGATCATTAATGTCAAACCTGCTCAACGAAGTGCTAATCGTCGGTCACCTTCTGTGCAAGTGGCAGGAATCGCTTCCAACATTAAGCAGAGCTTCAACAAAGAAGGTCGTTTGATGGGTAGTTTTGTCCTGGATGACGGAACATCGACGATTTCTGTGACGTGCTTTGGTGACGATTGGATGATTTATCGCAATATCGTTAAAAGCGATGAGTTGGTGTTTGTTCGGGGTAATGCCAGGGAGGATAAATTCTCAGCAACGGGAGTCAGCATCACGGCGCGTTCTGTTGAAGTGCCCGCAACGCTTCGAGCAAAAAACAGTACGGTTTTACAAATCGAGTTAAAGGATCCTAATTTTGACTTTGATCTCTTGAAGACATTTTTAGAGGATCATCGTCCCGATGTAGATGATGCGGGCTGCAGAGTTTCCGTCAAGGTAATGGATCGTGGGAAAGAAGCTTCTTTTGTTTTTTCAAAAGACTGGGAAGTTTATCTAAATCAAACTTTGCTTGATGAGTTGGAAGAAATTCCGGGACTGGACTATCATCTCGCCTCCAAAGGTGAGGCTTAGTTAAAAAAGAGCTTAAAAATGATTCAATTACCAAAAGATCATTCGAACCCATTGGTTGTCGGCGTTGGTAGGCATAGAGCATGCTATATCCATCCGGAAGATGTCAGTAAGTGTATTAAAGTCGTTCACAATCCTGGAGAGCATGCATTTCAGGAAATTAAGCGAGAGCTTGCCTATTACAAACACCTCGAAAGTTATCTGAAAGACTGGAGCGGATTACCAAGGTTTTACGGTGAAGTTGAAACAAACCTTGGAAATGGCTTTGTATATGACCGAATCGTTGACTTTGATGGAAGGCCCTCTCAAAGTATTGACCAACGCTATAACGAGAATAATTTAGAACAGTTGCACGATGAACTTTTGATGCTTATTGATAGGCTTCAGTGCTATCTATGGGATAACCGCATTACAACCATGTCTATCAAACCCTATAACGTGCTTTGTCATCGAACTAGTGAATCGGAAATTATCCCTGTTGTATGTGACAATATTGGTAGTGCCTCTTTTTTGCCCGTTGAGTATTATTGCCCTTGGCTTTGTCATCAAAAACAAAAGCGATTATTTAGTAGATTTATGCAGTTACCGTTATTAAAACAATTAAGAGAATATAAGAATTAACGTTCCAATATTTAATTTGAGTTAAAGTAGAGAAAATTATTACAATTAGGAAATCGTTACTTTTGTTGAAAAGTCTCGATTTCACTCAAAGATTCATTAAGACGTTAGGATTTTTAAAATGATTCAACTATCAAAAGATCATTCCGATATTTCAGTGATTGGTGTTGGTGCACACAGGGCTTGTTATATTCATCCCGATGATCCTCAGAAATGTATCAAAATTATTTATAACCCTTCAGATATTGCATTAAAAGAAATAAAAAGAGAATTATCTTATTACAGACACCTAAACACGTACTTGAAAGATTGGCGTGGCATATCTAGATTTTATGGTGTAGTACAAACAAATTTAGGTAACGGTTATGTGTATGACCGTATCATGGATTTCGATGGTCAGAGTTCAAAGACTTTAGGGGACTATTATAAAAACGGCGAGTTGAGTGACCAAGAGTTATCGCTTTTGATTGAAAAACTCAAAAAGTATATATGGGATAACCTCATTGTTACTATGGCACTGAAACCCCATAACATACTTTATACTTTGTCACCGAGTAAGCCAAACAGAAATTTTTCCGGTTGTTTGTGACAACATTGGTTTTGCCCAACGTATTCCTTTGGTTCTTTATTGGCCTTGGTTTTGCCATCAGAAGCAAAAGCGTTTATTTCAACGCTTTGACCGCTATATGGAAAAATATTTGGCTAATTTGAAAAAAACACAGTAACTACGTCCAGGAACGTTTCGTTTGCTCTGTTAGCTCTAATTGCGGCGCTGGATTACCAGACAGTTCTGCGTTTCTATGTATGAGATCATAAGTGTAATCACGGGCTTTTTCCGGCAAGTAATGTCGAAGGGCTTCCAAGACTGTCCCGTTATTCGTTAGCAGTGAGTTATCAGGATTGATAGCTTCATATTCGATAGTTCTGACAGTCACCTTATTGGAAAGCTTAATTTGTTTGCCAATGACTTCGTAGAATGTGTCAAAGGATATGATATCGAGCGCTAATAAGGCTCGATAAAAATACAAGGCGAACCAATCAGGTTGCCTATTAAGACCCTGTTTGATATTTTCGATGTGTTCCTCAAGCCTACCGTTATTGAGTAGGCTATTTAATAGTTGTTTTAATTCAAGATAGTTTCCTGTTGTGAAAAAATCAACAATTCCATTTAAATGTTGGTACGTCACTTGATCCAAAGATTCTTCAGAAACAACAACCTTTCCCATTTCCAAGCATTCAAACAGTCGTGTGGACTCTAGTAATGCGTCCTCATAAAAATGTAGATTGACAATTACCTTCGCTTTTTTTAATTCTTCAATTTTTTGTTCTCCCCAAACTTTAAAGGCGATTTTCAAATTAAAGTCTTTTTTAAGCATATTTAATAAGTTTTGTCTTCTCTCGCTATGGATATCGCCATAGAACAGGACATCGTAGACAAGATTTTGGTTGAAATTGCCTCGAACCTTAGAAAAGATAGGTAAATAAAAGACTCGTTCTTTAGGGACACCATGTTTGATCATATGTTCGATATTCATTAAAGAATAATCAAACACAGCTAATGCATTGCATAAAATATCTAAGTATCTTTTATTGCGATAGCGGTCAGAAATAGCCAGCTGTTCCATTTGAAAAGCAATATAGTTCCTTGGCAAAGCTCGGAATGCTTGAGGGCAAAGGACAATGTGGACAGCATCACTGAAGCCACCTTCTGGCGGCTTATCAATGACTTCTGAACTGATACCGACAAGTTTTAACTTTTCCTGGATTAAACGTATAACGATAGCCACGTGCTCATGCCCCATAATGACAATATGTCGCTGATGAAGGCAGAGCATCCTTTGAACATATTCCTCATGATTTTGATTCAAAGGCAAGCGATTTTTAGCCTGAAGAGAAAAAAGGACGTTGCAGATAGTTCTGAAAAATGAAGCCCCAAATGCATAGCTACGGAGATAATTTTCCACTTGTTGAGTGGCTTGTGGGTGCTGATAAGACAGAAGTTTTAGTTTTTTTCTTGTTTTCTTAAACATGATTAAAAATATACTCAACGACAATGAAACTAACCGTGTTTTTTTTCATTGTAGTAATAACGACAAAATTTTTTCCACTGTCTTTCAATCTTCTTTTTTCCAAAATAAGGGCAGTAGATTGGTAAAGGGATAAATTCCGGGGATCCGAAACCATCTAAAAAAACAATACGTTTAAGACCTTCATTAGATTTTTCCAGAACCATCATATTGGCAGGACGAATATCCGAAATGATGATGTTTTTTTGAATCATTTCGTTTTTGATTTCTTTTAGTTTTAGCTCAAGTTGAGCAATTTCTGCCTCAGAAGCTTGTTTTACATAATCTCCTAATAGCATCGCACGTGTTGAGTCATCAGAGACAAAAAGCTCTTGTTCAATAATCAAGAATTCATTCGTTTTTTTGAAGCCATAATACGTAGGTAAGAAATCGGCAGAAATGTTTCTTTTTTTCAGAAAATTAAAATAATGAATCTCTCTTCTGCTTTGAACATCATGCCCTAATCGGCTCACTTTAAAGCAAGTTTTAGGATTATTAGGGTTGGCATAACATATCCGTTCCATACCTCTGCCAATAACTTTCCCAAACGAGAACTCAGACATGTTTATAACCCTTTTCTAACAGAACGCTCTTTAATTTTTTCAGCTCGTTTTTGAGCTTGTGAAATAAGATCAACCTCTTCTTTAAAAATACTTTTTAAGGGTTTTTGAAAATATATTTTGAGAAACCGTAAGTAATCTCTGTTGCTTAATCCAATACCCATGCAAGAATAGTAAAGACCAATTAAATCTTTGTTCCTCCAGCGAATTGGAACTGCCTTCCTAAATTGAGCCCGATGGAGATCAATGATTGAAATTTTTAGGTCATTACTATTTCCGGTAAACGGTAGATGCAGAAGAAAATGGCATATATAGCAGTCGCGATGATTAATGCCGATAGAGTGCATATTTCTAACCATCTCTGCCACTCTGGTAACTAGCATCCTCTTTACTGAATAGGATGGAGGATTATTGATCCAGTTCTTGCAATAATCTTCCAAGCTAATTGTTGGGGCTAAATCTTCCGTAATAATGAAGGATGTTCTTTTAACTGGATTCCATCCTTTTTGACCAAATGCAACTCCCTTCATAGTATCTACGCCAATTGCCGATAATTCGTGTATGGCTCTCCATTCACGATCTGCTCCAAGGACAGGGAGACGAGCAGTCAAGAGGTTTTTTAAAACTTCGCCATAAGTTGTTCCATGGTGTAATTTAAGGTAATAACTCTTACCTGCGAAGTCAAAACGCAGTGTTCGTCTGGTTTTTACACTGCGGGAGATATCTCCTGAAATTTTTTCGACCTCTTCAAAAGGATCTTTTCCTTTCCAAGCTTCAAGAAAGGGCGGTTTTAGAATGAACATAGTTATTGCAAAATAATATCGGCAGCACGTTTGGCTAAACCGTAAAGATCGTGTGTATCGGCGAAGTGTTTAGCATTGGCATGCCACGTTTGGCGTAATGCGCTATTTTCAAGCACTTTTTCAAGAGTTTGATTGTAGCTGTTTTGATCAAAAGGTTCTGCTAAAACAACTCCGGCACTAGCAGTATTTACATATGAAGAATAACCGCAATTACCACTGACAATAATAGGTAAGCAGGACACAATGGACTCAAGGATAACTATACCTGCAGCCTCTTGTCGAGCAGGGTGTAGCATGAGGTCAGCTCCAAGCATGAAACGACTAATGTCGTTTCTTCCCCGGAAAAAACGTACATGATCTGAGATATTTAAGTTTTGCGCCAAAGCCGACATTTTCTCCGGATTATCTTCACCAACAACGAAAAGGAAGGTGTTTTCTCTCTTGCTTGCGGGAAGAGAGGCTAAGGCTTTAATACTTCGATCAACTCCTTTTAATTCATAATTTGAACATACCTGCAATAAAAGTTTTTGCTCGTTACTCAAAGCAAATTCTTCGCGAAATTTTTCTCGACAGTCTTGAGGTTGCTTATCGTATTTTCGATCAATATCTATGCCTGGGGGCAGTAAATAAAAGCGACCATCTTCCGTGTGGTAGTGTTCTTGGATTTCTAATTTGCGGTTTTCTGTAAGAAGTAGAATCTTGGTCGGAAGACCTCTATTAAAAACAGCTTGTTCAAAATGGATGAAATGGCGATAACGGGAAGTTAATTTGTAAAAGAAATTCTTATGTTTTGTTTTTTCTGCGTAACAGACGTCACCGGTGAAATACACGTCCAAGCCCGGCATCCGATTAAAACCAACAACTCTATCTACTGGATGACTGTCTAAGTGATTACTGACCCAGTTAAAGTATTCAGAATTTTTTCCGTGGTTGCTCATCGAATGAGTGGGAACTTCAATAATTTCAAAGTCAGTAGGTCTTTCGCCAACCCACTCCCTGACATAAACCCGAACGGTGTGTCCCCGGAGGACAACTTCTTTGGCTATACGGAAGAAATCTCGTTGCAATCCTCCGAAAGGGAAGTATTTGTAAATGCAAAAGGCTATCCGCATAGCAATTCCTTTTCTGTGTTATTCCCAATATTGTAATGATTGATTTTTTCTTTCAGCTTTTTTAATTCTTTTTTGTGAATATCTTTTCGCTATGGAGACACCAAAAAGATAAGGTAACGCTAACCTTAAGGAGACGTCTCTTCTACTGAGTAAAATTCGTTTGAATAAAGAAAATGCTCCAGTATAGTTGTTCCTTAGAGATACCTGCATTAACTTAATAAGAGTAATTAAACGAGCTCTATCAATTATTCTGTACTGTTCACTATCTTTTACGCATCTTTTCAAAATTGCTCTTCTACAAGAGTAAAGATTAAACAATCTCTTCGTTCGCCTAGAGTGCACTAAACTGGATTTCCTCTGCCGGTACAGATAAAGCACATCATCGATGTAGAAAAGTTTCTCATTTCCTTCTAATTTCAAAATGAGACGAGATGTAAAATCCTCATCTTCGTATAAAAGTCTATTTGAATCAAAATAGAAATCTTGAATGACTTCCCTTTTGTAAAGTCTCGCCCAAGCATAGCCTCCATTGCAATATTTAGACGGGAAAGAGTCATCAAAAGCTAGCCGAAAATAGTCAGAGGTAGACAATGGGACAGCTTTAAAGTCTTTATCTACCTTTTTGCTTATCTTCGTATTTTCATAAAATTTTTCGAAACCGAAAGCAACAATATCAGCGGACTTATCAATTGCACATTTCATTAAAGTTGAAATGGCATTAGAGATGAGCAAATCGTCTGAATCAACGAATAAAATAAAATCCCCACTACAGTGCTTAAGACCGTAGTTTCTTGCAGAAGCTAGACCCCCGTTACATTTGGATAAAACTTTAATACGAGAATCTCTTTCGGCCATACGTTCTAAAATCTCAAGGCTTGAGTCGGTAGAACCATCGTTTACAGCGATAATCTCTAAATCCGTGTAATCCTGATTAATAATAGACAACAGAGACTCTTCAAGATAACGTTTAACGTTATAGACAGGGAGGATTACGGAGACAATAGGTTTTTTCATATGCTAGTTTCTGTTTCTCTCGAAGAAAGGTACAACGTTAACCATAAGGTAACGAATGGAAAGAAGGTAATCCAATGTGTCCAATATCTATCGGTTAAGCCCATTGCAACAATGGAGGCAAGTAAAGCTAATCGAGTGGAATCCCTCCAAGAATCTTTTAATAAAAGAAATAATGTAATCAGCCAACCTAAAACCCCTACAACTCCTCCAGTTGCAAGTGTTTGGAAAAAATCGCTATGAAAATGCGGTAAATAGACTCCAAAAGATGGAACTTTAAATACATATCCAGAGCTAGCAATTGCAGCGAAGGGTTTATCTCCCCAACCAAAAAGAGGTTCCTCCATAAAACCGCAGATAGCATACTTCCATAGTTCGATACGAATACCCCAAGAAGTAGAGGAATTTCCATCTTGATAATTTTGAAGATCTGCTATACCTTGCTGCATCCGCCCGGACAAAAAGAAACACACAACTAATACGATGAATATTAAAGTTGTAGCAACTGCAAACTTCTTATCTTCTTTTTGATTGGATAATAAACAAGTAACTGCAAGCGCAGGGAAGGCAAGTAAGGCTGTACGAGCTTCCAACAGTACAATAGAAATTAAGGAGGTAAATATGCAAATTGCAATATATATTCGTTGGTTAGTTGAGTAAAGTTTTCTATCAAAGTGGAAACTTGCTAAACAACATATAGTTAAAAAAGTAACAACTCCCGCAACTTTATTTTTATTGACTGAAAAAACGCCACCATCTGTGAATCCAAGGAACAGAATATGAGCAATAATTGCGACAGACATACACACCAAAAAGCCAGCAAGTATGCATATAAGCTTATTTCTTGTAAAGGTTATTTTCCAAATCCCCAGGAATGCGAGAATCATAATGAGCGCAGCACTGTACGCATAGGAAAAACCATCTATTCCATGGACTAGAATCAAAATCATTACGCTGATAAACCACGGGACAAAGGGGAACAAAAAAGACAATAATGGCCTTGAGACTTTGAGGTAATCTGAATTTTGATAAGTTAAGACGATAGATAGTATTGCGAACAAAAAAATTAAATATTTTGCCGCATGTATTCCCATTAAAAAAAACAAACATGCACTTGAAACAGTTATGTAAAAAGTGATCCAAGGAGAAAAGTTTCTTATACCGTTCAAAAAAGAAGATATCATTTTTATTTCTCAGCCAGCAGAGTAACAATTTTCTCAATGACCTGATCCCTAGTTGGCCAATGATTTTCTTCACCTAACACAATAGCATTAGGATTCCACGGACCAGTGCGCTTCGGGTCTGTTACGCCAATCAAAGTAATTTGTCGAGCCCCAACGGCTGCGGCAACGTGGCTGATGCCGGAATCATTGGCGATAACCAATTGTGCTTCCTTACACAAGGCGGCATAGGTTCCTAGATTCGTAGGCGGCAAGTGCGTGGCGTCAGGGCAAGCAACTTTAGCGTCAGCAGCTTCGTCAGGTGAAGGCAGCACGATCGGTTCAATTCCCAGTTCACGCAAGGGTTTAACAACACAATTTATGTGGGTCCAATGTTTAATTTTTCCATGATGAACACCTCGTGCAATCGGGGCGATCAAAGCAAATTTTTCAGGAATATGGAATTTTTCAATGAGGTTCTTAGCACCTGCGGTGTGACGGGTAATCAATTTAAGGCCGAGGTCTTTTGTAGGTTCAGTCCATGCCGGCTCTTTTCCCCAAGCTTTAATAGCACCGAGTGTTGCGGCAAAGAAGCGTTCCACTTCATGGATATTCTTTTCAGGTTCAGGCACCTTCTGATCCAAAAGTAAGAATCGGCCGTCAGTGGGGAAACCCGCGGCTCTGATGCCGGCTAAGCGGAATTGAAGAGCAGAGCCGAAAGAATTTGGGAAAAGCAGTCCCAAGGGCTTATTTAGTTGTTCCGAGAGGTAATGAAGTCTTTGCAAGTCTTCGCTTACATGACCTTCAATTGGGTCGAAGCGCCATCCCATTCCCAACATCAGGTCTTCGGCAAAGCGTTTGCCGACCAAATAGGGGGTAAAGCCACTGGCTTCTAATAAACGCAATGAGGGAAGGGTCATACAGCAGTCGCCGACATGGTTCGGTAAGCGGCAAACAACAATCGGATTCATAACAGTCTCGGTTTAAAAAGCTGATACAGAAAAGAAAATAATGTCACATTTTACTCGAGTTAAACTCCTAAAATAAGACTAACCGATCAATTTTATTTATGGAGATAAATAGATGAATAAAATCCTCCAAGTGGCTACTACCGGTGCTTTAATGGCGACGATGGGTGTAGCCATGGCATCAGATTCAATGAATGGTATTCAGTTGTCAGAAAAAGGGCTGACCTTAAGTATTAATGGGACTGCCTCTTTAACCGTTCCTAATGATGAAGCGTTGATGAATTGGTCGGCTATGGCTCAGGCCTCCACCCTTCAGGAAGCAACGTCTCAGGCCGTCAAAGCGATGAATAAAGGCTTATCTCAAATTAAGGCAGTAAGCGATCAATTACAGCTTAAAACGCAATACATCAATTCTTATCCGGTTTACGGCGAGACAAAAGGCAATCAAACACCAAAAATTGTTGCTTGGCGTGTGACGCAGTCTTTGCAAGTGATTGCCCCTGATGTGACATTAGTGCCTAAGGTTATTGAAAGCGTCAATGGTGAGTTGGCTTTAGATGGTTTGAATTTCAGAGTATCAGATACAGCTAAAGCAAAATACGATGAATCACTTCATAAATTGGCTGTAGCCGATGCTACGCAGAGAGCTGTTTGGATTGCTCAATCTGTCGGAAGTGAAGCCTCTAAGGTGCAGTTGCAGTCTTTGCGGTTTAGCGGCAGCGCTAATCCAAGGCCTTTAAATGTGATGATGGCAGCCTCGGCAAAGTCAGCACGAGACGCAGCAGTGATTGCTCCGCAATTGGAGGCCGGAACCAGCGACTTGAATTTAACGGTCAGTGCGGAGGTTCTCATTAAGCGCTAGGCTAAGTGGGTTTTTGGTAATGAGGCTCGTTTGTATTAGACAGACGGGCCATTTTTTCAGACAATGGAAAAGTGTTACATTCCTTTAACAAAGTGCCAATAAAAATCATTTGCGGTTAACATGAGCAAAAAGCAGAAACTCTCTGCCAATAGCGTACAATTGGCAGTTTGAATTTAGTCACGGAGAACAGACTCATGAATCAAAAGTACCCACACCCCATTTTGGCTCGTGAAGGTTGGCCTTACATCGGTGGTACTTTTCTTTTAGCGCTTTTGTGGACGGCACTGGCTGGATTTGGTTTTGTAGCCGCACTGTTGTGGATATTTTTCATTATTGTCACGCAGTTTTTCCGTGACCCGCCCCGCACAGTTCCGACTATGCCGGAGGCCGTCTTATCGCCTGCTGACGGACAGATTGTGAAGGTTGAAAAAACGATTGATCCGTTTACTAATGAAGAAGCCATTCTGATCAGCGTCTTCATGAATATTTTCAACGTTCACTGCCAACGCTTCCCTGTTAATGGAACTGTTGAAGATGTGCAGTACTATCCGGGCAAATTTTTAAATGCAGATTTAGATAAGGCCAGCACTGAAAATGAACGCAATGCGGTAATCGTTCGTGTGAACGACGGTAACCGTATTACAGTGGTTCAGGTGGCCGGTCTCGTGGCACGCCGTATTCTTTGTTATATCCAAAAGGGTGATCAATTATCCAAGGGCGAACGTTACGGTTTTATCCGTTTTGGCAGTCGTTTGGATGTTTATTTGCCCACGGATGCAACGCCTTGCGTCACCATCGGTGAAAAGGTACTTGGAACCGAAACTATTTTGGCCAAATTGGCTCCTAAGGCTTAATTGAGCGAGTAAAGAGAGAAAGGTTTAATTATGCGAAAAATTCGTCGTTCTCCTCGAGCAAATATTAAGGAACGTATTAAAGAGGCCCGTGCCCGCAGTATCTATCTTTTGCCTAACTCCTTTACGATGGCATCGATGATTTGTGCTTTCTGGGGGGTTACTCAGGCAATGGCAGGGAAATTTGGCATTGCGGCGGCCACCATTTTCCTTTCCATGCTTTTAGACGGAATGGACGGACGCGTGGCTCGCTTAACGCACACGCAAAGCAGTTTCGGCGAACAGTTTGACTCCATCGCGGACATGACCGCTTTCGGTGTTTGCCCGGCTTTGATTGCATTTGAGTTCGCACTCAAAGATTTTGGCGGATTGGGTTGGGCCGCGGCCTTTATCTTCTGTGCTGGCGCCGGTGTCCGTTTGGCTCGTTTCAATGCCAATATTGGTTTCATTGACAAGGGCTTTTTCCAAGGATTGGCAAGCCCCGCAGGCGCCGCTTTAGTGATGGGTTTTGTCTGGCTAGCGGTTTCCGGTCACCTGACACCCACCTTGACCCAATATATCCCCCATATCACCGCTGTTCTCTGTATCTACGCCGGCGTGACGATGGTTTCCAACGCTCCGTTTTTCAGCGGCAAAAACATGGGTTTTGTTCGTACGATTCCTTTCTGGGTTGTGCTTGTGGCAGCGCTTGCTTTTATTTGCTTCTCCAGCAACCCGTCGTTATCGGCCTTTATCGTTTTCTGCTGCTATGCGGTAAGCGGTTACGTCTATCAATTCTATCTCTGGGTTCGTGGGTTACCCAATCCGGTGCGTCCGGTCAGAGACGAAAATTAATCGTTTTGTGCTAAACAGGGGATGGCTTTTATTAATGAGCTGTCCCCTTTTTCAATAGGGTATTGAAAATGTCTTTTTTATTTGCTCCTACTCCCATGCCGGTTTTGCCAATTGACGGCGAAACAAACCTCTACTTCCCTATTCATCGCATCTACGGTGTGGCTCGTAACTATGCAGCGGTTAATGCTGCACTTGGAGAAAAAACACCTCCCAGTGTTTTTCTGAAGCCAGCCGATGCGGCTGTTTATGCTGCAGCTGATAAAACATTGGAATTGGATTTCCCAGTGGCCACAGAAGATCTTCAGCACGAAATTGAATTAGTGGTTGCGATTGGTAAAGCTGGCCGCAATATCCCTGTTGAAAATGCCATGGACTACGTTTGGGGCTATGCGGCGGGTCTTGATATGACGCGCCGAGACCTTCAGAGAAAAAGTAGCGCCAAAGGACAACCGTGGGATACCGCTAAAGCCTTTGATGAATCCGCCCCAATGACGGCCGTAAAGCCCGCTTCCCGAACCCCCGATAATGAACCGATGAAAGTATGGCTTTATGTCAATAACGAAAAGCGCCAAGAGGGAACGACCGCGGAGATGATTTTGACAGTCCCTGAAATCATCAGCTATTTGTCTACTCTTTATGAATTAAAACCTGGCGACTTGATCATGACGGGGACGCCTGCCGGCATTGGTACGGTTCATCCCGGTGATGTTTTAGAGGGCGGCGTGCAGGGCGTCGGCGTTTTGAAAGTGAAATTTAAAGGGGAGTAACCGGTATGGCCATCACGGCTCAAGAAGGCAAAAAGATGATGCAAGAATTGGGCGATAAGCTCCTCATTCTTGATGTCAGACACGCTCACGAATACGAGTGGGGGCATATCCCCGGAGCGGTATTGCTTGATAACGATGATATTGAAGAAGGAGTGAGACCGGAATCTTTACCGGAGGATTTGGATCACCCGATTATCATCTATTGTCGATCCGGCGTTCGCAGTCACTATGCCATGCTGAAACTTCAGGCGGCTGGCTACACCCACGTTTATGATATGGGCGGCATCATTGACTGGCCCTACGAAATTGAAAAGTGATCGGTAAGAGAAGATCGTTTTCGAATAATTCTTGAAGATACAAAAACGGGGTTGTCTAAGAAGTCAACCCCGTTGGTGTTTTAAGCTTTCAAACTTAAAGAATTAAGCCATTGCCTTGATAGCAGCGGCCAAGCGGCTCTTATGACGAGCAGCGGCGTTCTTGTGCAAAACGTTCTTACCGGCCATCGTGTCGATGATCTTTTGAGCCTTCACGAAAGCTTCAGAAGCGGCGGCCTTGTCGCCAGCCACAACCAATTTACGCACGGCCTTGATGGCGGTGCGGTATTGAGAACGTTGAGCAGAAAGGTGCTGGTTGCGCGCAACAGCTTGACGGGCGCGCTTACGAGCTTGTTTGGTATTAGCCATTGTTAGTTCCTTGCCTTATATAAAAAGTTACGGCTGTTAATTACAGCCGCTTTCAAAGGCATTGAGCATTGAAATACGCTTGCAGCACAGAGTCGGAAGCGGCTGGTGAATCAGTTCATTTCCAACGGATTTTTACGGTTCTTTCGGGCATGCGCACACGTCCACGAAGAACACTCCCTTGGAAAAGTCCCAAAGTTTAGCAAAAACTTTTAAACCTCTCAAGCGGTTAATGAAGTTTTTGCTCAAGATCGAATACAATGCACAGGATATTTTGGGAATTTGAACAATGAGTTTAATCAAAGCAGCCGCTACCGTCTCCTCTTTGACGCTTTTATCTCGTATAACAGGTGTTGTACGCGATATGCTGATTGCACGTTATTTTGGTTCAAGTGCCGCTACTGACGCTTTCTATGTGGCTTTCCGCCTGCCCAATATGCTTAGGCGTTTGTTTGCTGAAGGCGCGTTTCAGCAAGCCTTCGTCCCAATGCTCTCCGATGTTAAGGCAACAAAAACAGAGACGGAAGTCCGAAGTTTTATCGATAAGGTTTTTAGTCTTCTTGCGAGTGTCCTTGTTCTCACCAGTATCCTTGGTGTCCTAATCGCTCCGGTTTTGGTTTGGTTAATTGCGGGCGGCTTGGCAGAAAATCCCCAAGGCTTTGATCTTGCCACCCAAATGACCCGGTGGATGTTCCCGTATATCTTCTTTATGAGCTTGGTGGCGATGAGCGCGGGTGTACTCAATACCTGGAAGCACTTTGCCATTCCCGCCTTCACCCCGGTTTTGCTGAACCTTTCTTTCATTGCGTTTACGCTGCTTTTGACGCCGCACTTGAACGAGCCGATTTTTGCGCTAGCCGCTGCAGTGATTGTAGGGGGCGTGCTGCAGTTGGGAATCCAGATTCCGTCTTTAATGAAACTGGGAGTTTTACCTCGCCCCGTCAATCCGTTTAAGGCAGCTAAGGATGCTTCCGTCATCCGTGTGATGAAGTTAATGATTCCAGCGCTTTTTGGCGTTGGCGTTGCCCAGCTTTCTCTTTTGATTAACACCAATATTGCTTCTCGCTTGGGGACGGGCTCTGTGACATGGCTTTCCTTTGCAGACCGTCTGATGGAATTTCCGACCGCGCTTCTCGGAGTCGCATTAGGATCTGTGCTGTTGCCGAGTCTTTCGGCCGCTTTTGCCAAAAATGATCTCACTCGCTACAACGCCTTGCTTGATAATGGCTTAAGACTCGTTGTCCTTTTGGCCATTCCCGCTGCGGTTGGTTTGGGTTTGATGGCCGAAGCGCTGGTTGCTTTTTTGTATCAAGGGAAAAATTTCTTGGTCTTTGACGTGCACCAGACAAGCCTCGCGGTGATGGGGTACTCGTTTGGTTTATTAGGGCTTATTGCCATCAAAATTTTGGCTCCTGCCTTTTATGCTCGAAAAGACATTCGCACGCCCGTTAAGGTGGCGGCGGTGAGTCTTGTGTGTGTGCAGCTTTGCAACGTCGCGTTTGTTCCCATTTTCGCTCATGCGGGACTGGCGCTTTCTGTCGGTGTGGGCAGCTGCATCAACGCGTTGACTCTTTTGGTTATTCTGATTCGCCGAGGACAATACCAGCCGATTTCTGGTTGGCTGATGTGGAGCGTGAGAATCGTTGTGGCAACCGTGGCAATGGGAGCCACTATTGCGTTTTTGCAACAGGGAGTGGATTGGGCCGGTATGCAAAGTGAATGGGTAAAACGTGCCGGTCTCGTCTTTCTGTACATAGCCGCGGCCCTTGTCGTTTATTTCGGATTACTTATTGTGATGGGCTTGCGCCCTCGTCACTTAAAGCCCCGTTATGACATTTGAGGAGAATCTTCATCTCTATCAAAGGGCATACATTCGGGCCACTGAATAAGCTCATCGTGGTCCGTTGTATCGATGGAGGCGGGGCCGGTTTCTGCAGTGTTGACGGCAAAATTAAGCTTGGCGTAGACATTAGCTAAATCATCAAGGAGTATCTCCTCAGGATCGAGTCTCTCATCTTCTAAGCGTTCTACCGTTTCAGACAACGCTTCGAGCGCGTCACTTAAGGCATCAATGAGCCATTGGCGATCAACAGACATTTTTTTGTTCCTAGTCGTTAAAAATCCCCAAAAAACAATGGGATCTCTTTAAAATGCGACAAGTATACGTGAATCATTATTGACAATGATTCCAGATAGTGATGGTTTTATATATCAGGCCCATTGTGATTGACTCAAAAGACTTCAAACAATGGGTTTAGGAGCCGGCAAATGAAGAGTTTTTCTAAAAAAGCATTGGTGTTAGGTGTGATGCTTGCAGTGGGTGCCACAGCTCAGGCGGCCTATTTGGGACAATTGCAAGTGACAAGCCAAGCCAGTCAGAATTTTCAGGCTACTTTTTTAGTTCATGATGTATCGCCCACCGGATCGTCGCTTACGGCTCGATTGGCTCCTGCGGAAACTTATTCGAAGTACGGCATTACGATGCCTGAAACCGCTAAGGGTCTTAACTTGGCTTTGATCAACAAGTCTCCTTTGACGCTTCGAATTTCTTCGAGCCGTCCGGCTGTGGAACGTGCTTTCCCGCTTTTGGTGGAATTAAACGAAGGGGGGCACGTTACAGTTCGCCAATACAATATTCACGTTGGAGCGACCGGCAGCGTTGAACCGGTTGAAGTGGTGTCAATGGCGGCTGCGCCCATTACCGCTGCCGCCCCTGTGGCAAAGAGCGCTCCTGAGTCTAAACCCGCAGTAAAAACCGCGTCTGCGGCTAAGGCTTCTGCTTCGGCTCCTGCGGCCAAGACTGAAATGACGCCACTTGAGCGCATGCAGGCTAAAAATTATGACTTAAGTAAACCCGTTCTTGTAGAAGCCGGTTACACTCCGTGGTCGTTGGGGGTTCTCTATCAAAAGCGCTACCCTAACGCAAGTGTTAATCAAGTGCTGGTTGCTTTGGCCATTCACAATCCGGAAGCCTTCCCTGCCGGCAATGTCAGACAATTAAAGGCGGGCGCCAAAGTGACGGCACCGTCAGCGTCTTTGGTTGAATCCATTAATGCTCAGACGGCCAGAGAAATCGTTCAAAAGGGTTTGAGTATTGAAGAAGTCGCCCAACGTCCGGCTCCTATTAAAGAGGTAAGACAAGAGGCTCCGAAACACAAGAAACCTTTGCCCTCTATCCAAACGGCACCGGTTAAACATCTGCCGGTGACCAAAGAAGAGATTCAAAGTGATGTGAAGGCGGCCGAACCCGCACCGATAACTCCTGCTCCTCAAAGCGGTGATTTGACGGCTACGGATAAGGCTCAGCAGCCGGCGGAAAATCTCCCCGTTACTTCTGAGGCTCCTGTAGAGGCTATCCCTGAAAATCCGCCTTCTGTTTCAGAATCAGTTGAAGCTCAAGAAAGCACTTCGCCTCAAGAAGCCATGCCGACATTAGAAATCATGACTGAGGAAGAGGCACCGGTTGAAGAAGAGTCGACTTCTTGGTTCTGGTATCTGTTGATTGTCTTGATGTTGGGTGCTGCGGGCTTTATCTATTGGCGCACGAAGCAAGGCCGTTATGTGGATTTCCAATCCTTTAAGCGAGTGATGAATAAGGGTAAGGCTCCGGTTCATGAAGAGCCGACGATTCGTCAGGCTCCTCAGGCTCCGCGTGCTGCTCAGCCGTCTGCGCCCACCAGTTCCTTTGAAAGTGTAAGCCACGCTCCTCACGAAGAACCTCGTGTTGAACCGCGTCCTGCTGTGCAGCCTGCTTCAGTAGCGCCGACAGCAACGGTTGCCGCCGCACAAAAGCCCGCAAGCCAACAAGCGGCAAGCGCTAATGTGTTTGATTTGGTCGCCGATGACGAACCGGTGCAAGTTCAGCCGACGCCGGCTCAAGCAGAGCACAAAGCTGCCGCTGCTGACGATCACGGCATGAAGGATTCGCTTGACATGGCTCGCTCATTTATCTCCATCGGAGCGAAGAATGAAGCTATCGCTTTGTTGCAGGAAGTGCTTCAAAAAGGCAGTCCTGTCGATAAGGCACAAGCTGAGGCCCTTTTAAAGCAAGTTCATGAGCGCGCCTGATGCGAATTGCTTTAGGCATTCAATATAACGGTTCGGCATTTTGCGGTTGGCAAACCCAGCCCGATATGCCGAACGTTCAAGATACATTGGAATCGGCACTGAAAACCTTCGCGACAGTGCCGATTTCGACTATCTGCGCGGGGCGCACCGATACGGGAGTGCATGCCACGCATCAAGTGGTGGATTTTGAATCTCCTGTCGCAAGACCCCTTAATGCATGGGTGCGGGGCGTAAACACCTTTTTGCCGCCAACTGTAGCTGTGCGCTGGGCTTGTGAAGTGCCTGATGACTTTTCGGCTCGCTTTAGTGCAACCGAGCGCACCTATGAATATTGGCTTTTAAATGATCCTGTGAGATCCCCTTTGATGGAGGGGCTCGTCGGTTGGGTCTTTAGACCTTGTGACGAAACGAAAATGCAAGAGGCGGCTCAGTGTCTTTTGGGCGAGCACGATTTCACGAGTTTTAGAGCCTCAGAGTGTCAGGCAAAAAGCCCCATCAGAACAATCCACGAAGTAACAGTTAAGCGTTGTGGCAACATGATCGGTATTCGACTGCGAGCTAATGCTTTTTTGCACCATATGGTTCGAAATATCATTGGCAGTTTGGTTTATGTCGGTACGGGAAAGCAAAGCGTGCAGTGGTTCAAAGAAGTTTTAGAAGCGCGTGACCGCACGGTCGCCGCCCCCACGTTTGCCGCGGGAGGGCTTTACCTGGTTGGGGTGAAGTACCCGAACGTTCCCCAATTGCCTCGTTATAGTCCGACACCTTGGTCACAGCTAATTTTATAAAATTAAAATATAAATAAGATCAATTGGTTACAATACATAATATACAAAATATTGTGGACAAAGTAACCAAAATATCTAATCGACAGTAATCAATTTGCAGACAGAATGGGCAGTTATTCCTTTAATACCCTTAAGCAATTTATTTGAGAAATGGATTTACTCTCACGGCACTTATTAAACTTCGAAATTTGATTTAATAAAGGTGTAATCGTGGATTTGGGTTTGTTGATGGTGTTTAGTTCGTTGTTTTAGAAACCACAAGAAAATAACCAAAATACGGCATTCGTTAACACCTCTAGATTTGATAAAATCCCAAATCGTATTATTTGTACAGAATTGTATTGAAGGACATCTTCTATGAGTTGGATTGATCGGTTGTTGCCTCGCATTCATAAGTCGGATTCAGAACACCCTGAAAAGAAGGAAAGTGTGATCCCGGAGGGGCTTTGGACAAAGTGCCCGAGTTGCGAGCAAGTGCTTTATACCGAAGAATTGCGTGATTCTTTGATGGTTTGCCCGAAGTGTGGCCATCATATGCGCATTAAAGCTCGTGAGCGTGTGGAAAACTTTTTGGATGCGCAAAATCAGGTGGAAATCACTCAAGAAGTGCAACCAACAGACCCGTTGAAGTTTGTGGACAGCAAGCCCTATCCTGCTCGCCTGGCGCAGGCTCAGCAAAAGACAGGTGAAACGGACGCCTTGGTTGTCAAGCGTGGTACGCTTCGCGGTTTGCCCGTCGTTGTGGCCGCCTTTGAATTTAACTTTATGGGCGGCTCAATGGGTTCGGTTGTCGGTGAACGTTTCGTGCGCGGTGTGGCAGAAGCCACGCGCATGAAGTGCCCCTTCATCTGTTTTGCGGCTTCGGGCGGCGCTCGTATGCAAGAAGGTTTGATGTCCTTGATGCAAATGGCTAAAACCACGGCTGCCATTGCCGGTCTTGCCCGTGAAAAATTGCCCTTTATTTCGGTTTTAACCGATCCGACAATGGGTGGCGTTTCCGCAAGCTTTGCCTTTATGGGCGATGTGGTGATTGCAGAACCCCGAGCTTTGATTGGTTTTGCCGGTCCCCGTGTGATTGAGCAAACGGTTCGTGAAAAGTTGCCCGATGGTTTCCAACGCTCGGAATTCTTGCTCAAGAAGGGCGCTATTGATATGATCGTGGATCGTCGTGAAATGCGTGCTAACATTGCAGAAATCATGGCGATGCTCATGAGAAAGCGTATTACGGACGCCGAATGATTTGATTGAGAACGATCTAAAATTTAAAGACGCACTAGAGACCACGCTTGCGGCGTGGTCGCGTTGTTTTTGGACACAGAAATGTCTCAAGGTAAAGATACTTTAAATGGATGGTTGGACTACATTCTTTCGTCACATCCTGAAAATGTGATTGAGTTGGGTCTTACGCGCATGAAAAAGATGCTCGATCGCCTGGATATCCATTTTGATTGTCCGGTGATCACTGTTGCCGGAACCAATGGTAAAGGCAGCACTTGCGCCATGCTTGAGGCTATTTATCGTGCGGCTGGCTACAAAACCGCCATGCATACCTCTCCGCATATGCTTTCTTTTAACGAGCGGGCTCAAATTAACGGTGCAATTGTTGAAGATGCTCCGTTGGTGGAAGCTTTTCGAGAGGTAGAAGAAGCTCGAGCGGGGATGCCTCTGACTTATTTTGAATTCACGGCCTTGGGTATCCTGAGAGTCTTTCAAAAAGCCAAACCCGATGTGGTGATTTTGGAAATCGGTTTGGGCGGAAGGCTTGACGCGATTAATGCTCTTCAATCAACGGCAAGCATTGTCACGACCATCGGCATTGATCATGAGGCCTATTTGGGCAATACGCGAGATGCCATCGGTTGGGAAAAGGCTCATATTTATCGTCAAGGACACCCGGCTGTTTGCGCGGATAAAAATCCCCCGGTTAAACTTTTACAGTACGCAAAGGCGTTAAAGACAAATCTTGTGGTCGCGGGTAAAGATTTTTCCGTTACCGAAGAAGACGGCGGTCGTATGCGTTTTAGGATGGGCGTCAATGACTGGGATTTGCCCCGACCGGTCCTTCGCGGTCGAAATCAAATGGACAATGCGGCTGGTGTCCTTGCTCTGATTGTTTCCTTGATGGATAAGCTGCCTGTTGCGATTGCTGATATTGAAAAAGGGTTGACAACAGTTCGCATAACCGCACGATTTGAAAAGGTGCAGTCGGATCCGACCGTTATTTTGGATGTCGGTCATAATCCCCATGCGGCTAGCGTTTTGGCTCAGAATATTCGAGACGTGAAAACGCAAGGCAAGGTCATTGCTGTTTTTGGAATGCTTGCGGATAAGGACATGATTGACGTGGTGAAAATCATGTCTGAAGTGATTGACGAGTGGTTTATCACTGGTTTGCCGGGACCCCGTGGGGCAAGCGTGGATGTGTTGCATAAGGTCATGCTTGAGGCGGGTGTTGAAGATGGCAAAATTACGCAATGCGAAGGTGTTGAAGAGGCTTTTAACCAGGCAAAGCGTCAGGCATCGATCATTGATACAATCATTATCTTCGGTTCCTTTGTGACAGTAACCGCGGCCCTGCCGCTTGTTCGAACAAATGCAAGAGTCCAATAAACCAACCAACGAAGAAGCGTTCTGGAAGTCACCTCAAGAAAGCGTTGAGGTGGGTCTTGAGCACCTTGCCGAAGATAAGGAGCTTGAGGTGAGCCAAGTGAAGGCAAAGTTTCGCCATCGCTTGGTGGGAGCTGTCGTGTTGGTTGCCGCTTTGGCAACGGTGTTGCCGATTTTCTTTGAAGAGCCTGCTATTCAAAGTGACCGGCACGCTGAGACGAAGATTCCTCCCATCACTAAAGAGCCTTTCTACAAAATGGAACTTCCGGTTAATAATCGGCCGGCAGTGTCCATGCCGGCTGACCAAAGCGCATTGAAGGATCTTTCAAAACCCAATGTTGTCAAGGACGCTCCGGAGGCTCGTCCCACGCCGGAATTGGATCAAAAACAAAATGAGGTGCAAACTTACGCCTCCTCAACGGAAGGCTCGCTTTATATTCAGGTGCTAGCCACCTCAAGTGAAGCCGGAGCGATGCGCGAGATGGCGCGCTATCAGGCAATGGGCTTACCAGTCTATTCCGTGAAGGTTCAAAAGAAGTCGGCAACACTGTGGCGAGTTCGCTTGGGTCTTTTTAAGACAAAAGAGGAAGCCGAACGGGTGGCCAAGGTTTTGGATAGCCGAAAAATTTCACACATGCCTGTTCAGGTGGAAGAAAGCGCCAAGCGTGATATGAACCGAATTGCGCCCACGAGAACGTTAAAGAGTGCGGCTCAGGAAGCCCACAGTCGTTCTCAAGAGCAAAAGGCGAAGACGCCTGCGGCGCAGCCTGCGAAGGCTAAATCGCAGCCGATAAAAAACGCCACGCCGGCTCAGCCAAAGGCTGTCAAACCGGCCACGGCAGCAAAAACAAGCCAGCCGGTAAAGAAAGAAACTGCACCGAAGGCTACTCAAAAGGTTTCATCTAAGAAGAGTGCCAGTGACGATCCCTTGGCGGATTTGTTGAAATCAACCCGTGAAGACGTGATAGCGCAAAAGCTTCGCGAAAGCGGACACAAGTGATAAGGACTGTTAATCGTGAATGAATTGGATTGGGCAATCATTATCGTGTTGGTTCTCTCCACGGTGGTTGGGGTGACACGGGGTGTTGTGCGTGAAATTTTATCGATTGTGGGCTGGGTGATCGGGATTGTTTTTGCGATCCGATTCTCGCCTGAGTTGGCGGGGCTCATTCCGCTTGAAAGCTTAGGCCCTGCTATTCGGACAATTATTGCGGCTGTCTTAATCTGCGTGGCCTGCGTCTTTGCTATCGGACTCTTAGGAACGATTTTGCGCAAGATGCTTGAAGTGGCTCGTATTAGCGCCGAGGATCGCGTACTGGGAAGTGTGTTCGGATTTTTGCGCGGTGTGGTTTTTGTCTGTGCGGTGGTGTTTTTGGCCGGCATGACGAGCGCAACCTCCACTCAAATGTGGAGACACTCTGTTTGTATTCCTTTGGCTGAAAATGTGATTGACTGGATGATGCCGATGATGCCGGATTCCATCGCCAAGCTTCGCAAGTAAAGCTATTGAGAAGGGACAATTTTTAAATTTTTAACCGATGAGGCTATCAAATGTGTGGGATTGTAGGTCTTTTTTCTCATGAGCCGGTCAACCAACGGCTTTATGACTCGTTGCTTTTGTTGCAACACCGCGGTCAGGATGCGGCTGGTATTGCCACGCTTGACGGATTGACCTTTCACATTCATAAAGCAATGGGCTTGGTGCGGTATGTCTTCAGAACGCGCAACATGCGAGATTTGTTAGGCAATAGCGGCTTGGGTCAAGTTCGCTATCCCACACAGGGTAATGCTGACAGCAATGAAGAAAGCCAACCGTTTTATGTCAACGCTCCTTACGGCATCATGTTTGTGCACAACGGCAACCTCACCAATGCCGAAGCCCTCAAGCAAGAGCTCTACGACTCTGACCGCCGCCATATCAATACAACGAGTGACTCGGAAGTGCTGCTTAATGTTTTGGCGGATGAATTATCCCGCCTGACGCTCAATAGCAAGATTTCCCCAGAAATCGTTTTTGAAGCCGTTAAAGGTGTTCATAAACGCGTCAAAGGTTCATACGCTTGTATCGCTTTAATTGCCGGCAAAGGCATGCTTGCCTTCCGTGATCCCTTCGGTATCCGTCCGCTATGTTACGGTACAAAAGAAACGTCAACGGGAAGAGATGTTATTTTTGCTTCCGAGTCTGATGTTCTTGAGGCTCAAGAATACGAAACACTTCAAAACGTTGCACCGGGCGAAGCCATTTGGGTTGACATGAAGGGTGACATCCATCAGGCCCAATGTGCAGAACACGCCCAACTTGTTCCCTGTGCATTTGAATACGTTTATCTCGCCCGTCCCGATAGCGTCATTGATGGTATCTCGGTTTACGGTGCCCGTTTGCGTTTGGGTGAATACTTGGCTCACGAAGTGGCCCGCAGGATTCCTGTGGATGAAATTGATGTTGTGATGCCGATTCCCGATAGCTCGCGCCCCGCAGCTCAGCAGCTTGCCCAACGTTTGCGCTTACCTTATCGCGAAGGTTTCATTAAAAACCGCTATGTGGGTCGTACCTTCATCATGCCGGGCCAGGCCATTCGTAAAAAGACCGTTCGTCAGAAATTAAATGCCATGGCCGTGGAATTTAAGGACAAGAACGTGCTCTTGGTGGATGACTCCATCGTCCGCGGCACGACGATGCATGAAATTGTTCGTATGACAAAACAAGCTGGTGCGAAGAAAGTGTTTGTGGCGAGCGCCGCCCCTCGTGTCTGCTTCCCGAATGTTTACGGTATCGATATGCCGACTCGCTCGGAACTCATTTGCGGAGACGGCAAGACCGATGATGAAGTCTGCAAGATTCTTGAAGCTGACGCCGTGGTTTACCAACGCTTGGAAGACTTAAAGTCTGCCCTTCATGATATGAATCCCGCCATTGAGCGTTTTGAATGCTCGTGCTTTGACGGTGAGTACATTACGGGTGACATTACGGAAGAGTACTTGGCTAAACTTGAAGCACAAGCAAAAGCTGCTAAAGCTCAACCGAAAAAAGTTGACGAAGACTGATCGATTAGACGATTAGGTCTTTAATTGGAGAGTTCTTTGAATGAGGAACTCTCCATTTTTTGTTTATAAGGAGTCAAAAATTCTAAAAACGTAGCATTTTAATTCTTAAAAAATCTAAAAAACGTTACAAAATCCCATTAAAAATATTTAAAAAACGTTACAATGCTCATTATTAGATGACCAGATTAGCGTTGGGAGATGAGATGCTAGAGCGAAAACTTTATGCAAGGTTGCTTCAATGGAAATCACAAAAAAGAAGAAAGGCACTTTGTATATCGGGGGCAAGACAAGTCGGGAAGACAACACTCATTCGGCAATTCGGTAAAGAGCAGTACAAGCATTTCGTTGAGATAAATTTTCTAAATGACCCTTTGTCTAAAACGATATTTTCCGGTTCATTGCGCCCTCAGGAGTTACTGGCCAACTTAACAGCCTATGTCAGACAACCGCTTGAAATTGGCAATACATTAATTTTTTTGGATGAAATTCAAGAGTGTCCACAAGCTCGGGTGGCTATTAAGTTTTTAGTCGAAGACGGTCGTTTTGACTACATTGAATCCGGTTCTTTATTGGGTGTTAGTTCAAAATCCGTTCCCTCTTTGCCGGTTGGGTTTGAAGAACCGGTCACCATGTATCCTTTGGATTTTGAGGAATTTTGTTGGGCCAATGGCGTTCAGAAAAAGACAATTGAATTGTTACATGACGCGTACTTGAATAAACGTCCTGTCAGCGAATTGATTCACGAGACGATGAAAAAATTATTTTATTCATATCTCGTGCTCGGGGGAATGCCGGAAGCGGTGAATATTTTCGTGTCTACGAACGATATCGTGCAAGTGATCTCTTTTCAGCGAGAGATTCTGGCTCTTTATCGACAGGACATAGTCAAATACTCTACTCAAAATAGCAATAAGATTCATCGTATTTTTGATGCCATCCCCGGGCAGTTGGATGAAAAGAACAGGCGCTTTACTTTGTCGTCTTTGGAAAAAAATGCCAGACAAAATCGGTATGAAAGCTCTTTTTTATGGCTCAATGATGCGGGCGTCGCGCTTGCCTGCTACAACGTCACGCAGCCAACCATTCCGCTTAAATTAAACGAAAAACACAATTTATTTAAACTTTATCTCTGTGATACCGGTTTATTGACTGCTGCCTGCGCGCAAAACATTCAATTCGCATTGCTTAATGGTGATGTTTCTGTCAATTGGGGCAGTATTCTTGAAAACGCGGTGGCTCAACAACTTCTGGCGAATGGTTTCCCATTAAGGTATTTCAATTCAATTCGACAAGGAGAGGTTGACTTTGTTGTGGAGAAGAATGGAAAAGTTTTGCCGGTTGAGGTGAAGTCCGGGAAAAGTTTTAAGTTACATGCTGCATTAAATAATGTTTTGGATGTAAAAGATTGGGGAATATCCGAGGCCGTTGTTTTGTGTCAAGGTAATGTGGACAGCGATGAGCGCATTCTTTATTTACCTTGGTACATGGTGATGTTTTTGAAGGCAGGCCAATTGCCTAGACAATGGCTCCACCGAGTAGACATTGGAGCTCTGGCTGTTTAGTGAATGGAGAAAAAGCGATCAACTAATGAACAATGTCATCCTGCTTGATGACTTTCCAGATCGTCAACAGAATGATTTTGATATCAAATAAAAGAGAGCGCTTTTTCATATATTCGATGTCTAAGCTAGCCTTGTCATCGCCGCTTATGCATGTGCGCCCGTTAATCTGAGCCCAACCGGAAATTCCGGGTAAAAGCTTATCAACGCCCGCCGCTTTTCTCAGTTCCAAAACATGGGTTTCAATCGGCAAAAGCGGTCTGGGGCCAATAAGACTCATGTCACCTTTTAAAACCGACCAGAACTGAGGAATTTCGTCCAGGCTGGTTTTTCTAATAAATTCTCCAACCTTGGTGATATAACTGCCGGCATTGGTGAATTTTTCAGCTTCTACAATGGGCGCTCCAACACTCATGGAACGAAATTTCGGCATGATAAACGGTCTCCCATTTCGGCCTATGCGTTCAGACCAGTATAAGACAGGGCCGGGAGAATCAAGTTTAATAGCAATGGCAACGATTAACGCTACAGGTAACATGATTGGCAGCGAAAGCAGGATCAACACAATGTCAAGTAAGCGTTTCATCGATGAGCGAGAAAAGAGTAGAACAATTCAGTTCTGAATTCTAAAACAAAATACGACTTTTTTAGAGTGTTCTACCACTCCGATAAAAGCCATTGCCGAAGATCTTTGTGTTCAATGCCTTTTTGCGGTCTCAAGATCGGGTCCAAACTAAGTACAACCTTCGGGAAGTTATCCGGTATTGATAGAAGTGCACCGAATTCGCGTTCTTCGGTTTCATTATTGGCTAGTAAATAGGCCACTTGAACATAGAGGGTTTGATTGTTTTTTCTCGCTATAAAGTCAACCTCAAGTTCTTTCGAGGGTTTTTGAGCGCTAGCAATTCTTCCAATGCTTACTTTCCAACCACGTCTGCGTAACTCAATCGCGACAATGTTTTCTAATATCTGATCAATATTGATTTGGTTAGATAAAAACAAAGCCTGACGTAAGCCATGATCATTGATGTAAAACTTATGGTTGAAGGCTAGCATACGTTTACCCTCTTCCGTTTCAAAATTCATTTTTTCGAAAATAAATGCTTCGCAGGCAGCTTCAATAAAATTGGCCAAGGTTTCCTTGCTGGGTGCTCGCCCTTCAGATTTCAAATATCTGGCCAGGGAAGCGATTGATATTGGATGCCCGGTGTGGTCAAAGAGGTAACGGAGAACTTTTTTGAATAGTTCAACATCACGGATTTGACGTCGCGAGATGATGTCCTTAATAAAAATGGTGTCAAAAAGGTCGCTTAAGTACTGTTGCCAAGCTTCAAAGGGGCGCTTGGAAAATCCATGAGCCCAGGCGGGCATTCCTCCGACGGTGAGGTAGGTATTAAAAATTTCATTTATTGATAAATCAGAGTTTCCTTTATTACAAAGGACGAATTCTTTAAATGAAAAAGGAAAAACTTCAAAAGAAACGTAACGACCGCTTAAATGAGTGGCGAGTTCTCCGGATAATAATTTTGAATTGGAACCGGTTATGAAAATACTGGCAATGGCGTGCTGACGAAGGGAATTCACCATGATTTCCCAGCGATCAACATTCTGTACTTCATCTAAAAAAACAAAAGATGGGGTTTGTTGTTGAGCAAAGTGCAATATTTTTTCATGAATCTCTTCAAGGGGAAGCGAGCGCCAACGGATATCTTCAAAATTAATACTCAAGAAATGGTTGTCTTTAAGGTGTAAAGAATTGGAAATATCTGCCTTGATAAGTTCAAAAAGGGTGGATTTGCCGGTACGTCGCATACCGGTTAAAACTTTGATCAAATCTAAATCGTTGTAAAACGGTTTGATCTTTTCCAATAGATCAGATCGAGGTACTAAGAGTTCGCTCATTTTTGTTCCCCTTTTTTGTTATTAGCTATTATATCGAACAAAATTGATAAAAAATGAAATTTTGTTCGATATAGATTGACGAATTAATTATGGCTAACGGTTAAAATCAAAGAAAAAACAAGGATTATTTGTGTCAACAGGTCTATTTACCCACGAATCGTGTTATCGCCACATTACAGGATTCTCGAGTCCGGATTCGCCTGAGCGGATTCGAGCGATAGAGGAGCGGTTGGTTGCTTCAGGTTTGGAAAGTGCTTTTTGTCGGAAACAGACGGAGCGCCAGGCTTCTTTAGAGGATCTTTTACGTGCCCATGATCAACAATACGTTGATCATGTTCGCTCATTGGTTCCCCAAAAAGAAGGTGAATTGATTCATATCAGTGAGGATACGATCGTGAGCCGTGATTCGTGGACGGCCGCATTAGAAAGCGTGGGTTGTGTACTTGAAGCGCTTGATGAAGTCCACTCTGGCAAACTCACTAATGCGTTTTGTTGCGTTCGCCCACCAGGTCATCATGCTCATCGAGATAAAGCGGAAGGTTTTTGTATTTTCAACAATGTGGCGATTGCGGCACTTTACGCAAGGGATGTTTTGGGCATTGAGCGAATTGCAGTCTTAGATATTGACGCGCACCATGGAGATGGGACTGAGGATATTTTGGCTGGGCTTGAGGGTATTCATTTCTTCTCTTTTTTTGAAAAAGAGATTTTTCCGTATCCGAAGCTTGAGAGTTTGGCGCCTAATGTTCACAAGTTTGCGCTTGCGGCCGGTGACAGAGGAGAGGCTGCTTGTGAGGTGATTCGTTCCAAGTGGGAGCCTTTGATTCGTGAGTGTCATCCGCAGCTTATCTTAATTTCGGCTGGTTTTGACGCTCATATGGCCGATACCATGTCGGGATTGGATTTCTCTGATTTGGACTATGCCCATATCACACGAATCATTGATGATATCGCGCGTAGCGTTTGTGATGAAAAAATCGTCAGCGTGCTCGAAGGCGGCTATGAGCCTCGGAGTCTTTCAAGAGCGGTTGTTGCCCACATCAGAACATTAGCCCATGTGTAAAGGATCCAAGAGTGTCGCTATTTTCACTTAAGCATTTAAAAGAAGGCGTTTCAGGCCGTGAGGTGCTCTCTTGGGCGGCCTTTGATTTTGCGAATTCCGGCTATACAACCGTTGTTCTCACAGCGGTTTTTAATGCTTATTTTGTCAGTGTGATTTGTGAAGAGGCTTCTTGGGCGACACTTCTTTGGACAACGGTTATCGCGGCAAGCAATATTTTGGCTATTGTTTCCATGCCTCTTATTGGTGCGGCCAGTGACCTTAAAGCCAATAAAAAGTTTTGGACGGTGCTGATGAGTTTGATTTGTATCGCGGGCACCGTCGGTTTGGCTTTTACCGGCACCGGTACGATTGTCTGGGCCGTTCTTATGGTCATTGTCAGTAATTTCGCCTATAACGTCGGAGAGACGCTTAATTCTGCTTTCTTGCCCGAAATCGCCGACGACCGCTCCATTGGGAAAGTCTCCGGTTGGGGATGGAGTTTTGGGTATTGTGGTGGTCTTTTGACTTTGGGGTTAAGCTTGGCTGTCGTTTTGGCTATGCAGTCAAAGGGATTTACCGCTGAGGATTATGTCCCCTACACTATGCTCATCACGGCGGTTATCTTTTTTATCGCAGCCCTGCCTCTTGCTTTATGGTTAAAAGAAAGAGCCGTGCCCAGAACCCAATCATCATTTTGGTCTTTGGTTAAAGAATCCCAAACCAGCCTTATTAAAACATTCAAAAGTCTGCCCGCTCACCGAAATTTTGCCTGGTTGGTTGCTAGCGGTCTCTTCTTCCAAGGTGGAATCGCCGTTGTGGTGACACTGGCCGCGGTTTACGCCGATCAAGCCATGGGATTTTCGCCGGACGAAACGATTCTCCTCGTGTTGCTCGTCAACATCACCGCAGCAATCGGAGCCTTTGCTTTTGGCTATGTGGAGGATCGTATTGGCCACAAAAATGCCTTGATCGTGACGCTTTTCATTTGGATAGCCATGGTGGGTGTGGCTTATTTTGCTCAAACCAAAGCGCTTTTTTGGGTGGCTGCGAACTTGGCTGGTATTGCAATGGGATCAAGCCAGTCAGCAGGTCGCGCTTTGGTTGGTGTTCTTGCTCCTGAAAAAGACCGTGCAGCATTTTATTCATTTTGGAATATGGCGCTGTGGGTAGCCAATATCATTGGTCCGATGACTTATGGACTGATCACTTGGGTGACAGGTAACGATCAGCGCTTGGCTCTTTTGTGTACGGGGATGTTCTTTGTTGTGGGTTTGATTTTTCTGCTTCCGATGAAATTATCAAAAACGAAAGAAAATTTTCAGAAAATCTAAAAAATATTTTTAGAAAATATGTAGAAATATTCAGAAGTTCAAAATGCAAATGAAATAAACCTGACCTTGCCTGAAATTGGTTGACAGTTTTTAAAACTATGACTGACTTGGTTGACAGGTTTTTGATTCCTGCCTAATTTTCTTTACAGCTAAAAAACTAAAACCTGAATATGTTGACACCTTGGAGATATTTCCCATGGTGTCTTTTTATTGATCCATGATTCGGGTGTTTACTATCCCATCGAAATAAAAAGTTCTGTCACTGTTTCTTCTAAGAAACTCACAGGTCTTGAGACGTTCAAGAAAAATGTCAAAAACTCAGCCATGGCTTCTGTCATTTCGATGACGCCGGAACCCTATGTGATGGAAGGGCAGGTCATCAATCATTCTATTTGGGACATTTGAGACCAATTACGAAAATTATTTAAGAAAAATGACTGGTGAGTCTTATCTTTGACTCACCAGTTCAATGTCTCTAAACAATGGTTAGTGCAAGGGCGATCAAAGCAATCAGGCTAGGAACGAAAGTTCGTTTTGATACTTCTAATGGATTGACCATTGCAATGCCGGAAACAACGACCATGGCGCCTGAAATAGGTGATGCAGTGCGACCCAGAACACCTGCCAAGAAGGCCAATGCTCCTAAATTGGGAACTTCCATTCCGAAATGTTGAGCATGAGGAGTCACCGCTTCATTAAAAGCGAAAGTTGAAGCGTCACCAGAACCCGTGATAACCCCTAAACACCATGGACCGAAAGAGCCGCCCCATCGAGCAATATCATTACTTTCTTTCAGCAAATCAACAAATGATTGAACTAAACCTGTTGCGGTTAACCCGGCAGCGAAAACGCCTGCGGCAATAATAATGCCAAGAATTTCTCCGTAGCCTTTACCCATGCCACTGAAGAATTGTTTTGAAAATTCTTGGGGATTGGTTCTTGTGACCAATAGACACAAGATTGTGCCAACCAACATCGCTTGGGCTACTCCCATCTTGATTGAAGGGATGATGGTGTTGCCTAGAAATAGAATTAAAACCGGAAAAACAGGAATGAAAGCGTAAATGAAATTGGGGTTTTCAACCAGCTGAACTCGTTTGCTTTCATCAATAACTCCAGTGTTTTCAGAAGCTCCTTTATCGCGGAAAAGCATAGCAACAATGAGGATTCCAACCACAGCGATGGCAAACATAATCATGCTGTATGGGAAATGCAGGGCGATAAAGTCCATGACGTCCATATTGGCCATTTTTGCTACATAAGGATTATGAGCGGATCCCGGTGACAATACGCCTCCAATAGTGCCCATCATGACAGAAGCTGCGGCACCAGCGGGTGATATTCCGGCTCTCAGCATAACTGGAATCAAAGTTGATCCAACGGCGGCAGCGACGCCCGAGGCCGAAGGAATGACAACATTGACCATAATGGTTACCGCTGTGCAAACGGGAATTAAAAAGATACCCAATCCACGAATAGGTTTGGATAAAAGGGCAACAAGATGTTGATCGCATTTTGTGTAAGTTAAAACAGAGGCAAAACCCATGGAAGTACAAATCGCCGTGATAAGTCCACTATTGGTCATGGACTTTGCGAATGCGTTCAGTGTCGTGAGAGGTTCCATTGATAGGCAACAAAGGACCGCTCCGGAAGTGAAAAGCACTAAACGAGTCTCCCAACGTTTAGCGAGTGCCACAACCGTTAGGATGACAACTAGAATTCCAATCCAACCTAGAAGTGTCATTTATAAAATCTCCTATTGTGCGAGGGCTCTGTCGCTTGATGTCACCAAACGAAGGCCGATAAGAATGAAAATCAAACCAATGCCGGATGTGTAAACAAGAGGCTCTTTCGCTACAGCAAGAGCCAGGCAAAATGATGTAACAGGGTCTAAAAGGGTCATAGCCACAGCGGTGTTGGCTGTGATGAATTGAAGGGCTTTTGTGTAAAGTAGAAATGCCACACCTGTGGGGATAAGCCCCAAATACAGGAATACCAACCAATCCAACGTCTGCACCGTTTTTGGGATACCCGACAAACCCAGTGAGATGGGCAAAGCGATCAATAAGGCCAGAGAAAAAATTAATGTGGTGCAACTCAATGGGGATAAGGTCTTAACCAATTCTCCTGAAATGATGGTGAAGCAAGAATAACAAAGCCCGGCAATCAAACAGGAAATCAGTCCCACTGTGGATATGTGCCAACTTGAGGCCTGGGAGACGATCATCACTACAACGCCAACGCAGGCTAAAACCGTTCCGCGCCACCAACGAAGGGAAGGGGATCGCTTAAAAACGATCCAAGATAATAGGCCCGCCCAAATAGGAGTAGAGCCAATGGTTGAAGCCGAACCCATGGCAATTCCTGTCGTCCGCACGCCGTAAATGAAGCAGATGTTGTTGATCGCTATACAAAGTGCAGCAAGCAAGATCAAGGGAATAATCGCTCCATGAGACCTGTGCGAAAACTCTTTATATTCATGTGTGCCCACTGAGCAAACGATGAAAAAGATAGAAGCAAAGAGCAATCGAAACACAACTATCCAAGTGGCATCAATTGAACTTTGAACAAAGCCCTGGATTAAACCGATCGTTCCCCAACTTATGGCGGCGAGCGACGCAAAAACAATTCCCAATGTACCTTTGAGCATCGGTAATCACCTTGAGGGATGAACTGATTTTTTAATCTGTTCATCCCATCTGTCTAATCTAGAGTGTGTAGAGACGATCGTTGATCAGGACATTGGGTCGATTGAGGCGCCAAAGCATTTGATCCTGGGCATCCTTGGCTTGATCAAGCATTTTGGCTTCATCAAATAAAGTAAAGTGTCTGTTGTGTAGGACGATTTCTCCTTCCACGATCACATTGTCAACGTCTTGCCCCATTGCATGGTTGACTAAACGTGTGACAGGCATTTGGAAGGGGAAAAGATGCGGTTGCCGGTAGTCAATAGTGATGATGTCAGCTTTTTTCCCTACCTCAAGGGAACCAATTTCTTTGTCCAAACCTAAAGCCCTAGCCGGTTCAATCGTGACCATTTCCAAGACTTTTCCACAAGATAAGATACCTGTGTTTCGATGTTCGAAACGTTGCAATAAAAGAGTATTTTTTACATCACGCCAGAGGTCGTAGCTTCTCGATGAAGCGGAACCGTCACTGACAATGGCTACATTGACTCCTCGTTTCAACATTTCGTAGACCGGACAATGGCCCTTGGTGTGCATATTGGTTGATGGGCCGTGAAACACCCAGGCGCCTGTAGAGGCCAAAATATTAATGGCTTCATCGGAGTAACCCGTGCTGTGTGTTAATGAAAGCATGGGGGTAAGGACTTCCGGTGTATAGCGGTGCATGAACTCAACATCATCTTCATAAGCGTGAGTATGAAGTGGAACGCCGTATTTAGAGGCGATTTCAAACATCTTTCGGTTATGTTCGATATTAGCTTCAATACTTTCGTCAGGGCGATGTCCCATGCGGCCCGGAGCAACGATACAAATTTGTCGAGAATGGATTCCGTTAAGTTCCTTAACGCTTTGTTCGGTTGTAGCGTAAGCCATTTCAGGTGTCACATCATATTCGCGTAAAAGCGTTTGACCGTTCCACCACTTTGCATGCTTAGGAAAGGCGCCGTAAGGTGATCCAATGCCAGCTAATTCACGAATGCCTGTTGATACAGCTCCTTCAAAATGGCTTGCAAGTGGCTCTAATAATTCGCTTCTTGGAGTGCTTCCAATCATTGAAACACCAGTGGTGGTACCAAATTTTAGGCGTTCAGAAGCAGCCAACGCGCCTTCGGCACGCCAAAATTCGCTGTCTGTGCACTCGTAGTAAATGCTTTGAGCAAGGTCTTCCCAGCCGGGTTTACCGTCCCCAAGACTACGAATTAGGCTATGCCCCGCGTGACCGTGAGCATCGACCAATCCGGGCATAATGACATGTCCGCTGCAATCAATTTGTTTTTTTGCTGAATAATCTTGAGGCAGCTCAGACATGTGACCGATAGCGCAGATTCTTTCTCCTTGTACAGCAACGAAGCCATCGTTGAATTCCGTGTGATTTTTGTCAATGGTTACCACAACTCCGTGCGTTAACAGTAAGTCCCACATATGATCCCCTCCGTTTGGGTAATGAAATGCTTTGCAATTATTATCGAAGAGGCGTTATTGGAAGGAAACTAAATTTTTTTAATAACAAATGCTTCAGATACTAAAAACTTGAGTTGCTATTGCAAAGATTATTCTTCTGTCAAGGCAAAGGATTGTCGTTTCTCTAGGAGCAGATGCGTGATAAAAGAGGTGATTGGGCTTTTTTCCGCATTGGTAGAGGCAAGTCGAAAAACAGTTTTTCCTGGGCCATTTTTCACTGAGGAAAATCGCAAATCAGGATTGGTTTCTTTTAGTTGCTTGGGAATAAAAGCTACTGCTGCGCGAGAGCGAACCAAGTCGATCATCATGTCAACATCACTAACAAAAATTTTGGATCCATAGTCTCTTATCCAAGCTTGATGTAAAGGGCTTTCTCTTTCCGATGCGATTGCTGCGAGCGGTAATTTACTTGTATCGGTGATGGAGGATGAAGAACCTAACGACCATTCGCAAATACCCCAAAAAATCGTTTGTAAATCAATATCCATTCCTTGTTGCTCTGGTAGGCCTATTGCATAATCGCATTCTCCGCCGATCAATGCTTCCCATAGATCACGGTGATGCCGCGTTTCAATGTAGAAATCCGTCAAAGGGAATTGTTCTTTGAGTTTTTTAGTAATTTCAACTAAAGGTCTCCTCAGTACAAGATTACTGATGGCAATGCGATAGGATGACTCTATGCCATTTGTTAGCAGAGACATTTTTGAGGGTAGATCTGATAAAAGATCTTGAATTTTCATGAAGTGATCTAAAAGCAATTCCCCCGCTTCTGTAATTTCAAGTGAATGCGGTTTTCTTTCAAACAGTAAAACACCAAATTGTTCCTCCAAGGCCCGAATTCGATAACTGACTGCTGCCGGTGTTTTGTGCAGCAGGGTAGCTGCATCGGTGAAATTTTTCGAGCGAGTAACGGCAAAAAATGTTTTAACCGTCTCTAAGTCAAAGTTGGGAAGATGATTTGATCTCATGTTGATATTTTCCAAAATCTTATTAATAAGGCTACATAAAGACTCTTGTAAAGTCAGCAAGGGATTTCCCAAAGACAAAAGGATTTAATCCTCAGTCCTCAATCGCGCTCTTAGTCGTTAAATTTGTTTTCTGAGTGGTGAGTTCTACTATTTTTCGAAAATAGTATTTTTGTAAGATAGTAAAAATGACACAAGAAGCTCAATTTACAGACTAAAACAATAAACGGTATGCCCTTGAGTTGAGGGCATACCACTGACACTACTGATTAAATCACTAGCTATTGGACACCATCCGTGTTAAAGCAATGGATGCTAAAACAGCTGCCCCCGTTGCAATAGCTTTATCGTTGAAATTGAAGCGCTCATTGTGAACAGGCGCCGTGTGATCCGCGTCTTTCATACCAAGACGGAAAAGACAGCCGGGACGCTTTTGTAGCATAAAGGAGAAATCCTCACCGCCAGTCGTTCTGGAGATTTCTTTGACATTGTTTTCTCCTAACACTCGTGTGGCGATGGCGCGAGCCGCCTCAACTTTTTCAGGCGTGTTGTACATCGCAGGATAAAGTCGTGTGTATTTAACATCGGTTTCAATATCATAGGTTTTCGCGATACCGTGAGCGATTTCATTAATACGCCGTTCAATCGTGTCTTGGACTTCAGGCTCGTACGACCGGGTTGTGCCGCTGATCATTGCTTTTTGGGGAATGACGCTTACACCATTGGGATCACCGGCTTGCGCGCAGCAAACAGAAACCACTGCGGCCAATTGGGGAGAAATGTTGCGCGAAACAAGCGTTTGTAAAGCCAAAATAGCCTCACCCATTGCAATTACCGGATCTTTAGCAAATTGAGGGCGAGAGCCGTGTCCGCCTTTCCCCTCAAAAGTCATTTCAAAGACATCCGCATTGGCGGTGGCGTATCCGGAAATAAAACCGACAGTCCCCACATCAAGCGAAGGCTCGGCATGAAGCGCATAAAACTCATCGATTCCGAATCGCTCCACAAGACCGTCTTCGATCATGTATTTAGCGCCGGCAAAACCTTCCTCGCCCGGCTGGAAAATAGCCACTAGTGTTCCGGCAAAATGCCGATGTTTCATAAAATAGTTCACAACGGCCAAAAGAGTTGCGACGTGACCATCGTGACCGCAGGCATGCATATGTTTGGGGCGTTCACTCGCATAAGGTGCCCCCGTGTTTTCATTGAGAGGCAGGGCGTCGCTGTCGGCTCGAATACCGATTGTTCGTCCTGGGTATTCTCCCTTGACAACGCAGACTACGCCGGCAACGTCTAATCCGCCGACACGAGTGTGAATATCCTCACACCCAAAGCTTTTCAGTGCTTCAACGATTGTTTGCTCAGTGCGTGTTAAATTGAGTCCAATTTCCGGATATTGGTGAATAGCGTGGCGAATTTGCGCTGCCACGGCGGCGCAATCAATCAGATCTTCCGGTTTAACCATTAAAGAGTCACTCATGATAATTTCCTTTTCAATTTGTTCGTTCGACCGTGTTAAGCCTGTATTAAATAAGAACGCTCATGACCGCTAATGTCGCGAAAGCCAAAACAATGGGGATGAGCATGATGACATAGAGCATATGATCCTTAATGCCGATAACGCCCAGGCATCGTCCCATATACTGGAGTTGTCCGCCCATGATGAAAATGGAGGGCAAAATGATCGCGGCTTGTTCACCATTCATGACACCGTCGCTTAAAAAGGCCAAAAGCACACCGATAGCACCGCCGCTTGACATCCAGGCACTCACGAGGATCATGGCGCTTTCTCCCGGTAAACCGAAGATAGACATGATCGGTTCAAACGCCATGCCGATGTAGTTTAGAAGGCCTGAAACAGTCAATACTTTGATGAGTACGAAAGCCATAACCAAGTTTGGCAACATGGACTTTGTAGCCAAGTCCCAACCGCGCCTTGCGCCATCGATGAACACTTCCGTAATCAGAGGTTTTTGAGTGCTGAGTTCAGTCATGATTAATTCCTTTCAATGGTTAAAGCAACAGGACTTGTCTGCAAAGAAGTTGTGGCGATCTTTTCACGCTGAGCGATCCTCAATTGAATCAAACGCATGATGTTGGCGCCGATTACTTTGGCGATTAACAAAACGGCTAAACCGGTGCCCATGGAAAGAGGCACAGTGCCGGAACCATCGGCGTTGCTGAAAGCCAAGACGGCCGCGCTAAATGTCACGAAGTTGGTGATTGGCGCACAGGCAACCATTTGGAAAGCTGAGAAATTATTGATTTCGGTATAACTTAAGGCGCCCGAGTCTTTAAGTTGACGAGTAAGCGCGGCACCGCCATCGGTTGATTGAAGGCAAGCGATTAAAGCTAAAGTAGCCGTGCCGGGAACACCGATCAAAAATTGAAGAATCGGGGTCAAGAGCTTTCGGGCGGCTTTGAGAGCGCCATAGTGTTCAAAAACGGTAATCATGCCCATGGCCAACATGACGCCCGGAATGATGAGGGAGATGGCGAGCATGAACCCATCAATGGCTCCGGATCCGCCAAGACCTCTTAGGGTTGTCATGGTGGTGCTGACACCATCGGCAGTTTCTGTCACTTTTCCCACCACCTTGCCGGCGCTACCCATGAGGGTTGTGAAGTCTAAGAAACTCCAAAAATAACTACTGCCGGCAGCAATCCCGGAGAAAAACACAATGGCCAATGCCAATGAGATGTAACAGCCTATGGTGACGTTTTCTTTATTGATTTGAGTTTGCTTGTCAGACATTTTGTTTTCCTAAAAAATTATGAAAGCGCTGAAAAAGAAATGGTTTCAAACCTAAATCGATAAATAGGGGGACCAATCTGACGCATGGAGCGCATCAGTCGCGCGCAACCGAAGATGACGGAGAGCGTTCGTTTATTGAGACGAATATTGATATTTGCTTTAGCCTTGCCACGGATAGAGGGATACATAGCAACTTCCGAATTTTCAAAATTTTGAAAATGTCCGAATACACGTGGTGAGTTTTAGGATTTTCAGTAACGGTATTCAGACCGTTTGGGGTGGTTCACGAAGGAACCTGTCATTTAGCAGCGCCAGCTGAAAACGACAAACGATGGAAGCGGGAAACGACTAAATCGTTCCCCGATGCTAAAGCTGAAAAAAACAGCCTTACGAGATGTGCTCGAAAGGCCGATGGGTTTGACTGATGAGATCGCACAGCAAGACTTACAGGAATTGTCCTGCAAAACTTTCTGTAATGTGTCTAAACGGTTGCTCGAAAGCATTTTAGAGACGATCTCATAAGTTATGAAAAGGATAAGAACATTTTGATTTAAATTTAGAAATGGAACAATCAGGAGAATTACGTATTTTTGAGGAAATCTACTGTTTTTTGCTTATGGTCTGGCCACATGGTGTACAAACGAAAAAAACAGAAAACTCAAAGTGATGTTGGCTTGCAGTTCTTTTCCATCCGTCTTCTCTCCATAGCGTCTGGATTGGGTTTGATCAATTGCTTCCTTGACTAATCCGTCGACCTCAGAAGAGCTATGAACGTACTTGAATTCGAAAACCCCGTGGCGATCTTCAAAGGTTCCCTTTTTTTATGTGTTATGTAATAATGATGTCGTATGTCTTACAAATAAAATATAAAAGAGATCAAAAAGGAGTCAAACAATGACAACTGTACAAAGAACCTTTCGCTTGGATGAGTCCTTGGATCAACAATTTTGTGATATTGCCGAAAAGCTTGGTACTTCCCCTTCGGATTCACTGAGAATGTTTGTGACGGCCTTCGTTTCAAATAGAGGCTTTCCTTTTAACTTGCGACTGCCTGAATCCAAGGTAAGAAAATTTAATGTGAATCATCCAAATATCACGACACCGGTTATTCGAAACGGTCACGCTGTTTTACCTGCATCGTGGCGTGAAGGGGACAGCTATGACGAGTGATAGTACAGCGAAATTTGAGGAACCACAGTTATATGATGTTTGGCGAATGCCTTTTGAGTACGAAGACCAGCCGGGCGTTTTTAAGAACCGCCCGGTGATCGTCGGAGGGATAGATGAGGAATCTGTTGAAGTTTTTGTTCTATCAATTAAAGTAACCAGCCATCCACCAAGACCCAATTACTTTGGTGAGGTACCGATTTTAGATTGGAAAGAAGCCGGTCTATCCAAACCTTCAACAGCGCGGTGTTCACATATTGCTCGATTACCTAAGAGTTTCTTTGAAGGCCAACTTAAATACGGTCATCTCAGTCAACGAGATACTTCTGCTATCGAGAAAGTTCTTACCGAGTTGGGTTATTTGCTTTAGTTCTTTTGCCGGCAAAAGTTTTCGAGGCCCCGAATTGGGCCTTTTTTCACTGCTGTCCATCTGCTATATAAACACGCCCCTTCATGACAAGAGTCCTTGTGGCACGACACTAAGAAATGCCCAGTAACCAATCAGCCGCATTCAGTTGAATTATTCCATTGAAATTTCTTCCACTGCCGATTCTGTCAGTGGTGATAAGGTATCTTGGATAAGCATCTCGTATTGAGTTAAAAGCAGAAAGTTCCCGCTCCAAAGTGGTTGGATCCATGACGGACATTGCGACTTGGAAATAGGTGAAGCCGTCGGATGATTCTGCGACGAAGTCAATTTCCCGTTCGCCGATCCGTCCAATGGAGACCTTTTTGAAACGACGTTGGAGTTCTAAGTAAACGATGTTTTCCAAAATGTGACCGTAATTTCTGACAGGAGAAGACGTCATCGCATAACGAAATCCCACATCACACAAATAAAATTTCTCTTCACTTCTTAAGGCTGTTTTTCCTCGAATATCAAATCGAGGTACTCTATAGAAAAAATAGCTGTCTTCCAAAGCTTGTAAATACCCATAGACCATGAGCAACGAGACGTCAAATCCTTCGTGTTTAAAAACATTCATAATGTTTTTGGCGGAAACAACACTTCCAATACTTGTCGCTAGATAAGTTGCTAGCCGATCCAATAACGAAGCGTCCCGAATTTTGAGTCTGTAACAAATATCTTTAAGAATAATAGAAGACACAAGACCTTCATAATAGGATTGAATCAATCGGTCATTGTTTCGGTAGGGGATAATCGCAGGAAATCCTCCAATACGCATGTATCGCAAAAGCTCATCGAGTAGGTTTTGGCCATCTTCTCTGCATGCGTAGTGGAATTCCGCAAACGATAATGTGGATAAGTGAATTTCTGAATATCGACCTGTTAAAAGGGTCGCCAGCTCGCCGGAAAGCAAAAAGGCATTTGAGCCTGTAACGTAGATATCCAAATTTTTGTGCCTAGAAAAACTGGCCAAAACTTCGAGGAAGTTCTTGCACATTTGAACTTCATCGATGAAGATATAGTACGTGTCGGTGTCATTGCATCGATTCAGTACAAATTGATGAAGTGTTTCTGGATTTCTTAATGCTTTATTTTCAAAGTCATCTAGATTAACAGTAATTATTCTTTCATTGGAAATGCCTTGTTGTCTCAATTGGTCTTGAAACATTTCCAATAAGAAAGATTTCCCACAACGTCGAGGGCCCAAAATAACTTTGATAAGACCATTGTTTTGGTAATCGTGCAATAAATTTAAATAATAGGGACGAGGAATAATTTGGAAATTCTTTAGCCATGGTCTTATTTAATTATGTTTTATAAACTTCATTAGATATGCAAAATCATAAAATACATTTTATAAAATCAATTAATAACATAAAAGACATTCCAAGGCCAGATTGCCTTTTTGCAGTAATGCGTTATTCATCGCGGTCAGCGTTGTTTGTCTCAGGGGCTTTTTTAATTTTTCAATTACCGTTAACAATAGTCTAGTTGAAGTCCCGATCCTGACGAAATTATCCTCATCGATGATATTGGCATACGGAAAATCGGTTTTTAGTCGATTGAGTGTGTAACCAGTCGCCATTAAATCATCTTTTTTACAATCAATCCATCCCCATGGTTCAAATGGTGCTACTCGATATGAGCCTAAATTTAACAAAGTGAGACTGCCTGCGTGAACACGTATGACAGAAGAAAAAGTTTCCTCGATTTTGCGTGTATAAGCGCAGGCGCTCCAGAAATCATCATAAGTCTCTTTCGGTTTGGGGATTATGTGTTGAACAAAATATTTAGCAGCAGGGAAAATCTGAGGCCATACGGGGTGTGCCCGAGCTAAATCCAATTGATGCCTTAAACCGGGATGCATGCCGTGGTAGGTTTGAAGCCACAAACCGGAGCCAGTGCTTTTTTCTTGGGGATTAAGCCAATCATTTAATTCAGAATCATTCAGGATGCTTTTTAGATTTTTGCGATTTTCTAAATGGCGTTCTCGAAGGGCAAGGTTATCCAAAGGGATCCCTTTCTTTTCAGCCAGAGCAATCAATTGTTTCTCTTTTTCATCAACATATTTGGCTAAAACCGGCATGAAGGCCAATTCTTCAATCACGACTCCTCGGGCCAAATGCTGTTCAAAACGGGCTGGCATATTGTTTGTTTTGCCGATGTAAGCCGTCTTATCAGGACGGATTTGAAGATAAATTCCCGAGAGGATCATTGAATTTTTAAACAGGCTCACAACGCTTGTGATCCCGCGAACATCGGCGATTCTCTCAAAACCCAATTGAAATGCGGCATTCATGCCAAAAGTTGATATTTTTGCCATATTTTTATTTTGATCCTTTGCTTAAAAATTAGGCGATGAAGATCATAGACTGTGTCAATTAGATCATTGATTTTTATAGGAAAAATCTATTGGACAAGAAGGTTCTGTTCATGTTTAAATACCCTTCGTTAACAGACATCGGGCCCATTGTTTGAAAACAGATTCGGATAATTTTTTAGGGAAATTTGAAATGAAATTTTGGGAATATCTCACCACGCCTCCTGTCCTTGAAGACGAATACGCCAACCAGATTTTGAATTTGAAAATCTCTTGGGAAGAAGTGTTCAATACGGTCTTTTTCATCGTTGGTCTTGTTTTAATTTCACCGTGGTACGAAATGGATTCAACTGGTGAACTTCATCCTAGGCGTAGGATACGTTTACCATCTCGTGTTCCTCCAGCAATTCGTTGGGGTTGTATTCCCGAACGTTGGTTCTAATTTTTTCCAGATACTCTTGTTGTTTCTTTTTGGGGTAAATGTTTATGAAGATTTGGGAATATCTCACTACGCCTCCAGTCCTAGAAGACGAATACGCTAAACAGATTTTGAATCTGAAAATCTCGTGGGAAGAAGTGTTCAACACTGTATATTTTTTTGTGGCACTAATCATTTTTTCTCCATGGTACGAAATGGATGAAAAGGGAGAGCTTCATTATCGGTATAAGAATCATCGACCTGCGCCTTGGATTCCTGCTTGGCGGTACGGAAGAAATTCTCGTTTTTACTATTAATGAAGCTATCTTTATTTCTGAGCGGAGCGTTCAACTTCTGAAAGTTCCGCTTTATCTTGTTCGCCGATTTCTTGCATAGCCTTTCTAAAGTTTTCGGAATTTGTTTTCTCGTTTAGTTGATCCTTGTATTCGTGAGGACTTGAGTAAAGTGCCCCGCCAAGGTAAGCGTTGGTAAACACTGTCGGAACGCCAGATTGTTTTTCTTCATACACTGCCTTTGCCGATAGTGTTGTTCCTCGTTCGGTAAGAAGACTGTCTTGCAGTTGTGTTTTATCTGCTTTCATTGATTCTCTGAAGTTATTGACTGAGTTAGTCACCGCTGATGTTCGCGGTAGATCTGAGATTTCTTTATCTCCAATGCTACTTTGCTTTGAAATTTGATAATCCAAATTATTAGCTTGGCGAGTTCGGTCAAATTGGTTGAATTTTTCAGTTTCAAAAGATTCTCGATGAGGTCTTGCCATTGTGTCAATGCCAACGGTCGATAACGGTTGAGGAGTGTTATTGTTCCAATCACTTTGATCCATACTCTGATGAAGCTGTTGGGCAAAGTATCTTCTTGCGGAAGCACTATGGAAAAGCGCGTTTTGAGCAGCCTCAGCGGAACCAAAAGTTTCAATAGCCTTTTGCATAGCTACAGGGGAGCTATCCATCATTGTTCTGATGCCTTGGTTAGAAACATAACCGATTTGAGAAGAAGCGCCGAGAGTGGCACTTTGTTCAAAACTTTGACGATTGCCGAGCTGATAAGCACGTGTAAGTTGCTTCTCAAAGTTTTGGGCAGCGTTACGAATGCCAGAGTCTGAGGTACTTTCTGCAATTTGCCTTGTGGCTGTCAGTAGCGATTTATAGGCTTCTTGGCGTTGGTTTGTGTTGGAAGCACTGCTTTGTTGAGTGACAGAATCCAGTAATTGCTGAGATGTTTGGATTCTTCCATTTATTCCACTAGATAACGAGGCAGGATTACCTCCGTTGATAAGACTTTGGCGAATATTTTCAAACCCTGAATTATTAGGTGTAGTAGGAGTTGAAGTCAATTCTGAGACTAGTGAATTCTTTGAGCTTTCTGCTTGAATACTTCTAGTTGACAAACTTTGTGAATAATTTGTTTTTTCAGAACTACTAGAAGATAGCGTTAAAGTCGAATTTATGGAAGCACTTTGTCCATTATTGAAATTAGATTCAATTGTCTGATTAGAATTAGAGCTCACCGAAGAACTCACCTGATCTAGGCTACTATCCGCAGACTGTAATCCAGACTGACGATTTAACGTTGTATTTAAAAGTCGTGTAAAACCCGCCATCGACTTATCCGCCGTTTGGGCTGTGTATGAGCGCAGAGCTTGGATAGAGTCCGAATAGCCAAAGCTATTGCTCATTGAGCTGGTTGCACTTTGAGAATTAGCCTCTCCCAATGACATGGCGCTTGAGACACCCATCGAGACCGGTGTCATGGACATACCGGTTACTGTACCGGAGCTATTGCGCGTAACCGAGCCATAGGCCGAAGCGGTTTGAAGCATCGAGGAGTCGGTAAAGCCCATCGAGCGGTCGCTCTTATTGCCGGACTGGGTATTGGTTGAGACATTGCCCCAACTTGTGTTGCCTAAAGAAATGTTGCCTGAAGTGAGACTTGCGCCTTGAGATTGAGCGGCGCTTTGCGCAGGCGCCATGACGCTTGCGGCCAGCTGCGCTGTCGCAAAGTCGCTTCCTTTGGCAATGGCAAAGGCAATCACCGGAGCCAGAATCGTTAAGAATCCGGCAATGGCTTGAGAGCTTGCGCCGGCTTCGCGGATGAGACTGGCGGCATAGATGGTGTTGGCCCCATATTCAGCGATGATTTGATTCATGGGGTGGCTGTCCGTGTGGATGATGAGGTAATTCATCACAGCCGAAATCGGCGCCCAAAGCTGTATCCAAACCAGGAGCGTCAGATAACTTCTGAGGATGGTTCCGGCCATATGTCCGGCGGCTAACACCATAATGAAAATCAGTGGGAAAGACGCCAGAATGATAAATTCGAGCGAATTTCTAACCTTGGGTAAAGCGTCCTTAGCAATCTCCGCCATCGTCCGATAGTTGATTTCAGAGGAGAGATTACCCTGGGCTTTGGCCAAGGCCATCGCGGTGGCTAAGGGATGTCCGGCTAGGGCGGCCACGTTATCAATGTCGCTTTGGAGGGTATTCATAAAGACCGAGTGCTTGATGGAACTCGCCAAACTTTGCGAGACACCTAAAAGGAGACTTTCAGCCTGAGGCAGCACTCTCAGAATTAAAGTGCCTGCATCAAGCTGATCAGGTAGCAGCTTCATGGCTAAATGCTTTTGAATGGCAGGCAGCTCTGTGGTTGCCATGTGATTGTCGATAAAGGCGATGGCTTCATCGCAGCCTAACCAGTTGCCTGCGGTGTCTTGTGTCTTTCGGGCGGGATTGACCCATCCGGTTTGAGCGATCGTTTGCCAGAGGTTGCCGCTGGTACTCAAAGCTTCAATCTTTTGTGGATAGTCAATGAGTTCGGGCATGACGCAGTTTCGGTTAAAGTCAGAAATCAGTGTTCTGCCTTGAGCGGTCACGGGACCGGCGGCAAGGATTGCATTGACCGCTCTTTCCGGAAAGACCATGCCAAAGCGCGAGAAACGCTCGGCTTCAACGCCAGCAAACGTGTCTTCAAAGATTTCGGTTAGCCAATGGCCAACGTGGGAAGTGGTGCTTGCCATAAAGGCCAGTCCCAAAGGAACATTAGACACCACATACACAGAGCCTGATCGCTCATCATTAATGGCCAGGTCTGTTTTGGGAACGAGCGTGACACCATAGAAAAGCGCCACAGCGAAGATGAAACTCCCCGCGTCGAGCCCTCGATACCTAAGGGCGCAGACGGTGATCACACAAAGAAAGCCAAAAAGAATCAGTGTCTGTAACAGACCCAAATAATCGGAAGAACCGGTGATGGCCACAACGGCTTCAAAGAGATCCCTGATTTGTGAGCCGTTCCAATAGGCAAAAAATTCCATCGTCATCGGTTACTCCTTAGTTACGGGTTCCCCAGCGGGAAGCGATGTTTTGGGCGGCGTTGCCTAAGAGGCTGCGTTCAATGTGTTCGACTTGTTCCATAAAGCTTCGGGCGCGGGCCATTTGCTGATAGATGCGGTCGCTTCGGGCAGAGAGGTCTAAACGGACCGAAGCGATACGGGCGGAAATCCGCTTAACGTGATCGGCGTTGATTTGATTGGCTTGCGCACCGCTTGCACTCGTGATGACTTTTTCAATGTCGATGGTTAATTGATCAAGCGCCCGGACAATGGCTTCATAAGAGGCAGCTTCCACGTAGACGCGGAGGATGTCCTCAGAAAACCCAACGTAGCGGTTAATCGTTACCGTGTTGATTAATTTGATTAATGGAATCGAAGAAACCGACCCCAATAAGAGGATGTCTTCTTCAGAGACTCTGGACGGATCCCGAGCCAGAAGAGACTGACGGTAATGGGTGGCGGCTTCCCAGAGACGGTGGGTGAGGTTGATGTCATCCATGGCCACGCGCTCCGTGTACAGGCATTTGGTGTCCTTGGTAGGGCACATCAGTCGAGTGGCGTTATTGAGGCTGACGCTTTCCGAGGAACCGAAGAGTTGATTGGCGATATCCTCACCCATGATGAAGCGGGAGCGTGCCACGGCGGAGGAATCATCGCCGGCTTGGGTGTAAATGGTTGTGCCCACCAGCGTCATCATGAGTTCTTTGAGCTCCTTGGGGTACTTGGACGTTAAAGTTCCACCGCCCAGCAAGGCCCAGGTAAGGTTGATTTCCGAGGCTTCGATGGTGTTGCCGCCGGAGTCCGTCCGGGTGGGGACATTTTTAAAAACAGTTGAGCCATCGGTGCGGGTCATGGAGTCGGCTTCATAAGCGTCTGAGGCTGTACCGGAGTCCCTCAAATGATTGGTGGCCGAGTAGCGCAGTTTTTCCATGTAGCCCTGAGCGCCCGTCATATCGAGAAGGGTTTGAGCGGCGGTACAGGAATCCTGAAATTTAGAGCTGTACTCCCGAATCAAATCACGAAAGCTAGTGACTTGTTCAGACAAATCAGGGGATAAAGTCTGAAGGGCTAATTGGAAAGCCAGACCCGGTAATGAAGAGCCGATGGCTCTTAAATAATTTAAAAACTCTTCTTTAGAGGGGATGCTGAAAGCGCCCATGAAGAGATCGATGCCGCCGCAGCCGGCGGAGAGCTTGGGCGGCGTGAACTGAAACGGCGTGAAGTCGGTTCGGGGAGCGCGGTACACAAAGCCACCGCCCGAGGCGATATTAAGGTGGGCGGACTCATAGATGCCGGCCGCCGTCACGTTGGCTTGACCGGCACCGGAAGAAGAGTCATAGAAATCTTCCAAGAAACCGGCGTGAGCGGCTGTGAAAGTTAAAGACAATAAGAGAGCGACTACTGAATGGCGAACAGTCATTGGTCATCCTTACAAGCGAGGGAGAGTTTGAATGGTTGAATTTGTGGAGCGGGCAAGACCCGAGACCTGAACCAAACGGTCTTTAAGGTCTTCAAGTGACAAAGCGCCAGACGCGATAAGCTGCGCCTGTTCGCCCTTACGGTCTACGAGAAAAATAGCTGGGGTAACGGTCGGCACCGAACCGCTCAAGGTCATTAAGCGCTTCACAATGCCGTTATTCGGTTTGGCGCCGGGCCATTCGGAGGAGACGTCACCCTTAATGGAAATAGCTAAAGCCTCAATACCGGTTTCTTGCTGAAGTCTTTGAATAACGGGCGCCATCAGAGAGCAGAAAGAGCATCCTGACTGAACAAGAATGACAAGCCCGGCATGGGTAGAGAGTTCTTTAAGAATGTCAGCCTTTTCTGACTTTGCTTCATCTTTCAAAGCCACTTGCGCAAAGTTAGCCTTGGGGTGGACCACCGTATGGTCAAAACCGGGATTGGCCCACAGAGTTTCTTTCCAGCGTTGCGCAAACTGCGTGGATTTCTCCAACATTAACGTGTTGATTTCTAGGTACGCTTTGAGATTACTCTCAGTCGGATTCATCACTGCGACATTGAGTCTTTTTTGAGCTTCGAACTTCAGTTCTTCTACCGTTTCAAATTCTTTGGGGTCTTTGGATTCATCGGGCTTCTTTTCCCCATAGAAAAGAAACCCGCGATCGGGATTCTTCCAGACGTCTTCTGTCCAGAAGTCATTGGGTTGTGCGAACGAATACTGCACAAGCGAAAATGAGAGCAAGGCTGTTAAGCCGATTTTTCTTATAGTCATAGTGTTTAACAGTCAGTTCCGTAACAAGTTCCCTCTTTGCCGGGCATCTCGGCGTAAGGGTCTTTTTTCAGTTCGTTGATTCTGGCTTTGGCGCGTGTTTCCACTTTCTTTGCGTCAGGCAGCGTCACTTTGGAGGTGTCAATCAAAGCGCCCAGCTGCGTCGGATCGATCTTTCCCAAGTCCACCCGGCTCATTTCATAAGCGGTGAGCCCCTGGCAGACATGCTGGTCGGCCGTGTTCCAACCGAGTCCTAGTTGCTCATGGGCGGCTTCCTGCACCAAAAGCGCGAGCTTAGAGTTGTAGCAACAGTAAGACTCGGTTTTAATGAGGCACCGCCCCATAAAGTATTCGGTGCAGACGCTGCCCACGTAGCGGCAGGTGTCCGCTCCGCGCTTTAATTGCAGGGTTTGTTCTTCAGGGGTGCAGGACAGGTAGTCGGAGGCGACTTCGAGCGCCACCATGGCAAAAAACGTCCAAGGGTCAAAGGAGAACTGAACTGAGCCACCGACATAACTCACAGAGAGTCCATAGTAGGAGAGGTTAGGGGAGTAGGCTTGGCCGGCCGCGTCACCGTAAAGTTTGGTCATGATGTTGGCGATGGACTCATGGCTCATGAGAATGTCATTGACGTAAGGCGAGCCCAAGGTGTGGATTGTTTCTTTGGCGACTTTGCCGGCAAAGATGTAGGAGACGGGAAGGCCAGCGGAGTTGGCGTGAGAGCCCTTCACCTTTCCTTTGCAGCAAGACACACCCCCTAATTTATTGCGGCAAGTGTTGAGCTCTCCGGTAAAGAAATGAAGGTTGTTGTAGTCGCCATAGACCGCGGCCTGACGCACAACTTCAAGCTTAGTGATGACGTCGGCTAAATTCGTATTGGGGGCGTCATCGGTTGGTGTGCACAAACCGTTCTGACAGATAGACTCTGAACAAACCTCTTCTTCAATAACCTGATCAGGCGTTTCTTCACACTTATAGGTGGAAGTCCAAAAGGAACATTGGCTTTCATTGCCTGCCAGGCATTTCTTTTCAATGAGCTCGCACTTGGGGTTACTGCTCAATTCCTCACAGGTATTTACCGATGTACCGTCATCAGAGCAGGAATATTGGACTTCATAGCGCCAGCAATCCTTATAGACAGGTTGTCCATTCACAATGCGGGTTTCGGGCCCTTCGGTACAGACTTTGTTAGAAATAGAGCAAGACGCACGTTCTTCGATCTTTTTGCCTAAATTGTCAGCATCAAATGGGCAGTTGGATTCTTCCGTCATCCCGGTGATGACTTCTTCGCTTCCGGTCCACTCAATGTGTGAGGGGAGAGGGGAAACCGGACTTTGGCATGAAAAAAGAGAAGAGTCAGGTTCTTCTTCTTTTACCGTACAACCTTTATCTGTTAATGCCTCACAGGATTTCTTTTCACCCGTTTCGCAGAGTTGGACTTTATTTTCTTTGAGACAAACCTCGGCAAAAATGGGATGGGTGACTTCGCAGGCACTTTCCTTTTCCTCACAGGTGTCACTACAGGTATTAGAGGTAATCGTGACACCGTCAAGGATATTGAGTTTTTCAATGAACTGAATATCCTCGTGGGGTTTGAAGATGGTCTCTTCCCGACAATCATAGGAAAGCGTTTCCGCCTTCTTGTTATCAGTACTCGGTTTACAACCGGCTTCCTGCAGGTAGGAGCACGAAGGGTTTTCCGGTCGGATCACGCAGGAGAAGTTAAACTCCCGCTCCCAACAGGGCAGCGTTACCTCAACGCCATCGACCACGCGGGTTTCATCCGGCGCCGTACAGATCATCTGGGTTTGAGAACACGCTGAGTCAACAGCGGCCTCACAATACTTATCTGTTTCAAAACGGTCGGTGACTTCTGTTTTGATAGGCAGCTCGTTAACGCCTTCCGGCACTTCCTCTAGAGGCATCTCGCAGCTGTACGCATTCTCCCGAACTTCACAAACACCGGGTTTGGAAGAGGCCAGACAGTTGGTTTCGGTTTGTTGGCAAGAGGCATTGTTTTCTAACGGCTCACAATAATTAACGGAGCCGCCTGACTCACATTCGGAAACCGTTTCCCACTGCCAGCATTCCCGAAAGATTTCTTCCCCGCCGATGATTCGAGTCTCAGGGCCTTGCAGACAGGTTTCCTTAGTCACTTCACAAGCGGCCCAAGAGGAGGAATAAACCATACCAATCAAAAGGAGAAGGACTAACGGCATACGCTCTCCCAGTGATCGGTGATCTGAGGATAAGGCTTGAAAATGGGTAAAGTCACTGAAACAGTTTTCGTTCCCTTGCCTTTATCCGTATTGGTGATAGTGACTTCGTAGTAGTCGTGACCGTCCTTTTGAATGATTTCGATGGAGCATATGAACTCAATTCGATAAGTCTTCGTAAAAGAAGAAGGGGCTTCGGTAAAGGTTCCCATGGTTCGGGGTCCAAACTTCACCGTCACTTTCATGTCCTCTGAGCACGCATAGCCCACATTGGCCGTGAGGTAAGAACCGCTTGCGCTATAACCCACTTCTTTAAAGTCTTTAAGGCTGACCGTGGCGTCTTGGTCATCGGAACAGGCACGAATGACACTGACATTGAGCGTCTTAATGCAGGTTTCAGTCGTAGCCGGTTTGGTTTCAATCCGACAGGTGTAGGGATAGGTTTTCTTTACATCAACGGTGACCGGCACGGTGCAGGAGGATTGAGCGGTTTCGCCATCGTCTTTAACGCACGAGTAACGGTTTTCAACGTGAGAGCGCACTTCCCGTTCAATCGAGCAAGTTTGTTCAGAAGAAACGAATCCTGTGTGGCATCGGTAGAGTTCACGCGTGCCCATTTCCATGGCCCAGCCCTCTGAACACGTGCCGGTGGAAACACCGCCCGTGGCTTCATCGCAAACTTCAATCTGGGAAACGCCGGGAATGACGGTTTCAACCGTTTCGCAATGGGTTTCGGAACTTACGATAGAATCTGCATCGCCAATGATGGAGTCGGCGTTACCAATCGTGTCCTCATAGTCTCCCATGATTTCGTTTTTCTCAGACTCATCCAACTCCGGCTTATTAGCACCGCCTTGATAAACAAGTTGCACGGCCAAACACTCTGGATCGTTCTTGCTCAAACAACCATTGGCCTTGTTAGAGCCGGGGGTGAAAAGATCGCCCATGCCATGCTTATCACGAAGGTTGGAGAGATCAGACGTATCTCCAACGAAGTCTTTACTGATGACATCGTTTCGTTTGTCGTTGGTGACAATAGAACCGTAATTGGGGCGGGGAACGGACTGAGCGGCCAAGGCGGCTTCGTTGACCGTCACATCTTTGGCCGGGCAAAATGGAGAAATCACCAACAGACAAGAAGCCAGTAGGGCTTTTGAGAACAAGGGTTTCATCATTCTCGATCTCCTAACTGCAGAAGCTTCTCCTCAAGAAGGCTCTTAGCTTTCAGAAGTTGTTTGTTTTCAGGCTCTGTTTTAAATCGGTTAGTGACGTCTTTAAAAAGAGCGTCCAACGCATAGCGAAGACTCACATCGCCTCTGGCAACCAGGATCGCTTGAGTGCGTTCGCAAGCCGAACGGCAAACAGGAACAACCATGACACGGGGTACATCGGTGATGTTGTGGCGAGTAAATAAAACCGGATCAATCTGAACGTTGGCGCCGGCATCCGTTAGAAATTTAAAGTCCTCCATGTGCCGGGCAATGAGTCCTTTGCCGTAGCGTTGGGCAATGGTTCGTGGTTTTTCATCCGGTCTGTTTTGTATTTCAGTGCCCACGCCTCTAAAAGTCAGGGTTAAACCGGCATCCCGGGCATCTTGTCCCAATTTCAGCAATGAGGCACGGGGCATGGAAAGCGAGACGGCTATCGCAATGGCGATATCTTCCTCTTGGGTTTGAGGCAGAGTCTGTACGGATTCCTGTGCTTGTTGAACAATAGCTTGCACCTCGCCCGGTGTTAGGGCGGATGTATTTAAAGGCAATAGGAAAGCAAGAGTCATAAGGAAGCGTTTCATTATGATCCTCCTAAACTCATGCCTTGGCAGCAGTCGCGACGGCGCCAAATGAGTAGAGCGGCGTCCTCCCCTCGCACAGGCGGCGTTGTTCCCCCTAAGGCATCCATGGCGGTGGCAGCCCCAAAGGGACGGCAGCAAGTACCTTGGGTTTGGCGGGAAGGCCACACCATCTGTGTGCGGTAAACGTCTTTACTCATGAGAAGTTCAAGTTGCGGTCCACATTGGCCGTCTTTACCCCACTGACGCCACAAGAGCCCTTCCCGGTGAAGCTTCAAAGTGAAGCGCTGGGTCAAGAGGCTAAAAGCCTGCTCATCGGTAATGTGGGCATTAACCCAACCGGTGAGGGGAAAGAGGCTTCCCGCACAGCCCGCGCACCAATAAAGCGAATTAATCGGCAGATCAATCGTGGCTGAGACACAGTCAAGACTGCAAGCGCCCACCGCGATCGGATTAGAAAAGAGGGTGACATCCGGGTTTAACAAGAAAGAACTCATCGAGTCATCCCACAAGGGATCGAGTTCAGTCATGTAGGCCACGTCCCAGGGAGAGGCTTCCAGACACTTCGTATCAAAAAGCACCTCAAGCAGGTATAGCCAGGGCGTGTGATACCAATGAACTTGGTAAAAACTGGTTCGGTGTCCGCGAGCTTTAGGGTTGGGTGTGCGACCATGAGCCGGAGCGGTAAACCTTCCGCCCATCGTCAGACCGCCTAAAGAGGGAAAACAGAAGGGCTCGCGCACAATTTCAATCGTGCGAATGGGCTCCCAAATGCCCAGATTCATGCCCAGGGTTACGGAGCCGTTTGTCACACAACTGCACATTGAATCCGCATCCGTTGTGACATCGGCAAAGCCAGAGCCACTGATTAGGCTTGTGTTTTGGCCGACCGTGATGGGAAAGACGCATTCCCAACAGACGTCTGTGACCGGATTGGTGATGCGGCCAAAGCAGGCGGCCCATGCCGTCCCTTTAACCAAAATAAGGGATAGGAAAAGAACCACCAGTTGTTTCATTGAAAGTCCTTTCCTTTCAGGAAGTCATCAACGGGAGCCTGTGTTACCGATACACCCGTGGCATCCATGAGAACAAAAGCGGGGATTGCCTCAATGCGAAGTCGTTTAATCAAGGTGCCGGCTTGGTCAAACCAAACCCTTTGCTGAAGTTTCTTCTGTGCCTTATCGACTGAACCTGACACTAAAACCACGCGTCGAACACCTTTCTTGTCTTGATAAAAAGCCTGGGCCAGATCCAAGTGCCGTGGACGACTCGCATCAATGAAGAGCCACTCGCGCCGGTAGTTCTCCCCCAGAAAAGACTTTGCTTCTAGAGAACTTTCAAACCGGTAGCGTTTGACTTCAGTGGCTTCTGACAGTGTCTGCCCGATTGGTTCTTTAGCCCACTGTTTAAGCCGGTCTTTTTGTTGATTAAGACGCGATGCGCTATTGGCCGATTCTTCAGCGGCGTGCTGCTTCATGAGTGCCAAAAGATCCGGTTCAATGACAGGGTACACGGGCCCCAGTGCCTCTGCACTGAAAGAAGGGGAAGCACAGAGACTCAGACACAAAACGAGTAAGACAGAAGGGATTTTCATCGAACAGTCTTTCTTACCAAAGAAGAATCGCGCGGCCCCGAATGGCGCTTGTTGAGATAAGGCCGGGTTTGGCGTAGCGGCTATCGAAGCTATCGGGGTGGTCAGCGGAGGCGTAAAAATAGCCGTGGGGTATGATCGTGTCCGATGCCGCCGTTAAGGGCTCGCCACTTTGTGAGTGAGTCTTGGCCACCCCTACTTTCTGACCGTTAATGAAGACCGTACGGTTGATGACCGTTACACGGTCTTCTTCAATACCGGCCACGCGCTTAATGACGGTAACGCCATCCGGAACGGGCGCGGCGCCTTTCCAGCGGAAAGCCACATAACGACCGCGAGACACTGCCTTATCCTTCTTATCAATAAGAAAGACGGTTCCGGGGAGACTGTCGGTGATATTGATCGCAAACTGGTAGCGGCTTGTGAATAACATCAAAGCCAGTCCCAACCCCAAAAGGATGAAGCAATACCGTTTAGCTAACTCAAAAAGGCTGAGAGCCAGGCGCAAAGCGTTCTCTTTCATTTAGGGCCAATCCTTTCTCATCGTGGGAAAGTCTGAAAAGAGCTCGTTTTCAAGGCTTTGACGAAGGCGAAGAGTCTCAGAGGCAGAAAGGTTCAACTCATTCATAATGACTTCAGTTAGATCGGTGGCATCAACGCCTGCCACAAACGCATTTTTATCCAGAATCACAACATTGCCATCCTGAGCAATGCGGGCTAAAACCTGTTCAAGTTTTCTTTGAAAGTCTTGTGAATCATTGAGAACTTGTGTTCCTTCTCCCGCTTTCATCCGTTTAACCCAAACGAGTTTTTGAGCATCCATCACCGCTTGAATGTCCGCTGTCGCAATAACGGTTGAGTTTTGGTTCTTAAACAAGAAAACCAATGTAGTTGCGGCCATTACCAAGGCGGTCATCGATAAAACCAGAGAAACGTTTTTTGAATATCGAGTTAAAAATTCTTTGGAGATCATTTCAAAATCGCTTTCAATTTCTTTTGATAGGCTTTGTTGTGTTGAAGGCTTACTTGAAGGTAAGGCGACTCTTTTTGTTCCGCCCTTACCCGACGTCTTTCCTTGTTCCTTTCTTCGCGAGTCACGGTTGAACGCTTCAGGCGTGGTTGCTCGGCTAATTCCGACTCATACGGATCCTTTACGGCATACCATTGCGTGCCGGGCGAGGCGAGGTTATCAATCACAAAATCTGCCTCCATCATTAAGTCCTTTCATTTTCTAAAATCGAAGAGATAGCCTCCGTGACGCCAAAGCCTTTTTGCATAAGCGCTTCAATGCGGGCGACATCGGTCGCACGACTTGAATACAAGAGTCTGGAAAAGGGATCAAATCGGATTTGTAAGAGTGCCGGTACCGTATCCGGTGTTGAAAAGAGGCATTCCGAATACTCGCCTTCACGCATGCGGATATTTTTAATCGCGTTCATCTCCCAGGGACTGAAGGCCACTTTCTTTTGGCTTTCCATAAAGCGAAGCGATTCTTCTTTTTGGCGAAGCACAAACCGAATATCCGCGTTTTCCAAGGCGGCACGCGCCGTATCATTTTGGTAGTAGTCCGCAAAAGACTGGGTGATTGTGATGAAGGAGGCGTTTTGCTTACGAGCACGCCGGTAGCCGTTTTGAATAAAGTTACCGGCGTGTTTATGGCTTAAAAGATCCCAAGCTTCATCAATGACCACCATCTTTCGAGTGTGTTTGTCGCCTGTGGTCAGATCCTGTGTAATCAAAAAGATGAGGCAGAGAAGCACAACGCTTTGAAGGGTTTTTCTACCCTTTAGACCTTCCAACTCAAGAACGATAAAGTCATTATTGAAGTTAACGGTGGAGCGACCGTCAAAGTGTCGTCCATAGGCACCGTCTCTGGCAAAAGGAGAAAGTTGAACAGCCAAATCGGTGACACGGCGGTCAGGCGTTGAGCTTTTCTCAGGATTGACAAGTCCTCTCGAGAGACTATTGACCAGATCAGTGACGGTGGCAACCGTATTATTTTCTTTGGCTTTTTTCAAACAAAAAATCGCATGCGCTTGAAGAACGCTTTGAGCAAAGTCTGACAAGCCCTCATTGGGAGAGGCCATTTCCACCAAAATCGGCAGCAAAAAGCCCATGTCTTCTTTAATGTCTCGAACCAATTCAAAGGGATTGATCACAAGGTGGGTGTCATGCCCGTATTCAATCCATTGGCCTTTGAGCAATTGACAAAGTTTTTTGTAAGAAGCACCGACGTCAATCACATAGGTTTTACCACCGGTCCCTAAATTTCCGGTTATGAGGTCATTGGTGAGCGCGCTTTTGCCCGCGCCTGATGTTCCCACAATGATGGCGTTGTAGTTGCCGGAACTGGCAAAAGGATCGACCGGGGTGATTTGTCCGTGCTGACCGGTTAAAAGTAAAAGAGGGGTGAGGGACTCTTCGCCATTTCGTGGTCCCGTTCCTTGAAACTCGGCTAAAAAGGGTGAGAAGTTTGCCGCGTTGGTGATGGTTTTCGTGCTTTGTCTTTGAGCGACTTCCAAGTCTTTGGCGAGAAGCGGCCCCATTGTCATCGGAAGGCTTACCATCAAGCTTTGCCAATGCATGCGCGTATCGCGTGTCAGATCAAGATGCGCCTCTTTAAAGACAGAAACAGTGGCTTCAATACATTCCTCCGCATATTTCTCGGGAGTCAAAAGGAGCACTTGATGCGTGATCTTACAAAGACCGCCGTTTTCCGCATATTCCTCCGTCACAATGTCATAGTCACGCTCACGTTTTTTCAGGTAGGGCAAATAACGAGCGAGTTCACTGTCGGCAATTTGTTTCGAGCGAGCCGCCATAATGTTGGCTTTGGAGCGTGTTTTTTCAAAGTCAGGCATGTTCACAGCGCAAGTGACTAAAAAAGGACAGGGGATGTCTTGCGCTTTGTGGCCGATAAAGCGGGAAGTGAGCGCAAGCGCATAGTCGCTTGGGTAACCTGAGACAGAAAGTCCTGTTAAAAGCACGGGTTCTTTGCCAGAAGAAGATAATTCAACACCATCTTCTTTAATGACAGCACGTGTATCCGCATTGATTAAACCATGGGAAAGCGAATCCAAGGCGTTGGGTTTTGCCTTTGTTTTAATTTCCTCAGGACTTTTTTGAGCATTCAGAATGGCTCTGACTGTCCGGTACAGGTCAAGTGAATTCCACGTATGGCTATAGAGGTACTGTGACTTTAAAAGCGTGATATGACGATCGCGCTCCTTCTTGGCTTTTTCAATAGCGACAAAGAGCTCTTTGTCACCTAAAGGAATGGCAACAGAAACCCAAGCCCGAAAGTGCCTTACTCGGAAATGACTGCCTCTGGATAGGGGGTGAGAGAGGCCCTTTTTTAAATACCGAACCCGCTCATGAGCAAGATGCGAGAGTGTTTTAACGGTTTCTTTCTTTTCGACTGGGGCAAGAAAGGCTGGAGTACGGCTTGCCTCATAGGCGTTGGTGGCCCACTCGATGTCGGGTTCGGCGAAAAGTGTCACCTGAATGCCGGTTGACGTCGGCAAATCGGTTGAAAAAAGAGAGGTTAATTGCGAGGCCATCTCGACAGTTGCGCCGGTTTGTGGGGCGACTTCAAGCGTGTAGCCGATCGATTCAATCGCAAGGTGCTTGTCATCCATGATCGTAAATAAACCTGCTTCCACTTCATGCCCATAGGGTAAAAGCGATCCCAGACGGTCAATGACAAAACCTTTGCCTCTAGCTACTAAAAGATCTGGTTCTTCAACGAGAAGGTTGCTTTTTAACGCTTCAGGTGAAAAGAGCTTTTTAAAGGGACGCGTGAATTTCATGATGCATTGCCCTGAAGCGGAGTAATCATTCGGTCTGCATTTTCTTTAATCGGTGTTATGTCCAGTGTCTCTGGTGCCCAACGTGCACGCCGAACGGTCGTAAAGATCACGTGTTCGGCGTGAAGATCGCCATCGGTATCAATGTAAGGGGCAATCCAAACGCGAAGAATCTCTTCCGGCGCGCGTTTAGGCGTCATCAACGGTGTCTCCAGAATCAGACGATCAATCCGTTGACCATCGGTTGTCACGGGTTGCGCTTGAACGGAAGATTCCTTTTGATACTCTTCTTTATCAAGAGAATCATGGACAGCGGATAAAGACGCACAGCGCGGCGTCATATCCACGGAGCAGGCAAAGTTGGATTCAGCGTCCTGAAGCCCCGTGATCGAACCGCATCCGGAGAGTAATCCAGACAAAATCAGAACAAGTGAAAGAGAACGGTACTTACTCATCGATTCTCTCCTTGATGGCTTTTTTCATGTTTTCAATGTTTTTGAATTTCTCTTTAATCGCTTGGGCGGAGAGAAATCCCGTTACACGCTCACCATTTTCAAAAAAGAGGGTGGGCGTTCCTTTAATGCCGAGTTCGCTCATAAGCTTTTCGTTTTCTGTAAGCGTTGTCTGGCATTGAGCTTCGTTTTTTGGTTCCTTGTCGCGAAGCATCACCTCTTCAAAAGCCTCAACTTTGTTTTGAGCGCACAAAATGCGAGCGGAGATTTCCTTGGCATCAGGATGCAGAGAGGTAAGCGGCGTCAAGAATGTGTGAATACGCACGTTATCCAATTGGACAATTTCTGTTTCAAGTTTTTTGCAGAACGGACAACGGGGATCGGTAAATACGTAAAGCGTGTTTGATGCGCTGCCTTTTTCGCGCGTGATGGCGTTCTCAATAGGAAGTTTCTGCACATCAATCATTTGGGCAAGCTTTTTCAAAGGAGCCGTCAAATCCGTTTGACTTTCCATGTCATAGAAAACGCCCCCAAAGAGCCAATGGCGGAAATAGTGATCTCGATTTTTCTCTGAAATTTGGTCCAAATTCTTAAGCGTTTCTGGGGTGATGAAAACATAACTCACACCTTCTCCCAAAATCACTTCATAAAATCCTGGCACAGCTGTTTCTCGAGCTAAGCGAATTCGGTTTTTTGGGTAGGCTCTTTGCAACGTTGCCAATACTTTTTGATCTTTTTTGTTTAAAGAGGTTTCTTGAAATCGTTGGGCGTAAGGCTCGTTTTGACCAAGTGCGAGAGCTTCAGTGATGGAAAAATTCATGGCGATACTCAATAAGGTTGCAATCAATGCGTGTTTCATAAAAGAAAAGCTTTATTAGAAAAAGGATTTTTCGGTGACAATGGACGCGCTTTGCGTGATGACAATGTCCACATCGCGACCGGCATCGACTTCCAAAACAGGGAAAATCTTGTCGGCTAGCTTCAGGTAATAGTCAGCCACCCGATCCAGAGCATCTTGCATGCCTTCGCCCAGGCCCGCGCGCCAGGGGTTGTTGACGGAATTAGTGACGGTTCCTGCGAAATTGGTGCTTGAGTCTTGCGCGGCAAGGCTCACCGCTTCACCTAAGCCCGATAAGGTACCGACCAAGAGAGCATTGGCGATGGCTTGGCCTGAGCGCGTGACGACACGAGCTTTTAAGCCGGTTTTGCCGTCTTCGCCTGTGACGTAGCCGGTGACTTTGACATCAATGGCGCCCTTTGATCGGGTGATACAGCTCATCCGATCAAGGCGCACTAAAACGCGCTCTGAACTTAAGTCCCCTGTGGCGTTAGCTGTGACCATGCAGCGTTTGATATCCGAGCGGTAACGGTTGGGCAAAAACGCGGGATCTTTGATTTCAAGGAGCATCGGCACGGGATTGCCGTTGGCTTGACCGCCGCTCGGAGCTTCAACACCATTTAATAGCCGAGCCCGAGCAAAGCTTCCTGTGATGAGAATATCATCAGCCTTTTTCTCTCTTGTCCGGTTTTTCGCGATGTCGTCATTTTTATTGGTGGCCGGACTTTCAATGGAAGTGGGGTCGCTCACTTTTTTAATGACAATACGAGACACATCGTTTGGACGGCCTCGATTATTGCCGGGAACCGAAAGGCTGTGACTAGGCGTTTGAGGGGTGAGAGTACCCATTTGTTCGTTAGCCACAGCATCAAAAGCGGCGTTGAATTGCTCTTCTTTTAAGCTGTATTGCTTTTCTCGTTTTTTGCGCTCATCCTCTCGTTTCATTTGCGCAGAAAGTGCGGCCATTTCCTTTTCAAGCGCCGTGACCTTGGCACCATAAGTGGTGACAAAATGCTCTTCATTGAATGAATCATTTTGCAAATGAATCGTGGTGGAAGGGGCTGGACTTTTCTTTTGGCCTTTATCCTGAGAAAAGAACGCGACCACAATGGCAAAGGTCACCAGAGCCGTTACGATTGAGGCTAAAAGAACCCATTGACGAAGGCGGATGTGAAGATTTCTCATGGGCCAACTCCTGCCTCGAGATTGGAGACGATATAAACACGGGTGGACTCATTGGGTGCCAAATTCGCCTTGGCAATGGCAACCGCTAAAACGCCTTTTTGATAAAAGAGTTTTTCTTCAAGCGTGACAAACTGCCCGGAAGTGTTTTTGTGAGTCAAAACGCGGGCGGCAAGCGTCTCAGAGGTAAGACTTTTTACGCAAAATGCTCCGCAGCGGTTGGTTGCGTGAAAACCTTCCGGGACTTCATCTCGCGCCAATGCTCGGATTAACCGTGTGACTTTTGCTTCAAAGTCAGGAGATGCTTCAATGGACTCGGCAAACGTTTTCTGCTTATAAGGTACGTTGGCCTTTTTCTGCTTTTCGATGCTCTTTAATACGATTTCTTGACTTCGGGTATTTTGAGGTAAGAGCGTTAGCGCATAGGTGCTTTTGTCATCGGTCGTTAGAAAAATGGCGCTTGCGACTTCACTTTTAGGGAAAACAAATATTTGTCCCGTCAGGGCGTCTGTCTGAACCTCAAGTTGCGTATTGTCGTAGATGGCGTTAATGATCTTTTTGCCTTCAACCGCAATACGGTTGGGTCCGCTAAGACTAACGGAATAAGCGGGTGTGCTTTGGGCTTTTGCCTGAGGGCGAGCTACTGATTCAAAGGCTTCCTGTACAGAAGACCCAAAATCTTCTGTAGAGTCCGGCGCCATCCCGGCAACACCGGTGAGCGGAATCAAGGCACAAAAAGAGCCCGCAAGACATAAAGTCTGAAGTATTTTCATGGTTAATCGGAATACGTTAGAGAGAAGGGTCAGAGTTTGAGATTGGTTTATCGTTCGTCTCTGAATCAGAAAGAGAAAGAAGGTGCAGGCGGCCTGCGACCAATGAAAACTTCACGGTAATCGTGGCTTTTTGCCTGAGCGTTTCTGTTTTACCGATGAAGTGTTGACGAATCCCATTGGCTTTCACCGTTAATTGATGGGAATTGATATCCATGGATTCAATCGAGAAAAAACTGCTTGCATGCAGGCGCTTCATTTCATCGGCTTGCCGTTTAAGCATCTCATCGATTTCACCGAACGCTGATGGCGCGGCATGCTTTAAGAGCAAAAGGCGGTTGTGGTCGACATTGATCGGTGTGACGTTAAGCGCCAATGACAAAATGTCTCGCGTGACAAGTGCCAAATACTCTTCATCGATATGCGTTTGAGCCACAGTGATCGGATGCGTCACTTCATTGATTCCGACCGGAACCAATACGGTTGAGACAACGTCTTTTTTCAATAAAAGTCCAGCGGCTAAAAAAGTATTGCAAAGTAAAGATGTTGCTAAAACGGCAAGTGTGAGACGCTTGAGCCCCAATCTTGCAGCCAAATCAGAAGAAATGAGTTCGTAGGCGTTCATGGTTTTTAAAACCTTTCTTATCCCATGAAGTTGCGCCGAAACGATTCGGGTGAGCGGCGAAAAGGTTTGCCGGGCAAATACCAGTAAAGCGTATGAATCCCGAAACCTTTGGCTCGTCCCTGACGGATTTTGCTCCAGGCCTTAGAGAAGAGAACCCCCAGAATAGCTCCCACTATCAAACTCCCCACCATAATGCCGATTGCAAAACCAAAGACAAAAAGTGCCGCCACATCAAAATCCCAAATAAAGATTTTGGCGTTGGCATCCAATTCCCGCGGAACTGGTACCAATCCCATGTCGTTTCGGCGCGAACTCATGAAAATTTCTCCTTAGATGAGAGCTGTCAAAATGCCTTCAACAACGCTCGGAGCCACCAAAAGACACATGGCAGCGGCTACGCACCCCACAGCGCCCATGATGGAGCCGCGGATGATGCCAACGCCCAAACCCACAAGCAAGAAGATCAAAGCAATGGCGCGACCCAAATAACCGGTTGCCCACTTGTAGACCATGTCGTAGAGTTGAGAAAATTCACTGCCCGTTTGAGCAGCGAGCGTAGCTGAAGAAGCAAGACCCAGAACAAGGAGTAAAGGGAGATGTTTTCGCATTCGTAAATCCTTTCATTACTTTTTAGAAAAGTGCCGCATACACAAAAGCGTATGACGGCGCAGGGGCGTTATCGTGCATGAAGACGAAGGGGTCTGGCAAGTCTGGTTTTCAGTCCGTAAGTGCCTAAATGTCGAGCAAATTTCTGAATAAAGATGCACGGACTCATTCGTTTTCCAAAATCTTTGTCAACGGGGCTTTTCAGACGACAAGTTCGGCCAATTTCTCGCTTTTTTGACAATTGTCAAAAAAATAATCCTTTATGAGATGTGAAGTCAGGGAAATGGCCCAAGAACCTTGGGAAAGCATCAATCGATTTTAGGTAGATGAGAAGATGATGGGTTAATTAGTAAAGAATAAATTACTAATTTACGATTTACTAATTTATAATAGACATAAATTCGTTAAACAGGGGAGGAACAGATGTTTATTGGACGAGAAAAAGAACTTAAAGAACTCAATAGTTTGTATGACTCCGATCAGTTTGAGTTTGTGGTGCTATATGGTCGTCGACGCGTAGGTAAAACAGCGTTGATAAGTCGATTTTTAGAGCAAAAAAATGCTATTTATTTCATGGGGATAGAAAGTAATGCCAAGCAAAATTTGGAAAATTTAACACAGAGCATTTTCCAAACGGGGTCTGACTCATTCCCACTGTCGTTTATGAACTTCCAAGCCGCTTTGGAGTATGTGTTTAAAAAGGCTGAAAAAGAAAGGCTGATATTGGCGATTGACGAATATCCCTATGTCGCCAAAAGCGATAAGAGCTTGGCCTCAACGCTTCAAATGCTAATTGACCAATATAAATCGACCTCAAAGTTAATGTTGATTCTCTGCGGATCATCGATGGCCTATATGCAGGATGAGGTGCTGGCCTATAAAGCGCCTTTATTTGGTCGCCGGACTGCGCAAATGAGGATAGATCCGTTTGATTTTGAGGATGCCTCAAAATTTTTGTCTTCTTTTAATAAAGTGGATCAAGTCATGCTCTACGGGATGGTTGGAGGAACGCCTCAATATTTGCAGCAAATTAACAACAAACTAAGCGTTGAGGAAAATATAAAAAGAACTTTTTTAAATCCGGCCTCATCGTTTTTTGATGAGCCAGAAAATCTTTTAAAACAGGAAGTTAGAGATGTCTCTACTTATAACGCCATTTTAATGGCCATCGCTTCCGGCGCTTCAAGAATGTCAGAAATTTCATCCAAGGTGGGTGAAAGTTCCGCAATTTGCTCTTCATATTTAAACAATCTCATTGGCCTTGGACTGATTAAGAAGGAAGTCCCCTTTGGTCAAAAGGAAAGTGGTCGCAAAACGCTTTATAGCATTCATGACCCCATGTTTCGGTTTTGGTTTCGATTCATTGCTCCTAACCGATCATTGATAGAAAGAAGAGTCACAAATATTGCGTATGACAGAATTGCTCAACATTTGGACGAATACATGGGTCCTGTTTTCGAAGAAATTTGTAAACAGTATTTGTGGAAAGCTTTGTTAAAAGGTAGCTCAGAGGTGGCCTTTTCTGATTTACAACGTTGGTGGGGAACAGACTCCAAAACCAAGGAGTCAGTGGAAGTCGATATCGTGGGGGCCGAAAGTAAACATAAAGGTCTGTTGGCTGAATGCAAATGGCGAAATGAGAGAATCGATCGAGGTGTTTTAAATCATTTGATAGCAAAGAAAAATTTCTTTTCCTTTACAGAAACGATTTTTTATTTGTTCTCAAAGAATGGGTTCACTGAGCAATGCATTGAAGAGGCAAAGAGAAGGAACGATGTTGTGCTTGTTCAATATTCTGATATGTTCAAATGAGTAAAAACTTTCAACTTTTGGTCATAATTTCAACACATTAAAAATACCTGACTTATACATATTTTATATGTACAATATAAATACACAAATTAAAGAGGAATTTAAATGCTTTCTTTTGTTTGGGATGAGGAAAAGAACAAAATAAACGTTTTAAAACATGGTGTGAGTTTTCAAGAAGCTCAAACTGTTTTTGAAGACGAGAATGCTTTGTTTATTTTTGATCCCGACCATTCAGACAATGAGGACAGGTTTATCTTAATGGGAGTTAGCAGAGAACTACGGCTATTAGTTGTTTGTCATTGCTACCGTGAAGAAGGTGAGCAAGTCCGAATTATTTCTGCGAGAAAGGCGACGAAGAAAGAAACGAGTTCCTACAAGGAGAAAAATTATGCGTGAAGAATATGATTTTTCAAAAGCTATTAAGAATCCGTACACGGATAAAACCAAGGGATTAATCACAATTCGTTTAGACAGGGCGAACATAGACTACTTCAAAAAATTGTCACTTGAGTTGAATATTCCTTATCAAACGCTGATTAACTCGTATCTCAGTGACTGTGTGGCAAAAAAATTAAAACCTAAAACAAATTGGTCATAACAAAGGGGGTGTTGATAAAGTCGGCTTCGACTGACTTATTAACCCCATTGTTTTTTGCCTATTGTCATTGATAGTTGTACAACTATTGCACTAATTCATCGACAAAATCATTAATTTTTTCGCTTTGCATACGCTGCAATGGTGTAACTTCCCGGTGATAGAGCATTCCACTTTAAGACCGGAATTAGGTGTCGCCTATATTCATACAAAGACGGACGCTTGGGATACTCAGTGGTCTCGTGAGGATAACCAATATCTCAATCGCTCATTTAAAAAGCAAACTTATGACGATGTGTTTATGAGAGCGAAGCTTCGTTGGTTTGGTGAATTCGAAACCGATCAGGGGGCGATTGTCAAGCCGAATGTCAGTGTTGGAGCGAGAGTCTTGTTGACTGATAACTCGTTTGATAGTTCCATGCTCTTAAACGGTCAGTATTATTCCACTAATATTAAAGATGACAGAGCTTTAGGTCTGGTTGGCATTGGTTTTACGGTGGGTAAGAATCATTGGCGATTCTCTTTGGAAGGTCAAGGGGCCTATGGCGCCAACACCACAAGCCACATGATTTGGGGTACGGCAACGTATGACTTTTAAATAGTCAGACTCTATTTCCCTCCTGTTAAATGAATGACAGGAGGGAGATGACTATTATCGATAATAATGGGAAACCATTTGATGCAGACTGATTGACAGAAGAATAAATCCAGCCAGTATCCAGAACGGATCAATCCAAATCGGAGCCAAGCTCATAATGAACATAAGTTCAATCAGGACGAAAAATAGAGCAAGCGCAACACGAAATTGCAATGAACTCGATGGTCGGAATTTGACGTGACGTATTTCTCTAACGCATAGGGCGTCTAGCACTGCGACCAACATCAAAGGCAAAAAGGAAAGACCCAATAGCCCAGTAACAAGAACTCTCCCGAGAGCCAATACAATGAGCGCGAACATAGCCTGAAAATAAGGTTGTTGAGCAATTCGGTGCGTAGCGGCTTGAAGTTCGTGATCCGTCTCTCCAACGGAATAAGCCAATGTTGAATCACCTCCGGCCGGAATAGGCGAAGTCAATAAAATGCTCTGAATCGATTGAAGACCGCTATCAATACTATCGACTAAATCAAACCCTAAGTGCTCCAATTGCCAGTAGCGTTCTCGCTCAATTAATTCAAAAATGGAGGCTTCATTTTTAGCTCCCGGCCACCAAATAAGAGAAATCGCCACACAAAAAATCAGACTTAACCAAAGAAAACGAGACATGATCTATTAACCTTTCTGATTGACAAGAATCGGGCAACGGGTTTTGTAGATGTACCCGGCAGAGACCTGAACAATGGCTTCACAATTCGGAAGTTTTCCTAGAAATTCAGGTGGAAAAATAGGTTCTAATTCAGTATTCATTTGGCGGGAAAGTCCGGAGTGATAGTCAGGAGACAAGTTATCGGAGGCTCGGTTATTAATGGTGAGACTTTGGTTGGCGATATACGTATTGCCAAGCGTTTCAACAACAAAATTTTGAGTCATCTGGTCTTTTGTGCGCAATGCGATGAGGTTATTGAGGTTTCCTAATACGACGTGCGCGGCTTCCACACTTCCCATGCGATGAGCAAGATCGGCAATGGTTTGCATTGCGCAGGTGGTTTGAATGCCTGATTCTGCGCCTTTATTGAGAATTTCAATGAGGGGAACATTGATGACGTTTGAGACTTCATCAATAAAGAGGCTGATACGCTTCGAATTAAGAGCCGAGAGCCCCAAGTTGTAACGTCGTCCGGCAATGTTAGCGAGGTCTGCCAACCAAATTCCGGCGAGTGTCGACGCAACGGTTGGATTAGGCATGGAATCTAAGCCAATGTATAAAACATGCCCCCCATTGATTACTTTCTCTAAATTCATCACGGGTCGCGTGTCATGAGGATCGGTGATGGAAGGCGAGAGACTATCGGCTAACTTTCCCGTTGTCAGCATTGAAAGAATCGGTAAAAGAGAGGCCGTGATTTTTGAGTAGTGTTCCCGATTATGGCGAAATACTTCAATGAGTCCGTCAATAGCGGGGTCAGGCGCAAGGTGATGAAGTTCTGTTTCATAAAGTGCGACAAGCACCATGAGCCTATCGGAGACTGAAGGCATCGGCGGGCGTCCAGCCTTTTCTCGCAATTCGGAGTAATTTCTTTGCCAATCATGATGGGCGTAGTTTCTTGCATGTCTTTCTAATAAGGGCTCAAGCAAGTCGTAAATGCCGAGCTTCACGTATTTGGCAATTAAAGGTAGCGTTGGACGAATTTCCAATGCGATTAACCCTTGAGCGATGGCGTTTACAGCCATCCAGGCGAAATTGGCGAAGCTTTCATCCATGTTAGGAGGAAACGCTTGGCGGATACGAGAGGCAATTTCGGTGGCGTTTGTGAAACTGTGCATGGGGTCTAGTCTCACCCCGGTATCCGGAAACGCAGGGTGAAAAGTGAGAGGATCATCTCGATTGCAAGCTCTACAAGCGTGAAGAATATTGTCTTTAAGGCGTGAAGAGTGTTTAGGATCAATCACAATGACGATATCACCTCGAGCGATCGCTTGAGCGACCAGGTGACTTAGATAAACACCTTTGCCGGCCTGAGTGGTTCCGCAAAGACAGAGTCCCCCTTCAAAGTTTTTTAACGGTCGAAATATGGACTCATCGATGTCACTGACACCATGAATAATAGGTAAGCCCGCTGCTTCATCCGGTAAGGCTTGATTGGGTAAAAGAAGGTTGGAAAGCCACTTGGGCAATAGTAGTTTTGTCCAATCCAGTTTCATCAGCTCATAGAGTTTTTGGGAATGTTCCGGCCACCAACGAAAACCGATCCCTAGCCATAAATCATTGGGGTGTCCTCTCATGATTTTGGCAAGTTCTTCAAAGGTCATAAAGGTGACTTTTGATCCTGATAGAGATGCTCTGGCAGTTAAAACTTTCAAGGTCTCATAGGAGCGTTTAATTAAAAAGGCAGCGGTGAGCGTCCAAAGAATAGAACACCAAGACAAAGGTAGACGATGGGTGAGGTAAAGCCAAGTCACATAGCCAAATCCGATAGTCCAAGCAAAAAGTGCATAGCCTTCATAAGCTGGGCGCCAACAGTCATAGCGATCAAAGGTTTGAGAAGTCTTTTGAGAGTGACTCATTTTGCCTCCTCATCAAAATTGAAAGCTAATTGGTCAGAAGGCTCTGTTTCGCGTTTTAAGAATGAGAAATTCGGATTAGGTTCTCGAACGTGAACCTTTTGAAAGATTTCTTTAAACGATAAGAGCTTGCCGTTTAATTGAACTTCAAAACTATTGGGTTTCAAAATGACGCCACGTACAAGTTCTCCAAATTGATTCGTATGTGAAACCCAGAGCGGTTCACCGCGATCGTTTTGATAGATTAAGTTGGCGGTCAATAGTGAGGTGACCAAGCGCTCAAAAGTCAGATTATCATTTAAGAAATTAAGGCTTTCTGTCAAGAAAATGCCTTCATCTATTAACAGATATGGGATTTCTTCTTGATGAGAATTTATAAAATCAAAAATGACGGAGAAAAAGGGACTCGAACCTCCGGAGTCATTAATGCCTTTAAGTTGCCAGATAAATGTTTGATGAGTTGTATTAACACTTTCCGTTGGTAGCTTTTGAGTAAATGCCTGATTGCTCGACTCAAGGATTTCACGGGTGAGCTGTGAAAGAGCGCTTGACTGATCTAGTGATAATTTGGTTTCGAAATCTCTCTTAATGGTTTTTGCCTGAAAAATCTTGCCGCTTGTGAAAAAGTATTCATCCGATAGCTTGATGGCTTCACGCGGTTTGGCATTAGGCGTAACGGCAATCCAACAGGTCGCATCATTATTTTTAGAGGCTACGGTGATTCCGCTATTGAGTAAACATCCGGCCCAAATATCAGGATCAGTCGGTAAATCGGTTAGACCGAAGCTTTTCATGTCGTCAATTAGGATTGGGCAGACATCTGGCCAAAATAAAAAGAGACCGTCGGCGCCTTTTCGTAAAGGGCTGTCTTTTGCGTTGATTGCCCAATCGTTGAGAATTCTCGCGCGAAGGATTCGTATTAATGTTTCTTGCCAGCCATCCGGAGCGAGAATTTCTCCCAGTTTGCTGCCTATTCTTTCTCGTTCCAAAAGACAGGCACGATAAACTCCAAGGTTTCGAGCTTTAATAACGGAGGATGGGACATTTTCTACGTCAGACTCGATTGTTAGGCACTTCATTAATTCCATCAAAGGAAATTGCCCCGCATCGGCCAGCCACGAAAGCGTCTCCGGCAAAAGAATATGCCTGGCATAAAAAAGTCTTAGGTTTTTATGGTTGGTATGACATGGTGGCGAGCTATTCCAATGAAGCTCTAAATCAATTAAAGGATTATCAGCTAACTTTTGTTTAACCCAGGTGGTGTAGGGCATAGCCAACGGTTCATAGGCTAAATGACTTGTGTGGTTGGCTTCATTTAAGTGAAAGAACGAAGAGTCTGGATTGGATAGTTTTTCTACGATGGTAATCTTGTGATCAAACACATCCAGAAAAGCACACAACCCTGCTAATGCGGCAACGGCTTTGAGTCTACCTTGTAAAAGGTGTTGCGCCATGATGTTTTTCTCAAGTTGGACGGTACTTTCCATGATTTCGATGGCGTACGTTGCAGCAAGGATACCGGCCTTAAATAGACCATCAGCCTCACTAAAAACACCGTTTGCGCTATAAGGTAAGTGACCACACATTAAAGCGAGTTCTCTGATAGAGGGGAAAATCTTTGAGTCCCAACTTTGGCTGTCCGAGTAGGCGACTTTGAGTCGTTTGATTAGTGTGTCATGTTCAACCAGAAAATCTTCTACTTCTATTGGCCGCAAATAATAGGGAAGATGGGATCCAATGGCCCTTTGTTTTTTAGGTTCAATGAAGGACAGCAGTGAAATCATTTGTACTGTCCTCCAAAGTAGTTTATTAAAACTTTTCTTAATGATGCTCGGCTGGGAATCGCATTGTTGATGGCGTTTAAAACACGCTGGTGTTCAAGGTCTAAACAATGAGGTACAGAAAATTCTCCCATTTCCCGGATAGGCGGTAGGATTGACTGGCTATTGAATTCATAGAAAGCTAAAAAAGAATCTGGGAAATGCGAGTCCTCAACCGGTCGAGTCACTCTGCACTCGTAGTCCGGGAGTTTATTTTGAAGGCATAACCAATAGTAGAGATTGACGCTTAAATGGAAATCATCGGACTTATTGGCCAGATAAGTCGGTGCGCATTCAAGTGTTTCAACGGTTTTAATGAAAGCATGGACGGGTTCCAGACCTAACTGAATTTGAAGATCAAAAAAGCAATCCGCTAGAAAAAGCACAAAACGGTTCATGCTATTTCTATCCAAAGCCCGCTTTTGGACAAAGATATTTTGAATAAAATCTCCTTCTTTTATGAGGGCATCTCTAAGATCTCGAATTTGGTAATGCGGAATATTGGAAAGACCGGCAATGACTTTATCCGAAAGCTTTAGTTGCAAAAGCTTATCCAAAGGAACCGATATTTGATTGGGGTTCTCAACCTCGGGGGGGGGGTAATCGATTGTTTTTATTGAGTTTCTAAAAGAATTATAGACAACCGAAATGGCACTTCTGCATTTACTTTTCAAAAGTTCCCAGTGTTTGTTAGTCAAACAAAAATTGGTGTACAGGTGAGCGCCTTGAAGGGATGAGGCGACGGTTAAAGTATGATGGGTTTGATGAATGTGGTTAGACAAATGAATACTTCGCCACAGGTGCTTAATATTCATTGATTCTTCGAGATAACATTTCTTATCGGTTGTTCTCAGAGAGAAAAACGGCAGGGGATAAAGGCCCGAAACTTTGATGACGTCTTCCAACTTGAGGGGATCAAGTTCTTCAAAAGGAACATCATAGAAAAAAGTGGTTTCTTTGAGGTGCGGTCTGAGCGCTTTGATTTTTGCGCAGTTCAATATTGTTATTAAGTTATAAGCGTAGATATTTTGCATTTTTCTTATACAAGCAAAAGTGTAAAAACTACGTGGGAGCTGCGTAATTGAGCGCACGATTTTAATGATCGTTCTAAAAATTTAAAGGGTTTGATCAGAAAAAGAGCCAATATTTTTCCTTTCCCTTACAATTCGACCTATCTTATTTTTGAATTGAATCAAGAGGTTCAAGTGTCTGTTTGCAGTATGACGGGCTTTGCCCATCTTCAAATTGAAACGCTTTTAGGGTTACTTGCTATTGATGTGAAAAGCGTTAATTCCCGCTACCAGGAAATCGCCATGCGTTTACCTGAAGAATTGCGCTTTTTAGAAGGTGACGTTCGTACAGCTTTAGCTAAAAGTGCGGCTCGTGGCAAGATTGAATGTCGCATGCAATGGGTAGGGGAGGCTGTTTGTGAACAAACTTTGAATAAAACTGCTGTAAATAATCTTCTTTCTCTTCAAAAAGAAGTTGAGACTATTCAACCGAATGTGAGATCGTTGACTGTTTCTCAGATTTTGAGTTTTCCAGGTATTTTGGAACCTAAGAGTGTTGACTTTGATGTGTTAAAGACTCAGGTTTTGGAAGGATTAGATAAGGTACTAGAAGTTTTCTTAGAAGCAAGAAGACGTGAAGGAGAGGCATTAGCTGTTGTCTTGAATGGTTATTGTGATCGAATTGAGGAAACTGTTAATGAATTAGCTCCGAAGATTCCGGAAATTATTTCTAGCATTCAAAAAAAATTAGAAGAACGTTTGGAAGAAGCTTTATCTAAAACATTGGTCGACCGTTCAACTTTAACGCGTGAGGAAGTGAGTGATCGCATTCGTCAGGAAGTCATACTTTATGCCATTAAATTGGATGTTGATGAAGAAATGAAACGGTTGCTCACTCACGTTAAGGAAGTTAGACGTTTGTTGAGTGCTGGTGGAGAAGTGGGTAAAAGACTTGACTTCATGATGCAGGAACTCAATCGCGAAGCCAATACGTTGGGAAGCAAAGCGGCAGCTATTGAAATGACACAAACGTCTTTGGTCTTGAAAGTCAATATTGAAAAGATGCGTGAGCAGGTTCAAAACCTCGAGTAAGTTCTTTGTGTTTCAGCGATGGCAGAAGTCTCCCGTACAGCCCGAGTTATTCAGAATGCAAAAGTAGCCTTGTTCTTCTATTGCATTAATCTGATTCTGCAATTTTTCTCTAGAAAGATTTTTTTGGACTATTTAGGCGCGGAGCTTCTTGGTTTAAATACAACAGCGCAAAATCTTCTCCAATTTTTAAATCTTGCAGAATCTGGCATTGGAGCAGCTGTTGCCTTTGCACTTTATAAACCTCTGAGTCAGGGTAATAGACAGGAAATTAGTGATATTGTTTCGTTGCAAGGGTGGTTTTATCGTTGGGTTGGCTTGTTTGTTATTGCGGGATCAGTCGTGTTGATGGCATTTTTCCCATGGATTTTTGCTAAAGCAGACGTTCCTCTGATTTATGCGTATGGAACTTTTATTGCATTTTTGATTAGTGCGTTATTGGGTTATTTTGTTAATTACAAGATGATCGTTTTATCAGCCGACCAGAAAGAGTATCAAATTACAATTGAGACACAGAGTGTTAAGGTTGCGAAAGTTTTTATCCAAATGATTGCCATTAGTTACATGTCGGATGGGTACGTTTGGTGGATGGTTATTGAAGCATTGGCAGCAATTTTAGTGTCGATTAGATTGAATGTTAGAGTCAATAAAGAATATCCCTGGCTAAATTCTAAACTTTCTAAAACACAAGATTTACGAATAAAGTACTCATACATTTTAAAAAAAGTACAACAGCTATTTTTCCATAAGATAGCAGAGTATGCTCTGTGGTTGACGACGCCTTTAATTGTTTATTGTTTTACAACAATGACGATGGTTGCAATTTATGGAAATTATGTGACTATTATGGGCGGATGTTTAGCTTTAGTTGACGCATTTTCAAGAGGGTTTTATGCAGGGGTTGGTAATCTTGTCGCTGAAGGGGATAGAGATTCAATTAGAAAGACATATTTGGAAATACTAACGATAAGGTTATTTTTGGCTGGAATGATATCAACGGGTATATATTACCTGTCAGAATCCTTTGTGACTTTATGGGTTGGCCGGCAATATCTAATGTCAGACACCCCGATGATTTTAATGACTCTGATCTATTTTATTCAAATGAGTAGATCTAGTGATCTCTTTTTGAGGGCCTATGGTTTGTTTCAAGATATTTGGGCTCCAGTTTTAGAATGTCTATTAAATGTTGGCTTATCAGTTTTGTTTGGATATTTCTGGGGACTGACAGGAATTCTTTTGGCTGTTTTGCTTAGTCAGATTGTTATCGTTTTGTGTTGGAAAGTTTATTTTCTTTGCTCTCGAGGTTTTAGGGATCCTATTAAATGGTACGTTGTTGCTTATTTAAAAAAAGTGTTTTTACTTTTTTGTACTATCCTTCTTATTGAATACGGATTCGATTTTATAAATTTCAATATTTCCAGTTTTGTACTGTGGATTAAAGCAGGGTTCACTTATCTTTTGGCTTTTAGTTTGATTGGTGGATTTTTGTTCTACTGTTTCGATGTAAACTTTCGAGCTGCTCTTTGTAGGATCTATTCTCGAGTTAGAGTTCGATAGGTGTTTTGTTCAGCATGCACATTAATAGTTGGAGTTCTGTATGAGAATTGCCTTTTTCTCTAATTTCCTAAATCACCATCAATTAGCTTTTTGTCAAGAAATGATCAAGATCGTAGGAGAAAAAAATTTCTACTTTATTGCATGTTCGCCGTTTGACGTCTCGCGATTAAAAAGCGGATATGAAGACATGAATAGTAGCTATCCTTGGGTAATAAAAGCCTACCAAAATGAAGACCGCATAGTTGATGTTCTAAAAAATTTTGATGTTGTTATAACAATACCAGAGTTGCCATCTTACAATTCAATAAGGTTGAAAAGTGGAAAATTAACGTTTTTCACATCAGAACGGTTATTAAAAAGAGGATATTTGTGGAGATGGAATCCTATCAAGATATGGAGAACATATTCGAGGATAAATAAGTTTAAAAAAGATAATTTATATGTTCTTTGCTGTGGAGCGTATGTGGCATATGATTACATCTATTCAGGATTTCCGAAAAATCGCTATTTTACATGGGCTTATCTGCCAGAGGTAAGAGAGGAATTTGTTCACAAGTGTAATGATCAAATTTCACTTTTGTGGGTCGGAAGATTGATTGAATGGAAAAAGCCGTTGGATTTACTGGAAGCTTGTGAAATTCTGTTTTCTCAAGGTTTTAAATTTAAACTTTCGTACATCGGAGATGGTCCTCTTGTTGAGAAGCTAAAAACAAAAATTAGAGAGTCGAAGTATTCTTCAAATATACAATATGTGGGCTCGCTAAAAAATGAGAATGTTCTTAACGTCATGAAACAATCATCAATTTTTGTTGCCACATCCGATAGACACGAAGGTTGGGGAGCAGTGGTAAATGAGGCAATGGCTTCTGGGTGCTGTGTCATTGCTAGTGATGCAATGGGATCCGCTCCAATATTAATAAAAGATTATGTCAATGGACTCAAATATCGTAGTGGAAATATTCAAGATCTTAGCGAGAAAATTCAATTCTGCTTAAAAAATCCAGAAAAACTTTTAAGTATTCAAAAACAGGCTGAGTTAACGATGAAAAGTGCTTGGAACTCAGCAGTTGCAGCAAAGAGATTTCTAATACTGGTAAATTACCTTTTAGGGGAACAACGAGATCCACCTCCATATGAGGATGGATTATGTTCTCCGGCTTGTGTTTGTAGGTATTAGAATTCAAAACTACTTGTAAATTGATATAGAGTAGTTAAATGTTTAGGTGGTTAATTGGGCGGAATAATTTTTGCCCTTCAATGATTTGTGATAATTGATGAAAATTCTTATTGTTTCTCAATTTTATTTTCCCGAACCCTTTCAAAAAATAAAAGAGTTAGCGGAAAGCTTGGCTCAGAAAGGGTATCACGTAACTGTTTTAACTGGTGTTCCAAACTATCCTACTGGATATATCTACCAGGATTATAGAAATGGGAAAAATAGGTTAGAAGTGATCAATGGTGTTGAAATTGTAAGAGTTTCTTTAATTCCGAGAAGACGTACAAAAGTTGGTTTAGCACTTAATTATTTAAGTTGGGCATTTACTGCATCGTTTAAAGTTTTATTTTTTAGGAAAAAATTCGATGTAATTATGTGTTATCAAACATCTCCAGTTTTGATGTTGCTGCCAGCGTGGTTGGCAAAGCTTAAAAATCGATGCCAATTATTTGGTTATGTTTTGGATTTATGGCCTGTTAGTATGCTGACTCTACTCAAATCAGATACTGATTTACTGTATGTTCTAATGAATTGGGTTAGCCGTTTTTTATATAAAAAGTGTGATTTAATTGCCGTCACTTCAAAACCTTTTATAAATTATTTGAGTGAAACACATAACTTAGACCCGTCAAAGATACATTATCTTCCTCAACATGGTAACGATGAATATTTACTTGAAAGTTTTTCTTCGGAAAATAAAGTACGTAAACATTTCCTATTTGCTGGAAATATGGGGCATGCGCAGGATTTAGATACTATTCTAAAGGCAGTTACATTATTAAAAGATAAGAATTTTGTGATAGATTTTGTTGGAAATGGGAGTGAGTATAAACATTGTGTTGAATATGTGAAACAGAATAAACTTACTCATTGGATTAAATTTCATGGAGCCCAGAAATACACTGATTTACCATATTTTTATTCCAAAGCAGATGCTTGCTTGGTTACGTTAAAGCATGAGAACGCAGTGGGTTTAACCCTTCCAGGAAAAGTGCAAGATTATTTAGCTGCGGGTAAGCCTTTAATTGGGGCTATAGATGGTGAAGCAATGAGAGTTATTCGCGAATCAGGGTGCGGAGTTTGTGTTCACTCTGGAGATTTTGTTGGGTTAGCTGAGGCAATTCGTTCTTTTTTAGACGAACCTAATTTATACTCCGAATGTGGAGATAAGGCACGAATCTACTACGTTGCAAATTTCACAAAAGAAAAGACAGTAACTCAGTTACTCTCACTTTTGTCATTATGTTCCAATCGAGATTAATTATGTCACATTTCCAAAATAAGACTTTATTAATAACTGGCGGTACTGGATCGTTCGGGCAGACCGTGTTGAGGAAGTTTATTGCAAGTGATTTACATGAGATTCGAATTTTTTCTCGTGATGAGAAAAAACAGGATGACATGAGACATGAACTCCAAAAAATATATCCTGATGTTTTCTCAAAAGTAAAGTTTTATATTGGAGATGTGCGGGACTTACAAAGTCTGCTTGATGCTATGTCGGGAGTGGACTATGTTTTTCATGCTGCTGCTTTAAAGGAAGTCCCTAGTTGCGAATTTTTCCCAATGGAGGCGGTCAAGACCAACATCATTGGCACTAATAATGTGATTCATGCAGCTATGAGAAACGGCGTAAAAAGTTGTGTATTTCTTTCAACTGATAAGGCCGCATATCCAATTAATGCAATGGGTATATCTAAGGCTATGATGGAGCACCTTGTTTACGCAAATGCTAGAGTGGCGGCCGAAAAGGGTACAGTGCTCACTTGTACGCGGTATGGAAATGTGATGTGTAGTCGGGGTAGTGTTATCCCTCTTTTTATTGATCAAATACATTCAGGAAATCCAATTACGATTACAAATCCTCAGATGACTCGTTTTTTGATGAATTTGGATGAAGCAGTTTCTTTAGTAATGTTTGCGTTCCAAAACGCCAGACCTGGAGATTTATTTATTCAAAAAGCTGAATCATCAACAATCGAGACTTTAGCTAAAGCTGTTCAAAAATTATTTGGTGACACCGGAACAAGAATTATTGGAACACGACATGGAGAAAAACTTTACGAAACTCTTATGACTTGCGAAGAACGGTTAAGAGCAGAGGATATGGGGCAATACTATAGAATATGTGCAGATGCTCGCGATCTGAATTACGATAAGTTTGTTGTAAAAGGTCAAGTAAAAACTATGGCTGATGAGGCTTATACCAGTCACAATACTTTACGTCTAAATGTAGAAGAAACGGTACAAAAAATTCTTACGACTGACTACGTAAGGAATAAGCTGACAGAATTTGGGAAAAAGTACTAGATTATGAACATTTTAATAACTGGAGCTAATGGTTTTTTAGGGAAGAATTTAAGATCGACTCTCCAGAATATTCAGGAGGGAAAGGATCGAAGTTATGATATTAAAATCGAAGATATTTTAATTCTAAGGCACAATGCTGAAGACTCAGAGATTCAAAAATTAGTTTCTATTGCGGACGTTATTTTTTATTTAGCAGGTGTAAACCGTCCACATAATAACGAAGGTTTTACTCAAGGGAATGTTCAGTTTTTAAATAAGTTTTTAAAAGCTCTACAATCGGTCGGAAAATCTTGCCCAATAGTTTTTTCATCATCCACTCAAGCCTTGCTTCAAGGCAGATATGCCAATAGCGAATATGGGAAAAGTAAACTAGAAGCAGAAAAACTTTTATTTGAATATTCATCAAGTCAGCATGCAAAGGTATATATTTACAGGCTCCCTAATGTATTTGGTAAGTGGTGTAAGCCAAACTACAATTCTGTGGTAGCAACATTTTGTTTTAATTTGGCCAATGATGTACCCATCCATATAGTTGATAGGGATATTGAGCTGGAGTTGGTTTATGTTGATGATGTTGTTAGGGGGATGATAAATGCGGCTTTTTGTAAAGAAAATTATCGTTGTAGTTACGTGAACGGAGTGCTAAATCCCGATGATAACGGAGCGTTTTATTATGTTCCTCATAGCACTAAAGTGTCTTTAGGGATTCTTGCGGATACCATAGGCTATTTTAATAAGCATCTTGATGCAATTGAGTTACCAGGATATTCAGGCTCTAGATTTGAACAACAGTTAAGGGCAACCTTTTTGTCGTATTTGCCGGTAAGTAAGATAATGCGTCCCCTGGTGTCACATCAAGATGAAAGGGGAAGTTTTACTGAAATATTTCGAACAAGGAATTGCGGCCAGTTTTCTGTAAATATTTCAAAACCAAGACAAACGAAGGGACAACATTGGCACCATTCTAAATGGGAGTTTTTTATTGTTGTCAGCGGTCACGGTTTAGTTGAACAAAGAAAATTGGGTAAAGATGATAATGGGCAACAATTTCCAGTTTTGCGATTTGAGTTATTTGGAGAAAAACCACAAGTAGTAAGAATATTGCCGGGGTATACTCATAACCTCATTAATTTGTCCGATACTAAAGATTTAGTCACGGTAATGTGGGCTAACGAGGCTTTCGATAGTAGTAAACCTGATACTTATCATGAAATTGTTTAGGGAGACGGAAATGAAGGGTGCTCATCAGTCAAGCTTTAAAAATGATGGAAGACTGAAGTTACTAATTATTGTTGGCACTAGACCTGAAATTATTAGATTAAGTTCTGTAATTGACAAATGCAGAAAGTATTTTGATTGTCTTTTAGCACATACAGGACAAAATTACGATTTCAATTTGAATGGTATTTTCTTCAAAGACTTGAAGATTGAATCACCGGATATATATATGGGGTGCGTTGGAAGTGACTTGGGAGATACAATAGGGAAAATCATAAGCAAATCCTATGAGTTAATGAAAAACATACAGCCAGATGCGCTATTAATTTTAGGAGATACGAATAGTTGTTTATCTGCGATAGCTGCGAAAAGACTACACATTCCTATTTTTCACATGGAAGCAGGGAATCGTTGTAAAGATGAATGTCTGCCAGAGGAAACTAATCGTCGTATTGTAGATATTATTTCGGATGTGAATTTGGCTTATTCTGAACACGCTAGAAGGTATTTACACGAGTGTGGTTTACCTAAGGAAAGAGTTTTTGTTACTGGTTCGCCAATGGCAGAAGTTTTACATAAAAATTTGAACTCTATTCAATCCTCAAGAATTCTTGAAAAGCTTGGACTTCAACCAAGGCAATATATTTTGTTGTCGGCGCACAGAGAAGAAAATATTGAGACAAACAAAAATTTTATATCTTTATTTGAAGCAATAAATGATTTAGCTGAGAAAGTTGACAAACCTATTCTTTATTCATGCCACCCAAGAAGTAAAAAAAGATTAGTGGAGAGTGGATTTAAGCTTGATAAAAGGGTATTTTGTCATGACCCATTGGGTTTTTTTGATTACAACCAATTGCAATTAAATGCAATGGCAGTTATCTCTGACTCGGGAACATTACCAGAAGAGAGCGCCTTTTTTGCCAAAATAGGAAAGCCTTTCCCTGCTGTTTGTATTCGCACTTCAACAGAGCGACCGGAAGCGATGGAGAAGGGGATTTTTGTCTTAGCAGGTGTAGATAAAAAAAGTTTATTACAAGCGTTTGAGCTTGCTATAGAAATGCACAATAATCAAGACGTTGGAGATTTAGTTTTTGATTATTGCGATGAGAATGTTAGTAATAAGGTTATAAAAATTATCCAGAGCTATACAAATATTGTTAATAAATTTGTTTGGAGAAAAAATTGAGAATTCTTCAAATTAACTCGGTCTGTGGAGTGGGGTCTACAGGGAAAATAGCTGAAAATTTATATTGGGAATACAAGAAACAGGGATTTGAATGCAAAATTGCGTGGGGAAGAAGAGAAGGAGGTGAAATTCCAACACAGGATAGAATTCAAATAGGGACTTCGAAAGATTATTTGTTACATGCACTAGAAGCAAGGTTTTTTGATGATTGTGGTTTTGGATCAAGGGCTGCGACAAGAAATTTTTTAGAAAAGGTGGAAAAATTTGATCCTGATGTAATACATCTCCATAACTTGCATGGTTATTACATCAATATTAAGTATTTATTTAGATTTCTATCAGAATCAAAAAAGAAAGTAATATGGACTTTGCATGACTGCTGGCCGATTACAGGACATTGTGCACATTTTGATTATGTAAGCTGTCGTAAGTGGCAAGCTAACTGTTTCTCTTGCCCGTTATTAAGCTCTTACCCTAAAAGCTTCTTTATTGACCGATCTAGAACAAATTTTATAACTAAGAAAAGATTGTTCACATCAGTTGATGATTTGATATTAGTTCCAGTTTCGTATTGGTTATCGGATTTGTTAAATAAATCTTATTTATGCAATGTTCATAAGAAAGTCATACATAATGGTATTAACACGAAAATTTTTAGGCCACGCTCTTCTAGCATTACAAGAAAGTATCACCTTGAGGGAAAAAGAATAATATTAGGTGTAGCTTTCGATTGGAGTGATAAAAAAGGTCTAAAAGATTTTATTTTTTTAGCAAATAACCTTCCTCAGACTGATTATCAGGTTGTATTAATAGGAATAAATGACAAACAAAAACTACAAGTCCCCCATACTATTATCACCTTACCTAAAACAAATTCTCAAGAAGAGTTAGCTCAGTGGTATTCGGAGGCTTTTGTTTTTGTTAACCCTACATATGAAGATAATTTCCCAACTGTAAATTTAGAAGCTCAGGAATGTGGAACGCCCGTAATAACCTATGATACGGGTGGTTCAGTGGAATCTGTTCCAAAAGAGAATGTAGTACCTAAGGGAGATGTACAGGGGCTCCTACAAAAGATTTTAAGTGATGAGTTATTTTGTAAAACGGGTTGGAATATCCAGTCTATGACTACAAAATATGTAGATCTTATCAGTAAGATGGGGATACAGACGGTTATTTAAGATTTTTGGACTGATAAAATGAGACTATCCACAGTGAAATATTATAAGTAAAACGCATAACAATGAATGAGTTTCTTAAGGTAAAATCTTAAAAATTGTTGTTTTTTAAGTTTAAAAACATGAATTTCGCCATTATTGGTGGGGGCTTTTTTGGTCTCTATTTAGCACATTATTTAAGCCATGGGGGGGGCACGTAAGGGTTTTTGAAAAAGAAAACTCCCTCATGTCTCATGCCTCCTATAACAATCAGGCTAGAGTGCATAATGGCTATCATTATCCCAGAAGTGTTTTAACAGCTCTAAGATCACGAGTTTCATTCCCTAGGTTTATCAAAGAATTTCCAAATTGTATTTATTCTGATTTTGATAAGTACTACATGATTGGTCAGCCACTAGGCAAAGTGACGGCCAAACAGTTCTATCAGTTTTGTCTTCGTATTGGTGCAGAAATCGGCTTAGCGCCTCAAAATATTCTCAACTTGGTGAACAAGCAACATATCGAAACAGTCTTTAGTGCTAAAGAGTTTGCATTTGATGCAAATAAACTATTAGATTCAATGCTTGAACGACTCAACTCAAGGGTTGAAATTTCTTTAAATACTGAAGCTAAAAGTATTAAAAGAAAAGAGAATGGAAGGCTTATTGTTACGTACCAACAAAACGGAGATGTTGAACAGCAAATTGAAGTTGACCAGGTTTTCAACTGCACCTATTCTCGCATTAACACACTAAATTTAAATTCAGGGCTTTCTCTTATACCTCTCAAACATGAAATGACTGAGATGTGCCTTGTTGATGTTCCTCAAGAGATTAAACATATGGGAATAACTGTTATGTGCGGCCCATTTTTCTCTGTGATGCCTTTCCCATCTATTACTCATGATGGACATATTGTTCACTCTTTCTCTCACGTTCGCTATACACCGCACTACGAGTGGACCGATAGCAATGAAAAATATTCAGATGCCCATATTAAATTAAAGAATAACCCTAAAAACACAGCCTGGCATTACATGAAAAAAGATGCCTCTCGATATATACCAATACTTAATGAGTGTGAATATATCCGTTCATTATGGGAAGTAAAGACAGTGTTGCCGAGAAGTGAAACAGATGATTCTCGACCAATTCTCTGTCGATTTAATTATGGACTTAAAGGCTTTCACTGCATCATGGGAGGGAAAATTGACAACATATATGATGCAATAAAAGCAATTCACACAGAGTTAGGAATTTAAAATGAAAAGTGAGTCTTTTGTATCTGTTGTTTGTGTAATTGATGAACTATCATCAAAGCAATTAAAGCGAATTGGTGATGTTCAGGCTTCGTTGGATGAAAATTATTGTGACTATGAAATATTATTAATCGTTCAAAAGACGCAGAGTCATTTACTGCAACAAGAGTTTGAGATCTCTTTGAAGGAGATTCCTTGCATACGGTATCTGCAGCTAACAAATAATGTTTCAAATGATGTTGCCTTTTCTGCGGGTCTTGAAAATGCCATTGGGGACTTCATAGTTCTATTTAACTTGACAACTGACCCATTAGATCTAATAACACGGTCAGTTGAAATGTGTAAATCAGGAACAGATGTCATCGTTGGAATCAGTCCGTTCAATCAATCTCTCTTATATAGACTTTGCCGACCCTTTGCGCAGTTTCTTCTTCGTTTAGCAGATTATCACCTACCCCAAAATGCTTCATCATTTAGATGTTTAAGCAGAAGAGCTGCAAATGCTGTCAGTCAAACTGGAAAGTTCCATCAACAATTTTTTATGAGAATACAGAAAACGGGATACCCCATGTCCGTTATTTCTTATGCCAGTATATGGACTCCAAAGAGAACTTTTAGTGTTGGCTTTAGAGAATTAGTACGCCTTTTAGTATTTAACTCTTCCGCGCCATTAAGGTTAATGTCGGTTTTAGGTTTTCTTGGTTCCTTTATCGGGCTAATATTTGCCATTTATTCACTGATTGTTCAATTTATTAAAAATGATGTCGTTGAAGGTTGGACTTCTACAGTTTTACTCATTTGCTTATTTTCTATGCTTCAATTCATGATTTTGGCATTTATCAGCGAATACTTGGCAAGACTATTAGACGAACAAGAGCATAAAGCTGCATACTCAATTGTTTTTGAAAAGACTAGCCGTGCAATGATTAATCAAGATCGGATTAATGTCTGGGAAGACAGTACGACAGACGCCCCCAATCTCGTAGCTACTGCCCGGAATAACTAAAAGTGAGGAATTCATGAAAAGTGCTTTAATTGGCTGTACTGGTTTTGTTGGTTCTACCTTAAGAGAGCAGGCTAGTTTTTCTCATTTTTATCACTCTACAGATATCGATAAAATCGAAGGTCAATCTTTTGACTTGGTTGTATGTGCAGCCGCACCTGCTAAAAAGTGGTATGCAAACTTGCATCCGGAGGAAGACTTACAAAATCTAAAGAAACTAATTGGATATTTGGAAAAAGTAAACGCCCATCAGTTTGTTTTAGTCAGTACTGTAGATGTGTTCAAGACTCCCTTCAATGTTGATGAAAACAGTCAAATCATCTTTGATTCACTTCATCCTTATGGACTGCATCGTTACTATCTGGAAGAGTTTGTTAAAACAAAGTTTAGGAAGCACCTCATTATCCGTCTTCCTGGATTAGTTGGAAGAGGATTAAGAAAAAACATCCTCTATGATTTCAAACACAATAATCAGCTGCAGGCAATCAACGCTGAGGATATTTTTCAGTTTTATCCAATGAGTAATTTATGGAAAGATATCACTATATCTCTTGAAAATAATCTTCCCCTTGTTCATTTAACTGCGCATCCCTTACAAGTAAGCGAAATTGCTCAAAAGGTCTTTAATCTTGATTTTAAAAATAAGTTAGATAGGCCCTCCATAAGATATGAAATGAAAAGTATTTATGCATCACTATGGGGAAAAGTTCATTATCAACATGATAAGGATTCGTCACTTGAGGCAATTCACTCCTATTCTGAAGACAATGAAGGAAATTGATTGACATGTCTCTATCTATATCTAATATTGCTTGGAATACTAATCTAGATGAGTCTATAGCAGAATTATTGAATAAACATGATGTTCATTGCATAGATATTGCACCAGGTAAGTATTTCAATAACTTAATGAAAGTTGAGACTTCAGAAATTTTGTCAGTTAAGCATTTTTGGGATATGCGCAGAATTTCTATTATTGGAATGCAGTCCCTATTTTATGGAACTAAGGGATTCAATGTTTTTGGAGAAACCAACGCAGATATGCTTTCTTATCTAGATATTATTTGCAAGACAGCTTCAATTTTAGGAGCTCGCTTTTTGACTTTTGGTTCTCCCAAAAACAGAGATCGAACGGGTTTATCAGATAGCGAAACGTTAGACGGAGCTCTTTCTTTTTTCTACAAAGCCGGAAAGATCGCTCAAAATTATGATGTCCTCTTATGCTTAGAGCCTAATCCTAAGGAATATGGTGCGAATTTTTTAACAACAACCAAAGAAACGTATAACTTTATTAAGATGCTCAATCATCCAAATATAAAGTTGCAACTGGATGTTGGAGCGCTTATTTTAAACAATGAGACTAACGCAGTCATTGATATGAGTTCAGACATGATCGGTCATATCCACATTAGTGAGCCGCAGTTGAGGCCTGTTGGAACTAATCAAGCTGAACATTCACTTTTTTCGCTAACAATAAAAAAACTTGAAAGCAACAAAACGATTGAGATGCTTACAACTGATGCTGGGAATCCACTAGAAGTAATAGAGAAGTCATTGATTTTTGCAAAAAGGCTATACGTATAGGTGAAAAAATGATAAGTAAGCAACAACCAAAAAATTGGGAAGTTCCGACTTATGAGATTATTTTCGAGAACCCTAAAAGCAAGCCTTTTAGCTTAGTAATTCCAGTTATTAATGAGGGTGATAGGATCTTAAGACTTTTAGAAAGAATGAAAGATCTTAAAATTGCTGATCTTGTTGACATTGTCATTGTTGACGGAGGGTCTACAGATGGCTCTTTAGAACCCTTGCGTCTGCAGAGTCTTGGAGTTAACACGTTATTACTGAAAACTGGTCCTGGGAAATTAAGCGCGCAACTGAGATGTGCCTACTCGTTTTGTCTTTTACGCGGTCATAAAGGAGTTGTGACCATTGATGGTAACAATAAAGATGATCCTAAAGCCATATCTACCTTTATTGATAAATTGAATGAAGGCTACGACTTTATCCAAGCCTCTAGATTTATTCCAGGAGGCGAGGCTGTTAATACCCCTCTAAGCCGTAACTTAGCTATCAGATTGATTCACGCTCCTCTACTTAGCCTTGCATCAGGTTTTCACTGGACAGACACAACTCAGGGTTTCAGAGCTTATTCAGCAAAATTGCTCTCTAGTGAAAAAATTGCAATTTTTCGAAATATTTTTAAAGAGTATGAACTTCTTGCATATCTGTCCTATATCGCACCTAAATTTAAATTTAAATGCATCGAGATTCCTACAACAAGAATTTATCCTGCAGGAGAAACGCCTACAAAAATTTCAGCAGTGTGCGGCAATGTTAACATATTGATTACATTGATAAAAACGTGCTTGGGTTACTTTAATTTGTAGCATAAATTAATTCTTAAGTAATTTTGAATAAAAAATGATAATTTCTGTCAAAAACAAAGTGACAAATAAGAAGATTATTTTTTTGATAGGCTTTGTTTTAATGTTCTTGTCTTTCCAGTATGGACTATTTTTTCAAACTACCGATTTACATGAAAAGTGGTCTAATTTTCAGCAGGATTCAGAAAGCCTTGTTGTGGGGTCAATTATTAATGAGATATTGAAACAGGATAATTCCACTTCTTTAAAGTTATTTTCAATATCAACTAAGAAAAACCCAAACTTAAACAATTTGGATTATTACCAAGAAGTCATCGACAAATTAGATAAAGAGGAAATAATTAACTTAAAAAATCAGATAGAGTTGACGCCATATAAATCGCAATTTGGTCTACAAGGTTTAATTTGGGCAAAATTGAGTCCATATTTTGATTATTCTTTAGATAAATTACACGCTTTGTCTTCAGGCTTATTTGCTATTTCATTACTCTTAATGTTTTATCTGTACACTAGAGTAATACCAAACTTAACATTTTTTGCTTTTATTTGTATTTTTGTATGTACTTTGTCGCCATGGACAGCCTCTATTGCTAGAAATTTATACTGGGTACCTTTTACATGGTTTCTACCCAGCATACTCGCTATGCTCATTTATAAAACTAAAAATCTGTTTGTTATATCTTTTTTACTTATCTTAATATCGGTATGTTTTCTGGTTAAGGCTCTGTGTGGATATGAGTTTTTAAGTTTTATTGTTTTACTATCGATTACTCCTTTAGGTTACTTATTTTTTACTCAAAGCTATAATCGAAAACGGATAGTGCTTTTAATGATTTTTATTATTTTATTTGAATTAATTGGTTT